>Ga0307505_10001697_pt1 | contig 16935 bp, 6 predicted proteins | sample 23_S_MG_FD_202183 | JGI IMG/M metagenome (GOLD analysis project Ga0307505, IMG submission 202183) | Soil microbial communities from Populus trichocarpa stands in riparian zone in the Pacific Northwest, United States - 23_S | ecosystem: Environmental > Terrestrial > Soil > Riparian zone > Trees...
CAACCATTGCAGCGCTCGAAGTCGCCGGCAAACGTGACGGCGTGCGTTTCGTGGTGCTCACGGCGCCAACTGTTCGTGCTGCGGTTCGCGATCTGGTCGTCGAGGGTACCAATCGACAGATGGACGATCCCGCCTTCATCGCGGAACTGAAGCGCTGGCTGCGCTTCAGTTCCGCGCAGGCTATGCGGACAGGAGACGGTTTGTACGCCGCTGCAACCGGCAACCCCACCATGCCGGAGTTCGTCGGCGGGTTGGCATTCAACCTATTCTTCCGCAAAGGTCCTGAGCGTGACCGCTACGCGCGCCAGATGGACAGTTCCTCGGCCATCGTCGTGTTCCTGGGCGAGCATTCCGATTCGCGGCACTGGGTTGCAGTCGGCCGCGCAGCGCAGCGCTTCCTGCTCGAGGCAACCCGCCTCGGACTCGCGTGTTCTTTCGTCAATCAACCGGTGGAAGTACCGTCGCTGCGCGCCGAACTTGCTGCCCTCGCCGGCGAGCCCGCATTGCGGCCGGACCTGGTGATCCGCGTTGGCCGCGCACACGGCCTGCCATGGTCGCTGCGCAGGCCGGTCGGCGATGTGCTGGCGATGGCGTCCGGCGCGGCCTCGTAGTGCACGCGCTTCCGAAGTCGTTGCCTGCCGCTAGCCTTTGTCGCTCTTCGGATCGCATCCGCCGAGCGGCGCGGCGTAGTCAACCTTCGGCGTGAACGCCGCTGTAAGCCGGTTCGGTCGCTCCGCGACGATGTAGTAAGTGAAGCAGGGTTTGACGTCGACCGTCAGCTGGCCCAGCTCGTTGGGCGCCCCCGGCACCGGCATTGCCTGTACGCGGATGACGCGCGGGCCGGGATCGACGAGGGTGCGTCGCTGCACGGTGTCCCGGTCGTCGATGCCGAGAATGATCACCGGCTCGGTATTCGTCGAGACTTTGAACCAACGATCGCCGACCACATAGGACGGCTGAGTGGCGCATCCGACCAGCAGCGCCGCGCATACAACGAGAGCCAAATTAGCGGACACAAGTCTCATCGCTCACTCCTCGCATCAGGAATTGTGATTGAATCCCCCCAGACCATCGTCGTCAATCTTGATTCACATATTCAACATATGAACTCCGCTCAATTGATCGACGCCGCGGCGGCGAGCAGGCGACTGGGTGTCGCAAAGGCAACTCTCTATGCCTATGTAAGCCGCGGACTCCTACGCGCTTACCCCGACCCCGCGGATCCGCGCGCACGCCGCTATGCGACGAGCGAGCTCGAGGCCTTGTGCGAGCGACGTGACAACGCGAAGAAGCCCACCAAGGACCGCCTTGAGGAGTACGCGCTGGCGGCGCTCGACAAGGCGCGACCGATCGTCCGTACCAGTCTGACGACACTAGTCGATAGCGTCCCGCATTACCGTGGCCGTAACGCGCTCGACCTCGCGCGTCACAGCAGCGTGGAAGAGGCAGCGCGGTGGTTGTGGAAGTTCGATCCTGGGTCAAACCCTGCGGACCTGGATCCGTTCAAGGGGAATGCTCCGTCGGTTCCGGCCGCGTGGGCAGGCCTGCGGGATGCAACAGCCGACTGGCCATTGGTGGAAAGGACGTTGGCCAGGTTTGCCATGGCACAGCAGGCGGCGCCTGCGCCCGCGTGGCTCAGCAGCCCTAACGCGCTGGCACCCGTCTGCGGGCAACAGCTGAGGCTGCTGACTGCCTGCTTTCTGGGGACGACGCCCAGCAGGCAGCCACTTCCGAGACAGGTCGCGCGCGCCTGGGGCCTGAGCCGCGCCGCCGAGGATGCGGTGCGTGAAAGCGTGATCCTCCTGGCCGATCACCTGATCAGCCAGATGACTTTCACTGCGCGGGTCGTGGTGTCGATCGGGGCGGGACTTGGACCCTCGATCCTTGCTGGCCTTTGTACGATGAGCGGCAGGTTCACTGCAGGACAAACTGGCGAGGTGGAACTGTGGTGGGATGAGTTGGTGGAGTGCGGTGACATCAATGCGGCCGTCGCTGAACGCCTGGCCTCAGGATCGTCTCTTCCAGGCTTTAACCACCCGAGCTACTCGGGAGTCGATCCAAGGGCCCAACGCATTCTGCAGCGTGCAGCCGAACTGGCCCCGCCCGCAGCGGTTCTCAAGGCAATCGCACGCGTGTCCGATTTGCGTCCAACAATCGACTTTGCGCTCGTCGCTCTGCGCAGGGCCATCAAGGCCCCGCAGGAGACCGCGTCGGTACTGCTGTTCCTGAGCCGCAGCATTGGCGTCATTGCGCATGTACTCGAACAGCGTCGCAGTGGACGACGTATGTTGCCGGGGTCGCAGTTCGAGCCGGAACAGTCCGGGACGTGAACCCTGCGTCGACAGGGCCGTTCGACAATACTTGGATCTGAGCGGATGATCACCGGGTCACCTCCCCGTCGATCAGAAAGTCCCGAACACCGGAATGTGAAGGTTCAGGGCATCGGCAGGCACTCGAGCAACCTTCTCAAAGCAACCGCTGAACTTCTACCGAAATCTGTCGAACTGGTTCTATGCGCTGTCGAAGCCCCAGAGTTGGGGAGCGCGCGACGAACCACTGTGGGCCGAAGTGTTCAGCCCCGAGCGGCTGGAGCAACACGCTGAGAGTCTTGCAGAAGCACAGACAACCGGGGATCTGCGCCTTCCCTGGTTCGGTTTCGCCAGACGCAGCGCCGCCAATGCGCGGGTGCTCGTTGGCGCTTACGAGTCGATCGCTGTCGCCGTCGACAAGCAGAGCTCGATCACGCCGGCCGCCGAATGGCTGCTCAACAACTTCCACATTGTCGAAGAGCAGATCCGCGACATCCGTTCTTTGCTGCCGTCCAGCTTCTTTCGGGAGTTGCCGGCTCTCGACAGCGGTCCGCTGACCGGGCTGCCTCGTATCTACGGCATCGCGTGGGCGTTCACCGCGCACACCGACAGCCGCTTCGATCCCGGCCTCTTGCACCGCTTCGTTGTTGCCTACCAGCGCGTCCAGCCGCTGACTCTGGCCGAGCTATGGGCGCTGCCGATCATGTTGCGCATCGTGATGATCGAGAATCTGCGGCGCCTGGCGGCCCGCATCGTCGAATCGATCAACGGTCGCGAAGTGGCAGATCGCTTTGTCGATGAACTGCTCGGGCTCGGCCCCAGCGGTATCTCGAACGAGCCGAGCTGGCCTCTTGCAGCGCACTTACCGCTTCCACGAGCCTCCGCGGCACAGCTGTATCAACGGTTGCGCTACGCCGACCTGGTGGCAGCGCCTGCTTTGAAGGCGCTGACCGAACGACTGAGCAGTGAAGGCACCGACCCGGAAGAGGTCGTTCGACTTGAGGTCGATCGCCAGACGGCGGCCAATCTGTCGGTGCGCAATCTGATCACCAGCCTGCGGCAGATCTCCTCGTTCGAGTGGCAGCAGTTCGTTGAGGCGACCAGCCAGGTGCACCACGCCCTGTGCGCAGCGCCGCTGTACTCGAGCATGGACTTCATCACCCGGGACCGCTATCGGCATGCAGTCGAAGAACTCGCGCGAAGGTCTCCGCTATCCGAACTTGCAGTTGCGGACGTGGCAGTCAGGCGGGCCGCGGTGGCTGACGCGGCGGCGGACGCGCGATTGCTCGACCCCGGCTACTACCTGATCGATGACGGGCGAGCCGACATCGAGCGCGAGATCGGATACCGAGTTCCCCTTGCGCGCCAGCTCTTCCGGGCCGCGCTCCAGATTGCGTTACCGCTTTATCTCGGTGCACTCTTCTTTCTGACTTGCGGCGTGCTCGCCATCGTCATGCTTGCGGGCGCGGACGCGGGCGGCGAAACCGCCGTTCTGCTGCTGCTAGTGGCGCTGGCGATCTTCCCTGCCTCCGACATCGCGGTCACGGTCGCCAACCGGCTGGTCGGCGTGGTCGTAGCACCTCGCCACCTTCCGCGCCTGGATCTGGCCGGCGGAATTCCGGCATCGATGCGCACCTTTGTGGTCGTGCCGGCGATGCTCGGCAGTGACGAGTTCATCGACGAACAGGTTCATCAACTCGAAACGCGTCATTTGTCGAGCGGCCCGGGCGAGATCTACTTCGCGCTGCTCACCGACTGGGTCGACGCCGACCGTGAGCACAGGCCGGAAGACCGCGCGCAATATGACCACGCGGTGGCGGCCATACAGCGGCTGAACAGCCGTTATCCGTCCGGGGCGGTCGACGCGTCGGGCAGGCACCAGCGTTTCTACCTGTTTCATCGTCGACGCCTGTGGAACGGCGCGCAGTCGCGGTGGATGGGGTGGGAGCGCAAACGCGGCAAGCTGCAGGAGTTCAATCGCCTGCTGCGCGGCGCACACGACACGTCATTCCTTTCTGGCGCGCATTTCGTGCCACCGCCCGATGGGGTGCGCTTCGTCCTGACGCTCGACGCCGACACGATCCTGCCGATCGGTGCGGCAGCTGAACTGGTGGGCACTCTCGTGCACCCGCTGAACCGGCCGCGGCTCGACGCGAGCGGCCGGGTCGTGCAGGGCTACGGGATCCTGCAGCCACGCATCACGCCGGCACTGCCAACGCGCGTCGGCGGTACGCGCTTCCAGCAGCTGTTCTCCGGAAGTGCCGGCGTCGACCCGTACACGTTCCAGGTGTCGGACGTCAATCAGGATCTGTTCGGCGAGGGCACTTTTAACGGCAAGGGCCTGTACGACGTAGATGCGTTTGAAGCCTCACTGGCGGAACGGACGCCGGAGAACGCCATCCTGAGTCACGATCTTCTGGAAGGCAGCTTCGCGCGTTGCGGCTTTGTGAGCGATGTCGAGTTGTTCGAGGAGTTTCCATCGCACACCGGTGTCGCGGACATGCGCTCGCACCGCTGGGTGCGCGGTGACTGGCAGCTGTTGCCCTGGATCTGCGGTCGGTACCGGCGCACCATTCCGGCGCTGGCGCGATGGAAGATGCTCGAGAATCTGCGGCGCTCCTTGTCGGCGCCGGCAATGTTCCTGATGCTGGTAGCCAGCTGGCTGATTCCAGCAGTCGCACCCGGACCCTGGATCGGGCTGGTGCTGGTCGCGCTGCTGCTTCCACAAATGCTGCCGTTGGCGGAGCGCCTTGTGCCGCAGCCCGATCTCGACCGCAGCCATTGGCTGCGCAGCCTCGCGACGGATCTGGTGTCAGGCGCAACGCGCGCCGGGGTCAATCTGGCACTGCTGGCACACCGGGCCTGGCTGACGAGCGATGCGATCGTGCGCACCCTGGTGCGCCTGGCGAAGCGGCGCAATCTGCTCGAGTGGAACACGAGCGCACAGGTGCAGGCAGCGGCGCGTTTGTCAGCCGTGAGCTTCGTCCAGAGCATGCTGCCCGTCATGGTGATCGTCATCGCCGTGGGTATCGCGGTGTTCGTCGCCCAACCCGACCGCGTCTGGGTGGCGTTGCCGTTTCTTGTCCTGTGGTTGCTGGCGCCATTTATCGCAAGGAGGATCAGCACGCCGACCGAGCACGGAGCGGCTGGCTTGATCGCGTCTGCCGATGTCACCGCTCTACGCCTGGTCGCTCGTCGCACATGGCTCTATTTCGCGACCTTTGTCACCAAAGCGGATCACTTCCTGCCGCCGGACAATTTCCAGGAGGATCCGTCGCCGGTCGTTGCCCATCGCAGTTCGCCGACCAACTTCGGCCTGTACCTGCTGTCCGTCGTGGCCGCGCGGGACCTTGGCTGGATCAGTCTGCACGAGATGACGAACCGCCTCGAGGCGACCCTGGATGGCATGGATGCCCTTCCCCGTCATCATGGCCACTTCCTGAACTGGATCGATACGCTCGATCTGCGCCCGCTCGAACCCAGGTACGTGTCGACGGTCGACAGCGGCAATCTTGCCGCAATGCTGCTGGTCCTCTCCCAGGCTTGCAAGGAGGCCCTCGATCGGCCAACGACTCAAGCACGTGCGCTGGCGGGAATGGGCGATGAGGTGGAGCTGCTGAAGCGCTCGCTCGCGCAGGCCGACGAAAGTCGTGGCGCCGCCGGTGTCGGCTTCGACCAGTTGCACGAGGCACTGCACCGGGTCGAACAGTTGCTGAAGTCGCCGCCGCTGGCACGGCGTGACCGTGAGCAACTCCTGGAAGCGATCGAGTCCGCCGTCTCGGACGTGCACGACATCGTCAACACGCTGGCCAGCGAAGGCGACACGGGCCAACTGCAGGAGGCCTTGCTGTGGGCCGAGGCGATGCATCTGAACATCAGCGGGCAGCGTCGCGATCATCTGGAGTTGGCGCCCTGGCTGGAGGCGATCGAGCGCGAGCGGCCGGACGGCGGAAGCGCCGGGGGCTCCGCTTTGCCTGCAATCGATCCCGTCGCACAGGAAGCCGCGGACAACATCGAGCGTTCACGGCACGCCGTCGAGGCGCTTGCCGACCGGCTGAGCGCACTTTCTCGCCGCGCCCGCCAGATGTTCGACGAGATGGACTTCCGCTTTCTGTACGACGAAACGCGCGATCTGTTTTCGATCGGCTATCTGGTCGAGGACGCACGGCTCGATCTGGGCTGTTACGACCTGCTCGCTTCCGAAGCAAGGCTCACGAGTTTTGTCACGATAGCGAAGCGCGACGTCCCTGCGAAACATTGGTTCCGGCTCGGCCGCACACTCGTGCCGGTCGACGGCGGTGCGGCGCTGGTTTCATGGTCGGGATCGATGTTCGAGTACCTGATGCCGTCGCTGCTGATGGATACACCGCACGGCAGCCTGCTCGAGGCAACCGTGCGCCGTGTCGTTGACCGGCACATCAGTTTCGGCCAAGAACGCAAGGTGCCATGGGGCATCTCCGAGTCGGCCTACAACGCGCGCGACATTCACCTCACCTACCAGTATTCGAACTTCGGCGTTCCAGGTCTGGGCCTGAAGCGGGGGTTGGCAAAGGACACCGTTGTCGCCCCCTACGCAACCGCGCTCGCGGCCATGTACGACGCCAAGGCCGCCGTGCTGAACTTCGAGCATCTGACCGCGGCGGGAGCCTTGGGCCGCTACGGCTTTTACGAAGCGCTGGATTTCACGTCCAGCCGGGTGCCGAAGTCGAAGGATGTAGCGATCGTTCGGGCGTATATGGCTCATCACCAGGGAATGACGCTCATCGCCTTGGCGAACGTGATTCTCCATGGCGAAATGCGACACCGTTTCCATCGCATACCGATGGTTCAGGCGACCGAGCTGCTGTTGCAGGAAACCGCGCAGCGTGATGTAACGCTCGCCCTGCCGCGCTCCGATCGGGCGACGCCGGCGATCGCGAGCTCGGTGGCGGTACCGATCGATCGCAGGGTCAACTCGCCGCACGCGATACCGCCGGCGACGCAGTTGCTGTCGAACGGCCGCTACAGCGTGATGGTCACGGCGGCGGGATCGGGCTACAGCCGCTGGCGCGAACTCGCAGTGACGCGCTGGCGCGAAGATGCGACGCGCGATTGCTGGGGTACTTATCTGTACCTGCGGGATCCGGCGAGCGGGCACTTGTGGTCGGCCGGGTACCAGCCAGTGTGCGTCGAGGCGGTTCACTACGAGGCCGAGTTTGCCGAGGACCGGGTGCGCATCCAGCGTGCAGACGCGGGAATCGAGTCGTCGCTGGAGATCATGGTTTCGGCCGAAGACGACGTCGAGATCCGCCGGCTGACGTTGAAGAACACCGGATCGCGCCCGCGCGAGATCGAGATCACGTCCTACGCCGAGATCGTGCTCGCGACGCCCGCAACCGATGAGGCCCATCCGGCCTTCTCGAATCTGTTCGTACTGACCGAATATGTGTCCGCGGTCAACGGACTGCTCGCGACCCGCCGACCGCGCTCGGCCGACGATGAAACCCTGTGGGCAGCGCACGTGGTGGCCTACGACAGCAAGGACAACGTCAGCGCCGGGATCGAGTTCGAGACGGACCGCCTGAAGTTCCTCGGACGCGGTCGCTCGGTCCAGGCGCCTTTGTCACTGATGGAAGGGCGGCGGTTGTCGAATACGGTCGGCGCAGTGCTGGATCCCATCGCCAGTCTGCGCATACGCCTCGCCATCGCCCCGGGGGCAACGGTGCACGCATCGTTTGCAACGATGACCGCCACCAGTCGGGAATCGATCCTCAACCTGGCGGACAAGTATCACGATCCGGGTGCATTCGACCGCGCATCGACGCTGGCCTGGACCCATGCCCAGGTCAAGCTGCATTACCTCGGCATCGAACCGGGCGAGGCTCAGGTTTTTCAGCAACTCGCCAGTCGCATCCTGTACTCGAACGCGTTGCTGCGGGCTCCGCGCGAGCTTCTGCAGGACAACCGGCTTCCGGTTTCGGGGCTCTGGAAGTTCGGCATTTCGGGCGACCGCCCGATCCTGCTCGCGCGAATCGAGGACGGCGCCGACATCAGCGTGATCCGGCAACTGCTGACGGCGCATGAGTATCTTCATGTGAAGCGGCTCGGCATCGACCTCGTCATCCTGAACGAACAGGCGACCTCGTACGTGGAGGGCCTGCAACAGGATCTCGAGATGCGGGTGCGCGAAAGCAATGCGCGCAAGGGCAGCGACGATCCGGGAGGACGTGGTGCGATCTACGTTCTGCGCGCCGATCTTCTCAGCGAAGCCGAACGGGCGTTGTTGCAAACGGCCGCGCGCGTCGTCATTGTCTGCGGCCAAGGCAACCTGTCTGCGCATCTGGCGATGCGGCAGCGTGAGCCCGCCCCGCAAGTCCAGTCGCGCGTACGCCCGGCACCGGGTACTTCGAAACCGCTACCCCCTCCTGTCCTGCAGTTCCCGAATGGCCTGGGCGGGTTCACCGACGGTGGGCGCGAATACGCCGTCGTTCTGAATCGCGGTCAACGAACGCCGCTGCCATGGATCAACATCATCGCCAACGAAGGATTCGGCTTCCAGGCATCCGAATCCGGTGCGGGCTACACGTGGGCAGGCAACAGTCGGGAGAACCAGTTGACGCCGTGGTCCAATGATCCGGTATCCGACCCGATTGGCGAGGCGTTCTACCTCCTTGATCGCGAGTCCGGCATCCTGTGGACGCCGACGGCCCTGCCGATCCGCGTCGAGGAATCAAGCTATATCACCCGCTTCGGCCACGGCTACGCGCGCTTCCAGCATCGGGCAAACGGAATCGAGAGCGAACTCATCCAGTTCGTCGCCTGCGAAGATCCAGTCAAGATCTCGCGGCTCCGGCTCATCAATCACTCGAACCACACACGCCGCATCTCGATCACCGCCTATGTCGAGTGGGTGCTCGGATTTTCCCGCACCGTCAATGCACCATTCGTTGTCACCGCCGTCGATCCCGAAACGGGCGGAGTGTTCGCACAGAATCCATGGCACCGCGAGTTCGGTAGCCGGATCGCGTTCGTGGCGTGGGACGCACCGGCCGATGGACTGACCTGCGATCGGCAGGAGTTTGTCGGACGCAACGGCCATTTTGAAGCACCGGCAGCCCTCGCTGCCGACGTTCCGCTGTCGGGACGGTGTGGCGCGGGATTCGATCCGTGCGTGGCGCTGCAGCGGGAAGTGAAGATCGAGCCGGAAGGCGTGATCGAACTGACCTTCGTGCTGGGCCAGGCCGCCAGCGCCGACGCGGCACGCGAACTGATCCGGCGCTTCCGGGCTGTCCCTGACGCCGACGCCGAATTCTCTCGTGTCAAACAACAGTGGCGCGACGTCCTCGACCGTGTTCAGGTCGAGACGCCGGACCCGCAGATGAATCTCATCCTCAATCACTGGTTGCTGTACCAGACGATTGTCTGCCGGTTGTATGCCCGCAGCGCTTTCTACCAGGCGGGTGGCGCGTATGGCTTCCGCGACCAGTTGCAGGATGTCATGGCGGTGACGATTGCGCGACCCGATCTGACGCGGAATCAGATCGTCAACGCCTCAGCGCATCAATTCCGCGAAGGCGACGTTCAGCACTGGTGGCATCCGCCTTCCGGGCGCGGCGTGCGCACGCATTTTTCCGATGATCGCGTCTGGTTGCCCTACTGCGTCAACCACTACCTGACCACCACCGGCGATACGAGCGTGCTGGATGAGCAGGTACCGTTCGTCGAAGGCGCGCTCCTGCCGCCTGAAGTCGAAGCGATGTACTTCGAGCCGACCGTCTCGGATGACAAGGTCACGGTATACGAACATTGCGCCCGTGCGCTCGACGCCAGCATGGCGGTCGGGCAGCATGGCCTGCCGCTAATGGGTGGCGGCGACTGGAACGACGGCATGAACCGCGTCGGAGCGGAGGGTCGTGGCGAAAGCGTCTGGTTGGCCTGGTTCCTGTGTGCGACATTGCGCGCGCTCGCGCCCGTGGCCGCGCAGCGCGGTGAAGCAAAGCGAGCACGCGCGTGGTCCGAACACGCAGACAGTCTGCAAAGGGCCGTGGAAAACGAGGCATGGGATGGCGCCTGGTATCGCCGCGCGTACTTCGACGACGGAACCCCACTGGGCGCGTCGGGCAACTCCGAATGCCGTATCGATTCAATCGCACAAAGCTGGGCACTGATATCCGGCGCCGGCGAACCCGCGCGGGCGCGCCGGGCAATGGAATCCGTTGGCGAACACCTGGTCAAACCGGGCGACAGCATGGTGCTGCTGTTTGCGCCGCCATTCGACCGGTCGACACAAGAGCCCGGATACATCAAAGGCTATTTGCCGGGCGTGCGCGAAAACGGCGCGCAGTACACGCAGGCCGCCATCTGGTGCGTGATCGCCCACACGCTGCAGGGTGACGGCGAGCGCGCTGCAGAGCTGTTCGAGATGTTGAATCCGATCAACCACGGCTCGACGCGCGCGGGCATTCACCGCTACAAGGCTGAACCCTTCGTCATCGCCGCCGACGTGTACAGCGAACCGCCACATACCGGGCGGGGTGGCTGGAGCTGGTATAGCGGCGCTGCCGGATGGATGTATCGCGCCGGGATCGAGTTCATCCTCGGGTTCAAGCTGCGCGGCCGTGAGATCCTGATCGATCCCTGCATTCCAGAGCAGTGGCGCAGCTTCAAGATTCGTTATCGTGCGAAGCGTGCCACGTACGAGTTCGTGATCGACAACCCGCAGGGCGTCGCACGCGGCGTCTCGCGGGTCGAACTCGATGGCGAGGAACTCTCCGCACTGTCCGTTCCGCTCATGGACGACGCGGGAGTTCACAGCGTGCGCGTGACGATGGGGCCGGTCAGCTGACCGCCCCAGGCCCGCGCTCGGTAGCGCGACTCAGGCGAGCGAATCCTCCAGCGACGCCATGTACTTTCCTTCGCGCGCAGCGCTGTTGAGCCGTGCGCGTTTGAGCAGTGCTTTCTGCGTCTCCAGCGCGTTGGCAGCCAGCCCCTTCCAGGCCTTCAAGGCGGGGTCCTGCAGCGCCCGTCCGTAAGAAAAGCTCAACTGCCACGGCTGCGCGCCGAGTCGGTTCATCGCGTCGAGATTGGCCGTTGCTTCTGCGGGTGTCTGGCCCCCTGACAGGAAGAAGATGCCCGGCACGGCAGCCGGCACCGTGCGCCTCAGGATGCGAATCGTGTACGCGGCGACTTCCTGCGGCGTCGCTTGTTGCGCGTGCTCCTTGCCGGGCACGACCATGCTCGGTTTCAGCAGCGTGCACTCGAGAGTTACCCCGTGCCGATGCAGCGCGTGGAATACTTCATGCAGAACGGCCTCGGTGACCTCGGCACAGCGGTCGATGGTGTGACCGCCGTCGATCAGGACCTCGGGTTCAACAATCGGCACGACGCCTTGTTCCTGGCAGATCGCGGCATAGCGGGCAAGTGCTTCGGCGTTGGCTTCGATCGCGACCCGGCTCGGAAGCGTGTCCGTCACGTTGTAAACGGCGCGCCACTTGGCAAAGCGCGCGCCCTGCTGCCTGTAACCATCAAGGCGCTTCGCCAGCCCGTCCAGCCCCTGAGTGATTTCGTCACCGGGTGCGTTGGCCAGTGGAATCTTGCCGGCGTCGACCTTGATTCCCGGCACGATGCCTTGCTGCGTTGTTAGCTGCGGCAGCGGCAAGCCTTCATCGGTCGACTGGCCCAGCGTTTCTTCAAAGAGGATGACTCCGCTGATGAACTCGCCCAGCCCAGGTGCTGCAAGCAGGAGTTGGCGATAGGCGCGCCGGTTTTCCTCCGTCGACTCGACGCCGATCGACTTGAACCGCTTGGCGATCGTCGGACTGCTTTCATCGGCTGCCAATATCCCTTTGCCTGTCTGAACCAGCGCTCGTACCGTTGCCAGAAGTTCGTCTTGATCGCCCATCGAGTGCTCCTTCGTGCGAGTGGCGGCGCCTGGAGTTGCAGCCGCCTGAACTGCGCTTTCCCACCTTGCCATAAGAGAGGATAGGCCCGCCCACGGCTTGCCGGGTAAGCTGAGCCTGAGTTTCGCCCCATGAACCCGCAACAGCATCTCGCCATCCTCGTCGGGGGAGGTCCCGCTCCCGGGATCAACAGTGTCATAGCGTCCGCTACGATCCGCGCGGTTCTGGAAGGCGTTGAAGTCATCGGTGTCCGCGACGGCTTCGAGTGGATCATGAAGGGCGATGTCGCTCACATCACGCCACTCACGACCGCCGAGGTCTCGCGCATCCACTTTCGGGGTGGCTCGCATATCGGCATCTCGCGCGCGAATCCGACCAAGGACCCGAAACACCTCGAGAATGCAGTCGACTCCCTGCTGCGGCTGGGCGTCACCAGGCTCATCACGATCGGCGGCGACGACACGGCCTATTCGGCGATGAAGCTCGAGCAGACGGCCGCCGGCCGCCTGCAGATCGTCCATGTCCCGAAGACGATCGACAACGACCTCGATCTACCCGCCTATGTCGACACGTTCGGCTTCCAGACCGCGCGCCACCACGGCGTCGAGATCGTCAAGAACCTGATGGTCGACGCGAAGACAACGTCGCGCTGGTACTTTGTCATCGCCATGGGTCGGACGGCGGGGCACCTGGCCCTCGGCATCGGCAAGGCCGCCGGCGCCACGCTGACCCTGATCCGGGAGGAGTTCGAGGCGAAGCAGATACGCTTCGAGGCGATCGTCGACACACTCGCGTGCGCCATCATCAAGCGACTGTCCGAGGGGCGTCGCGATGGTCTTGCGGTCATCGCCGAGGGGCTCGTCCTTGGCCTCGATCCCGAGGTTCTCGGGGGCCTGTCGACGGTGGAACGTGACGCACACGGAAACGTTCGTATTGCGGAGGTGGATATCGGCGCTCTCCTGAAAGTTGCGGTTCAGGCGCGCTTGAAGAAACTCGGCATCGACATGGCGATTACCGCGAAAAATATCGGCTACGAGCTCAGATGTGCCGATCCGATTCCCTTTGACCTGGAATACACGCGCGATCTCGGCTATTGCGCGACGAAGTACCTCCTGTCGGGCGGGAATGCGGCAATGATTTCGATCCAGGCGGGCAACTTCGTCCCGGTTCCATTCCGTGAACTGCTTGACCCGATGACCGGCCGCGCAAAGATCCGCATGGTCGACATCCGCTCCACGCGCTACGCGATTGCCCGTCGCTACATGATCCGGTTGAGGCGCGACGACTTCGAGGAGCCCCTCAAGCTCGCGGAAATCGCCACGACAGCCGGAATGTCGGCGGCCGAGTTTCGGCAGGAATTCGAGTACCTGGTCGATACCGAGCTGCCGCCGATCGTCTTTGGTGTGGAGCCGATCGTCTTTGGTGTGGAGATCTAGGCCTGCGCGAGAAGGATCTGTTGGCCAGCATGGGAGGTGGCCGGGGCGACGACCAGGGCGATTCGTGCTGAGCCAACGACATTCTCAACCGGCTCACACACAAAATTGCTGACACTCCGCCGAGGGGGGTGCTGATTTCCGAGACGCTGTCTCGGAAATCGATGCTGCAGGTACGGTAGCGTGGCAACCTTTGTCGTGGAGGACGGCCAAGACTCTGTTCAAACGACTGGGACCAGTTCTCTTCAGCCAGCACCGATTCCGCCATTTTCTGGTTTGATTCAACCAATTTGCGGTTGATTTCTCTCGCCACCGCAAGGGATTGAGGGTCGCCTACCCCACCCAATCCCGTCTAAATCAACCAAGTTCTGGTAATATCAAACCATCTTTTGGTAGAAACAAACCAGCGCTTCGATACCGTGGGCCTTGCCGACTTCCTGCTCACCAAGCGCCAGCAGCGACTTTTCTCAGCGTTGTTGATGCATCCGGAACGTGCGTACTCGATGGGCGAGCTCGTCGCCTTGTCCGGGGCGGGCAGCGGCGCTGGTCAGAACCAGATCGACAAGCTGGTCGACGCCGGGCTGGTGCTAGAGGAGCGGGTCAGGAATCAGCGCCGCCTTCGAGTCAACCGGGACTTCCCTCTTTTCCAGGAGCTTCGCAGTATCTGCGTCAAGAGCTTCGGCGTAGTGGAAGTCCTGAGGGAGGTTCTGACGCCGATCGAGGATGAGATCGCCGAGGCATTTGTCTTCGGCTCTGTGGCGAAGGAAACGGACACCGCCGACAGCGACATCGACCTATTGGTGGTCGGCACCGTTTCGCTTCTGGACCTGAACCGGCTTCTGTTCGAGGCCGAGAAGACATTCGCTCGGGCCATCAACGTGCAGCTCTATGGAAGCTACGAATGGTCAACTGCTCAATCCGACCCAGTCATCGCGCAGATCGCGAATGGCCCTCGTCTTCAGGTGCTCCCATATGCTGAGTCGACCGCAGGAAATCCAGAATCTACTGTCAGGGACGCGGCCAGCACTCAGGGAAGCGATCGCTGACCCGGACCAGATCGCGCAGTTTCTCGCGAACGCCGGCGCCTTCTTCCGGGGTGCAGAGGCGGTCGAGAGCGAACCCATCGTTCAATACACCAACGCATACGAAGGAATCTTCGCGCTTGCGATGGGGCTGCGGCGTGCCTACGGAGTTCGAACCAGTGATGGACCAGGGCATCGTGCGGTGGCGCTCCAGATACTGATCAACCACGTCTGGCCCGGCGATCCGGGCGTTTACAAGACGCTCATGGATGCTCACGGCGTTCGCAACATGTCGACGTACGAGCAGCCCAAACCCACGGTAACAGCCGCGCAGGCAAAAGCTCTGCTTGGCCTTCTCGCTGAGGCGCTTCCACGGATACGTGCCTTGCTCAAGCCCGCGGCGTAGGGTCACCGCTCGATGGCCACACCACGGGTGCGCTCCAAGGACTGACAAGTCGCGGCCGCTGAATCCGCGTGCGGCTAGGCATCGATCTCCCGGTAAGAGGCTTGAGGATGTTTTTCTTTCTCGCTCGCGGGACTGCTGTTGTCCGGCAAAATCCGCGCGGACAGTTTTGTAACTAACCGAGCCCACTTTTAGCCAGAGACATGGCTACCAACGAAGCGTTCTCTCGCGTCAAGATTGACGCCCAGCTCAGGGATCAGGGCTGGGACGTCGAGGATCCGAACGCGGTTCGCTTCGAGTACGTCCTTCCGGACAGAACCAAGGCCGACTACGTGCTTTGCGACCATCACGGCCGTGCGCTTGCCGTCATCGAAGCCAAGAAGGCGGCGATCAATCCCGCCGAAGCGGAACGCCAGGCTCGAGCGTATGCCGAGCAGTTGAAGGTTCCGCACGTGTTTCTCGCCAATGGCGAGGAGATCCGCTTCTGGGCGTGGCAGCGCGAGGCGTTTCCGCGCGTCGTCAAGACCTTCTTCTCACAAGGCGACCTCGAACGGCGAGCCGCCACAGGCCACGTACGACGCGATCCACTGACGGTGCCGATCGACAAGCACATCGTCGAGCGCGAGTACCAGACCGAGTGCATCGACACGCTATGCCGCGAGATCAACACCGGGCGGCGCAAGATGCTCGTCGAAATGGCCACCGGCACCGGCAAGACACGTACCGCCGCGGCCCTCATCAAACGCCTTTTTGACGCGAACGTCATCACCCGCGTGCTGTTTCTCGTCGATCGCATCCCCCTCGCCAAGCAGACCGAAGATGCCTTCGCCGAGCATCTTCCGGACTTACCGTCCTACGTCCTGCGTGCCGGCAGACGGTTCCAGGATGAAAAGCGCATCACGATCACCACGTTGCAGAGCATGGTGAACATCTACCATGAGTACTCCTCCGGCTACTTCGATCTCGTGATCTCCGATGAATGCCATCGCTCCATCTATGGCAAGTGGAGCGGCGTCCTGAAGCACTTCGACGGAGTGCAGATCGGACTGACCGCCACGCCGTGCATCGCCAGCACAGAGGACTTCGGCGATGAGGAGGACAAGCTTTTCATTCGCGACACGCTGCGCTTCTTCGAGGTCGATGCGCCGACGTTCACCTACAAGCTCAAGGACGCCATCCGCGACGGCTTTCTGGTTCCGTACCAGATCTACAAGGCAAAGACCGTAAAGACCGCCGCCGATAGCGGCTTTGAGGTCAGACGTGATGAACTCGACTGGAGCGCGATGGACACAGCGACGCGCACGGAGTTCGAGCAGCTCTTCGGCAGCAATGAAAGCGTCTTCATCGATCCGGCGGCGCTGGAGCGGAAGTTCACCATCCCGGAGCGCAACCGGGCCATCGTGCGCGAGTTCCGCGACGTGCTGGACAACGGCTACACGGACATAAAGGGCATCGTGCGCAAGCCGCTCCTGGGCAAGACCATCGTGTTCGCGGTCACGAAGCGCCACGCTGAAACGCTGGCGCAGATGCTCGATACGGCCTACGCCGACAAGAAGCCGTCCCCGGAGATCCGCTATGCCGACTACGTGGTGTCCGGCCTGGGTACCGACGACACCGTGGACGCCATGACCAGGATTCGACGCTTCAAGAAGGAGCAATTCCCGCAGATTCTGGTCTCCGTGAACATGCTCGATACCGGCTTTGACTGCCCCGAAGTCATGAACCTGGTGTTCGCCCGATTCACCAAGTCCGCGATTCTCTATCAGCAGATGCGCGGGCGGGGAACGCGCAGGTCCAAAGGCAAACCGCTTTTCACGATGTTCGACTTCGTGGGCGTCGCTGACTACCACGGCGATGTGGATGAGGCCGGAGAGGGGGGATTCACCGAAG
>Ga0307505_10001698_pt1 | contig 16930 bp, 10 predicted proteins | sample 23_S_MG_FD_202183 | JGI IMG/M metagenome (GOLD analysis project Ga0307505, IMG submission 202183) | Soil microbial communities from Populus trichocarpa stands in riparian zone in the Pacific Northwest, United States - 23_S | ecosystem: Environmental > Terrestrial > Soil > Riparian zone > Trees...
GTCTGGCGCCGCGGCGCCTTCGATGGCGAGGCGCACGAAGCCGCCGCCGCGCTGCAGGCGCGCGCGGGCGTCGGCTACGTCTACTCCGGCGAGGAGTGTCACGATGGCGGTCTTCACGTGTCCGCCGGCCGCGTCGATCGCGCGGCCGGCTTCGTCATAGTCAACGCCCGCCGCGATCATTACGACGCGCCGGGCCCGCTCGACGAGCTTGAGGTTCGTCAACTGCAAGTCGACCATCATGTTCTCGTAGACTTTGCCAAGTCGGATCATGGCGGCCGTCGAGAGCATGTTTAGCACAAGCTTGGTCGCGGTGCCGCTCTTCATCCGCGTCGAGCCCATGACGACTTCGGGACCCACGTCGGGGCAGATAGCGACATCCACCAGCGCGGGGAGGACGGCGTCCGACTCGAACTGTGCCCGCGGGTTGCAGGTCACCAGGATCGTCGTGGCGCCGCGCTCACGCGCTTCGCGCAGGGCGCCGACGACGTAGGGCGTGCGCCGGCTCGCCGCTATACCGCACAGGACGTCAGTCGGACCAAGGCCGATCTCCTCGACCGCGGCGCTGCCGTTCGACTCTTTGTCCTCGGCACCCTCCTGCGCTCGGAAGACTGCCGGTGGTCCGCCGGCGATCAGACCCTGGACCATCTCGGGCGCCACGCCGAACGTGGGCGGGCACTCGCTGGCGTCCAGGATTCCGAGGCGCCCGCTGGTTCCGGCGCCGGCGTATACGAGGCGCCCGCCAGCGCGGAAGGCCGTTTCTATGCGTTCCACCGCGTCGGCCACGTACGGGAGCTCCGTCTCCACGACGGCCACGGCCAGCCGGTCCTCGTCGTGGATGATCCGGAGGATCTCGGGAATCGGCGCGGTGTCGACCTTCATCGAGCGAGGATTGCGCTGCTCGGTAGTGAGCCGTGCGAGCTCGGCGAAGAGGGAGGGGTCGGGCACAGGCGTGAGGGCGGTCCGGGGCTATCGTCCGGGACACGGTAGGTTTCAGCGACGCCAATGAAGCTGCTCGGGCTCCGTCTTCGCCAGTTTCGCGCGCACGCGGACTCCGCCATCGAGTTCGCGCCGGCGGTGAATCTCCTCTACGGACCCAACGGCGCCGGAAAGACGAACGTAATCGAGGCCATCCATTACCTGGGCCTGGGGCGCGGACCGTTCGCTTCTTCCGACAGTCCGGTCCTGCAGCGCGGAGCCGCCTTTTTCGAGGTCGAGGGTACCCTGGAGCCCGATCGGGGGGGGAGTCTGCGTATCCGCGTCGCGTACGTGCCGGGCTCGGGGAAGCGCGCTTTCGTGAACGGGGCCCCTCTCGACAGGTTGGCCGACCTGGTGGGTCGAGCGCCCGTCGTATCGCTCTCACCCGCCGACCACGCGCTGACCGCCGGGGGGCCCGAAGAGCGTCGGCGCTTCCTCGACGCTACGCTCGCACAGGCCGCGCCGGCGTACCTGCAGGATCTGCTCGGCTACCGGCGCGCGCTTCGACAGCGTAACGCCCTTCTCGAGGGCACGCGCCGGCATCGTCCCGCCGGCGACGAGTTGGCGGCGTGGGACGCAGAGCTTGTCCGCCTCGGCGCCCGCGTCATCGAACGCCGGCGCCGTTTCATGGCGGACTTCGGTCCGTTCGTCGCGGAGGCGTTTACGCTACTGGGGCTGGAGAAAGAGCTGCCGGCGATGGAGTATCGTACCGTCGCATCCCTCGACGGCATCGCCGGCGAGCCCGCGGTGGCCGACCTGTTTCGCGCCGCCCTCGCCGGGGTGGCGCGCCGCGAGCCGGCGCGCGGGCGCACGCTGGTGGGACCTCATCTCGACGAGGTAGTCCTGCGGCTCAACGGCTTCGAAGTGCGGCCCTTCGCGTCACAGGGGCAGCACCGGGCGTTCGGGCTGGCATTGAGGCTGGCGTCCTTCCTCTTCCTGCGCGACAGGACGGAGGAGACACCTCTGCTCCTACTGGACGACGCGTTCGGCCCGTTGGACGAACTCCGCTCGCGGACGGTCCTCGATCTCCTGGCGAGTGACGTCGTGGGCCAGAGCGTGGTCACAGCCGCGCGGCCGGAGCCGTTCCGCGAGATCATCCCTTTCGACGGCAAGCGGCATCTCGCGATCGAGATCGCGAACGGATCCGTCGTCGCGTCTTCGCGTTCAGAGTCGCCTCCCCGCACCGCCTGATCCTCCTCCGACATGGTCCCCCGATACAGCCTCGTCGCTCCGCTCGCCCTCGTCCTGTTGGCGGGGTGCGCGTCCCAGACCAACCTCGTAACGGGCGAGAACCAGCGCGCCGCCTACTCATGGGCAGAAGAGGTGCAGCTCGGCCGCGAGGCCGATCCGCAGGTCATCGCGCAGTTCGGGCTGTACGACGACCCGGCGCTCGCGACGTACGTCAACCGCATCGGACAGCGTGTTCTGGCCGCCAGCGCGCACGGCCTGGCGGAGACGCCGGCGGAGATCCGAAACACGCCGTTCCACTTCAAGGTGCTTGATTCGCATGTGGTCAACGCGATGGCACTGCCGGGGGGTTACATCTACGTCACACGTGGTTTGCTCGCGCACCTGGACAACGAGGCGCAGCTGGCGGTGGTCCTGGGCCACGAGATAGGCCACGTGCTGGGGCGCCACATCTCGCGCCGGCAGGCGGGGGCGCAACTCGGCCAGCTGGGACTCCTCGGAGCGGCGATCCTCGGCCAGGTCGTGGGCGGCGCGAACGTCGGGCAGGGCGTCGCCCAGTACGGCGGCGCCGGCCTCCAGCTCCTCTTCCTGCGCTACAGCCGCGACGACGAGCGGGAGGCCGACCGCGCCGGCGTGGCGTACGCGGAGCTGGCAGGGTACGATGCGTCGACCGGTGCGGACCTGTTCCGGGCGTTGGAGCGCATAGGGCAGGCCGAGGGCGGCGCGATGCCCGGCTTCCTCTCGACGCACCCGGAGCCCGGCGACCGTCAGCAGACGATTCCGGCGCTCGCCGCGCAGTACGACGGTACGGAGACCAACGCGGAGGCTTTTCTCGCGCAGCTCGAGGGCGCGGTACTGGGCGAGAACCCGCGCCAGGGGTTCGTTGAGGGCGGGACGTTCTACCAACCAGAGCTGCGGATGCAGTTCAGCATTCCCAACGGGTGGCGCGTGAACAACATGGCGTCGGCGGTGCAGATTGCCGAGCCGAACGGCCGCGCAGCCATCGAGCTCACATTTGCTCAGGAGCCGTCGGCCGAGGCCGCCGCCGCGGCGCTGGCGCGCCAGCAGGGGATTCAGGTCACGGACCGCCGTAATGTGTCGCTCGGCTCGCGTGCGGTGCGCCTGGAGGGCACGGCGACCACACAGCAGGGCGCGCTCGGCTTCGTCGCCTACTTCATCGAGGACGGCGGCCGTGTGTACCGTTTCACAGGCCTCGCGGCGGCGGCGCAGTTCTCCTCCTACCGCTCCGCGATGGACTCCTCGATCGGCTCATTCCGCCGGCTAACCGACTTTCGCATGTTGGGCCGCCAGCCGGTGTTGATCGACGTGGTCCGGGCGCCGCGCACCGGCCCATTCTCGAGCTTCCTGCAGGGCAGGCCGACACCCGGCGGGATGGACGCCACGCGGCTGGCCATCATGAACCAGACGGACACCGGCGCCTCCGTGCCCGCCGGCGCGTCCCTCAAGCTGCCCGGGCAATGAGTTATTAGACGTGTGAGCGTGTTGAGGCACGAGTCCGGCGATGGCAACGGTCACCGTTTCACGTGAAACAACCTCAGGCTTCCGGGGGGATCACGACGGCCTCACCGCCGACGGACAGTTTGCCGGCGCAGTAGGCGTAGAGGCGGATTCGGACGTGGCGGTGTCGCTCGAGCTTCTCCGCCACCTTCACCTCGATTGTGACCTCCTCCCCGACCGGGACGGGGCGGAGGAACTTCGCTGACAGCGAGACTGCGACCGCTCCGTGACCGGGGAAGTCGCGGCCGAGGACCTTGGACGCGAGTCCGAGCAGGAACACGCCGTGCACGACGGGATTGCCGAAACGCGTGGTTGCGGCGTACTCGGGATCGACGTGCAGGGGGTTGTCGTCCCCGGTGACGTCGGCGAAGGTCCGGACGTCCTCGGCGGTGATCAGGCGCGTGGCCTTGAAGCCGTCGCCGACCTGCAGGCTGTCGTAGGTGTGGGCCATGGATCGAGAGATGGGACGGCAACTTAGCCGCTGCCCGGGCCGGGGTCGGCTACCATCCTGGCGGCGACCTCGGGTGCGGGTAGGCGACAGGCGTCGTCGCGGCCGAACCACCGGTACCGGTTGCGTGCGACCAAGCGGTAGAGCGCGTCCCGTACGGGTCGCGGAACCAGCCGGAGCGCGGCGAAGGCGCGCGCGGGCCAGTCCAGCGACGCCGCGATACGCACCGCGGCGTCGCTCTCGGTCCAGGCGCGGCCCCCGGCGACGAGAACGACCGAATCCGGCCCCTGGTCCAGCAGACCGTGCTCCTCGAGTGCGGCCTTCCCGACGACCGACTGCAGGGACGCGAACCGGAATCGGCCGGCAGAATCGTGGTCGATGATCGCGAGGACGCTCGCGTTGCAGAGATTGCAGGGTCCGTCGAAGAGGACGAGCGCCGGCTTGACCGGTGGGCGTTGTTTCACGTGAAACGGGCCGCGCCGGCTGCGCCGGCAAGGGTAACTGCCACACGTTACGTCGCGCGGCCGTCCACATGCCGCGCATCCCGCGATGCATCGACTCTTCCACGCGCTGGCACCGCTCGCTCGCTTCATCGCGCGCCGGCCGTGGATAGTCCTGCTCCTGGCTACGGTCATTACCGTAATCGCCGGCAGGGCAGCGATGTCGCTCCGCGTGGACAGCGACTTCGCGAATCTCCTGCCGAGGGACTACACGAGCGTCCGCGCCCTGCTCGACCTGCGCTCCCGAGTCGGAGCCGAGAGTCCCGTCGACGTAGCCATCGAGAGCCCCTCGTTCGACGCCAACCGCGCCTACGCAGAGACCCTTCTCCCCAGGGCCATGGCGCTTCGGGGACCCGACGGGCAGCGCTACTTCTCAAGGGTGGACTACCGGCGCGACCTGGGCGTCTTGATCAGGCACGCGCCCTACTTCGCCACATACGAGGAGCTCGATGAGCTCGAACGCGCCATTCGTGCCGGCGCAGGGCGGGTCCGCCGACTCGCCGATCCGCTGCCCCCCGGGGCGCGGCCGCCTGAAATCAGCCTCGACGAACCCCGGGGCATGATGGGCCCCGAGGCCACCGACGTCGCTGACGTCCTGGAGGACCTCGGGCTACGAGAGTATCCAATTAGCGACGATTCGACGGTACTGGCCCTCCGCTTCTACCCCGTCGGCTCGCAGACGGACCTCGGCTTCATCGACGCGCTGTACGAGGACCTCGACAGCCTGGTAGTGGCGCTGCGGCCCGTGGGATATCACCCCGGAATGCGGGTCACGACCGCCGGCCGTCTCCTCCGCCAGAGCGTAGAGATCCACGCGATAACCGACGACGTAGCCAACTCGTTCGGCCTGGGAGTGGCGGCCGTGTTGCTCGCGGTGGTGGCCTACTTCGTGTACAAGAATGCCCAGGCGCGCTCCGGGGGGCGCATTCGGGGGCGGATCCTCCTCGTGGAGATCGCCCGCGCGCCCGCGCTGGCCCTGATCATCGGCGTTCCACTGCTGATGAGCCTCGTGTGGTCGTTCGGCATCGCTGCGGCGTCCTTCGGCGCGCTCAACCTGCTGACGGCGACGCTGGGGCTCGTCTTATTCGGGATGGGGATCGACTTTGGAATCCACTTCTTCGCGCGCTACGCCGAGGAACGGAGCGGCGGCGCGCCCGTCCCCGAGGCGATCGAAACCACGTTTGTGGAGGGAGGGGCCGCCATCGCCGCGACCGCACTGACAACCGGGTTCGCGCTCTATGTCCTCACAATTGCCGATTTCCGCGGATTCAGCGAGTTCGGCTGGATCGGCGGCACCGGCGTGCTACTCGCGCTGCTGGCGATGCTCACCGTCCTGCCGGCGCTGATCGTCGTCGCGGAGCGCCTCCGTGTGCTGGACCTGACGGCGCCGGCGCGGCTCGCCGAGCCAGAAGCGCCCACCAGGCGCGAACGGTACCCGTTCGCCAGGACCGTTGTCGCCGTGGCGCTCCTCCTTGCGGTGGCCGGCGCCGTCGTCGCGCCTCGCGTGCGCTTTGAGTACGACTTCGGGAAGCTGGAGCCGGCGTTCGAAGCCTACGAGGCACGCGCGGAGCGCGTTCGACCGGTCTATGACGCGGGCCGCCTGCGCAACCCGGCCTACCTCCTTCTCAACGATTCGCGAGACGTGCCCGGTGTGGTCAACGCCCTGCGCCGGCTCGCGCGCGAGGACACGCTCATACTTGCCGTCGAGAGCCTGCAGGAGCGCCTGCCGACCGACTCCGCCGAGGCCCGCCGCAAACTCGACCGCCTCGCGGAGCTCCGCGCGCTGCTGGACGACCCCTTCCTACGCCTCGACACTACCGGCACCGTCGATGACCTCCGCGCCCTCCTGAGCGTGGACCGCCCTCTACCGTTGGACAGCGTGCCGGCGTTCCTGACCCGCCCCTTCACCGACCGAGCGGGCGACATCGGCAACTTCATCATCGTCTACCCGGCCGCGTCCCTGGTCGACGGCCGCACGTCGATTCACTTCGCGCGACTGGTCGGCGAGGTCACCACGGGGAGGGGGCGCACTATCTACGCGGGCTCGACATCGCTGGTGGCCGCCGACACCCTGCGGCTCATGCAGGACGAGGCGCCGAAGATGGTGTGGATCACCGCACTGCTGGTGATCACGATCATGGCCCTCGAATTCCGCTCCGCGAGATGGACGGCTCTGGGCCTGGTGCCACTCTTCACCGGCATTCTCTGGATGTTCCTCGGCATGGTGACGCTCGACGTGCCGCTGACGTTCTACAACCTCGTCGTGCTGCCCACCGTCCTGGGCGTCGGTGAGGACGGCGGCGTGCACATCGCCCACCGCTACCGCACGCTCGGCCCGGGATCGCTGGTGAAGGTGATGCGCTCGACAGGAGAGCCCGTGGCGATGTGCGCCCTCACGGTGCTCATCGGATTCGGCGGATTGTTAACCTCCTTCCACCCGGGCCTCCGCTCGATCGGGACGCTCGCGGTCCTCGGGGTCGGCGCGACCCTTGTCGCGAGCCTCACCCTGCTGCCGGCGCTCATCCAGGTGGTCGAGGACCTTCGTCGGCGCCGGAAAACCCGCCGGCGCGGCCGCAACCTTCCCCACCTGGCCGCCCTGTTTCCGGAGTGGGAAGAACGCCGAACGGATTGAAACTCAGTGCCTTACAGGTCCGAGAAACCGGCCAGTTTGGTGCCCATTCAGGACCTATAACGGGTCGGGGAGCGGACGATCGACTCCAGTACGAGGACATACTGCTCGGCGACGGCCGACCAGGAGAATGTCGAGACGACATGCTCCCTCGCTGACGCCGAGAGTCGCTCGAGTGCGTCACGATCGCCGGCGTACCGGGCGATGCACTCGGCGAACGCCGCCGCGTCGAGGGGCGGTACCAGGTGTCCGTTCGCTCCGTCTGTGATGACGTCGCGGATGCCCTCGAGGTCCGACGCGACCGTGGCGAGTCCCGCGAGGCCGGCCTCGAGCATGACGACCCCGAAGCCCTCCATGTCTCCCGGCACCGGGACGTTCGGCATGACGAAGAGGTCCGCTCCGGCCAGGAGCGTCGCGAGCCGCTCTTCACTGACGCGCCCCAGCAGGTGAATGCGGCCGGCAACGCCGGCGGTGTCGGCAGCCTCTCGGATCGCCTCCACCTCTGGTCCTTCACCCGCCACGACCAGGTGTACTTCCGGGCCCAGCCGGGGGATGACGCTGGCGGTGAACCACGCGATACCCTTGCGTCGCACCTGTCTTCCAACGGCGAGCAGTAGCAAGGCGCCCGGCGGTAGCCCCAGATCACCCTCGACCGCTGACCGAGCCAGGCTGCGTGCCGGAGGGGCCGTGAACCGGCCCGGGTCTATGCCGTTGGGCACCACGTGGACCCGCGCCGGCTCGGCGCCGCGGTCCGTTAGCGCCTGCGCCGTCGCGGACGAAACGGGCATCAGGGCGTCCAGCGCTCGAAAGGACCGGGGAAGCCACACCCGTTGATGAAGGGCCCGCTCGAGCGTTACGTCCCGCCCATGCGCAATCGCTGCCATGTGCGCGCGAGGCCGGCGCGCCGCCATGGCCGACATCACGCCAGTAACCATCGAAGAGAACAGCACTACGTCTGCGCTGTCGGTACGCACCCTGCGAGCCAGGTCCCATGTTAGGCGGACGAGGAAGGGGAACGTCCGCAGCTCATACCATCGCGCGGCGGATCGGAGCGCCAGTGTCGTCAGGGTCACCCGCGGGTGCATCCCGAGTGCCGCGTGGAGGTCGGCCGCCACCCGCTGCATTCCGCCGACGTTGTCGAGCGGCCTACCGGCGGGTGGGAAGGAGTGCGTAACAAACAGCACGCGCAGCTTGTTAGCGCTGGCGCCCAGGGGGTCCCGGGGGTGGGAAGAACTCTCCACGTACGTTCAGGCGTGGATCCGCTGCCCTAGCCAGCGCTGGATCGTCCGTGCTCCCGGGAGGGGCACGCGCCGGGGCAATTCATTATGCACCTTGCGAAGCGTGAGGAACAGAGTGCGATGCTCGAGCACATTGAAGGCAGCAGATAGGTCCCAAAGCGGTGGAATGACCAGCGTCACCTCCTCTCCCACACGCTTTAGCTCGTGGAAAAAGCGTTCCGGATCATCAACATGTTCTATGGTGTGCGAACACAAAACAGTAGAGAAGGTACCGTCCGTAAAAGGAAGATTGTAAATGTTGTCTATGTGCACATAGTTGGGCACGGCAATGTGCTGGACGATATCGGCGTTTACGCCGCCACCGTCGGTCTTGCCGCAACATATGTTCAGATCCCAATGCGCCCTGCTGCGAAGGACGCGCCTCTTAAGTACCGAATAGCTCAAGAGATTGAGCCCTTTCAGCAGACCGCCCGAAAGGAGCAGTGCGATTGCGAGTCGAATCAGCATCTAACCATGGGTCGCGCGCCGGCTCAAGCCCCGCGTCGTGAAAGAACTTCCTCGTAGTAACCGACGAGGCGGTCCAACACCGCCGGCCACGCGTAATCGGCGGCCGACGTGCGTGCGGCCGCTCCCATCTGCGCGCGGAGCGCGGCGTCGCGTACGAGCGTGCTTGTGGCGTCGAGGAACGCGGCCGCATCGCGTGGGGGGCACAGCAGGCCGGTGACGCCGTGCGACACGAGCATGCGGCTGCCGGCGGCGTCAGCCGCGACCACCGGTAGCCCGCTGGCGAGTGCCTCGAGTGTGACGTTGCCGAAGGTCTCGGTCTCGCTCGGGAAGAGAAAAACGTCCGATGACGCGTACGCGACCGACAGCTCGCGGCCCGCGAGGTGGCCGGTGAACACGCACCCGGTGGCGAGCCGCGCACGAAGCCCCCGCTCCGCCGGTCCGTCGCCGACGATGAGCGCACGCGCCGCCAACCCGCGCTCTGCCAGGCCCGCCATCACGCTTGCGAAGACATCCAGCCCCTTTTCCCACACCAACCGACTGACGAACGCGACCAGTACCTCGCCAGGCCCGACCCCGAGACTGTTGCGCCACTCCTGGGACCGGAGATCGGGGTCGAAGCGATCGAGCTCGACGCCCCTCGTCCACAGCCTGACGTCTGCCGTAACGCCGTGGTCCTTCAGCACGTCGGCCATCGGCCAGGAGGGGACATAAACCTGCACGCAGCGGTTGTAGAACCAGCGCGCGAAGCTCCAAACCGCCGGTTCAAGAGCGCCGAGGCGGTAGTAGGCCAGATACGACGGGAAGTGCGTGTGGTAGGACGCCACCGCCGGCACGTCGTGGGCGAGTGCCCACCGGAGACCACGGTAGCCTGTCCAGTCCGGCGTGGCGAGGTGGACGATATCCGGGCGGAAGGCCTCCAGCCGGGCGCGCGCGGCTGCGGGGAAGCGCAACGCGAGCCGGTACTCGGGGCGGCCGGGAGCGGAGACCGAGGGCACGGGAACGAGGGTGCCCGCGTGTTCCATCGGCGGATTCTCCACCGTTGGCGCGAAGATCAGCACCTGGTCGCCGCGGGACTCCAGGTGCCGCACCAGGCGATTCAGCGTGAGCGAAACGCCGTCCAGGATATGGTGATAGTTGCCCGTGAACAGCGCCACGCGCCGGCCGGTGCCGGCGCCGGCGGCGGGCGCGATCCGGGCGCCGGCGGGCGCCGCTGCTGGCGTTTCGGTCATCGGGCGACGTCTGCGCGCGGCGTCAGCGCCGCCCGGTAAGATCGACCCTGGAGGGTCCGCGGGTCACGGCCCAGCCAGCGCGGCGAGGAGCGGACGCAGGAACTCGCCGGTGTGGCTCGTCGGGTTCTCGGCCACTGCTTCCGGCGTGCCCTCCGCGACGACGAAGCCGCCGCGCCGGCCGCCCTCGGGGCCCATGTCGATCACGTGGTCGGCGCACTTGATGACGTCAAGGTTGTGCTCCACGAGAACGACGGAATGACCGGCGGAAACGAGGGCCTGGAACGCGTCGAGGAGCTTTCGGATATCGTCCATGTGGAGGCCGGTCGTCGGCTCGTCGAAGAGGTACAGCGTATGACCGGTCTGCCTCTGGCCGAGGTGCGCGGCGAGCTTGACGCGCTGGGCCTCTCCTCCCGACAGGGTATTGGCTGGCTGCCCCAGTGTCAGGTACCCCAGGCCGACCTCGCGCAGCACGGCGAGCCGGTCCGACACGCGTCTCTCCCCTTCGAAGAAATCGACCGCCTCGTCCACCGTCAACCCGAGAATCTCGGCGACGTTGCGACCGCGCCAGCGAATCTCGAGGATCTCCTGCTTGAAGCGCCGGCCGTGGCACGCCTCGCATTCGAGGAAGAGGTCCGCCAGGAACTGCATCTCGACGCGCACGACGCCCTCGCCCTGGCACACTTCGCATCGGCCACCCGGCACGTTGAAGGAGAAGGTCCCGGGCTTGAAGCCGCGCACCTGGGCCTGGTGGGTCGCCGCCAGGAGGTCGCGGATGGCGTCGAACGCCTTGACGTAGGTCACGGGGTTGCTGCGCGAGCTACGCCCGATCGGCGTCTGGTCGACCATCTCGACGTTCTCGATCAGTCGGTGTCCGCGGATCTCGTCGTGCGCCCCGACGTGGCCGTCGTACTCGCCGCCCTTCAGACGGCGCAGCGCGGCGTAGAGTGTGTCGTGTACGAGCGTGCTCTTTCCGGAGCCGGAGACCCCTGTAACCACGGTGATGACGTCCAGCGGGAAGCGCACGTCGACTCGTTTGAGGTTGTGCTCGCGTGCGTGCACGACCTCGATCGCACGCGCCGGGTCGACCGTGCGCCGGCGGGTGGGCGTTGGGATCGTGCGCCGGCCGGAGAGGTACGCGCCGGTCAGCGAGTTCGGGTCGGCAACCAGGTCGTCGTACGTCCCCTGCGCGATGACCTCACCCCCGTGGGCGCCGGAGCCTGGACCCATGTCGATCAGCCAGTCGGCCCTCCGCATCATTTGCGCGTCGTGCTCCACCACGAGCACCGTATTGCCAATATCCCGAAGACCCTCAAGAATCGAGATCAGCCTGTCGTTGTCGCGCGGGTGCAGTCCGACCGTCGGCTCGTCGAGCACATACAGGCTGCCCACGAGGCTTGAGCCGAGGCTCGTTGCCAGGTTGATCCGCTGCGACTCGCCACCGGAAAGCGTCGCTGCCAGGCGGTCAAGGGTGAGATAGTCCAGTCCGACTTCGACGAGGTAGCGCAGCCGCCGGCGCACCTCCTCCAGCACGCGGCCGGCGACGGCCTCCTGGTGTGCCGAGAGCCGGATGCCGTCGAAGAACTGCTGAGCGTCCGCCGTGGTAAGCTCGCATACCTCGCCGATGTGGAACCGGTGTAGCGTCTCGTCGCCGGGAAGCGGGCCGTCAAGGCGCACATTGAGCGCCTGCGGGCGAAGGCGGTAGCCGTCGCATGCCGGGCAGCGGGTGTAGCCGCGGAAGCGCGCCGCGTAGATGCGATAATGCATCTTGTACGAGCGCGCCTCCAGGAACTTGAAGAAGCCGCGCACGCCGGCGTACTCGCCGCCGCCTTCCCAGACGAGGGCCCGCGCCGACTCCGTTAGGGCGATGTACGGGGCGTCGATGTCGATGCCTTCGCGCGCGGCCAGGCGGATGAGCTCGCGCTGATAGGTGCCCCACTGCTCCGTCCTGAAGGGTGCCACGGCTCCCTGCCGGAGGGAGAGGCCCGGGTTGGGTACGACGAGGTCGGGGTCCAGCCCGGGCACGCGTCCGAAGCCCTGGCACGCGGGGCATGCGCCCAGAGGCGAGTTGAACGAGAAGAGTTGCGGCGTCGGCTCCTCGAACGTCAGCCCGTCACGCTCGAAATGCCCTGAAAACTCCAGCTGCAGAAACGGCCTGTCGGTCGGCGCGGTCACGACGACGGTATGGTCGCTGCCTTCGCGGAAGGCCTGCTCGACGGAGTCGGCGATTCGGCTGGTGGTGCCGTCGTCGTCCGGGTTGGTCGCTAAGCGATCCACGAGCGCGAGCAACCGATCGGCTGGCGCGCGCACGAACTCCGGCGCCGTGGCATCGAGATCGACGACTTCCGCCGCGGCTCCGCGCCGGCGCTGCGCCTCCGTTGGGAGGGCCAGCACGCGGAAGTAGCCGCGGGCGCGAAGAGCCTCCAGCTCTTCGACCTTCTTCCTACCGGGGTGGCGCGGCAGCGGGAAGCATAGGTAGAAGCGTGTTCCGCCCGCAAACTCTCGCTGGAGCCTTTCCGCCACCGAACGCGGGCTGTCGCGCGTGACCGCCTCGCCGGACACCGGGGAATACGTCGTTCCGACGCGCGCGAAAAGCAGCCGCAGGTAGTCGTACAGCTCAGTTTGCGTGGCGACCGTCGACCGCGGGTTTCGCGTGGATGTCTGCTGCTCGATAGCGATCGCCGGGCTGAGGCCCGTGATCATGTCCACGTCCGGCTTGTCCATCCGCTCCAGGAACTGCCGCGCGTAGGCGGACAGGCTCTCCACGTACCGACGCTGGCCCTCCGCGTATATGGTGTCGAAGACGAGGCTCGACTTTCCACTGCCAGACGGGCCGGTAACAACCACCAGCCGGCGCTTTGGGATCGTTAGATCGAGGTCCTTGAGGTTGTGTTGTCGGGCTCCCCGGATGACGAGGTCTCGCCCGGTGAAACGTCGTGCGTCCTCGCCGTTGTTGCGGGACCTCTGCGTCGTTGTGGCGGCCATCTCGGATGCGGGTGAACGGGGTCAACGCCGGCCGGGCGTGCGAAGATGCCGGCGCGGGGTGAAGGCTTCCTGTCACCGCCCGCCAACCGGAACGCGCCCCCGGCCCGAGGTGGGCCGGGGGCGCGGGCCTCCGTTCCAGGCGCGCGTCCTGGTCAGCGGGTGATAGTCACGCGCTGCGACGTCGCGAAGTCCTCGCCCGTAGCGCGAATCACGTACGCGCCGGGCGCGAGACGCTCCGCCTGGAGCGCGATGTACGCCACCTGGGCAGCGCCCACTGAGCCATCGAAGAGCACCGCCACCTCACGGCCGACCACGTCGAAGAGCGCCACGCGGACGTTCTGCGTCGTCGCGACCGACAACTGGACCTGGCCAGCGGAAGAGACCGGGTTCGGCTGGATCGCGAGCGCGCTGACGCCGACCTGCGGACCGCTCTCGCCAGCAACCGGCGGGGTGATCAACAGTGCCCACGAGTCGAGCGTGCCGGTGTCGCCACCGGCGTTGTCCGACACCGAGAGCGTCCACGTGCCGCTCGCGCTCGAGCCATTGAACGGCGTGAGGGGGTTGTCCGGCGTGTAGCGCCCATCGGCCACGGGGTAGGCGGGAGTGCTCGCGGTGCACGAGCCGTCCACCGAACCGTCGGTGCCCTGGTCGTCCAGGATGATATCCAGGTTGTCACCACTGCACCCGAACGTGCCGGCGGGCACGCCCGGCCGGTCGAAGATGGCCGACGTGGTGGGGCCGAACGAGAGCGAGACAATGAGGTCGCCCACCCAGGTATGTGTCACGTTGAGGTCGACGTCGACGTCACCGACGGTAGGCGCGCCGGCCGGCACCGTGATGGTGCTCGTGATGCCGCTGGGCAAGTTGTCCGGAATCGCGATAGCCGGACCTGTTGACGGATACGTGATGTAGTTGGTGCCGTTACCCAGCAGCGTCACCGTAGCCGGCGAGCCGGGGGCATTGCTGGCGATTGCCACCGAGCCCGGGTGCGGACCCACGACCAGGGGCGAGAAGGTCACCGAGAACGTCGTGTTCTGGGCCGGGTCGAGCGAGAGGTCGGTGCCCGTCGTGTTCACCGTGTAGCCCGTACCGGTCGGCGTGATGGACGTGATCGTGACCGCGGCGGTGCCGTTGTTGGTGAGCGTTACAACCGCGGGGGTGCTGCTCGTGCCGGTCTGTACGCCGCCGAAGTTGATGGACGACGGCGACACCATGAGGCTCGGGCCGGAGGGCACGGCCTCGATCTGGACATCGTCAACGAAGAAGTTGATCACGTCCGCGCCGGCCGCGTTAGTGGCCTCGAAGCGCAGCATGTGTGTGCCGCCGGTGAACGCGTCCACGTCGATCGTCACCTGCTGGTACGTCGCGAATGTCGCAGCGTCCGCCTCCGTGTACGTGGCGATCGTCGTAGCGCCCAACTTGACGAGCATGGTACCCGGAATGTTGGCCACCGGGATCTCCAGCCAGAATGAGAGGTCCGCGGTACCCGCCGGAATCGTGACTAACTGCTCCACGAAGCCTTCCTCGGCTGCCGGGGTGCCGCCGAACCAGTTCCACCAGTCTCCCGCATGCGGCCCGCTGCCGCCGCCGAGACCACAGGCCGCGACCGTGCAAAGCGGTGTACCGAAGTTCAGGGAGAACTCGGTCCAGGAGGGGTTGGGTGAGCCGGCCTCGAAGCCCGGATCGCCGACGATGCCGGGAGTCGCAGCCTGTCCGGTTCCCGGCGCGGGCTTGGTGGTCGGGTTCGGATTCGCGAGACGTGCCTGTGCCCCGGCGTCAGCGGCGAACGCGACGACTAAGACAAGGGCCAGTCCAAGGGGAGTAAGGAGTCGGGTCATGTTTCGGGTTGGTCGATACGGCCGCGTGGCCGCGGGATTTCGGAACCGCAGAGCTTAACGGCATGGGGTCGGTGCGGCAACCGTGGGTGCACTCAATCAGTGCATTCCCGACCCACGCTACGCCGGTGTTTGGCCCCGAGCTGTCGCATCCGTTACTTCAGGAGCTACCCTGATCGCAGTATGAACATTCGCCTCGCACCTCTGTGCCTGCTTCTGATCGCGGGCGCGGCCGGGCCGGTCCACGCACAGCCAGCGGCCGTCGTGACCGACGGCGGCGTCGCCGTTTCCGCGCCGGCCGGCGCCACGTGGGCGCGCGCCGTGGCAGTCGACCCGCCGGCCTTAAGGGCGGCAGCCGACGCGCGCTCGCCGATCGCGGTCGAGGTCGGCAGCCGGCGGGTCGTGGCGCACCCGTCGCGGGCCGTTCGTCGTGCAGCGGGAGGGGTTTCCTGGTTCGGCGCGGCCGGCGATGACGGCGCTCGCGTCACGCTGACGCTGGCGGGCGATCGCCTGATCGGCCGAATCGTCACGCCGGAAGGGCTCATTGTGATCGAGCCCGCCGGCGCGGGGCATGTCGCCTACGAGCCGGGCGTGTATCCCGAGGAGGCGGGTGACGCCATCCGCGTGCCCGCGGCCGAGGCGCCCGAAGCCTTCGTTCCGGACGTGCTGTTCCCCGACGAGATGCACCTCATGGTCGTCTACACTCCGGCCGTCGCAGCTTCCCTGGGAGCCTCTTTGGCCGCGTTCATCCAGGGAAGCGAGGATGTGGTCAACGATGTCCTGCAGAACTCGCTCGTGCCAATACGGGCGCGAGTGGTTAGCACTCATCTGGCTTCGTACACGGAATCCGGTAACATGAGTAGCGACCTCTCAAGGCTGCGCAACGCGGCCGATGGGTTCATGGACGAGGTCCACCCTCTCCGGACGGCCTACTCGGCCGACATGGTCGCGCTGATCGTCCAGAGTGCTTCGAACAACTGCGGCGTCGCATACCTGATGGACCCGATCCGAGGCGAGTTCCACTCCAGCGCCTTCAGCGTGACCCGGCGCTCGTGCGCGATCGGAAACCTCACCTTCCCGCATGAGCTGGGCCACAACATCGGGCTCCGTCACGACCGGTTCGTAGATCAGAGCAACACGCCGTTCACGTACAGCCACGGGTTCGTGAACGACGACTCCCTGGCACGCGGACGAGCCGGGTACCGTACGACGCTTGCCTACAACGACCAGTGCACCTCGCAGGGAGGCACGTGCATCCGGCTCCCGTACTTCTCGCACCCCGGGCTCAGCTTCGACGGCTTCGTCCTCGGCGACCCGGTGCTGGCGCACAATGCCGAGGCCGCCGCCTTCTCTCTCCCCACGGTCGCCGCGTTCCGCGCCGCGACGTTGCTGGCCGACGACTCCGGCACCACGGCCGGCGCCCCGTTCTTCGCGAGGCCGCATTGCCCGGACCCCACCGATCTCCAGCTATGCGTCGCCGGGGACACTGTTCGGTACGTCGCAAGGACGCTCCAGGTCAGCCCGTCGGGGCTACACCACGTCCGCGCGATCGTAGGGCACGACGCCGTGCTCCTGCTCTACACGGGTGATCTCGACCCCTCCGAACCGCTTCACGGCCTGGTCGGCTACGCGGAGCCGGACACTTCCGCGCCGTCGCTGCGCCGGTTGATGGTGAGCGCCGGCCTGGCGGACTCGACCTCCTACACGATCGTGCTCGCCGGCGATACGGCGCCCGACGCCGGGCCGTGGGCGCTGGAGATCTACGGCCCACCGAACGGCGGCATTGTCGTCCAGGCAGCGGGAGGGCCACCGCCGCCTGACGGGTATGCAGTCGCGGGGCCGGCCCCGAATCCGTTCAGGGGGGTTACGACCATCACGGTC
>Ga0307505_10001699_pt1 | contig 16923 bp, 11 predicted proteins | sample 23_S_MG_FD_202183 | JGI IMG/M metagenome (GOLD analysis project Ga0307505, IMG submission 202183) | Soil microbial communities from Populus trichocarpa stands in riparian zone in the Pacific Northwest, United States - 23_S | ecosystem: Environmental > Terrestrial > Soil > Riparian zone > Trees...
CGGCCGCTCACCCACGACCTCTGCAAGAGCCTCATCACCGGGCTGGGCGGCACCCTCCAGGGCATCTACATCACCCGCGTGGAGAAGAACACGTACTTCGCGGAGCTGCGCATCCTGCGCGGCGGCGAGATGGTTCGCGTGGACTCGCGCCCGTCCGACAGCATCGCCATCGCGCTGCGGCTCCAGGCGCCGATCTTCGCCTCCGAGGAGCTGCTCACCGACGTCACCGTCGAGGAGTCGGGCGACGCGGAGGGACTGGAGCCGGATTCCGACGCCGACGATGTCGTGACGGGTCCGCCACGCGAAGACTCCGAGCTCAACGCCGAGCAGTTGAAGGAGTATCTCGAGCGGCTGCGCCCGGAGGATTTCGGCAAGTTCCACCTCTGATTCGCTCGATGGCATCCGGGGCGACGCGAGGGATCTGCACGTCGCTGGCGCGCGCCTCGCTCGCGGCGCTCGCGCTGGCCGCGGGATTGCCCGCGATGGCTGGCGCGCAATCGAGCGCGCGCATGGTCGAGGGGCGCGTCGTGCGTCCGATCGATGGCGGAGGCGAGCCGCGCCCCGTGGCGCGGCAGTGGGTGGTGCTGCACCGCGTCGGTTCCGACCACTCCGGTCCCCTCGACTCGGTGCGCTCCGCCGCGAACGGCTCGTATCGCTTCCGCTACACCGCCACGGGGTCGCCCGACGCGCTGTACTTCGTGTCCGCCATGTATGGCGGGATCGCGTATTTCTCGCCGCCGTTGCGCACCGCGGCAGTGCGAGGCGGGGACGCGGACATCGTCGTCTATGACACGACCCGCGATACCACCGCCCTGCGCGTGCAGGGGCGGCATATCGTCGTGTCCCAGGCGCGCGGGCAGCGCCGCGAGATCGCCGAGATCTTCGAGATCGAGAACACGGGCGCGCGCACGATCGTGTCCACCGAGAGCCTGCCATCGTGGACCACCGCGCTCCCCGACGACGCCGACAGCGTGTCGGTGGCACCGGGCGGCGTCACCGCCGCCGCGGTGCAGTTCGAGCGCGGCCGCGCGCTGGTGTTCGCGCCGCTGTCGCCAGGGGTGCGCCAGGTCGTGCTGACCTACCTGCTCCCCAACGACGCGTTCCCGGTGTCGTTTCCTCTCCAGCGCCCCACGGCGCTGCTCGAGGTGCTGCTCGAGGATCCCCGCGGGAGCGCCGACGGCGTCGAGCTTCGCGAGGTGGAGGCGGCCAGCATCGAGGGGCGCACCTTCCGCCGCCTGCTCGGCCAGGACCTCGCCGGCAGCGCCGTCGTTCGCATCGACACCCCGCCGCCGCCCGGGAGCGCCGGCCGTGGAATGGCAATCGTCATCGTGGCGGTTGGCGCCGTGATGTTCGCGGGGCTGCTGGCATGGCTCGCGCGCCGGCCACGGACCGATGCCGCCGAGCGAGCGCCGCTGGTGGTGGCGGTACCGGCCGCGCAGCGCTCGCGGGTGGAGGGGCTGGTGGCGGAGCTCGCGGCCCTCGACGCGCGGCAGGAGCGCACGGAGTCGGCGCTGCCCGAGGCGGAGTACCGGCAGCAGCGCGCGGCGGTGAAGGCCGAGCTGCAACGCGCGCTTGCCGCGGAGCGCCGCCCCGCCTAGCATTGGACCGACAACTGTAGGTCCAGACGCGAGCGCGGGACACGGAAACCGGTGTGATGCCGGTGCGGCCCCGCCACTGTAAGGGCTCCAGTCATTCCGAGCGCAGCGAGGAATCTGCACGTGCAGACTCCTCGCCTCGCTCGGAGTGACATTCCGCTCACGACAGCCACTGGTCATGCGACCGGGAAGGCGAGCGGAATGCCCGAAGCCAGGAGACGACCCCGCTCGCGCCACGAACACGATCCTCGGGGGAGGATCCGGTGGCATTCGACGGCTCGTCGCGCGTCGTCTTCCAGCAGCCTCCCTCGTTCATTCAGGGAGGTCTTTTGCTTTCGGCTCTCGGCTTTCGGCGCTCGGCTCTCGGCTTTCGGCTCTCGGCTCTCGGCATCGGGCTGGTGCTGGGAGTTTTCGCCTGTAGCTCCGAGAGCCGAGAGCCGAGAGCCCACAGCCGGGAGCCCTGGATCGTGGATGGCTTCGGCGACACCGTGCCCGTGCGGCCGGCCGCGCGCATCGTGTCCATGATGCCGGCGAGCACCGAGATCCTGTTCGCGCTCGGTGCCGGCTCGCGGCTCGTGGGACGGAGCGAGTTCGACAAGTGGCCCGACGAGGCGCTCGGCGTGCCGAACCTCGGGCCCGGGCTCCGGCCGAGTGTCGAGACGCTCCTGGCCGCGCGCCCGGATCTCGTCATCCTGTATGCCTCGGAGGACAACCGCGCGGCGGCGCGGCGGCTGCGCGAGGCGGGGATCGCGACGGCGGCGTTCAAGGTGGACAGCATCGCGCAGTTCGACCGGCTCACGCGGCTGCTGGGCCGCCTCACCGGGGATTCCGCGCGCGGGGCGCTCGTGGCCGACACCGTGATGCGCACCCTCGACAGCGTGCGCGCGCGCACCCGGGGGCTTCCGCGGCTGAGTGTCGTGCTTCCCGCGTACGAGCAGCCGCTGCTCGTCATCGGCGGCGGCAGCTTCATGAGCCAGCTCGTGGAGATCGCCGGCGGCCGCAACGTGTACGACTCGATCCCGCTCCCGTCGCCGACGGTGTCCTTCGAGGACCTGATCCGGCGCAACCCGGATCTCGTCCTCGCGCCACCCGAATACGCCGAGTCCATTCGCCGGTCGCCGCGCTGGCGCGTGCTGCCGGCGGTGCGACGTGGCCGCGTGCTCGTGATCGACACCGCGCTCGTGTACCGCCCCGCCACGCGCATCGGCGAGGGCGCCTGGTCGCTGGCGCGGCTGCTGCACCCGCAGCTCGCACCCTGACGTCATGACGGCCCGGCGCTGGTTCCTGCTGCTGCTCGCGATTCCCGCGGCGTTGCTGCTGGCCGTGGTTGCCGGCACGATCGACGTCGGCGTGCGCGAGGCGCTGGCGGCGCTCGCCGGCCGCGGCGACGAGACGACGCAGTTCGTCGTGCGCGGGTTGCGCCTGCCGCGCGCCGTCCTTGCCCTGCTCCTCGGCGCGGCGCTGGGCATGAGCGGCACCGCGCTCCAGGGAGTGCTGCGCAACGCGCTCGCCGAGCCGTACCTGCTCGGCGTCTCGGGCGGCGCCGCGGTCGGCGCGGTGCTGGCGATCATGGCGGGGCTCGCCCTGGCGCTCGTCCCGCTCGCCGCCTTCGCGGGCGCGGTGGCGGCTGTGACGCTCGCGCTGTTCGTGGCGCACGCGGCGCGCGGACGCGCCGACCCGCGGGTGCTCGTCATGGCGGGCGTGGTGGTGGGCGCGTTCGCGAACGCGGTGATCATGGTGCTGCTGGCCCGCGCGGACCTCAACGCCGTGCGAGGCGCCATGTGGTGGATGATGGGGTCCGTGGCCAATGCGACCTGGGGTCAGGCGGCGTGGCTCGCGGTGTACCTCCTGCTTGGCGGCGTGGCGCTCGTGGCGCACGGACGCTCGCTCGACGCCCTGTCGCTCGGGGACGACGCCGCCGCGGGGCTCGGGGTAGCGGTCGAGCGCACCGCTCGGCGCGTCTACCTCGCCGCCTCCTTCGTGGCCGCTGCCACCGTGGCCGCGGCAGGACTGGTCGGCTTCGTCGGGCTGGTGGTACCGCACATCGCCCGGCGCGTGGCTGCCGGCGCGGGGCACCGCACGGTCCTCCTGGTGAGTGCCGCCTGCGGCGGCGTGCTGGTGGTGCTCGCGGACCTCGTCGCGCGCATGGCGCTTCCGCCCGCCGACCTGCCCCTGGGCGCGGTGACGGCGATGATCGGTGTGCCGTTCTTCCTCGCGACGCTCCGGCGGATGACATGATCCGGTTTGCCGCCGCGCGCGTGCGCTATCCGGGGCAGGACCGCGATGCGCTCGCGGGCGTGACGCTCGAGGCGCCCCGCGGTTCGGTGACGGCCGTCGTCGGCCCGAATGGCAGCGGCAAGAGCACCCTCGTGCGCGCGCTGCTCGGCCGCGTCCCACTGGCGGAGGGAGCGATCACCCTGGACGGCGCCGCCGTGCGCGACGCCGACCGGACGAGCATCGCCCGGCGTGTCGCCGTGGTGACGCAGCGCGAGGAGCTCGTGTTCCCGATGCCCGTGCGCGAGTACGTGGCGCTCGGCCGCCTGCCGCACCTTGGCCGCTGGGGGCAGGGGAGCGCCGCGGATCGCGACGCCGTGGACGCCGCCATGGCGCGCGCCGAGGTGGATGGCCTCGCCGACCGGCCCGTGCAGGAGCTGTCGGGAGGGGAATGGCAGCGCGCGCGATTCGCCCGGGCGCTGGCCCAGGGCGGCGAGGCCTTCGTCGCCGACGAGCCGACCACGTTCCTCGACGTGGCGCACGAGATGGCCGTGTTCGAGCTCCTCGGCGCGCTCGCGCGCGAGGGGCGCGCCGTGCTGCTGGTGAGCCACCAGCTGAACCTCGTCGCGCGCTTCGCCGACCGGCTCATCCTGCTGCACGATGGCCGCGTCGCCGCGGCCGGCGGCGTGAACGACGTGATGCAGGCCCCGATCCTCGAGAACGTGTATGGCTGGCCGCTCGTCGTCACCCGCGATCCTGCCGTGGGCGCGCCGGCCCTGGTCCCTCTTCGCCGCGGCAGCGGCACACCACCATGATCATCCGACTCCGAATCCTGCCCGCGCTCTTCGCGCTTCCGCTGTCCCTCGCCGCGCAGGACACCGCGCGCGTCGCTCCGGTCGTCATCACGGCAACACGCACGCCGCTCGCGCAGGGCGCGCTCCCGGTGGCCGTCACGGTGCTCTCCGGAGACGACCTGCGCGCGCGAGGCATCGCCACGGTCGCCGAGGCGCTGCGCGAGGTCAGCAGCGCCTACCTGGCACAGGCCGGGTCGCACGGCGCCACGACCTCGCTCTTCCTGCGGGGTGGCGAGAGCAAGTACGTGAAGGTGCTCATCGACGGCGTGCCAGCCAACGATCCCGGCGGTGCCTACGACTTCGCGTCGCTCACCACGGACAACGTTGATCGCATCGAGATCGTGCGCGGACCGGCGAGCGTCGTTCACGGCGCGGATGCCGTGACGGGAGCGGTGCACGTCATCACCCGCCGCGGTGCGGCCTCCACGCGCGCCGAGCTCGACCTGCGGAGCGGCATCGCGCCGCGCGACCGCATCGCGGCCACCCGCACACCCGGCAGCATGCACGTCGTCCAGGGCACCGTGGCCGTGTCTGGCCCGGCGGCGGGAGGGGACTATGCGCTGTCGTTCGGCCGTCACCAGTCCACGGGGCTGTACGACATCAACAACGGGTACCGGAACAACGTCGTGAGCGCGCGGATCGCGGCCGTGGCCGGGAGCCGCACCGACGTGCGCCTGTCCGCACGGTACAACGATTACCGCTACGCCTACCCGACCAACAGCGGCGGCACGCCCGTCGACTCCAACGCCTACCGCGTGGATGACCGGATGATCCTCGGGGCGGAGGTCGAGCAGCGGCTCGGCCTGCGCGCCCGGGCCGTCCTGGCGCTGAGCTCGAGCGTGAATGCCGGGGGAACCACGGACGAGATGGACTCACCCTCGGGCTCGAGCTTCGTCTCGCAGGATCGCACGCGGCGGCGTGGTGCCGAGCTGCGCATGCACCTCCTGCCCGCGCGTCACACCGCGCTCGTGGTCGGCGCGCAGGTGGAGCACCAGGACCAGCGCTCGGAGTACCAGAGCGAGTCGCCGTTTGGCCCTTTCAGCGAAAGGTTCTCGGCCGCGCGCCGGAACGTCGGCGGGTACGCCGAGGCCACGGTCACGCCCGCGCTGCCGCTCACCATCACGGCAGGCGCGAGGCTGGACGACAATCAGCAGTTCGGCACCTTCGGCACGGCGCGCGCCGGTGTGTCGTTGCGGCCATCGCAGGAAACGAGGCTCCGCGCGACCGTGGGCAACGCGTTTCGCGAGCCGTCGTTCTTCGAAAACTTCTCGACGGGATTCGTGGCGGGGAACCCGGCGCTGCGTCCGGAACGATCGCTCAGCGTGGACGCCGGCGTGGACCGGGAGTTCGCGGGCGGCCGGGCCAGCGCATCAGTTACCGCATTCGCGCAGCGATTTCGCGACATGATCGATTACACCGGCGGCACCGCGGCGTGCGGCTTCAGCTACTGCAACGTGGCCGAGGCCACCTCCCGCGGCCTGGAGCTCGAGGGATCGGCGCGCCTGTCGGGCCACGTCTACGGAACGCTGGGCGCAACGTTCCTGCGCACCAGGGTGGTGGAGCCAGGCTTCGACAGCAGCAGCGCCGGCCTCTATCGCGAGGGAGAAACGCTGATCCGCCGTCCCTCGCGCACCGCCACCGCGGGGATCGAATATCGCGGTCAGCCGCTGTCGCTGGGGGCGAGAGTCCTGGCGGTGGGTGAACGCGCGGACAGGGACTTCACCGGCTTCCCGGCGTCCCCCGTCATCCTGACGGCGTACCAACGGATCGACGTGACCGCGGAATACGTGGTGCGCGATGGCGCCGGGCGCCGCTCGGCGCTCAACGCGCGCGTCGAAAACGCCACCAACACCTCGTACCAGAGCATCTACAACTTCCTCACGCCACGCCGGACAATCACCCTGGGTGTGAGGTCTTCCTTCTAGATCCCAGGGATCCTCGGGCAATTCGGGTAATTCGGGTAATTCGGTAGTCCAGCTGTGCCCGTCATGCTGTAATTTGCGCCATGCCGCTGCTCGTGAGCGAGGCGATCGTGCTCCACACCTTCGACTACCTCGAGTCCTCCCGGATCGTGCGCCTGGTCACCCGCGACGGCGGCATGCGCTCGGCCATCGCCAAGGGCGCCCGCAAGTCGCGCCGCCGCTTCGGCAGCGGCCTCGATCTCTTCGCCCAGGGCAGCGCCACCCTTCACACGAAGCCCGGCAGGGACCTCGATACGCTCAGCGCGTTCGAGGACGCGCGCAACCGCTCCGACCTGGCCGCTGACATGGAGCGCTTCATCGGGGCGGAAACCATCGCGGACATCACGCTGCGGTTCGGCCGCGATGGCGCCGACGCCGAGCTCTTCGACGCGGTGGCTGATTCGCTCGACGCGCTGCTTGGCGCGTCCGATGACGACGCGCGTGAGGCGACGCTCGCCGGCGCGTGGCACGTCATCGCGGCACTCGGCTTCGGCCCCGCCATGGAAACCTGCGCCGAGTGCGGCCGCGCCATTGCCGACGACGTGCCGGCGACGTTCACGCACTCCGCGGGGGGAGTCCTCTGCCCCCGGTGCGCGTCGCTCACGGCCGGTGGCCGCGCGCTTCCGGCCACGGCGCGCCGCGCGATCGCGTCGTGGCTCGCCGGAGGACGCGCCAGGCTCGAGAGCCCGCCCGAGCGCAGGGCTCACCAGCGCCTGCTGCGCGAGTTCCTCAGCCACCACCTGCACGACAGCCGGCCGCTGCGGGCCTTCGACCTCTGGGAGCGGCGCTGGTCCGCGGAGGGTGCCGTTCGGGAGAGCCCGGAGACTGCGGGCGATCCGCTGCCCGCATGATCCTCGGCACCGCCGGGCACATCGATCACGGCAAGACGTCGCTGGTGCGCGCCCTCACCGGCGTGGATACCGACCGGCTGCCGGAGGAGAAGCGGCGCGGCATCACCATCGATCTCGGATTCGCCCCCCTGCGTTTTCCGGACGGCACCACCGTGGGCGTCGTGGACGTGCCCGGGCACGAGGCGTTCGTGCGCACCATGCTCGCCGGCGCGAGCGGCATTGATATCGGGCTCCTGGTCATCGCCGCCGACGAGGGGCCCATGCCGCAGACGCGGGAGCACCTCGCGATCCTCGAGCTCCTGCACGTGCCGCGGCTGATCGTGGCACTCACCAAGGCGGACCTCGTGGAGGAGGAGTGGCTCGGCCTCGTCACCGCGGACGTCGCCGCGCTCCTGGCCGACACCCCGTTTCACGACGCGCCCATCATCGCCGCGTCGGCGCAGGATGGACGCGGGCTGGATGCCATTCGCGCCGCGATCACGACCGCGATCGCCGCGAGCCGGGAGCCGAAGGGCGAGGGAGACCTGTTCCGCCTGCCCATCGATCGCGTGTTCACCGTGAAGGGAACGGGCACCGTCGTCACGGGCACGGTATGGACCGGCCAGCTGGCCGTGGACGACACCGTCCGCCTGCTTCCCGGCGCCCGCACCGCGCGGGTGCGCGGGCTGCACGTGCATGGAGCGCCGGTCAGGCGCATTGCCCGCGGCCAGCGCGCCGCCATCGCCCTCGCCGGGCTTGATGCCGACGACCTCGAACGCGGCGCGACGCTCGTCACGAGCGGGGCATGGGAGCAATCGCTCGTCCTGCGCGCGGACGTGCACCTGCTCCCGGGCGCTCCCGAGCTCCGGCCGCGCACCCGCGTGCGCTTCCATCTCGGCACAGCGGACGTCGGCGCCCGCATCGTTGCTGCGGCCGGTCCGGTTGGGGCGGGAAGCCCGCGCGCCGCGCGCGTCGTGCTCGACGAGCCGATCGCCGCGCGTGGCGGGGACCGGTTCGTGCTGCGCTCGGCGTCGCCGCTCACCACCATCGGGGGCGGCGCCGTGACGGACTCGCAGGCCTCACGCCGCACACGCCCCATGCCCGCCGTGGACCTCGGCGACGCCGACCGCCTCGCCCTGCTCGCGCGCGAGGCGGGATGGCAGGGACTGTCGCACGCCGCGATCCCGCTGCGCATCGGGGTGAGCCCGTCTCGCATCCAGGAGCTCACGGCGCGCACGGGCGGCATCACGCGCCTCGGCGAGCGCTGGTACGATCGCGCGGTGCTCGAGGACGCGCGCGCGCGGCTCGTGCGTCAGGTGGAGGCGTTCCTTGCCCAGCACCCGCTCGCGACCGGCGCGGCGCGTTCGGAGACCATGTCGCGACTGCGGATGGGGCAGGAGCTGTTCGACGCGACCGTGGCGGAGCTGGTACGCGCCGGGAAGCTGCTGGCCAGCGGCGCCGAGCTGGCCCCGCCCCGATGGGCCCCCGCGCTGTCGCAGCAGCAGGCGCACTCCACGCACGAGCTCGTCGCGGCCCTCGATGCCGCGGGAGTCGAGCCGCCGAGCGTGAGCGAGCTGGAGGCGCGGTTCGGCCAGCAGGTGCTGCCGCTTCTGCGACACCTCGAGCGCGGCGGACAGCTGGTGCAGGTGGAGGACGGCCGCTTCTACACGCCGGCGGCTGTGCGGCTGCTGCTCGAGCGCATGGAGGCCGCCATGGCCGGGGGACGCGAGCTGGCGCCCACCGATCTCCGGGAGGTGCTCGGCGTGTCGCGCAAGTTCCTGATTCCGTTCCTCGAGTACTGCGACCGGCGCGGCTACACGATCCGGCAGGGCAACGCGCGCGCGTGGCGCGGGGTGAAGGCCTGAGCTGGTCATCTTGAGCGCAGCGAGCAATCTGCAGGTTGCGGGGCGCAGCGTGGGTTGTCATTCCGAGCGCAGCGAGGAATCTGCAGGTTGTCATTCCGAGCGCAGCGAGGAATCTGCAGTTGTGAATGCCGACTGCGGATTCCTCGTCGCTGCGCTCCTCGGAATGACTGGATAGCTCAGCGCGAGCGCCGCGGCAGCCAGAAGGTGAAGGTGGATCCGCGCCCGGGCTCGCTCACCACGGTGATGCGCCCGCCAAGCGCCGCGGCCATCCGTTGGCTGATGGCGAGCCCCACCCCGGTGCCGTCCGCGTCCTCAGGGCGGAAGCGGGTGAATTCGGTGAACAGTCTCCTGAGCTGGTCGGCCGGGATCCCGATCCCCGTGTCCTCGACGTCGATCGCGATCCATTCGCGCCGGTCGCGTCCTCCGTCGAACGGTCGCGCGCCGACGCGGACGGCCACGCTTCCCTCACGCGTGTACTTGATCGCGTTCGACAGGAGGTTCGCGAGCACCTGGCGCGCGCGATCGGGATCCGTCTCGATCGTCGGCAGGTTCTCCGGCACGTCGCAGTGCAGCGCGAGGTGCGACGTGTACGCCTGAGCGCGAAAGTCCTCCGCCACGTCCTGCACCAGCTCCCCGATGGCCAGGGGCACCGGATGCAGGGAGAGCTCGCCGCTTTCCGCGCGCGCCAGGTCCAGCAGGTAGCGGATCAGGTCGAGCGCGCGATGGATGGAGCGTCGCGCCTTCGAGATGCTCGTGCTCTGCGGCGTCGAGAGGGGCCCGTAGATCCCATCCTCCATGAGCGCGAGAAAGCCGTCGGCGGCGCCCAGCGGGTTCTTCACGTCGTGGCTGAACCCGCGAATGAGGCGTGCGCGGCTCTGCGTCACGCGCTCCAGCTCCACCCGCCGCACCTCGAGGCGCAGCGCGGTCATCCGGTAGCGCCGGCCCAGCCGGAACACGAGCAGGGCGGCCACCAGCGCGAGCGCCACGAGCCCCACCGTCAACGCGATACCGATGCGCTCCGCCGATCGGATGTTGCGGCGGCGATCGTCGGCGGCATCCGCCAGCAGGCGGTCGATCGTGGCCGTACGCTCGATCACGGACTGAAGTCGCGCCTGCGTCGCGTCGGAGCGCTCCCGGTACGCCGAGCGGGGAAGCCGCCCGTCGTAGAGCGAGTCGAGCGCGGCATCCACGGCCTCGACCTCGGCGATCATCGCGCAGACGGGTTCGTGCACCGCCGGTCCGAGCCGGAGGGCGAGGGGCAGCAGCGCGGCCTCCGCCTCGATCCGACGCACCTGGGAGTACCGGTGGGCCGAGGCGAACTCCGGATCGCCGGTCAGCGCGAAGGCGCGCGCGCCAGCCGCCTCGAAGTCGAGGGAGCCGCGCACCATCGCCACCAGCGGCCTGGCCGGTTCAGCCGCAACCGCGATCTCCTCGCGCGCCTCCGCAATCCAGCTCTGCACCAGCATCGGTACGACCGCCAGCAGCAGGAGCGACGCAACCACGAGCGTCAGTGGCACCCACGTGATGCCGCCGCGCTCGATCGGCGTTCGCTCCGGGTTGATGATGGCGTCGTCGATGGGCATGGCAACCTCCCGGGCATCATTCGGACCGGAATGGCGGTTCGGTGTGCGCGAAGTGGCAGTCGCGCTTAGCATACGTCCACAGGGGATCGTTTTGCGCTGCCATTCTGGCTGTTCGACCCGGCATCGGGCTTGATGTTGCAGTGCCGCAACCGCAGCGCACGCCACACGAATCGCCATGATCAATCCGGACAGACTGACCGTCAAGGCGGGCGAGGCCTTCAACGAGGCCATCACGCTGGCGCGCCGCGCCGGCAACCCGCTCGTGTACGACCTGCACCTCCTCTCGGCGCTTCTGGAGCAGGACGAGAGCATCGTCGTCCCCATCATCCAGAAGGCCGGCGCCAGCGTCACGTCGATCCGCGGCGCACTGCAGCGGGAGCTCGAGCGCTACCCCAAGCAGAGCGACGCGCAGCCGAATCTCTCGCGCGAGCTCAACCAGGTCTTCGACAAGGCCGACGACGAAGCGAAGAAGCTCGGCGACCAGTACGTGTCCACCGAGCACCTGCTCGTCGCGCTCGCGGAGACCAAGGGAACCGAGAGCCGCACCATCCTCGGCGCAGCCAACCTTGGCGCGGACGACCTGCGTGAGGCACTGGAAGCTGTGCGGGGCACGCACCGCGTCACCGACCAGAACCCCGAGAATCAGTACCAGGCGCTCGAGCGGTACACCCGCGACCTCACCGAGGCGGCGCGCAAGGGGAAGCTGGACCCGGTGATCGGGCGCGACGAGGAGATCCGCCGCGTGATCCAGGTGCTCTCCCGCCGCACGAAGAACAACCCGGTGCTCATCGGCGAGCCCGGCGTCGGCAAGACGGCGATCGCGGAAGGGCTGGCGCAGCGCATCGTGAATGGCGACGTCCCCGAGGGGTTGAAGAACAAGCGGCTGGTGTCGCTGGACATGGGGGCCCTGATCGCGGGCGCCAAGTTCCGCGGCGAGTTCGAGGAGCGTCTGAAAGCCGTGCTGAAGGAGCTCACCGAGAGCGAGGGCAAGTTCATCACGTTCATCGACGAGATGCACACGATCGTCGGGGCGGGGAAGGCCGAAGGCTCGATGGACGCCGGCAACATGCTGAAGCCGCTGCTGGCCCGCGGCGAGCTGCGCGTGGTGGGCGCCACGACGCTCGACGAGTACCGCCTGCACGTCGAGAAGGATCCCGCCCTCGAGCGGCGGTTCCAGCCGGTGTACGTCGGCGAGCCGAGCGTCGAGAGCACGATCGCGATCCTGCGCGGGCTCAAGGAGCGCTACGAGGCGCACCACGGCGTGCGCGTCACGGACGATGCGGTCATTGCCGCCGCCACCCTCTCGCACCGCTACATCGGCGATCGCTTCCTGCCGGACAAGGCCATCGACCTCCTGGACGAGGCCGCGTCGCGCCTGCGCATCGAGATCGACTCCATGCCGCAGGAGATCGACGAGGTGGAGCGCCGCATCATGCAGCTCGAGATCGAGCGCACCGCGCTCCAGAAGGAGAAGGACAAGGCCGCCGTGGAGCGGCGGAATACCATCGAGAAGGAGCTGTCCGGGCTGCGCGAGAAGTCGTCCGGCATGAAGGCCCAGTGGCAGCGCGAGAAGGAGACGCTTGGCGCCGTCGGCAGGATCAAGCAGGAGATCGACCAGGCGAAGGTCGAGGCGGACCAGGCCACGCGCGCCGGCGACCTCCAGAAGGCCGCCGAGATCAGCTACGGCCGCATCCCCGAGCTCCAGCGCAAGATGACGGAGGCGGAGGGACAGCTCGCCAGCGCGGACGGCAAGGCGCACTTCCTCAAGGAGGAGGTCAGCGCCGAGGACATCGCAGAGATCGTCGCGCGCTGGACCGGCATCCCGGTCACGCGGATGCTCGAGAGCGAGCGCGAGCGCCTCACGAAGCTCGATCAGGAGCTGGCCCGGCGCGTGATCGGCCAGGAGGAAGCGGTGGTCGCGGTGGCCAACGCGGTGCGTCGCTCGCGCGCGGGGCTCCAGGACCCGAATCGCCCCATCGGCTCCTTCATCTTCCTCGGACCAACGGGCGTGGGGAAGACCGAGACCGCGCGCGCCCTGGCGGAATTCCTGTTCGACGACGAGCACGCCATGGTGCGCATCGACATGTCCGAGTACATGGAGAAGCACGCGGTGGCGCGGCTCATCGGCGCGCCCCCGGGATACGTCGGCTACGAGGAAGGCGGCCAGCTCACCGAGGCGGTGCGCCGGCGCCCGTATTCCGTCATCCTCTTCGACGAGATCGAAAAGGCGCATCCCGACGTGTTCAACATCCTGCTCCAGATCCTGGATGACGGGCGGCTCACCGATTCCCAGGGGCGCACCGTGGACTTCCGCAACACGGTGGTCATCATGACCTCCAACGTCGGCAGCCACTTCATTCTCGAGAACGCCGGGGGCGACTGGACGCTCGTGGAAACGCAGGTCACCGCGCTGCTGCGCCAGCAGTTCAAGCCGGAGTTCCTCAACCGGGTGGATGACATCATCATCTTCCGGCCGCTGCGCGAGAAGGAGATCGAGCAGATCGTGCACCTCCAGCTGCGGCGGCTGGAAAAGATGCTCGCGGAGCGCAAGATCACTCTCGACATCACCGCCGAGGCAAAGAAGTTCCTCGCCGAGGAGGGGTACGATCCGGCCTTCGGCGCGCGTCCGCTGAAGCGCACCATCCAGCGGTTCATCCAGAACCCGCTCGCGCTCGCGGTGCTGGAGGGAAAGTTCATGGACGGTGACCGCATCGTCGTGACGCCGGACGGGTCGGGGAAGCTGGCGTTCGAGAAAGCCTCCGCGTAGTCACCGAATCGGCGTGTCAGGAATCTGCTGACACCGGGATAGGACGGCGCCCGATGTCTGGTCGTGGTGGTGATGGCGAGGTTGTGTCCCAACCCTCGCCCCGCACCTCCCAATGTCCACGATACGCACACGACGCAACTTCCTGAAGGATGCCACGGTGGCCACTGCCGCTGTCGCGGTTGCCGGCCTCGCCTGCGCGAAGGACGAGCCGGCCCCACAAGCCGCCTCCAGCGCCACCACCCCGGGCCAGACGGGCGGCACCATGGGCGCGCACGACACGGCGCAGTCCAGTGCCACCCAGCGCGCCGCGGAGGAGATGGATCGCATGCACGAGGCGGGGGTGAAGGCATTCCCCGCGAAGACCGCCGGCATGGGCAATCAGCTCCTCCAGCCGCGCATGGAAGGGAACGTGAAGGTGTACGACCTCACCTGCAGCGTGGTGCAGTGGGAGACCGAGCCCGGCAAGCGCGTCACGGGCTGGGCGTACAACGGGGTCGTCCCCGGTCCGCAGATCCGCGTCCGCGAGGGAGACCGCGTGCGCATCAACGTGAAGAACGAGCTGCCGGAGTCCACGTCCATTCACTTCCACGGCGTCGAGGTCCCGAACGACCAGGACGGAGTGCCGTACATCACCCAGCCGCCCATCAAGCCCGGCACGACGTACAGCTACGAGTTCACCGTGCCCAACGCCGGCTCGCACATGTACCACTCGCACCACAACGCGGCGAAGCAGGTGGCCCTCGGCCTCCTCGGCGCGTTCGTGGTGGAGCCGCGGCGCAAGGCCGCGCACGACACCGTGGACGTGGACTACGTCATGATCCTCAATGATGGCGCGCACGGCTACACCATCAACGGCAAGAGCTTTCCCGCCACCGAGCCCATCGTGGCGAAGCGCGGGCAGCGCGTACGCATCCGCTACATGAACGAGGGGATGATGATCCACCCCATGCACCTGCACGGCATCCACCAGACCGTGGTGGCCAAGGACGGCTGGGACCTCCCCGCGGGCGCGGTGTTCAGGTGCGACACGCTCAACATCGCGCCAGGCGAGCGGTGGGACGTCATCGTCAACTGCAACAACCCGGGCACGTGGGCATTCCACTGCCACATCCTGCCGCACGCCGAATCGCAGCACGGGATGTTCGGCATGGTTACGGCTCTGATAGTACAGTGAGTACAACTGCCTGAAGGATGTTCTGAGTAGAATAGTGGTCAGTGGTGAGTCATCAGTCGTCACCGATGACTCACTACTCACGACGCACTTCAACTGAGAACGTACTTGAGGCACTTGGACGAAACCTGGATGTCCGCGGCGCTCGCCCATGCGCGCATCGCCGAGCAGGGCGGCGACGTGCCTGTGGGCGCGGTGGTGGTGAAGGACGGCGTCGTGATCGCGCGGGCGGAGAACCGCACCGTGCGGCTCCAGGATCCGACGGCCCATGCGGAGCTGCTGGCCATCCGTGAAGCCGCGGCGGCGCTCGGCTCCTGGCGCCTGGAGGGATGCACCCTGTATGTCACGCTCGAGCCCTGCGCCATGTGCGCCGGCGCCATCGTGCTGGCGCGGCTGGACCGCGTCGTGTTCGGCGCGTGGGACGACAAGGCAGGGATGGTCGGGTCCGTCGGCGACATCGTGCGCCATCCGCGGCTCAATCACCGCGCGGAGGTGACCGGCGGCGTGCTGCGCGACGAGTGCGGCGACCTGCTGCGCCGTTTTTTCCGCGACCGCCGCGACGCGGCCACCATATAGGAAGGGACCGCCGTTTCAGGCTCAACCGTAGCGCACGCGGAACGCTCCTTGCCGCCAGCCCGACCGAGCATCGACCTACTTGGAGAGGCGGCAGGACATGAAATCACGCGGCAACGCCAAGAGCGAGCAGCTCGAGGCCCACACCACCGACGCCGACGGCCAGCTCCTCACGACCAACACCGGCGTGCGGATCAATGACGACCAGAACACGCTGAAGGCAGGCGAGCGCGGCCCCTCGCTGCTCGAGGACTTCATCTTCCGCGAGAAGATGACCCACTTCGATCACGAGCGCATTCCCGAGCGCATCGTGCACGCGCGCGGCGCCGGCGCGCACGGGGAGTTCCGGTGCTACGAGAACGCCAAAGCGCTCAGCCGCGCTGCCTTCCTCCAGGATCCCTCGGTGGTCACCCCCGTATTCGTGCGCTTCTCCACCGTGGCGGGGTCGCGCGGCTCCACCGACCTGCCGCGCGACGCGCGCGGCTTCGCCGTGAAGTTCTACACCACCGAGGGCAACTACGACCTCGTCGGGAACAACATCCCGGTGTTCTTCATCCAGGATGCGATGAAGTTCCCGGACCTGGTGCACTCGGTGAAGCCCGAGCCGCACAACGAGATCCCGCAGGCCACGGCCGCCCACGACACGTTCTGGGACTTCATTTCCGTGATGCCCGAGTCGCTGCACATGGTGATGTGGGCCATGTCAGACCGTGCCATTCCCCGAAGCTTCCGCATGATGCAGGGGTTCGGCGTCCACACCTTCCGGCTCATCGACGCGGCCGGCACGGCGCGGTTCGTCAAGTTCCACTGGAAGCCCATGGAGGGCCTCCACTCCGTGGTGTGGGAGGAGGCGCAGATGATCTCAGGCGCCGACCCCGACTTCCACCGCCGCGACCTCTGGGATGCAATCGAGCAGGGCCACTTCCCCGAGTGGGAGCTCGGCGTGCAGGTCGTGGAGGAATCCGAGGAACACGACTTCGACTTCGACATCCTCGACCCCACCAAGATCATCCCCGAGGAGCTGGTGCCGGTGCAGCCCATCGGCCGCATGGTCCTGAACCGCAATCCGGACAACTTTTTCGCCGAGACCGAGCAGGCGGCGTTTCACCCGGGGCACGTCGTGCCGGGCATCGACTTCTCCAACGATCCGTTGCTCCAGGGCCGGCTCTTCTCCTACACCGACACGCAGCTGCTCCGGCTCGGCGGCCCGAACTTCCAGGAGATCCCGATCAACCGCCCCGTGACGCCGGTGCACAACAACCAGCGCGATGGGCTCATGCGCCAGACCATCAACCGCGGGCGCACCGCGCACAGCCCGAACGCGATGGCCGGCGGCTGTCCCATGCAGGCCCGCGCCGCCCAGGGCGGGTTCGTGAGCCACGCGGAGCGCATCGACGCGCACAAGGTGCGCGCGCGCAGCCCGAGCTTCCACGATCACTATTCGCAGGCGTCACTGTTCTACAACAGCCAGACCCCCGTGGAGCAGCAGCACATGGTGGACGCGTTGAAG
>Ga0307505_10001700_pt1 | contig 16917 bp, 15 predicted proteins | sample 23_S_MG_FD_202183 | JGI IMG/M metagenome (GOLD analysis project Ga0307505, IMG submission 202183) | Soil microbial communities from Populus trichocarpa stands in riparian zone in the Pacific Northwest, United States - 23_S | ecosystem: Environmental > Terrestrial > Soil > Riparian zone > Trees...
CCAGCCGACACTGCCGAGGTTCTGCTTGAGCTGTTCCTCGTTGCGGGCGCCGATGATCACGGTGGCAACGGTCGGGCGCTGCAGCAGCCAGTTGATGGCGATCTGCGGCACCGACTTGCCCGTTTCCTTGGCCACCTCGTCGATGGCATCCATGACGCGGTAGAGATAGTCCTCCGGAACCGGCGGGGCCTTGTCGGCGGTGCCGTGCAGGCGGCTGTCCTTGGGCAGGCCGGTGCCGCGGCGGATTTTGCCGGTGAGCCTGCCCCAGCCCAGGGGGCTCCAGACAACGGCGCCCACGCCCTGGTCGAGGCCCAGCGGCATCAGCTCCCATTCATAGGAGCGGCCCACCAGCGAGTAATAGGCCTGGTGCGCCACATGGCGGTTCAGCCCGAGTTTTTCCGAGGTGGCGAGCGACTTCATCAAATGCCAGCCGGAGAAATTGGAGCATCCGGTGTAGCGGATTTTTCCGGCGCGGACGAAATCATCGAGGCAGGCCAGCACCTCTTCCTGCGGCGTCATGGCGTCAAAGCCATGGAGCTGGAACAGGTCGATATAATCCGTGCCGAGGCGCTTCAACGAACCGTTGATGGCTTCGGTCAGGTGGGCGCGCGACGAGCCCACATCGTTCGGCCGGTCGCTGAAGCGGAAGGTTGCCTTGGTGGAAATGATCAGCTTGTTGCGGCGGCCCTTGATGGCGGCACCCAGGACTTCCTCGGCCAGGCCCTTGGAATAGACATCGGCGCTGTCGAACATGGAAATGCCGGCGTCGAGGCAGATGTCGACGAGGCGCGTGGCGCCGCCCGCGTCGGTTGAGCCCCAGGCCTTGAAGAATTCCGTGCCGCCGCCGAAGGTTGCGGTGCCAAGGCTCAGAACCGGAACGGTGAAGCCAGATCTGCCGAGTTGCCGATATTCCATTGAATCACTCCATCTGATTGAAAATTAAACTTTCATGAGCGCCGCATAGGCCTTGGCGATTTCAGCCCCGACACGGGCGTTGTGCCTGACCAGCGCCATATTGGCCTTGAGCGAGCGGCCGCCGGTCACTTCCGCCAGCCTGGCGAGAAGGAACGGCGTTACATTTTTGCCTGTAACATTCTGCCTGGCTGCTTCCGCCACGGCTTTTTCGATCACCGGTGCGATTTCGGCAGCCTGAATTTCATGTTCCGGCGGAATGGGATTGGCAACAACAACTCCGCCTTTCAAGCCCATGCTCCATTTGGCCTTCATGAGAGCAGCCACTTCCCCCGGCGTGTCGCAACGCATGGGAACGGGGTGGCCGGATGCACGCGAATAGAAGGCGGGGAAATCAGCGGTGCCGTAGCCCACCACGGGAACACCGAGGGTTTCCAGGGTCTCAAGGGTCAGCGCCAGATCCAGAATGGCTTTTGCGCCGGCCGTGACCACCGCCACATTGCTCTCGGCGAACTCCAGCATGTCGGCGGAAATATCAAAACTCTTTTCGGCGCCGCGGTGCACCCCACCGATGCCGCCCGTCGCAAAGACAGGGATGCCGGCCATGGCGGCAATCCGCATGGTGGAAGCCACGGTTGTGGCGCCATCCAGTTTTTGCGCCATGACAAACGGCAAGTCCCGCGTCGAAACCTTGATGATCTTGGAGCCATCCACGGCGAATTTTTCCAGTTCGGCGGTGGTGAGGCCAACCTTCAGGGCGCCGCCGATGATTGCAATGGTGGCCGGAACAGCGCCCGCTTCCCGGATGATGGCTTCCACATCCTTGGCCATTTCAAAATTGGCGGGATAGGGCATGCCATGGGCAATGATGGTGGATTCCAGGGCCACAACCGGCTTGCCGCCCGCAAGGGCTACGGAAACTTCAGGTGCGATCACGAGGTTCTTATTCATTGCGGGCGTTGACACTGTTCTGAAGCGCCGCTTCGCTAAGGCCTACGGCGGTGGATGCGGTGGAGTTCAGGACGAGGCTTGCGGCCGCCTGGCCAAATTGCGCCGCCTTGGGCAGATCATAGCCCTTGAGCAGGCCGTAAACCAAGCCTGCAACGGCCGCGTCGCCTGCACCCGTCACATCCCTGACCTGCGCCTGGCTGGCAGCGTGAATGGCCTTCATGCCCTTTCCCGAGGACAGCATCGCGCCTTCGGAACCGAGATGGACCACGAGATTCTGCAGGCCGCGTTCATGCAGGTCCTGGCAGGCCTGGTCCATGGCTTCGGTCTCGCTCAAAGCCTTGAGCTGGTCCCGGTTGGGAGTTGCCAGGAAAACCTCGTGCCGGTCCAGAAGCGTCAGCAGTTTTTGCGACTTGGACACCGAGACGGGCTCGACAATCAGTTTCTCGCTGAAATTCAGTGCGAGGTAATCGAGCAGCTCCGGTTTGACATTGCAATCCACCACAAGGAGCTTCGCAGCCTCCAGTATGGCGCGGTGAGGCTTCACGCTTTCCGGCTTCAGGCTTTCCAGAATGCGCATGTCGTTGACGGCGGCGACGAGTTCACCCTTTTCATCCAGCAGCGCCACATAGGAGCCGGTCGCGGCCTCCTCCCGCAGGCACAGGCTGAGATCAACGCCCGCGGCCTTTGTCGCGGCGATTGCGATTTCGCCTGCCGCGTCATTGCCGATTGCCGAGATCAGCGCGACGTTTACGCCCAAGCTGCCCAAATTGTGGGCAATGTTGCGGGCCACGCCGCCGGGCGTGAAACTCACGCTCCCGGGATTTGAAGTGCCGGCGATATACTTGCCGCCGGCCCGCGCCTTGATATCAATGTTCGCGCCGCCAATGACGATGATATCAAACACTGAAAAACCTCAGAAGTCCGTTGGCGCTCCGCCCTCGCGTTTGCGCCGTTCCACGAAGGCATCTAGCTCTTCGCGCCTTGCCGGATCAAGGGCGGGTTCAACATATTCTTCAAGCGCCTGCTTATAGACGGTATTGGCGCGCTGCATGGCTTCCGGCTTTCCCGCCGCTTCCCATTGCTGGCTGTTGCGCCAGTCGGAAATGATGGGGGCATAGAAGGCGTTGGAATAGCGCGCCAGCGTGTGCTGGGCACCGAAGAAATGGCCGCCGGGGCCCACTTCGCGGATGGCCTCAACGCCAAGGGCATCTTCGGTGGTGTCCAAAGGCGTCATGAACTCCATCACCATCTGGATCAAATCGCAATCGAGGACGAATTTTTCAAAGCCGGCCACCAGGCCGCCTTCGAGCCAGCCGGCGCCATGCATGATGAAATTGCCGCCGCCCATGGTGACGCCCCAGAGGGAGAAGACGCTTTCATAGGCGGCTTGCGCATCCACCGTGTTGGCGGCACAGGTGTTCGAGGTGCGGTAGGGCACGTTGTAGCGCCGCGCCATCTGGCCGCCGACAATGCAGGCCTTCATGTATTCCGGCGTGCCGAAGGCGGGCGCGCCGGATTTCATGTCCACATTGGAGGTGAAGCCGCCATAGATCACCGGCGAACCCTTGCGCACGACCTGGGTAAAGGCGAGGCCGGCCAGGGCTTCGGCATTCTGTTCAACCACGGCACCGGCAACGGTCACCGGGGCCATGGCGCCCGCCAGGGTAAAGGGCGTGATGCAGACGATCTGGTTGCGCGACGACATTTCGATAATGCCGCGCAGCATGGGCGTATCCAGCTTCAGCGGCGAATTGGTATTGACGATGGTGAACAGCGAAGGCTCGCGCTCCATCTGCTCCATGGTTATGCCGCGGCCAATGCGGGCAATCTCAATGCCATCGAGAATGCGTTCGCTCCCCAATGAGTAGGCATGGAAGGGCTTGTCGGTGAGCACCACCGCGTCGCGCAGCGCTTCGAGGTGGCGCACCGAGGCGTGAACATCGACAGGCTCGACGGGATAGCCGGCGATGAAGCCGATGCAGTTGAAATACTGGGCGAGCTTGAGGAACTTGCGGTAGTCCGCCTGGTTTCCGGTGCGGCGTCCGCCTTCCATGTCGGAACAGTTGGGCGGGCTGCCCACGGTGCCAAACAGCATGTTGGGCCCGCCGACCCGCGCGTTGTTTTCCGGATTGCGGGCATGGAAGGTAAACTGCGAGGGGGCCGATTTCATCAGCTCTTCGATCATGGCCGGGTCAAAACGCACACGTTCGCCGGAAATGTCGGCGCCCGCCTTCTTCAACAGGTCACGGGCTTCCGGCAGGTTAAAATCCATGCCGATTTCGGACAGAACTTTCAGCGAGGCTTGATGAATGGCTTCAACTTCGTCGGCCGAGATAATCGCCATGGGCGGGAAAGCCCGCGCGATTTTGCGGCGGGGCAATTGGGGGATTGCCCCCTTCACGCCGGCGCCTGCGCCCCGGCGGTTTGCGGCATCGCGCCTGCTGCGGCGGGAGGTTTCCGGGCTCAGGGGTTCGTTAGCGGCCTCAGTCACTTTACTTTTCCTTTTTCGCGGTAGGGTTCAAGGGTTGGATCAGCGGCAATCTGCTTCACCAGCCAGTCCTCGAAGCGTTTGATTTTGGGTTTCATCCGGTTTTCGCTGCTGCAGGCGAACTGCCATTGATGGCGGTGCGGAACGAGCAAGGGAAAGGGCTGCACCAGGCGCCCCGATTTGATTTCTTCAGTGGCGAAGGGGCCGATGGTCATGGCCACGCCCCTGCCCTCAAGCGCCGCTTCCTGGGCCAGAATATAGCTGTCCACCGCGAGTCGATCGGAAAGTTTGAGGCCCTTCACGCCCGCCGCCTCGAACCAGAGGTGCCAATCTTCTTCCGCGGTATAGACATAGAGCAGCTTGTGCTTTTTCAAATCCTGCGGGGTCTTGATGGCGTTCGGCCCCTTCATCAATTCCGGCGCGCAGACAGGCGTGAGCAGTGAGCGGAACAGGGGCCGGTAATAATGCTGGGGCGATTTGTTGCGGGCCAGGATGATTCCGGCATCCACATGCTTTTCGTCAAAGTCCCAATCGAAATAGGAGGTGGAGAGCCTGACCTTCATGTCCGGATAGCGGCGCTCGAAATCATGGAGCCGGGGAATGAGCCATTTGAGGGCCACGGTGAAATAGACCTGAATGGTGAGCTCGTTGTCGTTCACCGTAGGCCGCAGGGCGCGGGTCTGGGTTTCGATCTGGTCAAAGGCCTCGCGGATGGCGGGGTAATAGATGTGGCCGGCCTGGGTGAGTTCGGCGCGCCTGGCATCCCGCCTGAAAAACTGGATGCCGAGGCGCTGTTCCAGGGCCTTCACCTGGTGGCTTACGGCGGAGCGGGTAATGCCGAGTTCGCCGGCCGCGAGCCTGAAACTGCCAAGCCGGGCGGCGGCTTCAAAAGCGGTCAAAGCGCGCAATGGGGGCAGGTCACGTCTGGCCAAAATACTTCACCAATGGAATGTCTTAGGGCTACTTAGCACCCCTAAATTCCATAAATTAAGTCACATTTCAATATTTAATGGTGATTATTCCTCACCAGTCCGGTAAAATTTGAAGCCTTTGCAAGCCTGCCTAAAATTGGCAGATAAGAGGCCCGATTCAGGAGCATGAGATGAGCGTAGTCGAAGACCTTTCCAAGCGCCGGGGCGGCCGTGAAGCCCGGCGGGCCTTGCGGTCGCGGGAAATTCCACGGGCCGATGCCGCGGTCCGCCCCGGCATGGAAGGCGGGCAATACAAGCCGCTGACCCAGCGCGACATGGAGCGCATCCACCAGGCGGCCCTGACGCTTCTGGAAACCGTCGGATTCGGCCAGGCTATCCCAAGCTGCATCGAGGCGATGACGGCGCGCGGCTGCACCATGACGGACAAGGGCCGCATGCTCATCCCGCGTTCGCTCACCGAGGATATTCTGGCAAGCTGCGCCCGGGGCTTCCTGCTCCATGGCCGCGATCCGCAGCACGACATGGAGCCCACCGGCAACAAGGTTTATTTTGGAACGGCGGGGGCGGCGGTTCATGTGGTGGAGCCCGATACGCGCACTTACCGCGAGTCGCTCCTTGTCGATCTTTATGACGCGGGGCGCATTGTCGACACCTGCGAGCATATCCATTTCTTCCAGCGCTGCCTGACGGCGCGCGACATGATCACCGGGCACGATCTCGACATCAACACGCTCTATGCCTGCATTGCTTCCACGCAAAAGCATGTGGGCACGTCCATGGTTGATCCGGCCCATGTGACCGAGTGCCTGGAGATGCTGCATTTCGTGGCGGGCAGCGAAGAGAAGTGGCGCGAACGGCCTTTCGTTTCGCAGTCCAATTGCTTTGTCGTGCCGCCGATGAAATTTGCCGAAGACGCCTGCCGCTGCCTCGAGACGGCGGCGCGGGGCGGCATGCCGGTGCTGTTGCTGTCGGCAGCGCAGGCGGGTGCCACCTCGCCTGCCGCCTTGGCTGGCACATTGGTTCAGGCGGTGGCCGAGTGCCTGTTTGGCTTGGTCTACATCAATTGTGTTGTCCCCGGCGCCGTGGCCATCTGGGGGCCGTGGCCTTTCGTGTCCGACCTGCGCACCGGCGCCATGTCCGGCGGTTCGGGCGAACAGGCGCTGATCACTTCGGGCTGCGCCCAGATGGGGCATTTCTACAATCTCACGGTGGGCTCCGCCGCCGGCATGTGCGATTCGAAATTGCCTGACATGCAGGCGGGCTATGAAAAGGGCGTGACCGCCGGCATCTCGGCGATGACGGGCGTGAACCTGATGTATGAGAGTGCCGGCATGCATGCCTCGCTTTTGGGCTTCTGCCTGGAAAGCCTGCTTATCGACAATGACATGCTGGGAGCAATCAACCGCAATGTGCGCGGCATTGAAGTGAATGAGGACACGCTGTCGGTTGAGGTTATCCGCGAGGTTTGCCTGAATGGCCCCGGCCACTATCTCGGCAGCGACCAGACGCTCACCCTCATGCAGAAGGAATACATCTATCCCAAGATGGCCAACCGCATGAGCCCCAAGGAATGGATCGAGGCGGGCCGGCCCGACCTGGTTGAGCGGGCGGCGGCGCGCAAGCGGGAAATCCTCTCGACCCATTATCCCGACTATCTGCCGCGCGCCATGGATGATGTGATCCGGGCGCGCCATGATATAAAACTGCCACGCGAGGTTATGGAGATGGGCGACCCGCGCTGGATAAAATAGGCTGAGATGGAACATCCGATACTGACCAGCATCCGGCGGGCGGGGTTCACGCCCTTGGGCTGGTTTGAACCCGGGGCCGCCGATAGCGTTCCGCATGATGCGAAGTTTGTCATCCTCGTCGGCAATGCCGGGCCTGAGATGTTTCGCCGGTTTGCCCAGGAGCGCGATCACCGGAGCGCGAAAATCGATGACTGGACGCGCGACGTCATGGCCGGGCTTGCCGAAGATCTTTCGGCAAAGGCGGTGTTCCCGTTCGACACGCCACCCCTGCCCTTTTTGACCTGGGCGCGGCGGGCAGGCGCCGCTTGGCCTCAACATTCACCCGACGTACGGGCTGTGGCATGCGTTTCGCGCCGCCCTGCTTTTTCCCGTGGCCTTTGATCTGCCCATGCAATCGGCGGGGGCACACCCTTGCGAGACCTGTGTTGAAAAGCCATGCCTCTCCGCCTGTCCGGTGCATGCCTTCGATGGCTCGTCCTATAATGTGACGGCCTGCGCCGCCCATCTGGAAACGCCTGCGGGGGAGGATTGCATGTCGGCCGGCTGTCTGGCGCGGCGCGCTTGCCCGGTGGGACGCGGCTTCACCTACCATCCGGTTCAGGCGCAATTCTTCATGCGCGCATTTCGCGCGGCACGTCGCAATTCGGCTGGAAATGCCGTCTAGGCCGGTTATTGTTGCGCCATGTACCAACGCATTCAGAAGAAACTCGACAGCGGCCAAACCATCATTCTCGATGGCGGTACGGGCACGGATATCCAGCGGCGGGGTGCGCCCATGAGCGGCGAGACCTGGTGCGCCGAGGTCAATCTCACGCACCCGGATATCGTGCGCGCGGTGCATGAGGATTACATCCGGGCGGGCGCCGATATCATCACGGCAAACACCTTTGCCTCCAGCGCCCTCTCCTTCAACCATTACGGGCGTGACGATGACTTGCTGAAAATCGATGCGGCCGCAGTAGCCATCGCCAAGCAGGCTGCGGCGGGAAAGCCTGTGGCGGTGGCCGGTTCGGTTTCCACCATGCGGCCGGTTCAGCCTGGAACCGACCGCACCCTGAAGGACCGGGAATGGCCTGAAGCGCAGGCCCGCGACCTGTTCCGGCGCAAGGTTGAAAATCTCAAAAAGGCCGGTGTCGATCTCCTGATGATGGAAATGATGCGCGATACGGACTATTCGGTTTATGCCACGGAGGCCGCTATCGCCACGGGCCTTCCCGTCTGGGTGGGCATTTCCGTTGAACGCGGCGAGGGCGGCAAGCTTGTTGGTTTTGGCCGAGAGGACCAGGTGTTTGAAGATGTGGCCAAAAGGCTGGCCAGCACGAAGCCAGCGGTGATCAGCATCATGCATACCTCGCCCAACGACACGGACGAGGCCCTGCAAACCTTGCGGAAATACTGGAATGGACCCATGGGCACCTATCCGGAAAGCGGTTATTTCAAAATGCCGGATTGGCAGTTCATCGACATCATCCCGCCGGAAGAACTGGTTTCAAAATCCCGGGCGTGGCAGGCGCAGGGAGCAACGATTTTCGGCGGCTGCTGCGGGGTTGGGCCCGATCACATTGCGGCCCTTGCAAAGGAGTTCACCTGATGAAAACCGGATCATGCCTGTGCGGCGGCGTCGCTTTTGAAATGCGCGGACCTTTGGAGCCGGTCACGGCCTGCCATTGCATACAATGCCGCAAGCAGACGGGGAATTACTGGTCCTCGACATCAAGCGCCGATGCGGACCTGCACTTCGTCCGCCGGGATACGTTGGCCTGGTACCGGGCTTCCGCCACGGCGCAGCGCGGATTCTGCAAGGCCTGCGGCTCCACCCTGTTCTGGAAGGCGGACGGCCGCGATACCACTTCGATTTGTGCCGGGTCAATCGACGGGGAGACCGGGCTCAAGCTCGAAGGCCATATCTATTGCGACAATGCCGGCGATTATTATGAGATTGCCGGTGGCGGCTACAGATCAGGCCAAGCCTGATTTGGCGCGGGCAGCCATGTCGGTTTCAAGTTCGCCATAGCCGGTGAAGCGGTATTCATAGGCGAGGCCCAGGCGCTCCGCCGCCTTCCGCCCGTTCTCAACCAATTGTTCATCATGAGTCTGGGCGAGATAAATGACCTTGGTATAGTTTCCGAAATATGAAGAGAGCAGTTCCGGGTGGCGGTCGAGGCCGAGGCCGGCCCAGATCAGCTTGTCGAAATGGCGCGCCAGATAGTCGGTGAGATAGAAGGCGGTGAACTCATCGTCCGCCTTGGCGGCGAATTCCGGGTTTCCTGAAAAGAAGGCATAGCAGTGGGGGCCGCCGATGCGCTCCACCCCCTCTTCCTCCAGCATCTTGTCGAGCAGGCCGCCGGTGCCGCAATCGCCGTAGAGGACGAAGATGGACTTGTACCTACCGCGCTGCTCACGGATTTTCTGGCGCACGGCGGGAACGATGAATTGCGGGGTGTTGTGCCATTTGGCGGGCAGGCACTGCACATCAAAGGCGGCCCAGCGGTTGCGCTCGATGAGATCGACGATCTCCCGGGCCAGCGCCCCGCAGGCAATCAGAAGCACTTCGCCCTTTCCGGTGGCGAACTGAAACTCGTCAGATGGCTTAAGATCAACAGTGGTCATCGCGGGAACCTAAAGACACCAGAATTCCGCGCCCGTCAGCGGATTTCTAGCCCTTGGTTAATTGATTATGCTTGCGCGCCATGAAGCTCTTGGCGGTTTCGACGGCAACGGCCGCGTCGCGGCAATAGGCGTCGGCGCCAATGGCCTTGGCAAATTCCTCGTTGAGCGGAGCCCCGCCCACGAGCACGACGTAATCGTCGCGCATGCCTTTTTCCTTCATGGTGTCGATCACTACCTTCATGTAGGGCATGGTGGTGGTAAGCAGCGCCGACATGCCGAGAATGTCCGGGCCATGCTCTTCGATGGCGCCCAGGTATTTCTCGACGGAATTGTTGATGCCGAGGTCGATCACCTCAAAACCGGCGCCTTCCATCATCATGCCGACAAGGTTCTTGCCGATGTCGTGGATGTCGCCCTTCACGGTGCCGATCACCATCTTGCCCAGGCGCGGCGCGCCGGTGGCAATGAGCAGCGGACGGAGGATGAACATGCCGGCCTTCATGGAGTTGGCGGCAAGCAGCACTTCCGGCACGAAGAGGATGCCGTCGCGGAAATCGATGCCGACGATGCGCATGCCTTCAACCAGGGCTTCGGTCAGAACCTTGTAAGGAGCCCAGCCGCGGCCCAGCAGAATGTGCACGGCGGCCTCGACCTCTTCCTTGAGGCCATCATAGAGGTCGTCATGGACCTGAAGCACCAGATCCTCGTCACTGAGGCTGTTCAGATCAAGTTCGCCGTCATCGCTCATGGGGGACTCCGAAGGTCTAGAATATCGCAACAGGATAGAAGGAATGCCTGCGTTTACGCGGTCATCACGCGACATTCACATGCCGGAAAGCGACGGTTGAAGCAAGCGGTATTGGCGGCTAATGGTAGCGCCCCAACAGGTTTTTCCCGGAAAGTTTTGACGTGGCCCCTTCCCTCGACATCGCACGTGTCCGTTCGCAGTTCCCTGCCCTGGCCTTGAAGGATTCAGGAGCCCCGCGGGTTTACTTTGACAATCCGGCGGGAACCCAGGTGCCCCGGCAGGTGATTGACCGGACGGTTGAAACGCTTGCCACAAAAAACGCCAATCTTGGCGGCTTTTTCAGCACGACGAAACAGGCGGACGAGATGGTGAATCTGGCTCATCAGGCGTGCGCGGATTTCTACAATGCCCGGAGCGCCTCCGAAATTGTCTTCGGGCAGAACATGACAACGCTGACGCTTCACATGTCGCGCTGCCTTGGCCGCAAATTCAGGCGCGGCGACGAGATCGTGCTGTCACGCATGGACCATGATGCCAATATTGCGCCGTGGCTGCTGCTGGCGGAAGACCTGGGGCTTGTGGTGCGCTGGATGGATTTCCATCCGGAGACCTACGAGTTCCCGGAGGATGCACTGCGCAAGGTGCTGTCCGACAAGACACGGCTCGTCGCCTTGGGGCTGGCTTCCAACTGCACAGGGACGGTCAATGACGTGAAGTCTTTCGCCAGGGAGGCCAAGGCCGCGGGGGCGCTGGTCTATGTGGATGCGGTGCAGTTCGCGCCGCATTACGCCATCGACGTGCAGGACTTGGGGGCGGATGTGCTGGTATCATCGGCCTACAAGTGGTTCGGGCCGCATATGGGCGTGCTGTGGGCGCGCGAAGCGCTGCTGAAGGAAACTTTCAGCTACAAGGTGCGGCCTGCGGGCGATGAGCTGCCGCACAAGTTCGAAACGGGCACGCTCAGCCATGAGGGCATGGCGGGCTGCCTGGGCGCCATCGAATATCTCGAGCAGTTCGGCCAGGGCGAGACACGGGCGAAACGCATTTCAAGCGCCTGGGACCGGCTCGTGGCTTACGAACAGAAACTCACGCTGCAAATGCTTGACGGCTTGCGCGGGGTGAAGGGCCTCACCATTCGCGGGCTCACCTCCGCCAATGCCCTGCACCGCCGGGTGCCCACGGTTTCCTTCACGCTGGAGGGCCGCCATCCCGACGATCTCGCCAGGGGCTTTGCGGCGGAGAATATCTTTGTCTGGTCCGGGCACAACTACGCCATCGAGCCGGTGGGCCGCATGGGGCTTCTGGACAAGGGCGGGGTTTTGCGCGTGGGGCTGGCGCATTACAATACGGCGGCGGAAGTCGACAGCTTTCTCTCCACCCTCACCCGCATCATCAAGACCTAGGACTTCGCACATGGTTTTCAAAATCGCCGTCGCCGGGCTCGGCAAGATCGCAACGGACCAGCACCTGCCCTGCATTGCCAAGAACCCGGATTTCAAACTGGCGGCGGGCGTCAGCCGCAATGCCCGGCTGGCGAATGTCCCGTGTTTTGAATCGCTTGGCGACCTCATTTCAAGCGGCATATCCATTGACGCGGTTGCCCTGTGCACGCCGCCATCGGTGCGCCTTGCCATGGCGCGGCAGGCGCTTGATGCGGGCTATCACGTGCTGATTGAAAAGCCGCCGACGCCAACGCTTGGCGAAATGTTCGCCATGATCGACCATGCCAGGGCCAAGGGCCGGGTGCTCTATGCCGCCTGGCATTCGCGCTACAACCAGGCGGTCGATGAAGCGAAACGCCGGCTGGCCGGAAAGCATGTTTCAAAAATGAAAATCACCTGGCGCGAGGATGTGAAGCGCTGGCATCCCGGGCAGGAATGGATCTGGGAGCCCGGCGGCTTCGGCGTGTTCGATCCCGGCATCAATGCTCTTTCCATTGTCACCAAGATTCTTCCCGAGCCGATCTTTGTCGAGCAGGCCACCATCGAGGTGCCGGCCAACAAGGCCACGCCCATTGCGGCGCAGATCCGCTTCAAGCGCGGTGACGGGGCCAAGGCTGACCTTTCCGCCGACTTCGACTGGCGGCAGAAGGGCGAGCAAACCTGGGAAATCGAGATCGCCACCGCCGATGGCATGGCGCTCAATCTCAGGAAGGGCGGAAGCATTCTGGAGGTGGACGGCAAGCCGGTCATGGAAGCGCCGCTGGAGGAATATGAAATGATCTACGCGCGCTTTGCCCAACTTCTGAAAAGCGGCACGTCAGACACGGATGTAACACCCCTGCAGCTTGTCTGCGACTGCTTCATGCTGGGCAGGCCCGTTACAGCCGCAGAATTTTCCTGACGAGGGTTTCGGAGGCCTCGAGGCTTCCCGAGGCATCCACTTTCTCCCAGCGGATTTCACCCGGCTTATAGCCAAGCTGCTTTTCGACCACGGCCGCATCAGCATCCGAGGCATCTCCCTTTCGCCCGGTGACGCGCGACTTGAGAACGGCAGGCGGCGCTGCAAGCCACAGGCCGGTAAAGCGCACATTCACGCTCCCGGCCACCTCTTGCGCCGCGGCGCGCTCGTCTTCGCGGGCAAACACCGCATCAAGGACGACGGAATGGCCCGCCTTCAGAGCTGCCCCGGCACGCTGGAAAATTGCCCGGTAGGTTTCCTTGGAAGCGGCGGCCGAATAGGATTCAGGCGGCAAATGCACGGTTTCATCCACCCCGGCGAGGACCTTGCGTTCGACATCGCTGCGCACATGAAGGGCTCCGGGGGCCATGCCGATGTCATGGGCCAGCCGTGCCGCAAGGGTTGACTTGCCGCTTCCCGACAGCCCGCCGACGCAGATAAGCCTGGGCTGATCCGGTTTCAGCCACGCCATGCACGCTTGGAAATATTCAAGCGCCTCTTTCCGCTTATCGGCGGAGGCATCCGCCTTCAGCTCATGGGCGAGATCGGCGGCAACGAGGGCCCGCACCCCCGCCCTGGTGGCCAGGAAAAGCGGCAATGCGGCAAGGCCGGAGAGGTCCTCCTCGGCCCGGCGCAAATGCAAATAGCGGTTGAAGACAAGGTTTGCTACCCGTTTCTCGCCACGGCGGCCCAGATCCATCAGCAGGAAGGCGAGATCGTAGAGCACGTCTATGGTGGCAATTTTCTCGCTGAATTCGATGGCGTCGAACAGCGCGGGCTTACCCTCCAGCAAGACGATGTTGCCGCAATGCATGTCGCCATGGCAGCGGCGGACGAGGCCTTGGGCGCTTCTCCGATCGAGGAGCGGATGCAATTTCGTTTGGTGAGTTTCATGGAGGACCTTGAATTTGCCGGCCTCGCCCGCCGGAAAAATATCCGGGGAGTCGGCAAAGGCTTTCGAAAGCTGCGCGCCCAGCCCCGCCATGATTTCGCTGCCCGGCGTGTCGCGCCGCGGCGCTATAACGTGGGATTCCGCCACCATACGGGCAAGTTCCCTTGCCGTTGCATCGGTGATGCCGCCGGACTGCGATGAAAGCAGCGCCTGCTGATCGAACCGGTTCATCACCAGGACCGGCTCGCCGCGGACTTCATCGGTGCGCAGATAGACCGACGGGGCAAAGGGGCGGTTGATTTCCAGCTCGTGCTCAAGCACGGCCTTGCGTTTCTCAACCGTGGAAAAATCAAGATAGGGAAGTTTCACCGCCTTCTTCATCTTGAAGGCGCGGTCACCGACAAGGAACACATGGGCGGCATGAGTCTCCATATGCGCGACGGGCTGCCCGCCGAAGCCCCATGTGTCGCCGCGCATGAATGCCGCCTGATCCATGGTGGCATTCTAGCACGACCCTGGAACCGCGTCGTTGATCGGAATCAAAACACTGCAGTCAGAATTTAGCTCTTTCGATCAAGGAGGATATCGAGCATCATCTCCGGTCGATTGAGAAAATCCCTGGTCACCTGATAGTGTTCGGTGTCCTCGTAGGCCACACGATCAAGGCCCTTGGGGCCGATCTGGTAAATCCACGCGTCTGGATAGGCCATGAGAATGGGCGAATGAGTGGCAATAATGAATTGAGATTTGTTAGAGATCAAATCATGCATGCGTGTGAGCATCGACATTTGACGTGATGGCGAAAGGGCGGCTTCCGGTTCATCAAAAATATAGAGGCCGTTGCCGTTTATACGATTCTCGAGCAAGGCGAAGAATGACTCTCCATGAGATTGTCCGTGTAAGGAAACGCCACCGAAATAGTCTATTATAGGGGGAGAATTGCCCGGTTCCTGGTCCAGCTTCTCAATTTCGGTCGCGACGTTGAAATAGCTTTCCGCTCTTAGAAAGAAACCGTCTTTGGCCCGCCGCGCCGACTTTGACAGGCGCACATATTTGTGAAGATCGCTATGCGAGGCGTGAGTCTTGAAATTGAAGTTGTTCGAGCCGCCTTCTGCATTGAAGCCCCAGGCAACCGCGATGGCTTCGATCAAGGTGGACTTCCCGGAACCGTTCTCGCCGACGAGGAAGGTAACCTTGGGGTGGAATTCGAGCTCCTTAAGCCTTGAGACCACGGGCAAGGTGAAGGGAAAACCCGACCTGTCCTTGACCTGGTCCCACAGCAGCTCGGCCCGCAGAAGATAGTGCTCGGCTTCGAATGACTTCATGCCGGAATCATATGGGCTCAAGCCTGTTCAGGGCAAACGGGGCGGCATTGGATGGTTAGCAGAGTCCCTTAGGAGGAGCCAAGCCGCATCGGTTCAATGTAGGAATTTAGCGCTTGACATGTATATTCCTATCATGCCATATTTGTTCCTATTTTGTTCTTGAGCATCGGAAGACACCATGGACTGGGACTTGGCCATCAAACGCAACAGTGAAGTTCTCATTGAGATTGTTGCAGACCTTTTCGCCATGCTGGGGTTGGTGGGCGAAGCTACGGTTTTGCGGCTGCCCTGGCCAACCTACCGGGCCGTGCTGCGTATTTTGAGGCCCGCTGAATCCGCCTTGCGGCGGCTCATTGTCGTCGCGGCAAGGGGCCTTGTGGTAAAGCCGGCGGCTTCCCGTACCAAGCCGGCGGGGCCAATAAAAGCAAACAAGGGCCTGCACCCGCGCGTCTCCCCCTTCCAGCTCTTCGATCCACAGAAACGCTTCGTTCTCCCGCGCCGCAGGACGCCCAAGCGGCCTGGCCCGCGTATCCACATGTTCAACGCCGACAACGAACTGGTGACCGTGTGGCCGCCGCCAAAGTCTCCCACAGCCAGCCCCGCTCGCAAGCCGCTATCCTCCGCTGATGGCCTGGTCAATGCCGCGCGCCTCATCCGCAGGCTCGAGGCTCTCCAGTCGGCGCTTCAAGACCTTCCCCGCCAGGCCAAGCGTCTGGTGCGCTGGCGGATGCGGCAGGAGACGTCGCCCAACCCAAGTTTCAAATCGCCGCTCCGACCGGGCCATCCGCCGGGCTACCGCCGGAGGAAAGTTCACGAGGTCGACGACCTGCTCAGCGAGTGCAATTGGCTGGCCTGTCGCGCCGCGATGGCCGACACAAGCTGAGGCATAAATCATCCGTCTACGGATTAATCTGATCATTACCCATGTCCGTCATCCCGGCGCACGCCGGGACCCAGACTCATGACCAATGCACATTCCGAAAGTCTGGGCCCCGGCTTCTAGCCTTCGCGAAGCTGAAGCTTCGCTTCTGCGTAGCAAGGTCGCCGGGGTGACGGAAATTAAATAAGCTTTCGCCGGAATGACGAAGTGAGGAATCAGTTTCCCCGGCGGCGCTCGCGCTTGGCGGCCCCTTCGGCGGCGGTGTCGATGCCTTTGGCGAGGACCGAGACGGGGCCGAGGCGCTGCTCGACCAGGTCAATCGAGGGGCGCGCGCCCTTGCTGTAGCTCTCCAGGGAAGTCCGCATGGCGGCCAGGTGTTCCGGCGACGTGCCGCAGCAGCCGCCGATGATCCTGGCGCCGGAATCCAATGCGATGCGGGCGTAGTCGGCCATCAGTTCCGGGGTTCCGGTGTAGTGGATGTGGCCTTCCTTGTATTGCGGGATGCCGCAATTGCCCTTGGCGACGATGGCCGCGTCGGGGCGGGCTTCGCTGATGCCCAGCACGGTTGCCACCAGTTCGGAAGCGCCGACGCCGCAGTTGGCGCCGATGGCCACGGGCTGGGTGCCGAGCGAGGCGGTAAGCGCGCCGAAGGCCTTGGGCGTGATGCCCATCATGGTGCGGCCGTTGGTATCGAAGCTCATGGTGGTGACGAGCGGCAGTCCGGCTTTGGCGGCGCCCTCGACGGCGGCGCGCAATTCTTCCTCGGATGACATGGTTTCAATCCAGAGCACGTCCACGCCGCCCGCCTTCAAGGCCATGGCCTGCTCTTCAAAGGCGGAGACGCCTTCCTCGTGGGGCATGGTGCCGACGGGCATGAAGATTTCACCCGTGGGGCCCATGGAGCCGCCGACATAGACGGGGCGGCCGGCCGCGTCTGCTTCGGCGCGGGCGTGGCCAGCGGCGGCCATGTTGATTTCGCGCACCCGGCCCTGCTCATTGTGCAGTTTCAGGCGGTGGCGGTTGCCGCC
>Ga0307505_10001701_pt1 | contig 16912 bp, 15 predicted proteins | sample 23_S_MG_FD_202183 | JGI IMG/M metagenome (GOLD analysis project Ga0307505, IMG submission 202183) | Soil microbial communities from Populus trichocarpa stands in riparian zone in the Pacific Northwest, United States - 23_S | ecosystem: Environmental > Terrestrial > Soil > Riparian zone > Trees...
CGGCGAAGGATATAAGCGGCCATATCGACAAACTGCGTGGGTTCGCTCTAAGCGTCAACTTTTGGCGTGCGCGGTGCGCCGGGCGCGGGCAGGCCGCTCAGGTGCGTTTCGCCTTCTCGTCCGCCGCCCACCACGTGTCCGGAATGCCTCGGCCATAACGCGGTTTCTCGGGCGGATGTCCGAACTCGCCCCAATAGGCGATCCAGTGCGAGCCCTTGGACCATTGCGGGACCCAATAGCGGCCCGCTCGCAGAACGCGGTCGAGCGCGCGGCAGGCAAAGGTGAGGTCCGCCCGGTTTTTTGCTTCGATCACTCGCTCGATCAGCGCGTCGACCACCGGGTCGGCGACGCCGGACAGGTTGCGGGAGCCTTTGATCGCCGCGGAGTCGGAGCCGAGATAGCTGCGGAGCGACTCGCCCGGCGTGGATGAAAAACTGAAGCGCTGGATTGCGACATCGAAATCGAAATCGTTGAGCCGCGCCTGATACTGCGATGAGTCGACGAGGCGCACGTTCGCGCGAACGCCGATCCGCTCCAGATTGCGGATGTACGGCATGTGGTGCGCCTGAAAGCTGACTTCCTGCAGCAGGAATTCGACGTCGAGGCCCTCGCCGTTAGCGTTCGCCCGCTTGCCGTCGCGCACCGTATAGCCGGCCGTCTCCAGCAACTGCGTCGCCTGGCGAAGCAGTCTTCGATCCTGTCCGCTGCCGTCCGTCACCGGTGGGAGGAACGGCTCGCCGAACACCTCTGCCGGCAGCTTGTCGCGAAACGGCTCCAGCAGGGCGATCTCTTCCGGCGCCGGCTTGCCCTTCGCCATCATGTCGGAGTTCTGAAAGAAGGAATGGGTGCGCTCGTACGAGCCGTACATGATGTTCTTGTTGGTCCATTCGAAGTCGAAGGCGAGGATCATCGCCTCGCGCACGCGCGGATCCTTGAACTTTTCCCTCCGCGTATTCATGAACCATCCCTGCGCTCCCGACGGTGTATCGTCGCGAAGGATGTCTTTCTTCACCCGGCCTTCGTTGATGGCCGGAAAATTGTAGCGTGTCGCCCAGATGCGCGACGTGAATTCCTCGCGGAAGAGATACTGGCCGGCGGTGAACGCCTCGAAGGCAACATCGCGATCGCGGTAGAATTCGTGACGCACCACATCGAAATTATAGAGGCCGCGGCTCGCCGGCAGGTCTGCACCCCACCAATCCTTCACGCGTTCGTATTCGATGTAGCGCCCGGGCTCGAAGCGGCCGACCTTGTAGGCGCCGGACCCGAGCGGGACCTCAAGGTTCGACGCCTCGAAATCGCGCGCCGCGTAGAATGCCTTTGAGAAAATCGGCAGTCCGGCGACGAACAGCGGAATCTCGCGGCCGCGCTTTGGGTCGAATCGAACAAGAAGCGTCGCACCCTCGGCCTCCGCGCCGACGAGGTCGCGCAGCAACTGGCGGATGATCGGATGACCTTTCGCCTTCAGCGTCGTAAGCGACCAAGCGGCGTCCTCGGCCGTCAATTTCGTCCCGTCGTGGAATTTCGCCTCGGGCCGGATGGCAAAACGATAAACCTGCCCATCCGCTGAAATCTGCACCCCGCTGGCGGCGAGGCCATACATGGCGTCCGGCTCGTCGAGCGCGCGGACCATCAGCGTCGCGAAGGTCGACTCCATTCCGGTCGCCGAGTCTCCGGTACGCACGAAGCTGTTCAGCGAGTTGAAGGTATGGAGGTTTTGGTTGAACGCGTAGCTTGAAGGCAGGTGCGAGAATCGTCCGCCCTTCGGCGCGGCCGGATTGACGTACTCAAAGTTCTTGAAGTCCGCGGGATACTTCAGGTCGCCGAACGCGGAGATGCCGTGGCTCTGCCGTTCCTGGGCGGCGGCCGTGCGCGGCACGGCTGCGTAAACGGCTGCACCCGCGCTGAGCACGAGGACGGAGCGCCGCGACAGGCGGACGCTCATGGGCGTCCCCCGGCCTTTGCGGAACGCCCCTCATCGAACCACCAGATGTCGGGGAAACCGAAGGAATATTCGGGCAGTTTTGCCGGGCGATCGTAGCGGTCCCACCGCGCCGTGCGCGTGACATCGATCGTCCAGGTCGGGACGACATAGTGATTCCAGAGGAGCACGCGGTCGAGCGCTCTCGTCGCCGCGATCAGCTCCGCCCGGTCGGTCGCGAAGATCACGCGCTTGATGAGCGCATCGACGGCGGGATTCTTGATGCCGACGAGATTGCGCGATGCCTCGCGGTCGGCCGCCTCCGAACCCCAATAGTCGAGCTGCTCGTTGCCGGGCGAGAGCGACTGGCCCCAACTCGACACCACCATGTCGTAGTCGCGCGCGCGCAAACGGTTGATGTACTGCGAGGTGTCGACGACCCGCGCCGAAACGCTGATGCCCAGCCGCTCAAGCGCGGGTTTGTAGAAGAGAACGATGCGCTCGAATGCGGGACTGTTCAGCAGGAAATCGATCGTGAGCGGCTCGCCGCTCTTCGTGTTGACGAGCCGCTTGTCGCGAATTTCATAGCCGGCTTCACGGAGCAGCCGGGTAGCCTCGCGCAGGTTGGCGCGCCGCGCTTCCTCGGTGCCGCCGACCGGGACCTTGTACTCCTTGGTGAAGACCTCCGCCGGCACCTGGTTGCGCACGGTCTCGAGGATCTCCAGTTCCTTGCCCGTTGGCAGGCCGGATGACGCAAGCTCTGTACCGCTGAAATAGGATTCGATCGGCTTGTACTGTCCGAAGAACAACGTGCGATTCATGTCCTCGAAGTCGAGGGCGTAACGCAGCGCCAGCCGCATCCGCGGATCCTGGAATTTTTCGCGCCGCGTATTCGGCACGAAGGCCTGCATGACGCCGCGCGATCGCTCCGGGAAGGTTTCGAGGATGACCCGGCCCTCACGACGGGCAGGGAAGTCGTACGCCGTCGCCCAGTTGCGCGCCGAACCTTCGACCCGAAAATCGAAATGCCCCGCCTTGAACGCTTCGAGCTCGACCGTTTCGTCGCGGAAATATTCGTAAGTGATCTCGCTGATGTTCTCGGTGCCGAGCTTCACGGGCAGCTGCGCGGCCCAATAGTCCTTTACGCGCTCGTACGAGATGGTGCGGCCCGCCACGATGTTCTTGATGCGGTACGGACCGCTGCCGAGCGGTGGCTCAAGCGTTCCCGCATTGATGTCGCGCTTATTGCCTTGCGCGTCCGTGGCGGTCCACCAATGCTTCGGCAGCACGACAAGCTGTCCGACGATCTGCGGCAGTTCGCGATTGCCGGGGGCGTCGAACGTAAAGGTAACTTCGCGTTCGCCGTTCTTCTCCGCCTTGGTAACGTGGCGGTAGTAGAAGCGGTATTGCGGATTCAGTTCCTTCAGCGTCTCAAACGTCCAGACGACATCCTCAGGCGTGACCGGCTTGCCGTCGTGCCAGCGCGCTTCCTTGCGCAGCCGGTAGGTGACGGACGACCAGTCGGCCGGGTGGCTGACGGCTTCAGCGATCAAACCGTATTCGCTCGCAACTTCGTCGAGCGAACTCGCCATCAGCGTGTCGTAGATATTGGTGATGCCCGCGGCCGCGGTACCCCGCGGGATGACGAAGTTAAGACTGTCGAAGCTGCCGTCCTGGCCGAAGCGCACGAAACCGCCCTTCGGCGCGATTGGATTGACGTAATCGAAATGCTTGAAGTCCGCCGGATACTTCGGCTCCCCCATCAGCGATAGCCCGTGCTTCCAGACGGGATCGGCTGAGTAGGCGGGTGCTGCGATGGTGAGAAGGGCGGCGAACGCGATTGCGCTACCGGAGAGGGACGAAGAAAGTCGGCGATTCACGCAGGGCTCCGTTGAACTTCGCCCCCTGGCGAGATTCCACGGTGATTATGACGGTTTTCAGCGGCGCTGCCAGCGCCGGAACCAGCCTAACGCATTCTTGAAGATAAGCGTCGGATTCTACTGCTTCGCCTTGGCCGCATCCGGCGCGGGCGTTGCTGCGCCTTGCTGTGGCTTGGGCAATGGCTTCGGGCTGTCCGAGAGCGAGTTGAGATACGCGATGATGTCCGCTCGCGTATCGGGCCGCCTTACACCCGCGAAGGTCATGGACGTGCCCTTCACCTCGCCTTTCGGATTGGCGAGGAACTTGTCCAGGCTTTCATAGTCCCAGTTGCCGCCCTTCTCCTTCATGCCAGCCGAATAGGAAAACCCGGCGATATGGGCGCGCTTGTTGAGAACCGTATTCCAGAGATTCGGACCGACTTTGTTCGGGCCGCCCTTCTCGAAGCTGTGGCAGGCGAGGCAGGTCTTGGCCGCCGTTTCGCCCTTGGCGACGTCGGCCTTGGCGAGACGCACGTCGATCGGTTCGGCCGGCGGTAGAGCGGCCTGCGCGCCTCCGGCTGCCGGTGTCTCCGGCACTTCCACGATAAAGCCGGGCTTTGCCGGCGTGTGCGGCGTAAACACAGCGCCCGCGATGATGTTCATGGACAGCACGAACAGGCAGGTGGCGAGCACCGCGCCCATGATTTTGTTGAGCTCGAATCCGTCCATTGCGGGCGCCGCTCCATCCCCGGAAGTGGCCAGACGTATCGCTTTGCCCGTAGCGGTGCAACCCGTATAACGGCCGCCGTCGCTGCTACTTTCTGCCGCTCCGGCGGCGTTTTCCGCCTGTTTCCACCGGCCTCATGGCGCGCCCCGAACCACTCTCCCAAAATGCGATCGTGCTGATCCCGGCGCGCATGGCGGCCACGCGTCTGCCGGGCAAGCCGCTCGCGGACATTGCCGGCAAGCCGATGATCGTCCATGTCGCCGACCGCGCGGCTTACGCCGAAATCGGGCCGGTGTGGGTCGCCACCGATTCGGAGGTGATCGCCGCGAGCGTCCAGGCCGCGGGGCATCGCGCCGTCATGACGCGCGCCGACCACCAGTCCGGTTCGGATCGCATCTTCGAGGCGCTCGGCCTCGCGGACGACGCCGGCAAAGCGAAACTCATCGTCAACTTGCAGGGCGACCTGCCGACCATTGAGCCCGCGACCATTCGCGCCGCAATTTCGGCACTCGACGATCCCGCCGTCGACATCGCAACCGTCGCAGCCGAGATCACAGACGAGCGCGAGCGCGGAGATCCGAATGTCGTGAAGGTTGTCGGCACCCCGGTGGGGGTGAACACATTGCGCGCTCTCTACTTCACCCGTGCGACCGCGCCTTCCGGCGAGGGGCCGCTCTATCATCACATCGGCCTCTATGCGTACCGGCGGGCTGCGCTCGAAAGATTCGTCAAACTCAAGCCCTCGCCGCTCGAGCAACGCGAGAGGCTCGAACAGTTGCGTGCGCTCGAAGCCGGGATGCGCATCGACGTCGCGATCGTTGACGCGGTGCCGCTCGGCGTCGATACTCCCGCCGACCTCGAAAAAGCCCGCCTGATCCTCGGCGGGCGCCATCACAAGCCATGACCAAAAAACGCAAAACCATCGTCTTTCAGGGCGAGCCGGGTGCCAACTCGCACATCGCCTGCCAGGAAGCCTTCCCGGATCTCAAGGCCGTGCCCTGCGCGACCTTCGAGGACGCGTTCGCCGCGGTCAGCGGCGGCGAGGGCGACCTCGCGATGATTCCGATCGAGAACTCGGTCGCCGGCCGCGTCGCCGACATTCATCACCTGATGCCGACTTCCGGTCTGCACATCATCGGCGAATACTTCCTGCCGATCCGCCATCAATTGATGGCGCCGAAGGGCGCGAGCCTCGCGACCATCAAGACCGTGCAGAGCCACATCCACGCGTTGGGTCAGTGCCGCAACATGATCCGCAAGCTCGGGCTGCAGGCGATTATCGGCGCCGACACGGCGGGTTCAGCGCGTCAGATCGCCGAGGTGGGCGACAAGTCGCGCGCCGCGATCGCTTCGAAACTCGCATCGGAAATTTACGGTCTCGATATCCTTGCCGAGGACATCGAGGACGAGGCGCACAACACGACCCGCTTCATCGTGCTCTCGAACGAGCCTGAATGGGTGAAGGCGGGCAACGGCCGCACGGTGACTACTTTTGTTTTCCGCGTGCGCAATGTGCCGGCCGCGCTCTACAAGGCCATGGGCGGCTTCGCGACAAACGGCGTCAACATGACGAAGCTCGAATCCTACCAGGTCGGCGGCAATTTCTTCGCGACACAGTTCTACGCGGACGTCGAGGGCCATCCCGACGATCGTCCGCTTAAGCTTGCGCTGGAGGAACTCGCCTTCTTTTCGGCCGAGCTGAAGATCGTCGGCGTCTATCCGGCGCACCCCTACCGCATGCAAAGCCGCGAAACGGCCGCTTAGCCGAGCACCGCCGCCCCGCGTACCTTTTTCACTTCGTCATCACCAGGCCGACGCGCCCGGCGAGCGAAGCGAGACGCTTGGCGCGGCGAGACCCGGTGATCCACGTCTTGCTTGATCTGGCGTTAGACGTGGATGGCCGGGACTGAACCCCGGATCAAGTCCGGGGACGGCCATGACGGAATTTCTGACGGGGTTAGTCTTTAGATGCCGTCCGCAAGACATCCGCCCCGCGCTCGACGAATGCCCGGATGATGTGGTGCGCAATCGCGATCGGCGGCGGAGTCGATATTCCCTCCGGGTGCTGACGCGAGAGCATCTGCGCCGCCTCGTCACGCGTAACCCAGCGTGCGTCCTCGATTTCATTCGGATCGATTTTGATCTCGCGTGTCCGCGCCTCGGCGAAGCACCCGATCATCAACGACATCGGGAAGGGCCAGGGTTGCGATGCGAAATAGGCGACTCGGCTCGTCTCGATCCCGGCCTCCTCGAACGTCTCGCGCCGGACCGCTTCCTCGAGCGATTCCCCTGGCTCTACGAAGCCCGCCAGGCACGAATACATCCCGGGCGGAAAGCGCGCTGACCGGCCGAGCAGGCAGCGCTCGCCGTCGATCGCGAGCATGATTACGCACGGGTCCGTCCGCGGAAAATGTTGCGTGCCACAGGCTGTGCAGTCGCGCCGCCAGCCGGCCTCCGACATATTCGTCGCTGCACCGCAGTTCGAGCAGAAGCCATGCTTTGCGTGCCAGGTCAGAAGCGCCTTGGCGATCGCGATCGGCTGGAGATGTTGAGGCTCGACGTGCCCGCGCATCGCGATCGAACGCAAATCGGTGACAAGGAAGTCGGATCGCAACTTGAATTCTTCGGCCGCTTCCGGCGCGATGGCGTGGGCTATCGTGGCGGCGCCATCTTCGATCCCGATGAGAATCGCTTCGCTCCTTGCGCCGAGCATCTCCGTTTCGTTGAGTGGGAAGAACGGGTCGGCCGTGCCGCCCGCCTGACGCAGCACGATCAGCTCGCCGCCGACGATCACCGCCCGCGCGTTAGGATGACGGGTTGCCGCCGCAATCAGCTGCGCGTCGGAGCGACGCTCGCTCACGCGGTCGAGGGTCGTGCCGACATAAGCGAGATGCGGCCGCGGTCCGAGGTCGGTTGATGATGGCATAGGTAATGTCGTGGCGGGACCTGCCACGCTCGCACGCGCGTTTTGGACGCGCAACTAGTTGAAAGCGAAGCCTGCCCTCAGCTTGCCCGCGAACTCCGCGCGCTGCACAGGTTGATACGGCACTCGCTCGCCCTTGCCCCAGACCGGGCTCGGCCAGGCTGCGTCGTTCTCGAACCGGGCGATAATATGGACGTGCAACTGGCGCACCACGTTGCCCAGCGCCGCAACATTGAGCTTGTAGGGGGAGGTCGCGGCCTCGAGGACCCCCGAGGCGGTGGCGATTTCTTCCATCAGCCGCTGCAGGTCGCCGGCACCGAGGTCGATGATTTCCACAAGCCCGGCCCTTTTGGGCACGAGCATGATCCAAGGAAATCGTGCATCGTCCATCAGGAGCACCTGGCACAGCGCGAGTTCCCCGAGTGGGGTGGATTCGGCGGCCAGCCTAGGATCGAGCACGAAGGGGTGTGTATTCACGCAGGGCTCCCGTGTGGATTACGCTCGTTAGACCCTCGATGGAATCGGCGCAATATTGGAATCATCCGCCTAGCTTGCCATCATTCTCCCGAGGGACGATATAGGGATTGGGAGGTTGGCGGTGGACGAGCCACTCGCCAACCGGGTCAGATCCGGAAGGAAGCAGCCCTAACGAGACCGGTTCGGGTTATCGGTCCAACCTCCCACTTTCGTTCCATCGGGGCCGCAAGAAAGCGCAACCTGGCCGGCGCGACCGGAAACGTTTGAGCGCAGCCGATGAGCGATTCCACAAAAAAAGCCGGCCCAGCCGACAAATCCGTAGAGCGAACCGGCTATCGCGTGCTGGCGCGTAAATACCGTCCGGCGACCTTTGCCGAATTGATCGGCCAGGAGGCGATGGTTCGGACGCTCTCCAACGCCTTCGAAAGCGGCCGCATCGCACAGGCCTATATGCTCTCGGGCGTTCGCGGCGTCGGTAAGACGACAACGGCGCGAATTCTGGCCCGCGCGCTCAATTACGAACCCGCCCAAGGCGGCGGCGGGCCGACGCTCGACATGCCCGTGCTTGGCCGTCATTGCGCCGCGATCATGGAAAGTCGCCACATCGACGTGCTCGAGATGGACGCTGCATCGCACACGGGCATCGACGACGTGCGCGAGATTCTCGAGGGCGTTCGCTACGCTCCGGCCGACGCGAGATACAAAGTCTACATCATCGACGAAGTGCACATGCTGTCGGAGAAGGCGTTCAACGCTTTCCTCAAGACGCTCGAAGAACCGCCGCCGCACGTGAAATTCATTTTCGCGACAACGGAAATCCGCAAGGTGCCGGTGACGGTGCTTTCCCGATGCCAGCGCTTCGACCTGCGCCGCGTCGGAGCGGATCTCATCGTGCGCCATCTCGCCGAGATCTGCGAGAAAGAGGGCGTGAAGGTGGAGCCCGAAGTGCTCGGGATCATCGCCCGTGCCGCCGAGGGGTCCGTGCGCGATTCGCTCTCATTGCTCGACCAGGCGATCGCGCATGGTCAGTCGGACCTGAAGGCCGACGAGGTGCGTGCCCAACTTGGACTCGCAGACCGAGCCCGCATCATCGACCTGTTCGAAGCGCTGATGAAGGGCGACATTGCCGAAGCGCTTGCCGATTTCCGCGAACTGTATGACACCGGCGCCGATCCCGCAGTGGTCATCGCCGACCTCGCCGAGTTCACGCATCTCGTGACAAGGTTCAAGCTCGTTCCGTCGTCCGTCGAAGACCGCAGTCTGACCGAGGCTGAGCGCAAGCGGGGCGGTACGTTCGCGGAGAAGCTCTCCATCCGTGTGCTGTCGCGGGCATGGCAGATGCTGTCGAAGGGCCTGGCAGAGGTTCAGGCCTCGGAGAAGGCTGCCCAGGCGGCGGAAATGGTGCTGGTCCGGCTTGCGTTTGCATCGGACCTTCCGACACCGGACGACGCGCTTCGTGCGCTGCGCGATGAGAAGGGGATCAGCGGCACCACGACGAGCGCAGCATCGGCTGCGCCATCGAACAGCGGCGGCGGTGCACCGGCTGCGCGTTTTTCCGTCGCCGACGGCGGAAGCCGCGGAAGTGCGGCGTTGCAACGGGAAACCGTACCCGCACCCGCCGCGCCATCCAGCGCTCCACGCCTCGCCGTCTTCGAAGAGGTCGTTGCGCTCGCCAGCGAGAAGCGCGATCTCCAAGTGAAGCATGCCCTCGAGCATTATGTGCGGCCGGTGAGCATGCAGGAGGGCCGGCTTGAAATTTCGCTCACACCCGACGCGCCGGTCGGGTTTGCAAATAATCTTTCCGCAAAACTGCACGAATGGACCGGAAGGCGCTGGGTCGTTGTTCTCGCTTCGCAGCAGGGATCGGCGACGATCGCTGAAACGAAAGCCGCGTCGCAGGATGTGCTCGAGCGCAACGTGCAGAACGATCCGTTGGTGCAGGCGGTGCTGCAACGTTTCCCCGGCGCAAAGATCGTGAATGTTCGCCGGCGCAGTGATGCTCCGACGGCGTCTGAAGGCATTGAAACCCAGGATGTGGCTGACCCGGATATGCCGCCGGATCCGCCCGATGAAGACGAGCGTTCTAGCTGAGTGTAGGAGGCGGCGATGCGCGACCTCATGGGTATGATGGGCCAGATCAAGCAGTTGCAGGAGAAGATGCAGCTGCTTCAGGCCGAGTTGGAAACTACCGAAGTATCCGGCACGTCGGGTGGCGGGCTGGTCACAGTCACTCTCACGGCCAAGGGCACAATGAAGAAGGTCGAGATCGATCCGAGCCTTCTGAAGGCCGACGAGAAGGAAATACTCGAGGACCTGATTTCAGCCGCGCATGCCGACGCACGCGCCAAGGCCGACCGACTCGTACAGGAAAAGGCGGGCGCGCTGACCGGCGGCTTGCCGCTGCCGCCCGGACTGAAACTCTTCTGAGATGCCGCGCGCCGTCGCCGGACCCGAAATCGAGCGTCTGATCCAGTTGCTCGCCCGACTGCCGGGGCTCGGCCCGCGTTCGGCGCGCCGCGCTGCACTTCATCTCGTGCGCCGCCGCGCTGATCTAATGGAGCCGCTGACGGCTGCGCTGGGTGACGCGCTCGACAAGATCGTCGTCTGCGGCACGTGCGGCAACATCGACACGCGCGATCCCTGCACGGTTTGCGGCGACCCCAACCGTGATCGCGCGCTGCTGATCGTGGTCGAGAACGTCGCCGATCTTTGGGCGCTAGAGCGCGCGGGCGTATCCGGCGGCCTGTACCATGTGCTCGGCGGCACGCTGTCGCCCCTCGACGGCGTTGGTCCGGATGACCTCAACATCGAGAAGCTGATCCGCCGCGCCCATGAGCCGGACGTGAAGGAAGTGATTCTCGCGCTCAACGCGACGGTCGATGGCCAGACCACCGCGCATTACGTCACCGACCTGCTGCGTGAAGCCAATGTGAAGGTCACGCGTCTTGCGCACGGGGTGCCCGTCGGCGGCGAGCTCGACTATCTCGACGAGGGCACGTTGTCGGCTGCGCTGCGCTCCCGAACGCCGTTCTGACGGCGCCGCGCGATTTGCAGGGCTAGCTGCCCGCCGCGGCTTTCTGTTTCTCGATCGCGCTGAAATGTCCGCGCGCCTGCAGCCAGGCCAGCAGGAACAAACTCGGTATCGCCGCGAGCGCCGTGATCGTGAAGAACACCGCCCAGCCCGTCGCTTCCGCGACAAATCCGCCACCCGACGCGAGCGTTGTGCGGCCGACCGAAGCGAGCGCCGTCAACAGCGCGAACTGCGTGGCGGTGTGGGCGCGTACCCCGCACAGCGCCGAGAGATAGGCGACGAAGATCACGGTGCCGATCGCGCCGGTGAAGTTCTCGACGATGATCGTCGCGGTCAGGGCCGCATGGTTCACGCCGATCCACGCCTGCCAGACAAATACGAAATTGGATGCCATCTGGAGAAACGCCGCGAGCCACAGGCTCGTGGCGAGCGGCAGCGCGCGGGCGATGACGCCGCCGGCAATACCGCCGGCAAGGAGCGCGAATAGGCCGACACCCTTCACGATTCCCGCATAGGCCGCCTTGTCGAATCCGATCGAGATGACGAACGGGCCGGTGAGCACGCCGGCAAATGCATCGCAGAATTTGAACAGGACGACGAACAGGAGGACGACGATGGCCGCGTCGCGCGTCAAAAATTCATGAAAAGCCTCATAGGCCGTCCTGAAAAGGCGCGTCACCGCGTCACCGCGGTGGCGGCCCGGCTGCATCTCGGCGGGGGCCGCGGGCTCGCGGGCTAGTAGTGCTGCAACCAGCCCCACCGCAACGAACGCTGCCGCTGCAACGTACCCCCACATCCAGACTTGATCCTTGGCGACGCCGATGTTCTCGAGCCAGGCGACAAGCGCGATTACCCCGGCTCCCGACACCAGCATGCCCACGCGATAGGCGAAGACGTAGGACGCCATGCCGGCGGCCTGTTCGCTCGTATCGAGACTTTCCACTCGGAAGGCATCGATGACGATGTCCTGCGTGGCGGACGCGGACGCGACAAGAACAGCTCCGAGCGCGACTGCGAACGGCGCAGCGACCGGGTCGAGCGTGCCGAGCCAAACGACTGCGACAGCGAGCAGCACCTGGCTGAAGATGAGCCAGCCGCGCCTTCGCCCGAACCAGCGTGAGAAGAACGGCACGTCGAGCGCGTCAACGACTGGCGCCCAGATGAACTTGAATGTGTAAGGCAGGCCGACAAGCGAGAAGAGTCCGATCGTGCCGAGATCTACGCCGCGCTCGGTCATCCAGATCGCGAGCGTCGAGCCGGAAAGAGCAAGCGGCAGTCCGGAGGAAAAGCCCAGCAGCAGCACGATAAGAACGCGTGGCCGGAAATACACGGCGAGCGCGGAGAAAAAGCCCACGCGGGGCTCGGCGCGGGTCGTTGTCGCTTCGGCCATGCCGCCTTGTTTCACCGATTTCTGCGCTTGTCATCCCGTTCGCACGGGATGACGGTGAAGGTGGGGTAGCCTATTCGGCGGCTCCCAGCCTCAGTTTCAGTGGCACCTGGAGGGGAACGAGGCCTTCCTTCGTACCCTCGATCTCGTCGAGTTCCAGCGCTTCGATCTGCGCGCCGCGCTTGGCCACCTTGTCGGCGGAGATCAGGACTTGGCCGACGTCGTCGGACGCCTGCGCGAAATGCTTTTGCAGATTGAGTGCGCGGTCGCGCAGACGGTTGACGTCGTCCATCAGCTTGCTGACTTCCGTGCGAATCTGTTCCGCCGCTTCGCGCATGCGCGCATCCTTGACGACAGCCTGCAGCACCTGGATCGCCATCATCAGGAGCGACGGCGACACGAGAATCACGCGCTGTCGAAACGCCTTCTGTACGAGATCGTCGAAATGCTCGTGCAGGTCCGCATAGACCGACTCTGACGGCACGAACATCAGGGCCATGTCCTGCGTCTCACCATGCAGGAAATATCGCTCGGCGATGTCGGAGACGTGCTTCTGAATGTCTTGCCGCAGCTTTTGCGCTGCCACGCGTTTCGTTTCGTCGCTGTTCGCTTCTCGGAATGCCGTGATGGATTCCAACGGAAACTTTGCATCGATCAGTAACGGTCGTTCGTCGCCGGGCAGGAACACGGCGCAATCCGGGCGTTTGCCGTTCGAGAGCGTGAACTGAAATGCATAGGCGTCTTTGGGCAGGCCGTCCGCGACGATCGCCTCCATGCGGCCCTGTCCGAACGCGCCGCGCGCCTGCTTGTTGGCCAGCACGTCCTTGAGCGAGACCATGTGTGAAGAAAGCTCGGCAAGCCGCGCCTGGGCCGCGTCCACGACCGCGAGGCGCTCGTGCAATTGCGAAAGGCTTTCATTCGTTGCCCGCGCGTTGTTCTGCATGCCTTCGCCGAGCCGGTGAGAAACACTGTCGAGCCGGTCAGTGACGACGCGCGCGAGTTCGGCCTGCCGGCCGCCGAGCATCGTTGCGAACGACTGCAGTTGTCCGCTCGCCTCCGCCTGCGTGCGGACGAGCTCGCCGATGCGTTCCTCAAGCTCCGCGGTGTGCAGAGCCTGCTCGCTGGCTTCTTCGCCCCGCCGTCGCGCCGTGCGCCACAGACCGACCGCCAGTGCGACGAGCAGCACGAGCGCGGCAGCGGCGAGCACGAGTAGGCCCTCCAATGCCGTAACCGGCCGTGCGCCCAGGTGAAAAAGAATCTCGTTCATGACCGCCTCGCAGACGCCACTTCTAGCCCGATTCGACCATAGGAACGAAAAGTGAACACTTTGCAACCGGCGAATTCAAGGCCGCGTGAATGGCCCGCATTTGACCCTTTGTTCGCGGCGTCCTATCTCGCGGCCATGGCCGTTCGCCCGATCGTTTTCCTGCCCGACAAGCTGTTGCGTGAGGTCTCAAAGCCGGTCGCGAAGATCGACGCCGGAGTGAAGACGCTTGTGCAGGACATGTTCGACACGATGTACGATGCGCCCGGCGTCGGTCTCGCAGCGATTCAGATCGATGTTCCAAAGCGGGTGGTCACGATCGACGCGACCCGCGGGGATGACCCGAAGAACCCGATCGCCATGATCAATCCGGAGGTTGTCTGGGAGTCGGAAGAGACGGTGGCGCACGAGGAAGGCTGCCTCTCGATCCCCGAATACCTTGAGCAAGTCATCCGTCCTGAGCGCGTGAAGGTTCGCTTCCTCGATCTCGACGGCAAGCAACAGGAAATCGAGGCTGACGATCTGCTCGCCCGCGTCGTGCAGCATGAAATTGATCACATCAACGGCGTGCTCTTCATTGATCATCTGTCGAAACTGAAGCGCGACCGCGTCGTCAAGAAGTACACCAAGGCCGCCAAGCGCGCGGCGGAGTAAGCCGTGCGCATCGTCTTCATGGGCACCCCGGAATTCGCCGTCCCGGCGCTTGTCGAGCTTGCCGGCCGCGGACACGACATCGTCTCCGTTTATACGCGCGCGCCGGCTGCGGCGGGACGCGGCATGGATGAGCGGCGTTCTCCGGTACATGAGAGCGCTGTCGCGCTCGGCGTACCCGTTTTGCATCCGGCATCGCTGAAAGGAGAACAGGCGGCGGAGATTTTTCGCGCGCACAACGCGGATGTCGCCGTTGTCGTTGCCTACGGCATGTTGCTCCCGAAGGAGATTCTCGCCGCTCCCCGCTTCGGCTGCCTGAATTTGCATGCGTCGCTGCTTCCGCGCTGGCGGGGGGCAGCACCCATCAATCGCGCGATCATGGCGGGCGACCGCGAGACAGGCGTCATGGTCATGCAGATGGACGAGGGCCTCGACACGGGTCCCGTGGGCCTCGCCGAACACACGGCGATCGGCGCCGACATGACAGCCGGGGAACTGCACGACGCGCTCAAAGGCGTTGGCGGCGATCTCATGGTCCGCGCCATCGCGGCGCTCGAACGCGGTTCTCTCGTTTTCAAGCCGCAGGCGCCACACGGTGCGACCTACGCGAAAAAGATCGAGAAAAACGAGACGAAGATCGATTGGTCGCGCCCCTCGGCTGATGTTCACAATCATATCCGCGGCCTTTCGCCCTTTCCTGGTGCCTGGTTCGAATTGCCGGTTGAGGGAAAGCCGGTACGGGTCAAGGTCCTGCACTCGGCGTTGGCCGACGGGCGGGGGAAGCCGGGAGCCGTGCTCGACGGGAACCTGACGGTCGCCTGCGGCGACGGCGCCGTGCGTCTCGTTCAACTGCAGCGCGCCGGCGGGAAAGCCATGGGCGCTGAGGAATTTCTGCGTGGCACGCCGGTCAAGACCGGCGCGCAACTCGGCTGATCCATGCCGCGCTACAAGCTCACCATCGAATATGACGGCACGCCCTTCGTCGGTTGGCAGGTGCAGGACAACGGCCAGTCGATCGCCGGAGCGATCGCGGACGCGTTCGGCAAGTTCGCGGGCGAGACGCCGAAAGTATCCGGAGCGGGTCGCACCGACGCGGGTGTGCATGCGCTCGGTCAGGTTGCGCATGTCGATCTCGCGCGGGACATCGAGCCCGATACAATCCGCGATGCGCTCAACGCGCATTTGCGGCCACAGCCGATTGCGATCCTGAAGGTTGAGCCGGTGGTGGCGGATTTCGACGCGCGTTTTTCGGCAAAGGCGCGGCACTATCTCTATCGCATTGAAAATCGCCGCGCCGACCTCGCGCTCGATCGCGACCGCTCTTGGCGTGTCGTCAGGCCCCTTGACGCGGCGGCGATGCACGAAGCCGCACAACACCTTGTCGGACATCACGACTTCACGACGTTCCGCTCGACCGAGTGTCAGGCGAAATCGCCCGTCAAAACGCTCGACCGCCTCGACGTCTCTCGCGACAGCGGTGAAATCCGTTGTGAAGTATCCGCCCGCTCGTTCCTGCACAACCAGGTACGTTCGATGGTGGGCTCGCTGGTGCAGGTCGGCGAGGGGAAATGGAACGCCGCCGATCTCGCGAAGGCATTGGAGGCGCGTGACCGCGCGGCGTGCGGGCCCGTAGCCCCGGCACGCGGGCTCTATCTCGTGCGCGTGGATTACTAATTTCCGTTCATTCCTGCGAAAGCGGGAATCCATGGAGGTCATCGCCGACTGGGTCCCCGCTTCCGCGGGGACGAACGGTCATTGAAAATACCGCTCCAATACGCGCCGGTAGATTGCGGTCAGCTGCTGCAGGTCCGCGACCGGCGCATGTTCGTCGATTTGATGCATGGTCTGGCCGACCAGCCCGAAATCTACGACCGGGCAGTAATCCTTGATGAAACGGGCGTCGGAAGTCCCGCCGCCGGTGGAAAGCGATGGCTTCTTGCCGGTGACGTCGGCGACCGCCGACGACACGAGATCGACGAATGGGCCGGGCTTCGTGATGAAGCTGTCGCTCGCCGGCTCCCAGTCGAACTTGAACTGCGCCGACGGCGCGGCTTCCCTGCAGCGATGCTCGATCAGGTCCTTTAGGCTTTTTGGTGTGTGCTTGTCGTTGAAGCGGATATTGAATTTCGCCTTTGCTTCGCCGGGAATGACATTGAAGGCCTGGTTGCCGACGTCGACCGAAACAACCTCGAAATTCGAGCGGTCGAAATGCCACGAGCCGTCGTCGAGCGGCTCATGCAGCTTGTTGAGCATCGCAACCAGAACGCGGATCGGATTGTCGGCATTGTGCGGATAAGCGACATGCCCCGACTTGCCGCTCACCGTGAGCGTTCCCGAAAGCGATCCGCGCCTGCCGATCTTGATCGTATCGCCGAGCGTCTGCACGCTCGTCGGCTCGCCGACGATGCAGTGGTCGAACTGCTCGCCACGTTCTTTCGCCCAGGAGAGCAGCTTGACCGTGCCGTTGACCGCCGGGCCTTCCTCGTCGCCGGTGATCAGGAACGAGATCGAGCCCTTGAGCTTGCCCTTGCTCACGGCGAGATAGTCGAGCGCCGCAGCGACGAAACAAGCGATCGCCCCCTTCATGTCGACCGCGCCGCGGCCATAGAGCTTGCCGTCGGCGATCTCGCCCGCGAACGCGCCGTGCCGCCAGCGCGTTTCGTCACCCGCCG
>Ga0307505_10001702_pt1 | contig 16906 bp, 22 predicted proteins | sample 23_S_MG_FD_202183 | JGI IMG/M metagenome (GOLD analysis project Ga0307505, IMG submission 202183) | Soil microbial communities from Populus trichocarpa stands in riparian zone in the Pacific Northwest, United States - 23_S | ecosystem: Environmental > Terrestrial > Soil > Riparian zone > Trees...
TGATGTCCGCCCCGTCGAGCGAGGCGGCCGGCCTTTCCGCAAATGGGTACTGCTCGAACAGGCGCCCGGCATAGGCCAGGGCGAGGTGGGGGTGGGTCGCGCCGATTGGCTGGCCGGCACTGGATTCGGCAATCGCGGCGCCGACCTCGATCAGCGGGTGACCGTGAAGAAGCCGAAGCAGTTCGCCGCCGACGTAGCCGGAGGCGCCGAGAATCACCGCGCGAATGTTCATGCATATTTTATACGGTTTAGTGTATATTTATGCAAGACGCCGTGGCTTTGGCCAGGGCAACCGCTTCGTCGACTGATTCGCCGCGCGCCAGCGCCACGCCCATGCGGCGGTTCTTGAGGGTGGCCGGTTTGGCGAACAGACGCACGTCGCCGCCCAGCGCCAGGGCTTCGTCCACGCCGGAATAGGAAAAAGCGTCACTCTCCCGGGTTGCGAGGATCACAGCCGAGGCGGCAGGACTAGGATGCGAGATGGCCGGGATCGGCAGTCCGAGGATCGCGCGAAGGTGGAGCTCGAACTCGTTGGGGGTCTGGCCGATCAGGGTGACCATGCCGGTGTCGTGCGGGCGTGGGCTCAATTCGGAAAAGATCGCCTTGTCGCCGGCAACGAAGAATTCGACCCCGAACAGGCCGTAGCCGCCGAGCGCGGTGACGACTTTCGCCGCCTGCTCCTGCGCCGAGGCCAGCACGGCGGAATCCATCGGCGCGGGCTGCCAGCTTTCGCGATAGTCGCCACCCTCCTGGCGGTGGCCGATCGGCGGGCAGAACAGCACCCCGTCCTTGGTCGCCACCGTCAGCAGGGTGATTTCATAGTCGAAGTCGATGAACGCCTCGACGATCACCCGGGGCCGGTCGCCGCGCATGTTGGCAACGGCATAGTCGAAGGCGGTGCCGAGCTCGGCCTCGGTGCGGGCGACGCTCTGGCCCTTGCCGCTCGACGACATCACCGGCTTGACCACCGCGGGCAGCCCGACCCCCGCCGCCATCGCCTCGTCGCGGGTTTCGGCGAAAATGTAGCGCGAGGTGGTCAGTCCCAGTTCGTTGGCGGCGAAATCGCGGATCCCGTCGCGGTTCATGGTCAGCTGGACCGCATTGGCGGAGGGGACAATGTGCCAGCCCTCACCCTCGAGCGTGGCCAGCATCGCGGTGTCGATCGCCTCGATCTCGGGCACGACATAGTCGGGGCGGTGCTTCTCGACCGCGGCGCGCAAGGCGGCCCCGTCGAGCATGGAGAACACCTCCCGCGCATCCGAAACCTGCATCGCCGGGGCGTCGTCGTAACGGTCGCATGCTATCACCTGGCAGCCGAGCCGTTTGGCGGCGATGGCGAATTCGCGGCCGAGTTCGCCCGCGCCGAGCAGCATGAGGGTAGCGAGATACATGAGGCACGCTTACACAAAGCCCAAAGGAGATGTCGATGCGCCCTTTTCTGCCCCTCGCCGCGGTGATGCTGGTTGCCGCCGCCCCGGCTCCGCCCAAGTTCGCCACCCCGACCGGGATCATCGCGGAATCGAAGCCTGCCGAATGGAACGCCATCGCCGCCGACGATCTGATGGTGATCGATTTGAAGGACGGCAAGAGGATCGTCGTCCAGCTCGCGCCATTGTTCGCGCCGGTCCATGTCGCCAACATCCGCGCGCTGGCCAAATCCGGCTATTGGCAGGGCGCGGCCATCTATCGGGTACAGGACAATTATGTCGCGCAATGGGGCAATAACGACAGCGAGAAGCCGCTCCCGCCGGGCGTGGTGAAGAAGCCGCCGGCGGAATATCATCGCTCGCTGCGCGGCCTGAAGATCGTCCCGCTGGGGTCGCCCGATTCCTATGCCCCGATGGTCGGCTATACCGCCGGCTGGCCGGTCGCTTACGACCCAAAGGCAGGCACCGCCAACCTGCCCCATTGCTACGCCAGTGTGGGGGTCGGCCGCGACCTGTCGCCCGATACCGGGATCGGCGGCGAGCTTTACGCCGCCATCGGCCATGCACCGCGTTCGCTCGACCGGGTGATTGCAGTGGTCGGCCGGGTGGTCGGCGGGATCGAGCATATGGCGAGCCTGCCGCGCGGCACCGAAGCGCTCGGATTCTACAAGGAGCGCACGTCCGACGTGCCCATCGCCAACGTTCGATTGGCATCGATGCTTTCCGAAACCGAGCGGCCGCGGTTCGAATATCTGAAGGAAACCAGCGCGTCGTTTGCCCGCTGGCTGAGGGTCAAGAAAAACCGGCGGGACGATTTTTACATCCGTCCCGCCGGTGGTGTCGATTTATGCAATGCAGCGGTCCCGGTGAGACCGTCTAAATAGCCTTAGGCAGCCCAGGCCGGATTTTCGCTGTTGCGATTGCGGTGTTTGATGATCGCCGGGCCGGCGTGCGAACGCATGCTGGCTTCGGCCAGCGGCAGCGCGGTCGTGCAAAAAGCGCATTCGGCCGACATCCGTCCAATGATCCAGTGAGTGCGTCCGCACCCCGGGCAATGATTGACTTCCTGTTCGCGATACACGGCATGATAACCGCGACCCGCCGGGTCGTGGCGCATGCGCAGGTCGCTGAGGCTCGGTATGGTCGACATAGTCGTTCCTTTCGAGCCAATAGAACCGACAATCCACAGGTTAGTTTCATGCGTTTCGATTCGAGACGGCCGGACTGTTGCAGCGGAGTTACAATCCGGCAGCCGCCGCGAGCCATCGCAGGCCCGAAATATTTCAGCTAACTGATTGATTTGATTGATTAGGCGCCGTCAAGCTCGTCAAACGATACCGGCTCCGAAAACTCCGCGCCAAGCTTGTCGCCGGCGGTCCAGCGAACGATCGCACTGGCTCGGTCTCGTCCCGGAAGGATCAGCCAGACCCGGGATCCGACCTCGAAATTGCCGGTCGACTCCGCCATGAAGCCGGTGCCCGAAATATTGACGACGCGCGCCTCGGTGCCCTCGCTGCCGAGTTCGCGCACGCGGGCGTCCAGCTCCACCGCAACCCGTGACGATCCGCGCCGGTCGGTCGGATCGACAGCATTGGCAATGCGCGCCTTGATCATCGAAACCTTCTTCATTCGTCCGCTTGGGGACCGGCGGAACCATCGAAACTGACCCCGACGCGGCCATCGCGGACCCAGCGCACCTGCCCCGTCACTGAACCTTGGTCAAGCAACTGGAGTATGAGATCCTCGCCCTCGGCAAGATCACCGGAATAGACGATCATCGCTCCCGACGCGGACAGGTTGGCCACCCGTACAACGTGACGGCGGCCACGATGGTTCAATACCGCGGTCTGGGACTTGCCATCGCTGCGCGCTTCGGCCCGCTCGTCGAGCAGGCGGCGCAGGCCATCACCTATGCCGGGGCGCTTCGCTGCCGGTAGATCGTCCAACCCCTGTTCCTTCTACTCGCATCCAACTCCTAGCAGGTGGGCGTTAAGGTGCGATTGCCAATTGATAAGTGGGGAATTTTTTAGCCACAGTGAGCCTTTACCGCCACTGGCCGAGCCCGTTCATCTTTTGTATGTTGCAGGGACGGCATAGGATCAGCCTGTATTGGCTGACGCCGCTGATTGGGGAAGACGAACCGTGACTGTTGCCTGGAAATCCTTTGCCCTGATCGCCGCCGCATTGCCGATGCAATTAGCGAGCGCCCAAAGCAGCCCGGCTGCCCCGGCGCGCGACCCGATGGCGCCGCTTCCTGACGCCCGGACCACTGACCCGACCGCGGTCCCGGCCGTACCGGTCGAGCTGCCGCCCCCGCCGCCGCCCTTGTGGCAGGTTGGCGACGCCCGCGCGCTGATGGCCTACATTGCGACCATCGGTTCCGAAGGGCTCGACCCGCGCGACTATGACCCCGCCGGGCTCGACGCCGCGCTTCGGTCGGGCGATCCGCTCGTAATGTCCAAGGCCGCGACCGACCGCTTCACCTTGCTCGCGTCGGACCTCGCGCTGGGCCATGTCCGCGGCAAGGATCGCCAGGACTGGTACGTCAACGACGCCGATCTGACCCCGGAGGCGAGCGCCTTGCTGCTTTCGGGCGCGCTTGCCCGCCAGGACGTGGTCGGCTCTTTGCGCAGCCTGCTTCCGACCCATCCGCAATATTCCTTCCTCCGCGCGGCGCTGGCCAGGGCGGACAAGACCGATGCGGCGAAATATAACCGGATCAAGCTCAACATGGACCGCTGGCGGTGGCTGCCGCGCGACCTTGGGCCCAAATATATCATCGTCAACGTGCCCTCCTTCTACGCCACCCTGGTCGAGAATGGCACGACGCGATGGAGGCATCGGGCGATCGCCGGGGCGGTCAAGACCAAGACCCCGCAGCTGACCGTTCAGGCCACCGGCGTTATCCTCAATCCGTGGTGGGAAGTGCCGCCGAGCATCACCCGCGAGGTGGCGGGCAAGCCCGGCTATGTCGCGGTCAAAGGCAAGGACGGCAAGGTCCAGCGCTGGCGCCAGCCGCCGGGACCGGCCAATGCGCTCGGCAAGATCAAGTTCGTGATGCAAAATTCGCAGAACATCTACCTCCACGACACCAATGCCCGGAGCCGCTTCAACAGCCAGCTTCGCGCCTTGAGCCACGGCTGCATCCGGACCGAGCATATCATGGACCTGGCCAAGGAGCTGCTGGCCGACGACGGCGGCGAATGGACCGCCGAGAAGGTCGACGAGGCGGTCGCCAGCGGCAAGTCGCAGATGGCCAAGTTCGTCAAGCCGCTGCCGGTCTACATCGTCTATTTCAGCGCCGCCGCGCGCAATGACGGGACGATCCAGGATTACAGCGACCTCTACAATCGCGACGCCAAGGTGATCGCCGCGCTCAACGATTATGGCGTGCCCAAGCCCAAGACGAAGACCGCCTCGCGCTAGAGCGCTGGCGGGTTTCGGTCCAATGGCTTGAGTTAGCGGCGGCTCAGCCGAGCTCGGCTATGGAAACGTCCCCCGGACGTTTCCCTATCCGAGCTTGTCGGCGTAGATCATGCGGCCGCCGGCGAGGCGGTTCATCACCTGATACTGGCTGGCGCGGCTGAACGCGAAGCAACCCTGGCTGCGGCCGAGCTTGCCGTGCTGGGCGACGGCGCTGTCCTCGGCATACCAGGCGTTATGGATAACGATCGCCCGGCTGTTGGCGTTGTTGTTGGTCCAGTCGCGGCCGTCGACCCTCATCGAGAGTCCGTATTTGCCATGATAGGTGTCGGCCGTGGTGTAGGTGCCGTTCGAGGTCGCTTCCGACCCCGGCTGGTTGGAAAAGTGATTGAGGAAGCCCGAATGCGCGGGGTCCGACCCCTTGCCATGGGCGACGCGGAAACTGTCGACCTTGCCGCCGATGAGATCGACGAGGTGGAAGCGCGGCGCCGACGATGGAAGCGAGAAATCGACCACGCCGATGGTGTCGCGATAGCGGATCGAGGCGCCATGCCGGGCCATTGCGGCCTTGGCGCGAGCGAGCAACTGCGGGTTGATCCCGGGCAGCGCGGGCGCCAGCGGCGCCGGCGCGAGGGGATCGGGGACCAGCGCCGGCGTGGCCAGCCCGTTGAGCGGAATCCCGACCGAACTGGCGGCCGACGAGATCATCAGACCCCCCGCTCCAATTGCCCCAAACCGCAACAATTCCCGCCGTTCCAAGATCATCCAGTCGCTCCGAAAACCAAACGAAGTGTTTACCAGTCAAAAGGTTAACTGCCGATAACGATAATCAATCCGTTCCAGCATTGGCCGCGCAATCTGCCCGGTTCGTCGCGCCCTCACCCGGATTGCCCGACAATGGCGGCTCAGTCGCCTGGCTCGACGTCCGCCTTGAAAAGCCACGCCCGCGCTGGTAGGGGGCCGCAACGCCGCGACCTTGTCCGTCGCGACGAACGTCATTTTATGCTTGTGCGCGGGCCGGTTCGAATCGGCGCGCAATTGGATCGCCGGATGCGTCCGGATAGGGAGTTGAACGGCTTTTTATGCAAATCATCGTTCGCGACAATAATGTCGACCAAGCGCTGCGGGCGCTCAAGAAGAAGCTGCAGCGCGAGGGCGTGTACCGCGAGATGAAGCTTCGCCGTCACTATGAAAAGCCGTCGGAAAAGCGCGCCCGCGAGCGTGCCGCCGCGATTCGCCGCGCTCGCAAGCTCGAGCGCAAGCGGGTCGAACGCGAAGGCGCACGCTAAGCCTTCCCCTCCCTCCTCAACTTTCGAGGATCTCAATGTCGGCCACCCAGGTCCCCCTCCGCCCGCTGAAGCGCGGCTCGATGCTCAAGCTGTGGCTCGGGCTGGTGCTGCTGATCGCGGCGGCGGCGCTGCTGGCATGGACCGGGGCGGGGTCGCTTCGAGGTGAAACGACCGCGACTGGCGTCCAGATCCGCACGCTCGAAGAAGGCAGCGGCGACCCGATCAAGGCGACTGACGGCGCGGTCATCGAATATGAAGGCCGGCTGGCCGACGGCACGGTGTTCGATTCGACCGCCGGCCGCGGCCCGGCCGGAATGATCCCCGGCCAGGTCATCCCCGGTTTCGGCGAGGCGCTCCAGAAAATGCGTCAAGGCGGCCGCTACACCATCCGCATCCCGTCGGCGCTTGGCTATGGCGCAGAGGGCGCCGGCGAGGGCAAGATCCCGCCTGACAGCGAGTTGATCTTCGATATTGAGGTCAAGCAGGTGGTGCGCGACGCAGCGAGCATGATGCCGCCGCCCGGCGCGGAACCGCAGGGCGCGCCGCCGCAAGGGCAGCCCGGCCTCTAGGCCTTGCCCCTGCCGCGCTTGCTGAAGTTTTCCAGCGCGACCTTGACCGCGGCCACGATCGGGTCGGCCAGCAGCAACCCCAATATCCCGAACAGGGCGCCGAAGATGAGCTGCGCGCCAAGCACGAGTGCGGGCGCGAGATCGACAGTGCGCCGGGCGACGTAGGGGACGATCAGATAACCATCGACCGTTTGCACGATCAGATAGGTCGCAATCGCCCACAGGCCGGCGTCGCTCCCGGCTGAAAAACCGACCGCGACCATCAGCACGCCCGACACGATCGCGCCGATGTTGGGGACGAAGGCGAGCAGCCCGGTCAGCAGTCCGAGCAGCGCCGCCATCGGCACGCCCCCGGCCAGCAGCATCAGCCAGGTGCCGACGCCTTCGACTACCATCCCGACGATCCGGCCGAACATCAGCCGCCGCAGCGTGAAGCCAACCTTGTTCGATAATTCGTAAAAACCGGTGCGACTCTGGGTCGGCAACATCCAGGCCACGCCGCGATCGTACAGTTTGGGCTCGATCGCCACGAAGATGCCGATGACCAGCACCATCAGGATCGAGCTGATCACTCCAACCGCGCTGCTCAGGGCCGTCGTCAGCCGTCCCACCCCACCAAGCAATTGGCCTCCGACCTGCGACATGTCGCCTTTCGGCATCAGCCCGGTCTGGCGCAGATAGGCCGTCAGCCGCTCGCTCTGGGAGGCGACCACCGCGCGCAGTTCCTCCGCCTGCCCGGCCAGCGTCGTCCCGGCGTAGAAGAAAGTCCAGCCGATGAACGCGAACCCGGCGATGGTGACGATCGCCAGCCGCCAGCCGCGGCCGATCGGCAGCACCCGCCCGAGCAATCGCGTACCCCCGTCGAGGATCACCGCGAACACCAGCCCGCCGATAATCAGCATGATCGGCTGGGCGAGCACGGTCACCCCGACGATCAACAGCGCCATGCCGAGCCAGATCGCGGCGCGCTTGGCTTCGGCGATCAGCCGCGCGTCATGCATTTCGGTCGGGCCGGGTTGCTCGACCCGCGTTCCGGGGGCGGCAACCCCTTTCTTGGTTTTCGCCCCGCCGCTCAATTCTTGTCCGCCACGGTCGGCGTAGCGCGGAGCGACGTCCCGGCGCGGCCCGAGCGGAAGGCGCCGAACCAGCTCGCCGGATTGGTGATCTGGGTCGTGCCGTCGAGCGAGAAAGTGATGAACTCGGCGCGGCCGCCGACATTCTCGAACGGCACCGCCCCGCCCAGCCCATTGTCGGGAATGCCCAGCGCGAAGCGGCTGTCGGCGCTGCGGTCGCGATTGTCGCCCATCAGAAACAGCCGGCCGGCCGGAACCCTATACGGTCCATAATTGTCGCCGACGCTCTGGCCGAGCTCGATGGTGTCGTAGCTGACCCCGTTGGGCAGGGTCTCGCGGACGATCGGCAGGCGGCACACCGGCGCCCCGCCCGCGCCCTGGACGAGGTGGCCGTAAAATTGCGCCCCGCACGGCGCATTGGCGTCCAGCGGCACGTCGACCGGCGGCCGCGGCGCCGACGCCACCGGCGTCCCGTTGATCACCAGCCGGCCCTCGATGACCTGGATGGTATCGCCGGGCAGCCCGATGACCCGCTTGATATAATCCTCGTTCGATCCCGGCGGGGTGACGATGACGACGTCGCCGCGGGTCGGCAGATTGCCGAGCACCCGCCCTTCCATGAACGGCAAGGTGATGCCCCACGGCTCGCCGCTGCCGAGCACCAGGCTGCGGAAGATGGCGGCAGGGTTGGGAATAGTTGGCGACACGTATGACCAGCCGTAGGGATATTTGCTGACGACCAGCCGGTCGCCCTTGAGCAGGCCGGGCATCATCGATTCCGACGGGATGTAAAAGGGCTTGGCGACGAAGCTGTGGAAGGCGAGTACCGCCAGCAGCACCCACAACAATCCCTTGACCTCGCGCCACAGCGCGGAGCCCTTGGTTTCGGTCTTTGCCGGGGTGGCTTCTGATTGGGCCTCGGCCATCGGCAGGTCGCTCGTCTCGCTCAACACTCAGGACTCCGTTTTCCGCGCTTCGAGGACCACGAACGCCTGTGCCCAGGGATGATCGTCGGTCATCGTCAAATGAACGTGCATGGCGTGGCCCGCCGGCGTTATCGCGTCAAGCCGCGCCTTGGCGCCGCCGCTCAGCACTAGTGTCGGGGCTCCCGAGGCTGCATTGATGACGCCAATGTCCTTCATATAGACGCCGCGCTTGAAACCGGTGCCGACCGCCTTGGAGAAAGCTTCCTTGGCGGCGAAGCGCTTGGCCAGCGTCCCGGCGGCGGTGAACGGGCGTCGCCCGGCCTTGGCCCGCTCCGCATCGGTGAACACTCGATTGAGAAAACGCTCCCCGAAACGGTCGAGCGAGGATTGGATCCGCGCGATGGAGCAGAGGTCCGAACCAAGGCCGACGATCATGGCGGCCCCCACAGGCCGTCACCCCGGCGCAAGGCAATCCCATCAACGTAACACTTTGATGGGGCCCGACGGCCGGGCTCCAGGTTTCGATGGCATGGATGCCAGCCTTCGCTGGCACGACGGGAACGTGTCATCTGACGTCGTCCATCAGCGCGCGCATCCGCCGCACACTCGCCTCCAGCCCGGTGAAGATCGCCTCGCCAACCAGGAAATGGCCGATGTTGAGCTCGGCCAGCTGCGGGATGGCGGCGATGGCCGCGACATTGTCGAAGGTCAGGCCGTGACCGGCGTGGGGCTCGATGCCGTTCTTGGCGGCGAGCGCGGCCATATCGGCGATGCGGTTCAGTTCAACTGCCTGCGCTTCGCCATCGAGATGGGCATAACGCCCGGTGTGGAATTCGACCACCGGGGCGCCGAGGCGCAGTGCCGCCTCGACCTGGCGTGGGTCGGGCTCGATGAACAGGCTGACCCTGACCCCCGCGTCGCGCAGCCGTTCGCAATAAAAGCTAAGATGATTGTGCTGGCCCGCGGCGTCGAGCCCGCCCTCGGTGGTCCTCTCCTCGCGCTTCTCGGGCACGATGCAGGCGGCGTGGGGCCGGTGCTGGAGCGCGATGGCGAGCATTTCCTCGGTCGCCGCCATTTCGAAATTGAGCGGGATGGGAAGTTCGGCGGAAAGGCGGGCGATGTCGTCGTCGGTGATGTGCCGGCGGTCCTCGCGGAGATGGGCGGTAATCCCATCGGCGCCCGCCGCCGCGGCAATCAGCCCGGCCCGTACAGGGTCGGGATAGCCCGCGCCGCGCGCGTTGCGCACGGTGGCAACATGGTCGATGTTGACTCCGAGGCGGAGGCGGTGGCTCAAGCGGCCGCCCTGCTGCCCGGCTTGATCGCCGGGATGGCGGCAAGTTCCGGGGGAAGGTCATCGGCCGAGTAGGTCGGCACGTCGATCCGGATCAGCGGGGTGAACGGCACCCCGAGATCGGCCGTCCCACCCGAACGGTCGACCAGAGAGGCGGCGGCGATGACCGTTGCCCCGGTCGCCCCGATCGCGGCAATGGCTTCGCGCGACGACAGGCCGGTGGTGACCACATCCTCGACCAGCAGCACCTTGGTCCCGGGCTCGAGGGCGAAGCCGCGACGCAAGCCGAATACCCCGTCGGGCCGCTCGACGAACATCGCCGGCACACCCAGCGCGCGGCCCATCTCATGGCCGATGATGACCCCGCCCATCGCCGGCGAAACCACGGCGCCGATCCGGTCTCGCAGCTCGGCGGGAAGCTTGTCCGCCAGCGCCCGCGCCAGTTTGCTGGCCCGCGCGCCGTCCATCAGGACCCGCGCGCATTGCAGGTAGCGCGGGCTGCGAAGCCCCGACGACAGGATGAAATGGCCGTCGAGCAAAGCGTCGGCGGCGCGGAATTCGGCCAGGATTTCCTCGTCGGTCATGCACGCCTTTCATCGCCCGGATCGAGTGCCAATTAGGCGCTGGAACGATATGCTTCAACCGCCCTTGAGAGCCAGGCAACCCGCGCCTATAAGGCCGCCGATTCCACCGGGCCGCCAATATCGGCGAGCCGGTCCAGCAACCCAAATTCGGGGCCAGAATGAAACGTATTGGTTGGGCGATCGCCCTCGCATTCGCCGCCATGACACCAGCAGCTGCGGCCGCGCCGCAAGTGCCTGGAGCCGTCGAGCGTCCGGCGGAAATCGCTGGTAGCGCGTCGAGCCTGGGTGAGCAGATCGCCAACACCAGCGCCGAGCCGACGGCATCGGCATTTCCGGCGGTCGCTCCGACGCCTGGCATCGGTGCGCCCGATGGCCGGCTTGGCCTGCAGGATCAGTTCACCGAACTTGGCCAGCGCGCTGCCGGTTTCCATAACGGCCCGCTGTTGCTGATGTGCCTGCTGATCAGCCTGTTCGTGCTGGTGCTGCTGGCCTACACGATGTTCAAATTCCGCCGCGGCGCCAATCCGACCCCGTCACGCAACAGCCATAACACCCTGCTTGAAGTCGTCTGGACCCTGGTCCCGGTGCTGATACTGGTGGCCATCGCGATCCCCTCGATCCGATTGCTCGCGGCCCAATATTCGCCGCCGCCGGCCGACCTCACCATCAAGGTCATCGGCCACCAATGGTATTGGTCCTATCAATATCCCGACAATGGCGGGATCGAGATCGTGTCGAACATGCTCAAGGAGCAGGGCGACGTGAAGCCGGGCGAGCGTTATCGCACCGACGCCGACGGCCCGCCGTTGCTCGCTGCCGACGAGCGGCTGGTGATCCCGGCCGGCAAGGTGGTGAAATTCCTGATCACCTCCGAAGACGTGATCCACAGCTTCGCGATTCCGGCCTTCTGGACCAAGATGGACGCCAACCCCGGCCGCATCAACCAGGATTGGGTCAAGGTGGACCGCCCCGGTGTTTATTTCGGCCAATGTTCGGAATTGTGCGGCGCCCGCCACGGCTACATGCCGATCGCGGTGGAAGTAATGCCCGAAGCGCTGTTCAACGCCTGGCTCGCCTCCAAGGGCGGGACGCCCAAGGGCGCCAAGACCGCCGTTCCCGCCACCCAGGGCGCGGTCCGGCCCGCCCCCAGCACGCCGTCGCCGGCGGGCGGCAATGCGTCAATCGAACAACCTGCCCTGACCCAGCCCGTCACGGCCCAGAATTAAGCGGAAGCAGTAGACATCATGAGCACCATTCCCGCCGACGTGTCCGCGCTCAAGGCTCATGAAGCGCATGACGCGCATCATGATGCGGATCACAAGCCTGGCTTCTTCGCCCGCTGGTTCATGTCGACCAACCACAAGGACATCGGCACGCTGTACCTGATCTTCGCCATCGTCGCGGGGATCATCGGCGGGGCCATCTCGGGCATCATGCGGGCGGAACTGGCAGAGCCGGGGATCCAGATCCTGACCCAGGGCTGGCCGCTTGGCGCCGGGCCCGGCAATTTCGACGCCGCGCTCCACCACTGGAACACGCTGATCACCGCCCACGGCCTGATCATGGTGTTCTTCATGGTCATGCCGGCGATGATCGGCGGCTTCGGCAACTGGTTCGTTCCGCTGATGATCGGCGCACCCGACATGGCCTTCCCGCGGATGAACAACATCAGCTTCTGGCTGCTCGTCCCGGCGTTCCTGCTGCTGCTCGGCTCGGCCTTCGTCAGCGGCGGCACCGGACTCGGTGCGGGCACCGGGTGGACGGTCTATGCCCCCTTGTCGACGTTCGGCAGCCAGGGCCCGGCGGTCGACATGGCGATCTTCTCGCTCCATCTGGCCGGCGCCAGCTCGATCCTCGGCGCGATCAATTTCATCACCACCATCTTCAACATGCGCGCCCCGGGCATGACGTTGCACAAGATGCCGCTGTTCGTATGGTCGATCCTGGTCACCGTCTTCCTGCTATTGCTGGCGCTGCCGGTGCTGGCCGGGGCGATCACCATGCTGCTCACCGACCGCAACTTCGGCACCAGCTTCTTCGATGCGGCCGGCGGCGGCGATCCCGTCCTGTACCAGCATCTGTTCTGGTTCTTCGGCCACCCCGAGGTGTACATCATGATCCTGCCCGCGTTCGGCATGGTCAGCCAGGTCATCGCCACCTTCAGCCGCAAGCCGGTGTTCGGTTATCTCGGCATGGCCTATGCCATGGTCGCGATCGGCGTGGTCGGCTTTGTCGTCTGGGCGCACCACATGTTCACCATCGGCATGGACGTGAATACCAAGATGTATTTCACCGCCGCGACGATGATCATCGCGGTCCCAACGGGCGTCAAGATCTTCTCGTGGATCGCGACCATGTGGGGCGGGTCGATCAGCTTCGAAACGCCGATGCTGTTCGCCATCGGGTTCATTTTCCTGTTCACCGTCGGCGGCGTGACCGGGGTCGTGCTGGCCAACGGCGGGGTCGATAATTACATGCACGACACTTATTACGTCGTGGCCCATTTTCACTATGTGCTGAGCCTCGGCGCGGTGTTCGGGATCTTCGCCGGTTTCTATTACTGGTTCGGCAAGATGTGGGGGAAGATGTACAACGAATTCCTCGGCAAATTGCACTTCTTCGTGCTGTTCGTCGGGGTCAATCTGATCTTCTTCCCGCAGCATTTCCTCGGCCTCGACGGCATGCCGCGGCGGATCCCCGACTACACCCCGGCATTCGCTTACTGGAACCAGATTTCCAGCATCGGCTATGTGGTGATGGCGGTCAGCATGGTGATCTTCTTCGTCAACATCTTCTGGTCGCTCGGCTGGGGCAAAAAGGCGGAGGACAATTATTGGGGCGAAGGCGCGACGACGCTGGAATGGACCCTGTCCAGCCCGCCGCCGTTCCACCAGTTCGAGACCTTGCCGAAGGTCGACTAAGGCACCGAGCGTAGCCTTCCGTTTCGCGCTAGCGGAACGGAAGGCAGCGCGAAGAGATGCCGCGGTCCGGCCGACGGGTCGCTTCAGCGAACCCGATCGACGTCACGGGATTTACTCCCGTGACGGCTCTGCGTGGAGTGTCCGTATTCGACCCAAAGCGGACATTGGCTCGTCTGCTTACTCGTCGTGATTATCACGCAAGCTGCTCGTGACCGACCAGAGCGTGATAGCCACGCAAAGGCCGGGCAAGACGAAAATGAAGAATGCCCCCAGTGCCCAAGCCAATACGATGAAAGGGTTTGACCAATCATCTAACAAGGAGAACTTCGGTAGGCCGCCACCCGTGAAGAGATAGCCGAAAACGGTCAAGGGAAGTCCGGTAACCGCGTAAATCATCCAGAGTAACGGTGCGGGACCATTCATCCGCTCATGCTACCATTTTAACTCTTCAGTGTAAGTCCGCTTTCGACCCAAAGCAGCCATTAGCCCTCACTTCACCCGCGCCGCCTTCACGATCTTCACCACCGGCTCCAGCATCTGCCCCTTCATCGCGCCGTCGCCCTTGGTCGGCGATCTGGGCGATGCGAAAATCGCCTGGACCACGTCCATCCCCTCGACGACCATCCCGAACGGCGCGAAGCCCGGCGCGGTCGCGGTGGCGTCGAAGGTGGGGACGTCGGCGGTCAGGATGAAAAAGTCGCTGCGGGTGGTCAGGCCCCCGGCATTGGCCATGACGATCGCGCCGGCCTTGTTCTTGAGGCCGGTCATTGCGGTGCTCTCGATCGCGATCGGCGGCAATTGCTTGGCCCCGTCGCGCGACCCGCCCTGGATCAGCCCGCCATTGGTCAGTGGCATGGCGCGATAGAAAGGCTGGCCGTCGAGCCACTTCTTGTCGACATAGGCGAGGAAGTTCGCGGAGGTCAGCGGGGCCCGGCCGCAATCGAGCGCGACCACGATCCGCCCCTTCTCGGTCTCGATCGCGACCCGGACGAGATCGTCCTTGGGGGCCTGGGCCGGCGATGCGGCGGGGGGCGCTGATGGAGCTTGGGCGACGCCCGGGGCGGCGAGGATCGCGACGAACGCGGCAAGGATGATTCGCTTGGTCATGGAGCCAAGCTTACTAGCCCTCTCCCGCGTGCGGGAGAGGGTTGGGTGAGGGTTTGCCTGTTTTTTCTTCAGGCGACGGAAGAATCCTCACCTCGCTCGGCTTCCGCCGAATCGTCCTCTCCCGCTCGCGGGAGAGGAGAGCGCTTTTCGCAAGCCAGCAGGATGGACTCCAGCACGGCATCGGTTTGCTGAAGTATATCGTGGTTCCAGAAGCGAAGCACCTTCCAGCCGAGAGATTCCAGATAGTGCGTGCGCCGCGCATCGCGTTCGCTTCCGTGCTGACCACCATCGGCTTCGACAATGATCTTGGTTTCGCGGCAAACGAAGTCGGCGATGAACGGCCCGATGGTCAGTTGTCGACGAAATTTGAATCCACCGAGATTGCGACTGCGCAGATGGAACCACAGCCGCTGCTCGGCGTCGGTCGAGTCCCGCCTTAAGCGACGTGAGTTGGGATTGGTCTTGCCGATCGTCGCCACAGGCGCCCCCGTGAGAGAAAACCCTCACCCGCTCGCCTACCGGCGAGTCGACCTCTCCCGCAAGCGGGAGAGGTTTTGAAGATGGTTTGCTGCCTGACACCAACGCCCTTATAGGCCCCCCGATGACCACGATCCCGGTGCCTCTGGCGCAGCCGCTTCCGGCGGACTGGCGCGACCTGCTCGCGCTGACCAAGCCGCGCGTGATGAGCCTGGTGGTGTTCACCGGCCTGTGCGGGCTGATCGCCGCGCCCGGCGCGATCAATCCGGTGCTCGGCTTCACCGCGGTGCTGTGCATCGCGCTCGGCGCGGGCGCGGCGGGGGCGCTCAACCAATGGTATGAGAGCGATATCGACGCGCTGATGAAGCGCACCGCCAACCGCCCGCTGCCCGCCGGCCGGATGACCCGCCAGACCGCGCTTCACTTCGGGGTCGGCCTCAGCGTCTTTTCGGTCGTGCTGATGCAACTCGCGACCAACACGGTCGCCGCCGCCTGGCTGGCGGTGTCGATCCTGTTCTACGTGTTTGTCTACACCGTCTGGCTCAAGCGCCGGACCGCCCAGAATATCGTCATCGGCGGTGCGGCGGGCGCCTTCCCGCCGCTGATCGGCTGGGCCGCCGCGACCGGCGACGTGACCGCGCTTCCGGCCTTATTGTTCACGATCATCTTGCTGTGGACCCCGCCGCATTTCTGGGCGCTGTCCCTGTTCGTGCGCACCGATTATGCCAAGGCCGGGGTGCCGATGCTGCCGGTGGTTGCGGGCATCGCCTCCACCCGCCGCCATGTCCTGCTCTACACCTTGCCGATGATCGCCGCTTCGGTCGCCCCGTGGGCAATGGGGCTGACCGGCTGGATCTATGGCGGCACGGCGGTGACGTTGAACGCGATCTTCCTGGGGCTGGCCATCGCGGTGTCGCTCAACACAGCGTCGGAGCCGGCCGGCATGGCGCCCGAGAAACGCCTGTTCAAATATTCGATCCTTTACCTGTTCGTGCTGTTCGCCAGCCTGGTCGCGGATCGGCTCATTCTCGCATGACCCCCGAGCAGGAGATCGAACTTCGCCGCCGCCAGCGCAGCCGCTCGCGGGTGACCGCGATCCTGCTCGGCCTGTTCGTGGTGCTGATGTTCGCCATCACCATGGCCAAGATGTTGATCAACCAGTGACCAGCCTCGCCCAGTGACCAGCTTAGCGGCCCGGAACCGCATTGTCGGCTATCGCGCGGCCTTGTTCGGGCTGGCGATGCTCGCGCTCGCCTTCGCCTCGGTCCCGCTGTACCGGATATTCTGCCAGGTCACCGGCTTCGGCGGCACCACCCTGCGCGCCGATGCGGCGCCGGGTGCGGTGGCGGGGCAGATCGGGGTCCGCTTCGACGCCAATATCAATGGCGCGCTGCCATGGACATTCAGGCCGGCTCAGACCGTGCGGATCAACCCCGGCGCGCGCACCACCATCTATTATGAATCGGCCAACCTCGCCGATCGGCCGACCACCGGCCGGGCGGTATTCAACGTCTCGCCGGCCCAGGCGGGAGCCTATTTCAGCAAGATCGAATGCTTCTGCTTCACCGAGCAGACGCTGAAAGCGGGGGAGAAGGTTCGGATGCCGGTGATTTTCTTCGTCGATCCCAAGATCCGCACCGACGAGGCGACCAGGCACATCGACGAGATTACCCTGAGCTACACATTTTACCCTGTGGAAAGTCCCGCGCGCAGACGCTAGGGTCCGAACTCGATACCCACAACGGCCGTGACGGGGCGAGTTTTGCCGCAAGGGTAGGAGCGAGGAGGGAGCGATGATGAGTCATCGTAACCGACGAGC
>Ga0307505_10001703_pt1 | contig 16906 bp, 16 predicted proteins | sample 23_S_MG_FD_202183 | JGI IMG/M metagenome (GOLD analysis project Ga0307505, IMG submission 202183) | Soil microbial communities from Populus trichocarpa stands in riparian zone in the Pacific Northwest, United States - 23_S | ecosystem: Environmental > Terrestrial > Soil > Riparian zone > Trees...
GGGGCAGATCCCAAGTGGAGGTCGCGGTTCTGATTCACTCGATCACCTTGTTGGCGCTCAACAGCATGTGCGACAGAATCGACGGCCCGAGCGCCGCAGCCTGAGTCGCGTCCACCCTCTGACGCCCAGCGGGGTGCGATCGCCGCGCGCGTGAATGTTCACGCAGCCCGCCATGGCAGCGTGATTTCCGCTAGGCTGGGACGCATTCGACACCTCGGAGTGGCGATGGATAGCCGCGAGCGCGTTCAGTCGCGACGACGGGCCCTGATGCTGGCGGCGCTGTTTGCGGGTGGCGCGCACGGCACCATCGCGAGCCGGCCCGACGTGATCGTGGTCCATGGCACGTGGCTGCCGTTCTTCCGGTCGCGCACGCGCACCATTCCCATTGTGTTCACGGGCACGATGGATTCGAGCCACGAGATCGACAGCCTGCGGCGGCCCGGCGGCAATATCACCGGCGTGGCGGCGACTCGGTGTCGTGTGGCATGGCGGCGGGCGTTTCGATGCGACCGTGGAGGCGCGGCTGCAGGCCGCCTGCCGCCGCCTGGGAATGGATGCGACTCCGATCCGATTGCCCGGCGGTACACCCGAGAAAGAGTTCGCAGCGGTGCTGGGCAATTCCGGGGTGGAGGCCGCGGACATCCTCTGGAACACCGCATCCCTCACCGCCACGCACCTCGAGCAACTCGTTCGCCTCGGAATAGCCTCATCCTTCGCCGCGGGTCCGCGGCCCGTGCACGATGGTGGCCTTCTCTGCTACGTCCACGTCGGGACCGGCGAGATCCTCCTGGGCCTCGTCGCGCGGATCCTTCACGGGGAAAGGGTCGCGGACATTCCGGCGCAGCAGCCGCGTGAGTTCCACTTCGCCATCAACCTGCGCACGGCCCGGGCGCTGGGCATCACGGTTCCGGCGTCGATGCTGGTGCGGGCGCACGACGTGTTCGAGTGAGGAGCAAGTTGCGGGCACGAAGCGGAAGGGGACGATGAATCCGAATCGCAGACGAATACTCGGTGGGCTCGCGGGAATGGTCACCGCACTTCCGGGCTGGAGCCTCGCGCAGAGCGCACCGCGCCCGGGGCCTAGGCGAATTGCACTCCTGCTGGGGCCCCTGAAGGCCCCCGATCCGGTTGGCCCCGCGAAAAAAGCCTGGGGTGAGCTCTTTGCCAAGCGCGGCTTTGTCGATGGCCGGGATATCGACATCTCGATCGTCCGGCCCCCACATCTGGATTACCTGGGTGAGGGAGCGCCGGAGTGGGAGGCGACCGCGCGGAAGGTGGTGGCAAGCCGGCCCGACATGATCGTTTCCGCGGGACCCTGGTTGCTCTTCGTCCGGCCCTTGACCGACAGCATCCCCATCGTCTTCTTCGGCGGCTTCAACGATCCGGCGCAGTTCGGCGAACTTGGCATCGATGCCCTTCGCCGCCCCGGCCGCAACGTGACCGGTGTCGACATCTTCCCCGTCGAAATGCTGGGAAAGACCCTCGAAATGCTGAAGGAGTTGCGCCCCGATGCCAGGAGGCACGGCGTGGTAGGGCTGGCCGACCGCAGGCTGGGAGATCGACTCCGCCCCATGGCACACGGCCTTGGATTGGAGGCCGTGCTTCTCTCGGTCCCGATCGATCCGCCCGCCGAAGCCGTCGCAGACGTGCTGCGCGCCGCGCGGATCGACACGGCGAGCTTTCTCTGGAACTCCGGGGATCGCGCGCTGCACGATGCGCTCGAGAAGCTGCGGGTGGCTTCATCATTCCCAGGTCATGGGTCGGTGAAGGCGGGCGGGCTGCTTTCGTACCAGCCGGAGGTCGACGTCGGTGCCTCGGTCGTCTCGATGGCCGCGAGAATCCTGCGCGGCGAGCCGGTATTTTCGATTCCGGTGGAGCAGCCGCGCGAGTTCCGTCTCGCCATCAACCTGCGCACGGCGCGGGCCCTCGGGATCACGGTCCCCGCGGCGATGCTCTTGCGCGCGCAGGAAGTGATCGGGGCGCCCTAGTCCGCACGGGCAACGCCGCCGAGAGCGGGCAGGCCCGCGTCGCGCGTCGATTCATGCGACGCTGCCGCCCGCCCTCGCGGGCGCCCTCCCTATTTCCAGTCTTTCGCGTGCTTCTTGTAATCCTTCGCGGGCGGGGTGATCGCCTTCGGGTCGCGCACGTCCGCCGGCCGCATCACGTCTTCCAGCGCGAGGCCGTGCTGCTTGCGCGTCGTTTCGAGGTAGCGCTTGAGCGAGGTCATGCCCTGCGAGGCGTGCTTCTGCACCTCGGCCGCCACGCTGGGCTGCAGGTGCCCGACGTTGACCATCACCGGCGCTTCGGCCGAGTGCGCGGAACCCGCCATGGCGAACGCGAAGATCGCCGGCGCGTAAAGCATCGAGATTCGGTTCATGTCCCTGCCTCCTGGTAAGAGTGCGTATCGCACTGGTGCCCAGACTACGCACGGCAGGAGCCCGAGTCGCCGGAGTTTGCACGCGGGCGGGGCGGGATAGTGGACGCCGGGCTTGAGAAGAATTCACGTGCGCGCCGGGTCCACTATTCGACCACCTCGTCGGCGCGCGTGAGCAGGGCCGCGGAGACCGGCAGCCCCATCGCCCGCGCGGTCTTCCGGTTGATCGTCACGTGGTAGCGGTCCGTCTGGTAGACCGGGATCGTCGCGGGATTCTCGCCGCGCAGGATGCGCGCCGCGATCTCGACCGCGTTCCTGCGGCCCTGCGCGACATCGGGCGTGAAGGACATCAAGCCGCCTTCGCGCACCACTTGCCGGACGATGTAGATCGCCGGGATGCGCGCGCGCTCGAGGTAGGCCACCAGTTCGGGCATGACCGGGTTGCCGTGCAGGTCGTCGGTCACGAAGAGGTAGTCGACACGCGTGCGCTCGAGCGCCGCGCGCACGCCGGCCACCGAGGGATCGTCCGGGACGGCGATCAGGCCGATCTCCAGGCCGAGGAGGCTACCCGCGCGAGCGATCTCCTGTTGGCCCTGCACCATGTGCCGCGCCCGCAGGGACGATTCCTTGACGAGCACGCCGCCGCGCCTGCCGCCGGGCCGAAACTCGCGCAGGAGCTCGAAGATCTTGGGCGTCATCGACATCAGGTTCTGGGCGGAACCCGTCACGTTTCCGCCCGGCCGCCTGAGGCTTTGCACCAGGCCCATTCCCACGGGGTCGCCGCCGAAGTTCACGAACACCAGCGGAATCTCGCGCGTGAGCCTCGGGAACAGCAAGATCGGCTCCCAGTTCAGCAACAGGACCACGCTCGGTCTCGACCGGATGACCTCGAGCGCATGCGGCTCCATCTCCGCGGCAGTGGTTCCCCGAAGCGCCTCGGCCACGATCTCGACGTCGCGGCCGTCCACGAAGCCTTGCTCGGCGAACCAGGAGCGCGTCACCGCGCCGACGCTGCGCGCGATGTACACCACTCGCGGCCGAGCCTGTCCCGCGGTCCTCGCGGGAAGGGCCGCCCAGAGCAGCGCGGCGAGCATCGCGCGTCGATTCATTCTCATAACCTCGCCGTGGTTCTTCATCCCACGATCTCCGTCGCCCGTGCGAGCACCTCGGGCGGCAGCTCGACGCCGATGGCCTTCGCCGTGGCGCGGTTCACGATGAACGTGGTGCGGTCGGGAAGCTCGAAGGGGATCTCCGCGGGATTCGCGCCGCGCAGCACCTGGTCGACGATGGCGGCCACCCGGCGCTGCGGATCGGCGTGGTCTATGGAGTAGTGCATCAGGACGCCCGCGCGCCCCAGGGCCGTGTTCGCGGCCATGCTCGCGAGCCGACGGCCGTTGGCGAGTTCGGCGGCGCGGGCGTTGGCGAGCACGCCTGTGACGTCGATGTAGTAGACGAGCGCCGTCGCCGGCTCCAGCGGCGCGAGCGCGCGCTCGGTCTCTGCGGCGCTACCCACGCGAACCAGCTCCCAAGCGATCCCCGCGCCGCGCGCTCTCCCTTCGAGCGACCGAAGCACGTTGCCCCAGCCCTGCTGTCCGTCGGCTTCCTTCCTCTCGGTGAGCGCGAGGATCCGCTGCAGGCGGGGCTTTACGGTGCGCATCAGCCCCACCAGGATCTGCGCGATCTCGGGGATGCCGTAAGACAGGCCAGTGATGTTGCCGCCGGGGCGCCTCACTGTCTCCGCGAACCCAATGCCGACCGGATCCGCCGTGCCGCCGCACACGATCGGAATCGCCTTCGTAAGGCGCGCCAGGACACTGACATTGCGTGCGCCGAAGGCCAGCAGGACATCCGGGCGCATCTCGACCAGCTGCGCTGCGACCTTCTCGGTATCGCGCGTTTCGGGTGGCGCCGTGCGAACCTCCAGGCGCAGGTTGCGGCCCTCGACGTGGCCGCTTGCCGCGAGCAGCTTGACCAGCCACGCCGGGTCGGCGCCGTTGGAGAGGTAGCCCACGGTGCGCACGCGCGCGCGCTGCGCCAACGCGCGCGGGGCTGCCGCCAGGGCGAGCAGGCCGGTGAGCGCGGCCCGCCGGTCCGGCCTCACCAGTGCGCCGGCGGCTTGCGGTTGATCACGATGCGGTCGGGCTCGATGGCGATGTAGCCGCCCGTCACCAGGTCCTTGAAGATGCGGCTCACCATCTCGCGCGAGCAGCCCACCCGGCTCGCGATGTCGGCTTGCGTGAGGCGCTCGGGCACGAACTGCAGCCCGTCCTGCTTGACCGAGCTCTCGAGCAGCAGGCGCGCGACGCGCCCGTATGCGTCCATCAGCGACAGGCTCCTCACGCTCTGCGTGAGCGTGCGGATGCGCCGGATCAGCTTGTTGATGAAGTGGTGCGCGAATTCGGGATGGTCCTCGAGGAACTGCGCGAACTCCACGCGCGGGACCACGATCAGGCGGCACGGCTCGAGCGTGATCACCGAGGCCGAGCGCGGGCCCTCGTCGAAGGCGACCTCGCCGAAATACTCGCCCGGCCCCATCACCGAGAGCACCGCCTCGCGGCCGTTGGCGTCGCTCACGTAGGCGCGCACCCGTCCCTCGAGGATGATGTAGAGCGAATCGGTGTTCTCGCCCTCGGTCACGAGCACCGTGCGCTCGCGGAACATGCGCGCGACGCCGTGCTTTCCGAGCTGCGAGAGCAGCGTCTGTCCCAGTCTCGCCGTGGCGCTTGCCTCATCGTTCATTGGCGGCCTCCTGCGGTTGCTTCATGGCGACGATGCTGAAGGCGGGAACCGGCGCGGCCATGCCCTTCAGCGCGAGCTCGCCCACCGCCTCGCTCACGACGCGCCCTTCGACGCGGCCGTGGACGCGCTGCGAGACGAGGATCTGGCCGGACTTCGCGTGCGAGCACAGGCGCGCCGCGAGGTTGTTGACCGCGCCGATGACGCCGTAGTCGAGGCGGCCCGGAAAGCCGATCGTGCCGATGGTGGCGAAGCCCTGCGCGATGCCGATCCCGCACCCGAGCTGGTGGCCGAGCTTCGACCACTCGCGCGCGAGGTGCGCAACGCCGTCGCGCAGCTCGAGCGCCATGCGGGCGGCCGCCAACGCCGGGTCGGGCAGCGGCTGGGGATCGTTGAAGATCAGCATCACCCCGTCGCCCGCGAAGTGCTCGATGGTCCCGTCGTGCGCGTTCGCGAGCCGGCCGACCTCGCCGTGGTACTCGCGCAGCACGCCGAGCACGTCCTCGGGCGCCGAGGCCTCCGAGAACGCCGTGAAGCCGCGCAGGTCGACGAACATGATCGTGACCTCGCGCCGGCGCGTGGCGAGCGGGTCGTCGAGCTGCCCGGCGACGATCATCTCGGCGACCCGGGGCGAGAGGAAGCGCTTCAAGCGCGCGAGCCGCTCGAGCTCGCCCATCTGCTCGGCCACGCGCTCCTCGAGCCGCGTGTTCCATTGCGCGAGCTGCGCCGCCTGGTCCTCGACCTTGCGATGCAGCGCGCGCACCCGCAGCAGCGACTTCACGCGAGCGAGAAGCTCCGGCTGGTTGATCGGCTTGGCGAGGAAGTCGTCGGCGCCGGCCTCGATCCCCTTGATGCGCTCGGTATCGGGATCGAGCGCCGTCACCATGACGACCGGCAGCAGCGCGGTGGCGGCATTGCCACGGATGGCGCGGCATACCTCGTAGCCGCTCATCTCCGGCATGATCACGTCGAGCAGCACGAGGTCGGGCTTGGCGAACACCACCTTGGCCATGCCCTCCTCGCCCGAGGCCGCGGTGACCACCTCGTAGCCCGCGAGCAGGAGCACCTGCTCGAGGAGCTTCACGTTCGCGGGCTGGTCGTCGACGACCAGGATGCGCGCGACTCCCGTCATGCCTTGGCCCCTGCGCTCACGTGGCGGTCGACCATCTCGCCGAACGTGCTGACGTCGATCGGCTTGGCGAGGTAGCCGTTGAAGCCGGCAGCCACCACGCGCTCGCGCTCGCCCGGCGTGACCGATGCCGTGACCGCGACCACGGGGATGGCCGCCGTCTCGGGGTCCGCGCGCAGCCGCCCCAGGGCGGTGATGCCGTCCATCGTGGGCAACTGGATGTCCATGAGGACGAGCGCGGGCCGGTGCTTGCGCGCGAGCTCGAGCGACGGCGCGCCGTCCTCGCACTCGACGACCTCGTAGCCGCGGAACTCTAGGATGGTGCGCACGAGCTTGCGGTTGCGCTCGTTGTCTTCGACGAGAAGGATGGTGGTCATGGCGGAGCCTCCGGCTTCAATCGATGATCTTCGTGGCCCGCATCAGGACCTCGGCGGGAAAGGTGACTCCGATGGCGGCCGCGGTCCGGCGATTGAGGACCACTTGCGAGTGCGCCGGCTGCTCGAACGGGATAGCCCCGGGCTGCGCCCCGCGAAGGACCTGGTCCACGATGGCGGCGAGGCGTCCCCACGTGTCGCGGTGGTACAGGCCGGCGTTCAGGAGGAACCCGTCCTCCATCTGCCCGCTGGTGTCCAGCACGGCAACGCGGGCGCGCAGTACCCGCGCGGCGAAGTCGCGATAGTCGAAGCCGCGGATCGGGACGAGCACTGCGGCCTCCTCGCCGCGGTTTCGAATCGAGTCGACCACGCGTGCGGCATCGGCATTGTTGTCGACGGCGTGGGGCTCGAAGACGAGACCCATTTCGGCCGCAAGCTCGCTGCGAACCGCGCGCACGGTGGGCATGTCGCTGAATTCGCGCGGCGAGATGGAGTGGATGCGCCGAAGTCCCGGCAGGACGGCGGCGAGCAGCCTGAACGACATCTTCACGCTGTCCGGACTGCTGAACGCGAGGCCGGTCACGTTGCCTCCGGGTCGTGCCAGGGACTGCGCGAACCCCTCGATGACAGGGTCATGCACCCCGGCAACGATAGGTATCGAGCGCGTCGCCCTTGCGACCGCCCCGACCCGCTCGCGAAAGAACGCCACGATGGCGTCGGGCCGGGTAGCGACCACCTCGCGCGCCACGGCATCGGCCTCGGCAGGGGCGAGGAAGTGGTCGACGATGCGGGTCTCCAGGCGCAGGTTGCCTCCCTCCCTCCAGCCGAGAGCCGCGAGCGGATCGGCGAGCGGCCTGGCGGGCCCGCCACCGGACAGGTAGACGACGCGCCGCACGGCCGGCCGGGCGGTCGCGAGGCCGGTCGCGGTCGCGAGCCCGGTGAGGAGCAAGGCGCGTCGAACGGGGATCATGGCGTGGCGATCGGCAGCTCGAAGGTGAACGTGGAGCCGAGCCCCGGCGCGCTCTCGACATGGATCGTGCCGCCGTGCAGCATCACCAGCCGCCGGGTGAGCGCGAGGCCGAGGCCCGTGCCCTCGGCCTTCTTGTCGTAATCGCCCACCTGCCGGAACTCCTCGAAGATCTTCTCCTGGTCCTCGGGGGCGATGCCCACGCCGGTATCCCGGACCGAGAAGACGTAGGCGCCGTTCATGCGCCGCGCACCGAGCGTGACCTTGCCGCCCTCCGGCGTGAACTTGACCGCGTTGGTCAGCAGGTTCAGCACGATCTGCTTGAACTTGCGCTCGTCGCCGTCGTAGCTGCCGATTTCGGGCGCGACCTCCGAGGCGAGCTGGATGCCGGTGCGCTCGGCGCGCCCGCGCACGAGCGTGATCGCGTTGCCGATCGCGGCCTGCAGGTCGAAGCGCGCGATGTCGAGCTCCATGCGCCCGGCCTCGATCTTGGAGAGGTCCAGGATGTCGTTGATGAGCGCGAGCAGGTGCTTGCCGGAATCGCGAATGTCGCCGATGAACTCCTTCTGCTTCTCGGGCATCGAGCCGGCCATCCCGGTGAGCATGACCTCGGAGAAGCCGATGATGGCGTTCAACGGCGTCCTCAGCTCGTGCGACATGTTGGCGAGGAAGTCGCTCTTGTGCTTGTTGGCGGCCTCGAGCTGGCGGCCGGCCTCGCGCAGCTCGGCGGTACGGACTTCGACCTTCTGCTCGAGGTCTGCGTACGACTCGCGCAGCTGCGAAGTCATCGTGTTGAAGCGCCCGGCCAGGTCCTCGAGCTCGTCGCCGGTGCGCACCTCGATCTGGCTGTCGAGGTCGCCGGAGCCGATGCGGTCGGCACCCTGCTGCAGCACGCGCACCGGGTTCACCATGCGGCGCGCCAGGAACACGCTGGCGAACACCGAGATGACGACGCCGGCGAGCAGCAGGAAGACGGTGCGCAGGATGGCGTCATAGAGGGGGGCCAAGACGGCGCTTTGCGGCTCCTCCACGAAAACGCGCCAGTTGGTGGGCGCCACGACCGCGTATGCCGAGATCACGCGCTCGCCGCCGGAATCGAGCGCCTCCGGGACCTCGCGCCACTCGTCCTCGGGGCCCGCGGCGAGAGCCGCCTTCACCTGGGGAAGCGCGGCGAGGTTCACCTTGCGCAGCACCAGGCTGATGTCGGGGTGGGCCACGAGGAAGCCCTTGTCGTCCACCACGTAGGCGATGCCCTTCTGCCCGATGCGGATGCGCGAGACCACGTCCCAGATGAACTTGAGGTTCACGTCGACCACCGTCACGCCGGGGCGGTCGCGTGCCTCGGGGATCGAGATCGCCATGTAGGGCTCGGTGTCCTTGCGGAAGTAGACCGGCCCGAACCAACTCTTGCCCTTGCGCGCCTCGACGAAGCGCGGGTCGGCGGAGAGGTCGGTGCCGGCGCGCTCCCGGTTCATCGCCAGGCGCGAGACCACGAGCTGCTCGCGACCCTGGCCGTCGAGGTGGGCGACCTCGGTCACCGCCGGGCTCTGGCGCAGGAGCTTGTTGAAGTCGATACGCCGGTTCTCGGCCGCGTCGCGCGAAGCGTCGACGTGGGGCAGCGCCGTCCAGCCGAGCTGGCCCTCGATGTCGCGCAGGAAGTGCTCGATGCGCACCGAGGCGGTGAGCGCCTTCTCGCGCTGCAGGCTCACGAGGGAGTTGCGGGTCTCCTGGTAAGAGAAGTACAGGCCGATGGCCCCGCTCGCGACCAGTCCACCGCTCACGAGCAGGACAATGAAGGCGAAGTACTTCTGGAACAGGCCCGCGCGGCGTCCTGTCATCTCCCTCTCGCAGCGATTCGTCGCTTTTCTACCCGGCCAGCCTAGCCGTCCCCAGCCGGGGCGTATGTGAATTATTCACCTACGCGGCCGGTTCGGCCATCTGTAAGACGATTCCGACGGGGGTATCAGAGGATTCCTAGCCGGCTTCCCTTGCCGTCCGACTTCGGCGGCTGCACCGGCTATTCAATATGGACGGACGCACACAAGGGACAAGGGCCATGAACAAACTCCTCGCAATAGGCCTCGCCTGCTGCATCCCCACCGGACTTGCCGCGGAAGACCCCGCCGAAGCGGAGTTCCTTCCGGCCACCGTGAGCGTCCTCGTCATGGAGGACGCCGCCCCGGCCGTGAAGGACGTGCTCTGCACCCGATCGCCCACCGACCGGGCGAGCGCCGAGTGCCTGACCGTGCACCGTGCCGTATTGACCGCGCGCATGCAGAAAGTTTCCCTGCGCGAGCGCGGACGCTGGATGTGACCAACAGGAGAGAGAGCCAATGAACTCGGAACAGATCCACGGACACCTGCGGGCCATGAAGGGCTGGGCCCTCGAGGGCTGGGGGCGCGTCACCCACGACCCGTGGATGCGCCTCGCCGGCCGGCGTGAGCAGCTCCTCGGCCGCCTCGAGGCCTCGCTCGCCGAATCCCGCCGCATCGCCGAATCCACCTTCCCCTCGCCCGCGCGCCCGATGCGCGAGCGCCGCGGAGCCCCGCAACGCTGAATTCCAGAGGTGCTCCTGGGGCCCTCCCTCGGAGGGCCTTTTTTTCGCCCTATTTCCGGCGCGACTGGTCCTGCAGCAGGTCGGCCAAGTCGTCGGCGTGCTCCTCCTCGACCGCCAGGATCTCTTCCAGCATGCGCCGTGTCGTGGGGTCGTCGTCGCCCACGAACCGCACCATCTCGCGGTAGCTCTCGATCGCGATGCGCTCGGCCACGAGGTTCTCGCGGATCGCCTCGTCGAGCGTCTTGCCGGTGCGATACTCGGAGTGGCTGCGAGCCGTGAGGCCGTCGGGGTCGAAGCGCGGCTCGCCGCCCAGCTGCACGATGCGCTCGGCGATGCGGTCGGCGTGCGCCAGCTCCGCCGTGGCGTGCTCGAGGAACTCGTCGGCGGCGGGCTTGGCGTCGAGGCCGCGCGCCATGAAATAGTCGTGGCGGTAGCGCAATACGCATACGAGCTCGGTGGCAAGGGCCTCGTTCAGGATCTCGAGAACCTTCTCGCGGTCGGCGCCGTAGTTCTCGGTGACCGCGCCTTCCTCGATGTGGCGGCGCGCCTGCTCGCGCAGGGTCTTGACGTCGGTGAGCCGGCGTTCGCCGGCAGGCTTGGGAACAGCGCTCATCGGGACCTCCTTGGGGGACATCCCGACTGACCGCCGCGGCGTCCGCGTGTTCCTCGAAGTCAGTGCTGTCCGACAACGGCGAGCCGTGGCGCGCCCCGCATCCGCAGCAGTTCGGCGAGAATGCCGCCCGTCAACGCCTCGTCGGGCAGGTGGGCGCTCGGCGCGGCGAAGTGGAAGCCCTGCAGGTGGTCCGCTCCGGACTCGATGGAAACCAGCGCCTCGCCCGCGCTCTCGATGCCCTCGATGGCGACCTCCGCCCCCGCCTCGTGCAGCAGCTCGATGATCGAGGGCAGCATGCGGCGCGCCTTGGCGTCGTCGCCCACGGCGCGCGTGAGGATCGAGCGGTCGACCTTCACCACGTCGGGCCGGAGAGCCACGATGCGATCGAAGTTCGAGCGTCCGACTCCGAAATCGTCCATGGCGATGGAGGCACCCAGGCCGCGGTAGGCGAGCACCGCCTCGCGCAGCAGCCCCTCGTCCGCGCACGGCGCCTCGAGCACCTCGAGGCACAGGCGTGTGGGGTCGAGCCCGTAGTAGCGCACCAGGTCGGCGAACTCGCGCACCGAGCGCGCGTCGCGCATCGCGGCCTCGGGATGGACGTTCAGGAAGAGCTTGCGGTCGCCCCGGTCGATGGTGGCGAACTTGCGCAGGTGCAGCGCGCGGCAGATCCAGTCGAGCAGGACCACGTCGCCGTCGGCGCGCGCCTTCTCGAACAGGCGATCGGGACGGATGGTCACGCCACCTTCATCGGTGGCGCGCAGCAGCGCCTCGAAACCCACGCAGCCCGCCTCGCGCACCGAGTAGATCGGCTGCACGTAGCTGCGCAGGGTGAGCCCCTGCCAGCGCACGGTTTCACCACTTCCCGCGCGCACCAGGTCCTCGGCGGTGCGCGACAACGACAAGGTATGAATCAAGCCCTCTCCCGGAGTGTAATTGTTGTGGGCCGGCGAGCCGGCCAATGCACGTGAGGGACTTTGGGCGCCGGCGATTACGGCGGGGTTACCGCTTTCTTGCAGCTGTAGCAAAGCGCAACCCTCTCCCCAGCCCTGTCCCGGGAGACAGGGGGTCTTCAGCCCTTGGAGGCGAAGAAGCCGGCCAGGACCTCGGCGATCTCGATCATCCGGTAGGGCTTCTTGATCACGCGGTCCACCCCGGCGGACAGCGCGCGCGTCTCGAAGCCCGCTCCGCCGTAACCGCTGGCGATGAGGATCGGAAGCGTGGGGTTCAACTTGCGCAGCTCGAGCGCGAGCTGGGTGCCGGTGAGCTCGGGCATCACCTCGTCGCTCACCACCGCCTCGAAGCGGCGCGGGTCGGCGCGCGCCGCGTCCAGCGCCTCGCGGCCGTTGCGGAAGCCCGCGGGCTCGTAGCCGAGCGTGGCGAGCATCTCCTCGAGCGCCGCGAGCACCTCGGGCTCGTCGTCGACCACGAGCACCGCCTGGCCCCTGCCCATGGGCATCTCGGCCGCGCGCGCCTCGTCGGCCTCGGCGGCGCCTTCGATGCGTGGCATCCAGGCGGTGAACGTGGTGCCGCGCCCGAGCTCGCTCGCCACGTCGATGTAGCCCTGGTGCTCGGTCACCACGGCGTGCACCAGCGCGAGGCCCAGGCCGGTCCCGCGGCCAGCGGGCTTGGTGGTGAAGAAGGGCTCGAAGATGCGATCGATCACTTCCGGCGCGATGCCGTGGCCGGAATCGGTGACGATCACGCGCACGTACTCGCCCGGGGGGACCTCGCCGCTGCGCACCTTGCGCGGTCCGTCGAGGCGCTCGGCATCGACGCTCACGGCGAGCGTGCCGCCATCCTCCATCGCGTGGATCGCGTTGGTCGAGAGGTTCATCAGCAGCTGGTGCAGGCGCGTGGGGTCGCCCATCACCGTCGCATCCCCCGCCGTCGTGGCGAAGGTCACGTCGATCGCCTTGGGCGAGGAGCCGCGCACCAGGTCGCACACCTCCTGGGCGATCGGGGCCACGATCACCGGGATCCTGTCGGCGCCCTCGGCGCGGCTGTACGCCAGGATCTGGTTCACCAGCGCCTTGGCGCGGTTGCCCGCGTCCATGATGGTGTCGAGGTAGCGCTTCTGGTCGCCTTCGGCCTTGCGCTGCGCGAGCTCGCCGTAGCCCAGGATGGCGCCGAGGATGTTGTTGAAGTCGTGCGCGATGCCGCCGGCGAGGTGGCCCACGGCCTGCATCTTTTCCGCTTGCTTCAGCTGCGCCTCCAAGCGCCGGCGCTCCTCGTCGGCGCGCACCTTCTCCGAGACGTCCTTCACGAAGCCCACGACGCGCCGGCCCTCGCGCCCCTTCGAGGGATCGGCGATGAGGTAGGCGTTCACCCCGAGGGTCGAGTACTCGCCGTCGTCGCGGCGGAAGCGGTACTCCATGGCGATGTGCGAGATCTCCCCGCCGGTGAGCTGCCTGCGCAGGCCCTTCATGCGCACGCGGTCGTCGGGATGCACGCGCTCCATCCAGGCGCGCGCCGTGGCGACGCTCGCGGGATCGGTGCCGATCACGTGGCGCGTGTCGCCGTCCCAGACCACGTCACCCGCCACGGGGTCGAACTCGTACAGCAGGCTCTGGCTCGCGCGGATCACGCGTTCGTGGCGGAAGCGCCATTCCTCGGTCTCGCGGGCGGCCTCGCGGCGCTCGACCAGCAGCGCCGCGGAGAAGAGGGTCGTCACGATGATCGTCGCGAGGTACGCGTGCAGGTAGAGCAGCGGCGTGTCGCCGGGCGCCCCGGTGGCGAAGGGCCCGGAGCCGTGGCCCGTGTACCAGTAGCAGAGCAGCCCGAAGATCGCGATGCCGAGGGTCGCGGAGCGCAGCCCGAAGCGCAGCGCCGCCCAGATGAGGAAGGGCGCGCAAAGGTAGAGCAGCGAGGGCGTGATGCCGGCGGTCTCGGAACGTGCCCCGAAGATGTAGTGCGTCGTGAGGACGAGGCCCGCATAGAGGGCGACCAGCTCGGGCAGCCGCGAGCGCCCTTCGGCGAGCGCTTCCCCCAGGCCCTGCCGGCTCCACGCGAGCACGAGCGGGGCGACGAGGAGCATGCCGAGCATCGTGGAGACGAAGCCGAGCGTCCAGCGCGGCCGGATTGCCGCCTCGGCGTAGAGGTACGCAAAGGCCGCCTCGACGACCGCCACCGTCGCCACCACCGGAACCATGCCGACCAGGAATGCGGCGAGCCCGCGGATGCTGTCGATCTGCACGCGCGGCCCCGCGAGCTTGCCGAGGCCGAGCGCGACGAGGGTCGGCAGCACCACGGCGATGGCGCACTCGGAGGCGAGCGCGGCGCCGCGCGCGCCGGTCGCGATGCCCGCGGCGAGCGTCGCCAGCAACGCGAGTCCGAGATACACCGGCCAGCGCCTCGCCGGCACGACCAGCAGCACGCCGAGCGCCAATCCGTGGGCCGGCCAGATGTAGAGCGGCGAGCGCTCGAACATCGGCAGGCCGGCGCTGTAGAAGGCGAGCAGCAGGTAGGCGATGCCGAACACGCCAAGCGCGAAAGCGCGCCCGAGCGGGCGCGCGGTTTCGGGAAGCGAGGGCGTAGCGGTGTTCATCGTTGATTCGATTGGGATTCTATCGGTTCGGCTGTAGAATGACGCAAACGACCCCAAGCGACAGCCCGTGGAAGCCCATATCCTGGTCGTCGACGACGACGTCGCGATACGCGACCTGATACACGAGTACCTCACCGAGAACAACTTCCAGGTCTCGGTGGCCGAGACCGGCGCGGACATGGATCGTGTGCTCTCGGCGGAGATCGTCGACCTGGTGATTCTGGACCTGAAGCTGCCCGACGAGGATGGGCTCGCGATCGCGCGGCGGCTGCGCGAGTCGCTCGACCTGCCGATCATCATCCTCACCGGGCGCAAGGAAGAGGTCGACCGCGTGATGGGCCTGGAGCTCGGCGCCGACGATTACGTCACCAAGCCCTTCAGCAACCGCGAGCTCCTCGCGCGCGTGCGCGCGGTGCTGCGGCGCACCGAGAGCAAGCGCGCCACCCGCCGCGGCGAATCGGTGCGCGCGTACCGCTTCTCGGGCTGGGAGCTCAACACCGGCACGCGCAAGCTGCGCGCCCCCGATGCGCGCAACGTCGAGCTCACCAACAGCGAGTACGCCCTCCTCGTCGCCTTCCTCAAGGCGCCCGGGCGCATCCTCTCGCGCGACCAGCTGCTGGAATCCAGCCGCCTGCACGACGACATCTACGATCGCTCCATCGACGTCCAGATCCTGAGGCTCAGGCGCAAGGTCGAGGAAAGCCCGAACCAGCCGAAGTTGATCCGCACCGAGCGCGGCGCCGGCTACTACCTCGACTCGCCCGTCGAAACCGTGTGAACGGCGCCTTGCTGGCCATCGACGCCGCGATGATCGTGATCGCGGCCTGGATGGCCATCGGGGTAGCGGGAATCGCGGCGATGCGCAACTTCCGCGTGGTCGCCTACGTGCTCTTCCCCGCCTCGGCGCTGCTGAGCATTGCGCTCGCCGGCATCGGCTTCGCCGCGCTTGCCGGCACGCCGGAGACCGCGGTCCTCGCGATCGGCCTGCCCGACCTGCCGTTCCACCTGCGCCTCGACCCGCTGTCGGCGTTCTTCCTCGTGATCCTGGGGCTCGCGAGCGCCGGCATCTCGGTGTTCGCGGGCGGCTATTTCCGCGAGGGCGAGGGCACGCCGCCGGGCCTCATGTGCCTGCAGTACCAGATGTTCCTGGTGGGCATGGCGATGGTGCTGCTCGCCGACGATGCGTACGCGTTCATGGTGAGCTGGGAGCTGATGGCGCTCGCCTCGTTCTTCCTCGTCACCACCAACCATCGCATCCCGGAGATCCAGCGCGCCGGCTACCTCTACCTGCTGATCGCGCACATCGGTGCCATCGCGATCCTCCTCTGCTTCGGCGTGCTGCAGGCCAACACCGGCGACTACACCTTCGCCAACATGCGCGCGCAGAGCCTGTCGAACTTCTGGGCGTCGGCGGCGTTCCTGCTGGCGCTCTTCGGCTTCGGCGCCAAGGCGGGCATCCTGCCGCTGCACATCTGGCTGCCCGAGGCGCACCCGGCGGCGCCTTCCCCGGTCTCGGCCCTCATGAGCGGCGTGATGCTGAAGACCGCGATCTACGGGCTCGCGCGGGTGAGCCTCGACCTGATCGAGACGCCGCTCTGGTGGTGGGGCGTGGTCGCCCTGGTCCTGGGGCTCGCCACCGCGCTCTTCGGCGCGGTCTTCGCCGCCGCGCAGGTGGACATGAAGCGCCTGCTCGCCTACTCGTCGATCGAGAACATCGGGCTGATCGTCATGGGCCTGGGCCTTGCGATCGTGTTCGCGGCCTATCGCATGCCCGCGCTCGCCGCGCTCGCGCTGACCGCGATGCTCTACCACTGCCTGAACCACGCGATCTTCAAGAGCCTGCTCTTCCTCGGCACGGGCTCGGTGCTGCACGCCACCCACGAGAGGAGCCTCGGCAAGTTGGGGGGGCTCATGCGCTACATGCCGTGGGTCGCGGTGACGACGCTGGTGGGAGTGATCGCGTGCGCGGGGCTCCCGCCCACCAACGGCTTCGTCTCCGAGTGGCTGCTGCTGCAGAGCTTCCTCTTCACCGGCGGGCTGCCCAACCCCTACCTCAAGATGCTGGTGCCGATCTTCGCCGCGGGAGTGGCGCTGGTGGCGGCGCTCGCAGGCTACGTGATGGTGAAGTTCTACGGCGTGATCTTCCTCGGCCGCCCGCGCGAGGACAAGCTCGCCGAGGCGCGCGACGCCGGGCCGCTCGAGCGCGTCGGCCTCGCGTGGCTCACCGCGGGATGCCTGCTCCTCGGCCTCTTCCCGGTCGCCGTGATCGAGGTGATCGACCCGGTGACCTACACGCTGCTCGGGGGCGGCCTCGCCCAGAGCGGGCGCCTGGGCGACTGGCTGCTTCTCGCTCCCGTGTCGGCCGAGCGCGCATCGTACAGCCCGCTGCTCGTCCTTATCCTCACGGCGGCGATCATGTTGTTCGCGTTCCTCATGGTCCGCCGGCTCTACCACGGCAACATCCGCCGCGCCGCGCCCTGGGACTGCGGGTTCCCGTGGCAGACCTCGCGCATGCAGGACTCGGCCGAGGGCTTCGGCCAGCCCATCCGCCAGATCTTCGAGCCCTTCTACCGCATGCGCCGGGAGCTCCCCTCGCCATTCGACGCGGCGC
>Ga0307505_10001704_pt1 | contig 16903 bp, 17 predicted proteins | sample 23_S_MG_FD_202183 | JGI IMG/M metagenome (GOLD analysis project Ga0307505, IMG submission 202183) | Soil microbial communities from Populus trichocarpa stands in riparian zone in the Pacific Northwest, United States - 23_S | ecosystem: Environmental > Terrestrial > Soil > Riparian zone > Trees...
ACTCTCTCTATCTACTCAGTGTGACACTGTTGACGGGGGGTGGGCGGAACCGTTGATTCTGGGCGCGGGGGGAGGCTGTCAACGCGTCAACACGTCAACACGTCAACAACCGGGGGCGGGAAATCACGGGGTCACGCACGGACCCCGACGTGCCGCCGATGCTCGGCACCGAGGCTCCGAATGCGCTTCCTGAGCGTACGGGAAGCCGCGACGGTCGTACGCGTGTCGGTAAAGACGATTCGTCGCGGCCTGGGCGATCGGCAGCGACCGCTGAAGCACTACCGACTCGGCGCACGCCGCATCGTAATCAGCGAAGCCGACTTGCTCGCGTGGATGGAGCTCCACGCGTGCCACCGCAAACCGTCGCCGGCTGTGCTCGACCGGATGTCACCAGACGCGAAAGCGCTGCTCGAGAAAGTGTTGTGATGATGATTGATAGTCAGACAGTCACGCCCGAAAACGCTAACAACGGCGGGCGTTTCTCGGCTCCCGGCCGCGTTGTTTGCCGTTGGCGTGCCGTTTCGGCTCGATTCCCACCCGATTCCACCCGACCGACCCTATCCGACCCGACGCCGCGCACAGCATCATCGTGTACGGCGTCATCGCGGACATCACGATCGACGACACCGGGGCGACACCTTCCCGCCCTACCTCCGAGGCGGGCTTACCGTCCGCGCCTGTCGCTGGTGGCCATCCACGCGACGGGCGAATCCACCCGGCCAGCGATCCCCTCAATCGCTGGCCGGGACCTCCCCACCGCCGCAGAAAAGGCGCGCACCGGAATCGGGATGCAGGATGCCTAGGCGCAAGAATCCGGGCCGACAGTGGGGCGGCCAGCCGAAGCACGCGGGCCGGTTGCTCGCCCGTACGCTCAGGGAGGGGCGGCTCGACAAGAGAACGACGATCGCCCGCGCGCATCGCGAGTTGATCACCGCCTACACCGAGCACATTGGCGGCAGTCCGACCGTGACGCAGGTGGCGTTGATCGACCGTATCGCCTTCGTCGAGTTAGTGTGCGCCACGATCGAGAACCACGTACTTGCCGCCGGTTCGCCGCTCGACAAGGACGGGATGCTCCTGCCCGTCTTGGGCCAGAACTACACGACGTGGGCGGCGCAGTTGGCGCGCATGGTCGGGCAGCTGGGGCTCGCACCGCACGAGAGACCCGCCCTCGAGCTCCATACGTACCTCCGTGGCGCTACTGCGCCAAACACCGCACCAGACGCGCAGCGGGGCCGCGTACGCGACGCAGCGCCCGAAGCCGACACCGACGAGACCGACACCGACAGCGACGCCGTAGAGGCCACGTTGTCGAGCGACAGCGACACCGACGAGGAGACCGGCACATGACCTTCACCGCCAACGACCTCACCGCCGAAGAGATCGCCGTGTTGCGCGACCGCTACCACGTCGCGTGCGCCGAGGTGGAGGTGATCCGCGCCCGACTGCACCGCACCCGACCCGCCGACCAGGGCGACGTCGTCGACGAGATGATCGCGGCGTCCAAGATCCGCGACGGGCTGTTCCAGCAACTCGACGCCGTCAACGCGTTCCAACCCAACTACGTACGCGAGCCGGTCACCCGGCCGCTGCACTGACACCCCAACCCAAGAGGAGCCATGACCATGCCCACACCGCTCGAGACCCGCACCGCCGCTGCCGCGACGCTTCAGACCAGTTTCGCGACCTTCGTCGCCGACCTCGCCACATGGCGATCCGCCGCAACCGCAACCGCTGCCGCCGTCGACAACGCGCTTCCCGGTATCGACGCCGCGCTGCGCTCCGACGCGCACATTGGCTCGGCCGTCATCGCCGCGTTGCGCGTGACGCTCTTCGAGACCGATCGCTGCCAGACGCAGTGGCCGTTGGCGATCATGTGGAACTTGGCGGAAGCCGACGCCGAGGCGATCCAGCGCAGCGGGGCGATGCCGTGAACGATCGGGGCACAAACGACCGGGGCACAGTCGCCGCCGATGCCCGTACCTACGTCGAGCGCGGTCAACGGCACCGACCCGGCATGACAGCTGCTGACCGCACCGAGCTGGCAGCGGCCGAGCACGTCGTCGAGGTTTGCGCCTGGCAGCTGCTCTACACGGTCGACGCCGGCCGGATGACCGAGGCCGATGCACGGGCCGAGCTGGCCGCCGCAAAGGCGCGGCTCGACGACGTGCGGGCGCGGCTGGAGATCGGGACGGGGCACCCGGCGTGACGCCGACCCGCAACATCGTCGACGTCAAGCGCGACCTCTTCGCCGCGCACTTCGGCGAGTCGTTCGCCGCGTGGGAGGTACTCTTGCGCGCGCTATTCGCCCTCCCGATGACCGAGGCGCAACTCGAGGTGTACCGCGAGCACACCGGCCGCACCGACCCGCCGACCAGGCCGGCGAGGGAGGCGTGGCTCATCGTGGGCAGGCGTGGCGGCAAAAGCCTGATTGCGGCGCTCCTGGCCGTGTACGCGGCGCTCTTCCGCGACTACCGGGCACACCTGGCGCCGGGCGAGCGGGCCACCGTCATGGTGCTCGCGGCCGACAAGAAACAAGCGCGAACGGTCCACAGGTATGTTCGTGGATTCATCAAGGCCGTGCCGATGCTCGAGCGGGAAGTGGAGCGCGAAACGCAGGAAGAGATCGAGCTCCGATGCGGAACGTCGATCGAGATTCACGTCTCGAGCCATAGGACGGTCAGGGGCTACACGGCTGGGCTCGTCGTCGCCGACGAGGTGGCGCACTGGCCGACCGACGTAGAGGGCGCTCGCAGCGACATCGAGACCGTGCGGGCGCTGCGGCCGACGCTGGCGACGATCCCCGGCTCGATGCTGATCGGCGTAAGCACGCCGTACGCGAGAAAGGGTGTGCTCTGGGAAGCTTACAGCAAGCACTGGGCACAGGACGGCGACGTGCTCGTCTGGCGCGCGACGAGTCGCGAGATGAATCCGACGTTGGACCAGGCTGAGGTTGACCGGGCACTCGAGGAAGATGAAAGCGCGGCGCGTGCGGAATATTTCGCCGAGTTTCGCTCCGACGTCGAAACGTTCATTCCGCGCGAAGCCATCGCGGCTGTCACGATCCCCGGCCGTCACGAGCTGCCACCGAGTCGCCAACACACCTACTCCGCGTTCTGCGATCCTTCCGGCGGCGGTGGGCGCGATTCGTTCACGTTGGCAATCGCACATTTCGAGCCGGCGCGAGAGCAAGACGGCGTCCACATTCCCGGTAAGGCCGTGCTCGATGTGGTGAGGGAGGCTCGACCGCCATTCAGTCCCGAAGCCGTCGTGCTCGACTTCGTCGCGGTCCTGAAACGCTACGGCGTCTCGTACGTCACGGGCGATCGCTTCGGCGGCACATGGCCGAGCGAGAGATTCTACCTGCACGGCGTCGGATACCAGGAGAGTCGGCAAAACAGGAGTGAGTTGTATTTGTCGCTGCTGCCGATGTTGACGTGCGGTCGCGTCGAGTTGCTCGACCATCCGCGACTACTGGCACAACTGCGGGGGCTCGAACGCCACACCAGCCGCATCGGCAAGGATTCGGTCGACCATGCCCGATCGCAACACGACGACGTTGCGAACAGCGTCGCGGGCGCGCTGGTCAACGCCGAGTTCCGGTCAGTACCGCAGTTCTCGCAGGGCGACCCCTGGGGCATCTGAGCAATTCACGCAACCCTAACCCATTGAGGAGGTAAGATGGACGCAGCAACCACAACCGACACTTCCACCGACACCCACACCGCGACAGTACCGGCGACCCCGTTCGCCGACCGGCACGGATTCGTCGCCGCACCGTTCGATCTTCCCGACGAGCACCGCGAGCGCATCGACACGCTTACGGCGAGCGCGTTGCGACCGGCGACGACGACGGCGCTGGAGGAAATGGGCAAGATCGCGAAGGACCGCACGCTCAGTGACGTGGGACGTCGAACGAAGCGAACCGAGTCGCGCGACCGCATCCTCGAGGCGATGGATGTCGTCGTGCAAAAGCAGATCAAGCCGCTGCAGCGCAGCTTGGACTACGAGTTGACGCGCGTTGTCCCGGAGCACCGGCTCTATAAGACGCGCGACGGCGTCGCCCGCATCTCCGGCGACCGCGCCGCCGCACAAGACCTCGCCGCACAGCGCGAGATTCGCGACCGCATGTTGCCGTTGCCGGCGGAGAAGCGCTTGGAGATCGCACGCGACGCCGCGCGCAACGACGACGTGACGACGCTGCGCGCGATCCACGGGGCGCCCAAGTCGTTTCCCGTGCTCTCCGCCGACGAGTGGAACGAGGTAGACCGCCTGCACCTCGAGCGTCACCACCCCGAACAGTACCGCACCGTTCGCGACCTGGAGCGCACGATTCAGGCGATCAAGTGGAACCTGGCGACGGCACGCCGGGCTCTCGGCGTCTCCCCGACGAGCGACCCGGTGACGCTCAGATGATCCACGACGAAGCCAGCGCACGCGATCGCGCGAACCTGACCGCCGGGCACCCGTTCGGCGATTCTTCCGCAGGTGGACGCGGTCGCGTGCGCGGCAACTCACCCGACCTCATTGCGCAGTTGCGCGCCGAGATGTTCGGGCCGCTGCCGGGCGTGGGCTCCTACGGCGAGATGTTAGCCGAACGCGAACGACGCGTGGCGATCGCGCGGTGGCTCGCCGAAAACGCCGGTTCGCCGGAAGACGCGGAGATCGCTGCGGCCGAGCTGCGCGCCGTCGAGGCACTCGCGGCTGAGCTGCGGGAGTTCATCGCAAAGGAGGTGAATCGATGAGCCAGTTAGTCCGCGACATCGACCCGAAGCTGATCGGCTCGCTGATTAAGGGCGATGGCAAGGACACATGGATCATGGCGGTGGAGGCGCTGTTCGGTTCCCGCATCGCCGACGATGGCACCGGCCAACCGGATACGCTGATCCAGTGGGACGGCGTGGACGTGTTGATCCAGACCTCGATTGACGACGGGCGATCGTGGCAGACCGTCGCGCCCGCGCAGATCGACTTCACCCAACGCAAGATCCCCGGCTTGGACGTGGGCAGGGCCGTCACAAACCTTAAGATCCTCGTCCGCGCGTTCCTGTACCGCGACACTTCGCGGCTCGTCTCCATCCGAACCCGCGTTGCGCTCGAGAACGGCGACGTATTCGACGAAACCGCCGCCAACGCCGACCTCGAGACGCCGGGACCGACCGGCGTCCGTACCTTGGGCTCCTACGGCGTCGTTCGACAGGCCGGGCGCGTGCGCGTCTCGCCGGAACACGGAATCCACTTCGGCGGGCAGGCGAGCGGCGTGCGCGTCAACACGGCGCAACACATCGCCTGGGATGGTCCGCTGGGCGAGAAGTCCGGGACGAACCTGTCGCGCGGTGGACCCCGTGACGTGCGCGGGCACTACTTCGAGGAACAACGCACCGTTGGCAAGATCGATCCCGGCCGGTTCGCCCGCGCGGCTTTCGCCTGGGAGGCGTGGGTGTACTTCGCGGAGGCGCCGACCGCCGCGAAGCACATCCTTTTCCACTACGCCACGACGTTCGGCGAAGTGATCGGCGACGTTAACCGTCAGAAGGTGTCGGGTTGTGAACTCTCCATCACCAACACGGGACGCCTGAGATTCGACGCGAACGAGTACCGCATGGGCGGTGGCACAAGTGGCGTAAGCGTCCATGGGCGCCGCATTCAGACCGCGAAGTTCGACTTGCAGGGATTCTGGGTCGGGCAGTGGCATCACGTCTGTATGAGTTACGACGGGCAGGCCGTGACGCTACACGTTGACGGGTCTCTGCACTCCCAATCGCAGTACGGGCCGACGAACTATTCGAAGGAAGACCCGCCGAAAGGCATCGTCATCCCCACCGATGGCGACTTCACGATCGGCAACCACGGGCAAACCGGCGGGTACGCAAAGCCGCTCGGCGCAACGCTCACCGAGGTTCGGCTGTGGGACCGTTCGCAGGATCCGCAACGGCTGATGGGCCGGCGGCTCTCGGCTCTCGAGGCGGAAGAGCTACACGACCGCGACGGGCTCGTCGCCTGCTGGCCGATGACGTACAACGGCGACGACATCACGCCGAACGCGTATCACCTGGACCTCCGCAACGGGCCGTGGCCGCGCACGATCCCGGCGACGCTCTACGGGATCGTACCGCCGCGTACGCGTACCACGTCGAGCGATCCGCCGCGCAGTTCCGCGTATTGGGATCTCCACATGATGGACCTGTCCGTCGACACCAACGCGGTACGCCTCTGCACCGGCAACTCGCCCATCACCATCGACGGCAACACCTACGCAGCGGCGGGCGGGCTGCTGAGCGTCGGCGACACGATCCGCGAGCGCGGCACGGTCGACCCCGACGCGGCGATGACGTTCACGCTGACCGGACTGGACCCGCAGTTCAAGGCCATCGCCATGCGCGCCGACTACTACGACCGACCGATCCGGCTCTACCTGGTGACCCTCGGCGAACACGGCCAGATGCTCGGTGATCCGTACATGGCCTGGGAAGGCCGGATGGACCAGATGGTGCCGCTACTGCGCACCGAGGGTAGCGGGACGAACGCTCGCAACGTGCTCACGATCGGCGTGCGGGCCGAGTCCAACATGCGCGACTTCGCGCGCCCGTCGCCGTACCGCTGGAACGCGGCCTCGCATCGAGCGGTGTACCCCGACGACGCGGGCTTCGATGAAGTGGCCGACGTGGCCGAGCGGCAAGAGCTGTGGCCGAGGCAAGCGGACCTGACCGACGAAGACGACGCTCCGCAGGCGGAGTTCGAGGACTAAAGATGGTCACGGGCTGGCGTGTCCTGAAGTGTCGCTGCGGCTTCGAGTGGCAGGAGCCGGCGCGATTCCCGCTCGCCGACGATGCGGCGTGTCGACGATGCGGGCGTGCGGCGGTGGCTGTGACGGAGGTGGTGGCGGTGGGAAAGCTTCCTACGAATTTGAAGGAAGCTATCGAGAAGGGGGGCCGAACACTTCCTGCAATAATGCAGGAAGTGTTCGTGGGCCAAGAGCTTCCTACGAAAATGCAGGAAGCTCTTGAGGAAGTGTCGAAGTGAACACCGCCAGCAAGGGCCGCCGCAACGAACACCGGAGTCGCGATCTTCTCGAGGCCGCCGGCTACAGCGTCACCAGGGCCGCCGCATCGAAGGGCTGCTTCGACTTGATCGCGGTCGGCACCGTGGACGTGCTGTTGGTGCAGGTCAAAACGAACCGCTGGCCGGGGCGGGAAGAGATGGCAGCGATGCAGGCGTTACCCGTGCCGCCGTTTTGCCGGCGGTTGGTGCATCGGTGGAACGATCGGCAGCGGGAGCCGGTTGTGCGGGAGATCGGCTAGCTCTCTTGCTTGGGGCGGTCCCAATATGGGCTCTTGCACTTCGGGCAGACCCTGGGCGTCTGGGTCGTGTTCCGAGGCAACCACTCATGACCGCATCGGCAGCGACATCCCTGCAAACTCACCACACCAGTTTCCTTCGCCGTCGACTTTCGCGCCATGCGGGGCTCTTACTACACATGGGCCACTAGTGCCAACTACAAATCAGCCGTTGACTTCGGGGCACCCCTTATGGGATATGAGCATTAGTAAACCCACAATAGGAGGAGGCAACGATGGCAACCACGAAGCGCAAGACGACGAACCGCAAGACGAAGCAGGCGCCGACGCCGACGCGAACCAAGCCGACACCGCTCGACCCGGCAAAGGTGCAACTGGCGGCGATGCGCGAGTTGATGCGCATCCTCACCGAACGGCCGGCGGGCGTGTTCAAGCTTCCGTCGAGCTACCGGCGGGTATTCACGGGCGCGCCCGAATACGGCTTCGCCAAGGTGTTGATGAGGGGCGACTGCGGCTTCGAGGGACTGTGCGCGCTGGCCGAGGAAGAGCCGGCGGCGATCTATGCCCACCTCGTCCGGCTGGCAGCGGGCGCGACGTCGCCGGCATTCGCCGACCCGTACTTCGGAAAGGACGTGTGACGATGGCGGACACGAAGTACACAGAGGCACGGGAGGCGGCGGCCGAGGCGTTGGAGATGGTTCGCGTCGGCGCGATTCTCGACACGTTCGCCGCGCTTGTCGCCGACAGCGACCCGCCGGACTTTGTCATCAACAACGACGAGATCCGCAAGGCCGTGGAGTCGCTGGGCGTTCCGTTCGCGGCGGTGGCGCTGGTGGTGTCCCACTCCGTCGCGACGACGACGACGGTGCAGGTTCGCGACATCTTGGAACTCGAGGCGCACCCGGCGATCAGGCGGCTGGTGATGGAGCGCACGGTTGAGGGGGAGGATTGAGGCGATGGGCGTAAGCGTTCGCCAGAAGACGAAAGACGGGCCGTGGTACGTTTTCATCCGGCACAACAACAAGCGCACGTCCAAGCAGGTCGGCGACAAGAGGGACGCCACCAGGATCGCACGGGAGGTGAGGGCGGCGATCGCGGCGGGCGACCTTCGCCTCTTCGAGGCGCCGACGCCGACCGGGCCGACCTTCGCGGACTTCGCCGAAGAGTTCCTGAAGCGCTCGGCCGTCGACCTGAAACACTCGACGCTCACCGATTACCGCAGCGTCGTGAAACAGCGGCTCGCGCCGATCCTGGGGCCGTACGACCTCAAAGAGATCGGTCGCCGGGAAGTTCGCAACCTCGAGGCTCGTCTGCGCTCCGACGAGCTGTCCGAAATCAACATCCGCAAACACATCCGGGTCCTGTCGTCGATCCTGTCCGCAGCGGTCGAAGACGACCTGATCGAGTCCAACCCCGTACTAGGGCGTGGGCGTGGTCGTCACCGGTCCAAACAGCGCTCAGGAACGACGCACAGGCGCTTGGACCCGTTCACGGCCGAAGAGCTGACGACGCTGCTCACGACGTGCCGAACGCACCTCCACGCGAAGGGCGGGGCGCCTGTGTTCGTCCGCCACTTCCCGTTCCTGCTGACACTCGCACGGGCCGGGCTGCGGCTCGGAGAGGCTGTGGCGCTGCGGTGGGGCGATATCGACTGGCCGGATGGGACGATGCTGATCCAGCGCTCCATCACCCGCGGCGTCGTCGACGTGCCCAAGGGCGGGAAGTTCCGGCGCGTCGACATGACCGACGAGTTGAAACGCACGCTGCGGGCCGAGCTCGCCGTGCGGTTCGGGCGAGTCACCCAGATGGACGCCGAGGCCGAGGCGGTCAAGCAGGGCGCGGCGCTCGACTCCATCGTCTTTCCGGATTCGAGCGGCGGGATGATGGACGCCGAGAACTTCCGCTCGCGCGTCTGGTACCCGCTGCTGGTGGCGTCCGGTCTGCGGCGTCGCCGACTCCATGACATGCGCCACAGCTACGCGAGCATCCTCCTGGGCGACGGCGCCGAGCTGCTGTACGTCTCCAAGCAACTCGGGCACCACAGCCCGTCTTTCACGCTCGACGTGTACGGGCACCTGATGCCGCAGAACCGCCGGCACGTTGCCAACCGGCTCGATTCCCTGGCTCCGAGCGGCACCCCAACGGCACCTGATGAGGTGGGCGATGAAGACGACGGGGGCTGGAATGAACAAAACCCCCTGATTTCTCAGGGGGTTTTGAGTGGGCCGCGAGTGACTCGAACACTCGACCCGCTGATTAAGAGTCAGCTGCTCTAGCCAGCTGAGCTAGCGGCCCGGAGAACGTTTGATAGCGAAGTGGGTGGGGCGAGTCTACCCCTCCGACTACGCGTCCGACGACAGGTAGGTGTACTGCTGCAATCCCTGCTCGTAATGCAGGCGCAGGCGGGCGGAATCGTTCAGGCTGATGTTGCCGGCACGGACGGCGCTCTCGATGATGCGCCGCACCTTTTCCACCAGGGCGGCCGGGTCGTACTCGACGTAGCGCAGCACCTCGCGGACGTTTTCGCCCTCGACGACGTGGTCGACGGTGTAGCGGCCGTCGTCCTCGATGCGCACGTGTACCGCGTCGGTGTCGCCGAACAGATTGTGCAGGTCGCCGAGGATTTCCTGGTAGGCGCCGATGAGAAAAATGCCGATGTAGTACGGCTCGCCGTTCGGCGAGTGGAGCTCGAGCACGTCCTTGATGTCGTGGGCGTCGATGAACTTGTCGATCTTGCCGTCGCTGTCGCACGTGAGATCGGCGAAGATGCCGCGCCGGGTGGGCTTCTCGCGCAGGCGGTGGATCGGCATGACCGGGAACAACTGCTTGACCGCCCAGTGATCGGGCGCCGATTGGAAGACCGAGAAGTTGGCGTAGTAGGTGTCGGCGAGGCTCTTCTCGAGCGGCTCGAGCTCCTCGGGGACGGTCGGCAGCTCGCGGGTGATGCGCAGGATCTTCTCGCAGCAGTGCCAGAACAAGCGCTCGGCGCGGGCGCGCTCGCGCAGGTTGAGATAGCCGAGAGAGAACAGGCTGACCGTCTCTTCCTTCAGCTGCAGGCTGTCGTGGTACGCCTCGAGGACGTTCTTCTGGGTGATCGTCGACCACACTTCCTGGAGGTCGCGGATGACGCGGTGATCGTCCTCGTTGACCGGCAGCGGCGGTTTGCCGGGCAGGGTCTCGTGCACGCCGAGCACGTCGAACACCAACATCGAATGGTGCGCGACCATCGCCCGCCCGGCCTCCGTGACGATGTCGGGGTGGGCGATGCCCTTCTCGTCGCACGCCTCCTGGATCGAGGCGACGACGTCGTTGGCGTACTCCTGCACCGTGTAGTTCATCGACGAGTGGAAGTTGGTCTGCGAGCCGTCGTAGTCGACGCCGAGACCGCCGCCGACGTCGATGAACTTCGGCGTCGCGCCGAGTTCGTGCAGCCCGACGAAGACGCGCGTCGCTTCGCGCAACGCGTCCTTGTGCGCGCGGATCGCCGTGATTTGCGAGCCGATGTGGAAGTGCAGCAGCTCCAGGCAGTCGAGCATGTTCTCTTCGCGCAGGCGCTCGACGGCGTCGACGATCTCCATCGTGGTGAGGCCGAATTTCGACCGGTCGCCCGTCGACTCGACCCACTTTCCGGCGCCCTTGGTGGTCAGCTTGGCGCGGATGCCGATGTGCGGGCGGATGTTGAGGAGCTGTGCGGTCTTGATGATCAGCTCGACCTCGCGGAAGCGATCGACGACGATGATCGGGTAACGACCGAGGCGCTGGGCGAGGAGGGCGGTCTCGATGTAGGTCCGGTCCTTGTAACCGTTGCAGATGATCAAGGCCCCGGGGGTATCGAGCACCGCGAGCGCGATCAGCAACTCGGGCTTGCTGCCGGCCTCGAGGCCGATGCGCGCCGCCGCTCCGTAGTCGACGATTTCCTCGACGACGTGTCGCTGTTGGTTGACCTTGATCGGGTAAACACCGCGAAAAGCGCCGCGGTATCCGTACTCGGTGATGGCGGTGGCGAAGGACTTGCGCAGCCCTTCGATGCGAGCGGCGAGTATGTCCGAGAAGCGAATCAAGAGCGGGGTGCGCAGACCGCGCTGCGCGAGGTCATGGACGAGATCGAGAAGGTCGACGCCGGCGGTGCCGTTGCCGTGCGGCCGGACCTCGACGTTACCTTTCTCGTTGACGGTCATGAACCCGGCGCCCCAGGCGGTGACGTTGTAGAGCTCGAGCGCATCTCGAATGGTCCAGGCTCGCATTTCGGGGTCCCAACCTCCTGACGACGGCATCCGCCGCTGTTCGACTACAGAAAACGCTTCGTCTCGCCGGTCCGCCCGCTGCCGCGGGGAAGGGGTCACGGCGGAGCTTTCTATAGCTGGAATGAGGACCGGATCAAACGCAGGGGCGCAGAATGGCGCGATCGCGCGGGCGTGCCCCACGTGAACCGCCCCGACCGGCGCGCGCGACTTACAACCGCAGAACGCGGCTGACGTCGCCGGCCCGCTCGAGCGCCTCGATCGAAGCGGGGTCGGTGGTGAAATAGAAAACCTGCTGCTCGGCGGCCAGACGGGCGATCTCACCGGCGGTCGCCGCCGCCTGTTCGTCGCCGAGGTCGCGCAGGATCTCGTCCATGACCACCGGGATCGCGCCGGATTCCCTCGCAACCTCGCGGACTCTTCCGAGCCGCAGGCTGAACTCGATCTGCCGGTTGAGCCCCTCCGGAAGACGTCCGTCCACGGTATGTGGTTCGCCGGCGCGATCGACGACGATCAATCCCTCGCCGTCGGGGGGCACGGCGAAACGGGAGAAAGCACCGCATGTCAGGGATCGCAGGCTGGTCGACGCCTCGTCCAACATGCCGCCCGACGCCGCGCTGTCGCGCGACGCAAGGGCGATCAACGCGTCCGCCAATGCGAGCGTCCGCCACCGTGCGGCGCAGCGGCGAATCTCCTCACTGAGGCAGGCGAACTCCTGCCGCAGCGCCTCAACCTCGCTGGACTCTTCGATGCGACGACACTCTGCGGCGGCGAGGGCCCGCTCGTGAGACACCGCCGCCATACGCGATTCCAGCCGTTCGATCTCGGCGTCGGTTTCATGGGACATCTCGAGCCATTTGTCGGCCGAGCCGTTGGCGAGGTCGGCGCGGACATCACTGCTGTCGGCCATTCGATGCTCGGCGAGTTGGCGGGTGAACTCGTCCTCACATCGCTGCAACGTGGCCGCGGTCGCCCGCCGCTGCCGGAAGACCTGCCGGCGGCGCTCGTACTCGACGGCGTCGTCGGTACCCGCCTGGCGTCGCACATCGTCGAACAACGCCCGTCGATCGTCCGCTTGCTGCTGGGCCTCGGCCAAATCGCGATCCAGCTGGTCGACCCGCTCGCGCAACTCGGCGCGCCGCGCGAGCAGACGCCGGCTGCGGTGCGCGTTCTCGCGCAAAGTCGTCACCTGGTCCTCGAGGTCGCGTCCACATAGCTGGGGGCTGCAGTCGACGCCGATCTCCGTGAGAAGCCCCCGCGCGCGCGCTTCCCACGCTTCGATCGCCGGGGAGAGATCGCGCAGTTGTTCGTCGACACGGCGCGTCTCCGTCTCCAACTCACGCCACCGGTCGTGCTCGAACAGGTAGGCGGTCAGATCCTCCTGGCCGAGGTTTCGTGGCAACCCGACGGTGCTCTTCCACTCGTCCCACTCGAGCGCGACCGCGTCCTTCGACTGGCGAATCTGGCGCTGTCGGGCCATGAGCGCCTCTTCCTCGTCGCGAAAGCGATGAATCGCCAGGGCAGTCTCGGCCAGCGGGCCGCGCGTGTGCAGCATGCGGCTGGCCTGAAACAGCCGTTCTTCCGCGGAATTGACCTCCTCCAGGGACGGCATCGGGGACAGCCCGAGCGCGCACGCCGCGCTCTCGACGCGGCGTGCGATCTCGTCAGCCGTGTGCCAGCGCTCATCGCGCAACTGACGGGCCCGATCGAGCTCGTGGCGCAGGCGATTTTCCTTACCGCTCAGCGCTCGATTGCGCTGCTGGGTCGAGCGCCGGTACGAGGCCATGGCAAGGTCGATCACGGCGGCGCCCAACGCTGTCGCGCAGAGGACTTGAGCCATCGTGGAATCCTCGCGTCCAGCGCTCCACAGGGCGAGTACGAACGCGCTCGCGGAAATGAACCAGAGGAACGCGCTCCACCGCGACGGGCCCGTCGGTGCCGCTGCGACCTCGAGGCCCTCGATCGCCTCGAGGCGTTGTTCCGCGGTGCGCGCGGCCGCCTCGCCCTGGGACTGCACCTCCCACAGTTCTTCGAGGTCGTCGCGTAACGACCAGATCGCGCGCCAATGCTCGTCGGAATCCTCGAGGTGCCCACGCAGGCTCTTGGCCGCACGGACGGCGCGTTGACGCTCGCTGCGCAGTTGCTTGAGCGCCGACCGCGCCTGCTCGATCTCGGCCCTCGTCGTTGCTTCGCGCTCGGCGGAGGCTTGGGCGCGCGCCAGCCACTCGCGGGCGGCGTCCAGGTCGAGGTCGGAGGGGTCGAACACAGGTTCGCCATGATCTCCCGCGACGTCGTGGCGCAGTGAGCGCCGCTGCGCCTGGAGGTCGTCGCGCCGCGCCCGGGCGCGCGCGTACGTCGTCATCCGCTGCCGATAGATGGGAAGTTCGCGGCAGATCGCGTCGACGCGATCCGCGACGGTGTGTCGATCACCCTCGGGTGGCATGACCTCGAACTCGGCGCGCGCCTGCCGGTGCAGTTTGCGAATCTCCTGCAGGTGGTCATCGGCATCGTGGGCGCTGCGTTGCGCCTCGACGATGTCGACGTCCGTGTCAGGGAACTGGTCGATCGCCTCGAGTGCCGCCAGATCTCTCTCGGGCTGAGCGCGATTGACCCAGGCCGGCCAGAGAGCCGCGTAGACCTTCAATCGTTCGCGGCGCCGGCGCAATTCCGCGAGGTCGGCGCACAACTGCCCGACCTCGTTGGTTGCGGAGCGCTCCCTCGCGACATCATCGTCGTACACGGAGTCGCGCAAAGTGGCCGCATCGAGTCGCGCCTGGATCTGAGCGAGTTCCGCGAGGAGCGCGTCGAGTGCACCGTCGCCATCGTCGCCGAGGATGCGCTCCATTTCGCCGTGCAAATCCATTGCGGGAGACGAGGGCATCGAACCCGTGTCGAGGATGCCGCTGTGGCCGTTGCACGCGACCAGATCGAATACCGGGCGCAGGTCCGAGCGTTCGGCGCGGCCGAACAGCCGGCGCAGGTCGTTGTCATCAGCGAAATCACCGCCGACCCGGCGCAGCGACTCACTGTCCGGGGCGCCGTTGGTCGACAATTCGAACTCGCCGTGCGGACCGGAGATCCGCGCCGAGGCGCAGGCGCGTGCAGGTTCGGAGTCGCTTGTGGCGAAGAGAATACGGCGGAGGGTCGACAGAGCCGACTCTTTGCGGGCCGGATCGTGGCTGAATACGACAACCAACCCGTTCGGCAGGTCACCACTGTCGACGCGGGGCAACTCTCCGCCGCTTTCGATGGTCCACGAGCGCAGCCTCATCGCGATCCTCAATCCGCGCGATCTTCGCCGGCGTGTTGCAGCGCCAGATCGGTGGCGGCGGCGATGAGCCCCTCGGCGTCGCCAGTGTCCAACTCGGAAGTGCATCGGCGCATGAGTGGATCGAAGTGCTGGGCGAAGAAGTAACTGCGATGCAGCGGGTTGGCGAGGAGGGCGCGCGACTCCTGGAGGATCGCCTGGGCGATGGGGGCATTACCGCGCGCGGAGGAGGAGCGACTCGTTGGCTCGACGCGGATGCTCGAACACCACACCAGGGGATCCCATGCCGCGGTCTCGTCGCGTAGCCGCGCCAACAGTTGATGAGCTTCCCCGTTCGCGGCCACTCCGCCGGCCGGTGTGCCGCTCTGGAGGACGATGTCGACCACCAAGGCGCGTCCTGAGTGGGTGGCGCGGAGCCGGTTCATCTCGTCCATCAACTGGTGCAGGAGGAGCGCGTCGTCGAGAGCGTAGGATGGCGCGAGGGAGACCTGGGCAAACCGCACCCGATCGAGCGGAACGTGATCGACGGCGAGCACGCGGTTGCCGTCGAGGGACACCAGCATCGCGCCGCGCGGGCCGCGTTCGGCCGGTTCACTCGCGCGCGCCTGCAGGGTGCCGCATTCCACGGTCCACGGCGAAAAGCCGCGGCGCGACGGATCGGATGCGGCGCCGAGTGCCCAGTAGGAGGCCCTGCGGCGGAGCGGCTCCGGGTGCCGCTCCAGATCCTCCACACCCGCCGGCAATACGGCGATGCGTGGCAAGTCCTCGGTCGCTGTCGTCAGGAACTCGGCGCATTGAAATTCCCGATCGCCGTTGGCGCTCTGGCCGCACACGAACGCAACCGATTCGCCGCGTCGATCGACCCGAAACGTAGCGGGGGAGTCGGACGGAAAGACTGTGACGTCACTGTCGCGCAGATCTGACAGGAGCCGTGCGATCTCGGCGTCCGCCGGCCCGAGGGCCAGGAAGGTCCTCGTGCCGTGCTCGGCAAGCCGCTTGAGGCCGCGCTGCAATCGCAAACGTCCGGCGAGGGTGATTCCGCTCGGGCCGCAGATCCCGCCGGCGACGACGAGGAAGGACACGTCCTTCTGTAGGCAGAAATCGACGAGTTCATCCCAGGCCGCCAGGGGCGCGTCGGCCAGGATCGCGCGGACGTGCGGCGGGATCCGACCGACACCGCGGAACGGCTCGCCGAGACGGAGTCCTGCCGCGTGAACGAATTGTGAACGACGCACTTGATAGGTTCCTCGCCGACGCTAAGACTGGCGCGCCGCCCGAAATGATAGCAAGGCGCAATCCTAGCCCAAGCAAATGATTTGCATCCAGAAAAAAACCGTCTGTAGGGGAATCCCCGAGTACGGTTGGGCGCACAGCAAATGCGCAGTCGCGCCGGCGGTGCGCTCCGCGCGATCAGAACGGGTGAGTGATGGGGATCGAACCCACAACCTCTGGAGCCACAGTCCAGCGCTCTAACCGATTGAGCTACACTCACCAGACGGCAGATCGCCGACGCGTGCGCATGTTTATCCGAAAAGCGCTGCGGAAATCCAGACAGGGCAATCCGGCCGACCGCGCGACCCGCGGCCGCTTTGAAACGCGCCAGAAGGGACTCGAACCCCTGACCCGCGGCTTAGAAGGCCGCTGCTCTATCCACCTGAGCTACTGGCGCGGACGGGACAACCTCAAGCTTCAGATTTCAAGAACAGGGCGCGCGGTAGCCTGGGCAATCTTGAAATCTGAAGCCTGAAATCTGAAATCTACTGAAATCGGGGCGAGCCGATTCGAACGGCCGACCCCCTGTTCCCAAAACAGGTGCGCTACCAGGCTGCGCCACGCCCCGACGATTGGTTCGCGACTAACAAAGGGGTGGTGGTAATGCAACGGCCCAAATGAATTGGAGGCGGGGTCGGTATCGGAATCGGGGTCGCGATCGGAATCGGGATCGAGGTCGGTATCGAGGCCTCCGCGAACGCCGATCCCGAGACCACGGCCCCGAATGGGAACCGCGGCACACTCGCGCGCCCCTCGCCGCGCCCGGCACTGGGCCTCCGGTCGATTCCGATTCCGATTCCGATATCGACCCCGAGGTGGAGGGG
>Ga0307505_10001705_pt1 | contig 16899 bp, 13 predicted proteins | sample 23_S_MG_FD_202183 | JGI IMG/M metagenome (GOLD analysis project Ga0307505, IMG submission 202183) | Soil microbial communities from Populus trichocarpa stands in riparian zone in the Pacific Northwest, United States - 23_S | ecosystem: Environmental > Terrestrial > Soil > Riparian zone > Trees...
GAGTGATATCGCCTACAGCCGCGAGGTCGGCAACGGCGGACCCGTATGGGAGCAGGGCGCGGTCTGGCGCGAGCAGAATCCGATCCGCCTTGCCGCCCACTTCAGCACGCCGGTCCTCGTGACGTTTGGCGAGAAGGACTATCGGGTGCCGCTCAACAACGGGCTGGAGTATTGGGCTGCGTTGCAGCGGCAGAAGGTCGAAAGCCGCTTTGTCGTGTTCCCCGAGGAAAACCATTGGGTACTCAGCGGAGAGAACAGCCGGTTCTTCTATCGCGAAGTGGACGAGTGGCTCGGGCGATGGCTTGAAACGACGCCAGCTCAAGCTACTGCCGACAGCGCGGTTGCGCCTTAGCATCCTGTCGGGCTTTGGTGGCCGAGGCGAACTTCCGGCGTGGGGACAGTCTCTTGACGGTTCGCAGGCCGCTCCATTGACCAGAAATCGGCATAAGAATGGGCCGCGCAGGCGGATTTGCAGCCCGGCCAGCCAGAGTCCGACAGGCTGCTGTGGAGCCGTGGGATTTCCCGCACAGCGAGCAGGTTCTGCTGTGCGGGTGGCGGCATCGCAGATGTCGTGGCAATGTGCTGCACGCCGGCGTGCGAGTCCGGCGCAGGATCGGCGATGACCCACGGTTCCGGTGTGCACAGCCACCCCGAAGCGGACGATGCGCATACGACGGTCCGCACGGGCGCCAGCGTGCCGGTGATCATCGTCGCGGTCATGGGCTTGCCGGGCGCGGGCAAGAGTCTCGTTGCGCGTGCGATCGAGGATCGGCTGCGACTGCGCCGGGTGTGCCGCGATGCGATCCGTGCGGCGATGTTCTCGCGTTGCGATTACAGCTTCATCGAGAAGCGCGCGGCGTTCCGCAGCCTGCTGCTCGCGGTCGAGATCAACTGCATGCTGCGGATCGGCAGTGTCATCGACGGCATGACCTTCTCGCGGCGCAGTGAGCTGGATCGGGTGGCGGAAACCGCAGCGCGCCACGGCATCGTCACGATTCCGCTGCTCGTCGACTGCCCGCCGGCGATCGCACGCGAACGTGTCGCTCGTGATCTCGCGAGCAACGCCCATGTCGCACGCGACCGCACGCCGGGCCTGGTCGATGACGTGCTTGCGCGGCGTGATCCGGCGCCCGAGGGCACGTTGCGCATCGACGCTACGGTTTCGGCCGCGCAGATGTGCCGCGCGGCGGTCGACGCGATCGTGAAGAGCATTGCCGCGGTCACGTCGCCGGCAAAGGCTCCCGACGCTTGAGGCGCACGTAGACCTGTTTGCGCACGCGGGCGACGACTTCGCCGTCGGCCGTCTTCACCTCGACCTCGAACCAGCGAAGATGCTTGTCGCCCGTGGCGGTTTCCGCGCGGATCGTGTCGAGTACGGCGTCGGTCACGACGAACTCCGCGAACACGTCATCGCGACCCGGCTTGAGGAAATCGATCTGGGCGGCCTGGTCCCAGACCAGATAGTCGCGACCGAGACACTCCTTGACGAGGACCATCCAGAACGGGTCGGTCATCGCGAACAGGCTGCCACCGAAATGCACGCCGACGTAGTTGGCGTTGTACCAGCGCCGGCGCAGCACGACGCGCGCGCTGCGCCAGTCCGCGCCAATGGCGAGCACGCGGATCCCGCTGAACAGGAACGGCGGCCACAGGTTCATGATGCGGCGGACGCGCGAGGCGTTCATCGATCAGAACAGCAGCGACGACATCCGGCGGCGGAAGGTGCCGACGAGATCGGGATCGTCGATGATGCTGAAGGCCGTGATCAGGCGCTTTTTTGCCAACCCCTCGTTCCAGTGGCGGTCGGCCTGGAGGATCGCCATGAACTGCTCGAGCGCCGCGTCGCTTTTTCCGTCGACGAGCAGGCGTACGCCGAGCAGATCGCGCGCGGCATGGTCGGCTGGGTCGTGCTCGATGCGGGCGACGAGATCGGCGGTCGCCGGTGCGTCCTTGAGTGCATCGGCGAACTCAAGCTGGCCACGCAACCTTTGCGCGCGATCATCGCTCGCAAGGTTGGCCGGCAGTGCATCGAGTTCGGCGTGTGCCGAGGTCGCGTCACCGCTGCGCATCAAGGCCACCGCAAGGTCGAGCCTGAGGTCGGCCTTGTCCGGGTTCGCCGCGATCTGCTCACGCACGCGTGCGATGGTCTGTTCGGGCGACTCGACGATGGCCGCCTCCTCGATCGCTTCATCGGGGATCGCATCGAGGGGTTGCACGTGGCGGTCGAGGAATTCGCGCAGTTGTCCCTCGGGCAGGGCGCCGGCAAAGCCGTCGACGATCTGTCCGTCGCGCACGAGCACGACGGTCGGGATGCTGCGCACACCGAACTCGACGGCGAGCGCCTTCTCGGCGTCGACGTCGATTTTCGCGAGCCTGACGGCGCCGTTGTAACTGGCCACGACTTTCTCGAGCAGCGGGCCCAGCGCCTTGCACGGGGCACACCATTCGGCCCAGAAGTCGATCAGGATCGGCTGCACCTGCGATGCCTGCAGCACGTGCTGCTCGAACGTGGCCGTGGTGGCGTCGAAGACATGCGCTGAGGCGGGGGCGGTCGATTCGGTCACGGTGACTCCCTGTGGATCGGACGTCCGCAACAGGTCGGGCCGTGCGGAGAATTTTCAAGCCCGGCACGCGCACTGCTGACGGTCCGAGCTTACATCAGGCGTACTTCCGGCAGGACGCGTGAGGCGTCGAATGGTTCGGCTTGCGCGAACGCGGCGCCAGCTCCGGCGCCATCACGATCGCCCGACCAGTTCCTCTGCGCGCACGGCGGCGATCCATTCCTCGTTGGTCGGTTCCACCGCGACCAGCACCCGGCTCGTGGCGCGCGAAATTGTCGCGGAATTGACTGCATTGGCGGTCGTATCGATCTCGACATCGAGAAAGCCGAGATCGCGGCAGATACGTTCGCGGATGATCGGGTTGTTCTCGCCGATTCCCGCGGTGAACGCGAGCAGATCAAGGCCGCCCAACGCGGCGGCCATCGCTCCGATCTCGCGCACGATGCGGCGCACGTACAAGGCGAGTGCGTCACGCACTTGCTCGTTGTCCGCTTCCTGCGCCAGCAGTACCCGCGGATCGGCCGATACGCCGGACACGCCGAGCAGCCCCGACTCGTGGTAGAGGATCTGGGCCACGCGCTCGAGCGAGAGCTTCTCGATTTCCATGAGATAGAGCAGCGCGCCGGGATCCAGGGCGCCGCAGCGCGTGCCCATCATGAGCCCGTCGAGCGCCGAGAATCCCATGGTCGTGGCCACACTTTCGAGGTGGAGCATGCCGCACAGACTCGCGCCACTTCCCAGGTGGGCGACGATCGTGCGTCCGCGCGCGCGCTCGCCATGGCGTTCGGCGAGCGCGATCGCCTGATACTCGTAGGACAATCCATGAAACCCGTAGCGGCGGACGCCGCGCTGCCAGGCCGAATGCGGCAGCGGAAGCATCCGTTCCACGGTCGGCAGCGTGCGATGGAATGCGGTATCGAAGCAGGCGACCTGCACGACGTCGGGATTGGAGTCGAGCAGCGCGCTGATCGCTTCGAGCGCGAATGGCTGATGCAATGGCGCCAGTGGAATGTAGTTGCGCAGGTCGGCAAGGACCTGCGCATCGACGCGCGTCGGCGCGAAGTAGCGCATGCCGCCATGCACGACCCGATGCGCAACCGCCTTGAGCTTGCGTCCGTCGAGCCGCGCGAGCACGCGGTCGCGGATGCACGCAAGCGCGGCGAGACTCGGGTGGTCGCCGGTAAGGGCGAGCTCCTGCGCGGCGTCGAGGCTGCTGTCGACGTAGGTCGTCTGCGCCGTACGGATGCCTTCGACCTTGCCGCTCCATTCCGGCTTGCGCGGGATCGGCAGCGGGTCGGAATCGAAGAGCGCGAACTTGATGCTCGACGAACCGACATTGAGAACGAGGACGAGGTCGCTCATGGCGGATGGGTCCGGTAGCGATGCGCGATCAGCACCGCCAATGCACATGATGCGATGCGCGACTCGCGTGGATCGGCGCGACTGGTCAGCACGACCGGTATCCGCAGGCCGATCACGATGCCGGCACTGGCCGCGCCGCCCAGGTAGTCGAGCTGCTTGGCCAGCATGTTGCCGCTTTCCACATCGGGTACGACAAGAATGTCGGCGACCCCGGCAACCTGCGACTCGATGCCCTTGATCCGGGCGGCGGCAACCGACACCGCATTGTCGAACGCGAGCGGGCCGTCGAGAACTCCGCCGGTGATCTGGCCGCGGTCCGCCATCTTGCACAGCGCTGCCGCATCGAGCGTGGCCTGCATGCGCGGATTGACGGTTTCGACCGCGGCGAGGATCGCCACGCGCGGGGACTCGACACCGATCATGTGGGCGAGGTCGATCGCGTTGCGGATGATGTCGGCCTTGTCGTCGAGCGAAGGGGCGATGTTGATCGCCGCATCGGTGATGATGAACGGGCGTGGGTAGGCCGGCGTCTGCATGAGGAAGCAGTGCGAGACCCGGCGCTTGGTGCGCAGGCCCGCAGCCGAGGGAATCACCGCCGACAACAGCTCGTCGGTGTGCAGGCTGCCCTTCATGATCGCCTCGACCTCGCCCGCGGCTGCCATCTCCGCGGCGCGCGCCGCGGCGGCGTGGCTGTGCGGCACATCCTCGATCGCGATCCCGGTCAGGTCGATGCCCAGTTGGGCGGCGACGCCCTCGATTTTCGCCCGCGGTCCGATCAGCACGGGTTCGATCAGCCCTGCCGCGCGCGCATCCATCGGTCCGGCGAGACTGACGTCGTTGCACGGGTGCACGATCGCGACCCGGATGCGTCCTAGCGGACGCACGTAGTCGAGCAGGCGTTGTGCGGCGTTGTCGCCGGCAACCAGACGCACCTCGGGCAGCGTCGAACGCGCATGCTCGATGCGCTCGGTTGGGGCGAACACTTCGGCATCGCCTTCGATGACGGTTTCACCGCGCTGGTTGACGCAGGTGCAATGCAACGTAAGCGCCTTGCGATCCTCGTCGCGGGCACTGACCTTGGCCGTGATCGTCAGCGTATCGCCGACGCGCACCGGCGCGATGAAGCTCAGGGTCTGGCTCGCGTATACCGTGCCGGCACCGGGAAGGCGTGTTCCGAGCACGGCCGAGATCAATGCGCCTCCCCACATGCCGTGGGCGATCACGCCATGAAAACGCGTCGATGCCGCGAAGGCGGCATCGAGATGCTGCGGGTTGGTGTCACCGGAGAGTATCGCGAAAAGCTGGATATCCTCCGTGGTCAGCGTGCGCTCGATCGATGCGCAATCACCGATCGCGATCTCGTCGAACGTGCGGTTGCGCACGATGTGCGGATCTTCCGGCGACGAGCTGGTGTCGTTCATGAGGCAGCGGTCCTGTGCGCACGTGCAGGCTCGCGATGCTAACCCGCTTCTGCTTCTTCGTCATGGGAACCGGTGCGTCGCTGGTGCGCGGCGGGTTCGGGATCACTTGACCCCGTTCCGGCACGTTAGGTCGGATGGCCACACCGCGACGCGGGAATCCGGTCACCGTGCGGGTCGCTCACTGCGCCGTGGCGACACCATCGAGCTTGTAGATCCGGCCGTCCTTCATGACGAAGCTGACCTTTTCCATCATCGTGATGTCCTCGAGCGGATTTCCCGGGACAGCGACGATGTCGGCGAACCGGCCGGGCCCGAGACTGCCGAGATCGTCGGCCTGATCGAGCAGTTCGGCGGCACGCGCGGTGGCGGCCTGCAGGGCCGCAGCGGCCGGCATGCCGGCGTTGACCATGAGCACGAATTCGTGCGCATTGCCGCCGTGCGGGTACACCGATGCATCGGTACCGAATGCGATCTTCACGCCGGCCTTCCAGGCACGTGCGAATGTCTCGCTGATCTGCGGACCGATCGCCAGCGCTTTCGGGCGCACGATCTCGGGATAGTAGCCCGGCATCTTCGCCTTTTCGGCGACGTAGGCGCCCGCACTCAGGGTCGCCACGTACCAGGTTGCATTCTTCTTCATGAGCGCGATCGTGGCGTCGCTCATGTAGGTGCCATGCTCGATCGAATCCACGCCACCGAGAATCGCCCGCTGCATGCCCTCGTCGCCGTGCGCGTGCGCGGCAACGCGCAGACCGTAGTCGCGCGCCGTTTCGGTGACGGCGCGAATTTCCTCGATCGTGAACTGCGGGTTCTGGCCGTTCTTCGCATAGGACAACACCCCGCCCGTTGCGGTGATCTTGATCAGGTCCACGCCATCCTTGTAGCGCTGGCGCACGGCTTTGCGTGCCTCTTCGGGACTGTTGATCACGCCTTCCTTGGGTCCCGGGTCGCCCGACAAGGCCCAGTTGCGCCCGTTGGTCGGGTCCGCGTGACCCCCCGTGGTCGCGATCGACTTGCCCGCTGTGAAGATGCGCGGGCCTTGCACGTAGCCTTCGTTGATCGCATTGCGCAATGCGATCGAGGCATTGCCCCCGTCGCCGAGGTTGCGCACGGTCGTAAACCCGGCCTGCAAGGTCCGCCGGGCGTAGCTGACGCCGCGCAGCGCATGGTCGGCCGGGTTTAGCCGGAATCCTTCCTCATAGCCTCGTGGACTGGTTTCGCCGGTGATGTGCGTGTGCATGTCGATGAGGCCGGGCAGGCAGGTCATTCCTGCGAGTTCGATCACGCGTGCACCGTCCGGCGCGGAATGCCCGGCCATGACCGACTGGATGCGGTTGTTCTCGATGAGGATCGTGGTCGGGCCGAGCAGGCGACCGGCAGGCGCATCGAACACATGCGCGCACTGAAGCGCGGTGACGGCTTGCGTGGTCGCTGGGGGCTGTGCCGACACAGCGTTGGACAGCACGGCGAGAGCCACCGCAAACATGATCATGCGCATGCCGGATACCTCTGTTGGACGTGCGGGGATTCTAGCCCGATGCGGCCACCGGCGTTGATCGTCGATGGCGGCAACGCCGGTGCGCTGGCTGTTCGATGGATGGAGGGTGCCTTTCGACACCCTCCATCGATTCGGCGACCGCAGGCTCAGCGACGCGCGTGTCTGAACGCGAACGCGCCCGCCAGCAGGAGCATCAGGCCGAGCAGCAGCAGGGCTGCACGATCGAGCGAGGGCAGCGCAACGGCCGGCGTACCGGTACCACCGCCGGCCTGGACCGTTGTCGTGACGGTGACGATGTTGTTGCCCTGGTCCGGGTCGGCCGTGGTCGTTGACGCATTGGCGACGAGGGTCAGCGTGCTCCCGTCGAGCGCGGTGGCGTCGACGGCGACCACCAGCGTGGCCACGTACTGTGCGCTCGCAGCGGTCGGCGCCGCGGTGTTGCAGTTGACCGGCCCAGTGCCGCCGACCGCAGGTGACAAGCAGGTGAGCCCCGGTGCGCTTACCGAAACGAACGTCGTGTCAGCCGGCGTCGTCGTCGCCAGGCTCACGTCGTCAGCGGCGTCGGGCCCGTTGTTGGTGACCGTCAGCGTGTAGGTCAGGTTGCCACCGGGTGCGACCGGATCCGGCGCATCGGTCGCGGTCAGCGAAACGTCGGAGCTGGCCGGGAGCCCGCAGGTGCAGGTGACGAGATCCACACCCCAGTCGACGAGGGTGCCCGCATCGCCACCAGCGTCGTCGCTCACGGTCAGGGTCCAGGTTCCGTTGCCATCTTCGCCCATGAACGCACCCATCGCCTCTTCAGGCACGAGCGGTGATGCAAGGGTCAGATTGGCATAGACATGGTCCGTCACGATTCCGTTGTTGGTCACGTACGGAACCTGGCCTCCGGGATTGGCCTTGTCGTTCCAGACCGTGCCGGCGAATACATCGTCATTGCCGGCGCCGTTGTCGGTGGTCAGGGTGACGACCGTACCGGCCGGTGAGCTCAGCGTGACGTCGAGGTCTCCGGCGAACGTGTGCGGCATGTTCGTGCGCGCGATCGCGCCGCAGATCGGTGCTGTCAGTCCGCTGGCGACGAGGGTCGAGGTGACGACTGCCGGACCGGCCGGAATCGCGACCGGCGTGGTCTGGTTGAACGATTGTACGGGCTCATTGATCGGCGCGGAGGCAAACGTGGTCAGTGCCAGCGACCATGAATTGAGCGTGCCGGCATCGCCAGCCGCGTCGTCGCTGATGGTCAGGGTCCAGGTGCCGTTGGGATCCTCGCCGACGAATGCGGCGAGCGCCTCTTCCGGCACCAGCGGCGAGGCCAGCACGAGGTTCGCGTACACATGATCGGTCACGAGTCCGTTGTTGGTGACATAAGGCACCTGCCCACCCGGATTCGCGCTGTCGTCCCAGACCGTGCCATTGAAGACGTCATCGTTGCCGGCGCCATTGTCGGTGGTCAATGTCACCACCGTGCCGGCCGGCGACTGGATCGTCATGTCGATGTCGCCCGCGAACGTGTGCGTGATGAACGTGGTCACGTCGACATCCCACAGGTACGTGCCGGCACCTGTGACGACAAGGGTCGAAGTGATGACCGCCGGTCCGGCGGGTATCGCCACCGGCGTCGATTCAGTGAAGGTGCTCGCGCTCGCCGTGCAGTTCGGAGGTGAAGGGGGCGCTGCACGCACCGCCGATGAACCGGCTGACGCTGTGCCGCTGCTGGCCGGGAGATCTCCGCCCAGACTGGCACTGATCTGCATGAGCTGGGCACGAAGCTCGGCGTACTGCTGCTGCGCCTGCGCGGAGCTCTGGCCCTTGAGGGTATCGATCTGGGATTGCAGCACCTGCATCTGCGCGTGCAGGCCGACCTTGTCGAGCGGTTCGGATGACCAGGCCCCGGCCGGGACGGTCAGTGCAATCGCGAGCAGAAGGGGTTTGAGATTCAGTCTTGATGCGAGCATGGGGGTACTCCGATTTCGGCTATGGCTACGATGAACCGGCACATCGCCCCGAATACAGTGCGATGTCTCTTCAGTCGCCAGTTCGGGCCGTTCCCGACAGCATGCGAAACATGCTGAACGAACGACGCGGACCGGCCAATCGTGTGCTTCTGCCCTCTCTCCGGCAGCCGGGTTGTGTTGTGCCGCAGCGCCCCCCCTGCTGCACGAACCCGGAGCGAGTTTACCCACGAACTGCCATGGGCGCGAGCGCAAGCCGGTTTCCGGAGCACGGGGCGCATTTGTCCGCGCTCCCCGCGCTGCGCTAGTCTGGCGCACTTTTTCCGGGCCAGCAGCGGCTTCGTCGTCGCGCATTCCATACCATGCAAGAATCATACAATCCGCAGTCGATCGAAGCCGCCGCCCAGCGCTACTGGCAAACCACGCGTGCCTTCGAGGTCGTCGAAAACCCGGCAAAGCCGAAGTTCTATTGCCTGTCGATGTTCATGTACCCGAGTGGCTCGATGCACATGGGCCACGTGCGCAACTACACGATCGGCGACGTCATCAGCCGCTACCAGCGCATGCTCGGCAAGAACGTGCTGCAGCCAATGGGCTGGGACGCGTTCGGCTTGCCGGCCGAGAATGCCGCGATCAAGAACGGCATCGCTCCGGCGCAATGGACTTACGCCAACATCGCGCACATGCGCGGCCAGTTGCAGCGGCTCGGCTTCGTCTACGACTGGTCGCGCGAAGTGACGACCTGCAAGCCCGACTACTACGTGCACGAGCAGCGCATGTTCACGCGGCTCATGCGCAAGGGACTCGTGTATCGCAAGAACTCCATCGTCAACTGGGATCCGGTCGACCAGACCGTGCTCGCCAATGAGCAAGTCATCGACGGTCGCGGCTGGCGTTCCGGTGCGCTCGTGGAAAAGCGCGAGATCCCGCAGTGGTTCCTCAAGATCACCGCGTACGCGCAGGAGCTGCTCGACGGCCTCGACCACTTGCCCGGCTGGCCGGACTCGGTCAAGACCATGCAGCGCAACTGGATCGGCCGCTCCGAAGGGCTCGAGATCCAGTTTGCGCTCGAGGGCGGCGGTGACCCGGTGACGGTCTACACGACGCGCCCGGACACCTTGATGGGCGTCAGTTTCATCTCGATCGCCGCGGAACATCCGCTCGCGCAGTCCGCCGCGCGCGACAGGCCCGAGGTGGCCGGATTCATCGCCGAATGCCGGCGTGGCGGCACCGCCGAAGCCGACATCGAAACCCAGGAAAAGAAGGGCATCGACACCGGCATCAAGGTGATTCATCCGGTCACCGGCGAGGCGATTCCGGTGTGGGTCGGCAATTTCGTGCTCATGAACTATGGCACCGGCGCGGTCATGGGGGTGCCCGCGCACGACCAGCGCGACTGGGAGTTCGCGACCCGATACGACCTGCTGATCCGCATCGTGATCGTGCCCGATGGTGTGCGCGATGCGATCCGCGAGCTCGGCCGTGATGCGCGCGAGAACACCGATGCGATGAGCGCCGCGCTGGGCGAGAGCAAGCCGATCGACGTCATCGAGCCAGCCGGTGAACTCGACATGCTGGCCGAGTTCGAGCGCACCGTTGTCACCGAAGGGGCGTTCACCGACTACGGCACGCTGGTCAATTCCGGCGAATACGACGGGCTCGGTTTCCGCGCGGCGTTCGAAGCGCTCGCCGAACGCTTCGAGAAAGACGGCACGGGCGCGCGCCGGGTCAATTTCCGCCTGCGCGACTGGGGCGTTTCACGCCAGCGCTACTGGGGCTGTCCGATCCCGGTCATCTATGACAAGGATGGCACCGCGCATCCGGTGCCGGATGACCAGTTGCCGGTCGTACTTCCCGAAGACGTCGCCTTTTCCGGAATGCAGTCGCCGATCAAGGCCGATCCGGAATGGCGCAGAACGATCAGTCCGGTCGATGGCAGTCCCGCCGAGCGCGAAACCGACACGTTCGATACGTTCATGGAATCTAGCTGGTACTACGCGCGCTACGCCTCGCCGGGCGCCAGCGACATCGTCGACGCGCGCGCGAAGTACTGGACCCCGGTCGACCAGTACATCGGCGGCATCGAGCATGCGATCCTGCATCTGCTGTATTTTCGCTTCTACCACAAGTTGCTGCGCGACGAGGGTCTGGTCGATACCGATGAACCGGCGATCAACCTGCTGTGCCAGGGCATGGTCGTTGCCGAAACCTTCTTCCGCGAGTCGGCGGACGGCAGCCGCGAGTGGTTCAACCCTGCAGATGTGAATGTCGCGCGCGACGACAAGGGTCGCGTCATCGGCGCGACGCTGAAAGCGGATGGTCAACCGGTGCAGATCGGCGGCATCGAGAAGATGTCCAAGTCCAGGAACAACGGCGTCGATCCGCAAGCGATGATCGACAAGTACGGCGCCGATACGGTGCGTCTGTTCTCGATGTTCGCCGCGCCGCCGGACCAGTCGCTGGAATGGAACGAGGCCGGCGTCGAAGGCATGGCGCGCTTTCTCAAACGTCTGTGGCGCGACTTGCATGCGCATGTCGCGCAGCCCGATCACCCTGACGTGGTGCCGGCTGCGCTCGACAACGCGCAACGCACGATGCGCCGCCTCGTGCACGAGACGATCGCCAAGGTCACCGACGATTTCGGTCGGCGCCAGTCGTTCAACACGGCAATTGCCGCGCTCATGGAGCTGCTCAATGCGCTGGCGAAGTTCGACGACATGAGCGATCAGGGCAGGGCGGTCCGCCACGAAGCGTTCGAGACGATCGTGTTGCTGCTCAATCCGATCACCCCGCATGCCAGTCACGCGCTATGGCAGGCGCTCGGCCATGGCGAGGCCCTGATCGATGACCAGCCGTGGCCGCAAGCCGATCCGGACGCGCTCGTGCGCGATTCGATCACGCTGGCCGTGCAGGTCAACGGCAAGTTGCGCGGCACGATCGAGGTCCCGCCCGATTCGCCGCCGGACGTGACACGGCCTGCTGCATTGGCATTGCCCGCAGTGCAGGCTGCTCTTGGCGGCAAGGAGCCGAAAAAGATCATCGATGTGCCCGGCAAGATCGTGAACATCGTCGTCTAGTTTTTCCCGCTCCGTTCCGGGGAGGTTCAAGGCCAGTCTCCGGTGGCTTCGGAACGAGCGGAGGAGAGGGGTGGCTTCGTATCGTCGCTGCGGCCGGCATGCCGGTCTGCTTCCCTCATCCGGCGCTGCGCGCCACCTTCTCGCCCCGGGAGAAGGGAAGCCGGATCAGGTTCCGCTATGCTTCGCCCACGCCATCCACTTCAGGTACCCATGAACATTCACCGCCTCGTCGGCATCGCCCTGCTGACTGTCGTGCTCGCCGGTTGCGGCTTTCATCTGCGCAGCGAGGCCCGCCTGCCTGCGGCCCTGCAGACCTTGCGGATCGAAGGCGTCGATCCGGTCAGTCCACTGGGTCGCGATCTGCGCAATGCGCTCGCGCGCGCCGGTGCGACCGTCGTCGCCACCGATGCCGGCGCGACTTCGACCCTGCGTGTGGGTACCAACCGGATCACGACCGAAGTGCTCTCGGTGGGCGGCAACGCGCGGGCCAACGAATACACGATGCGCTATAGCGTCGAGTTCGATGTGGTCGCTGCGGCGGGCGAGAACCTGGTGCCACGCCAGCTCATCGAACTCACGCGCGAGTTCACGTTCGATGCCACCCAGGCGCTTGGCGTCGCCGCCGAGCAGGACTTGCTGACCCAGGAGCTGCAGCGCGAAATGGTGCAGAGGATCCTGCGCCGGATCGAGGCACAGGCGCGCTAGACCTGCGACGTGAATGGTCTGGCGCTTGCCTTCTCCCCGCGGGAGAAGGTGGTGCGCAGCGCCGGATGAGGAAGTAGTTCGCCCGGGATGCTGCGGCGATTCGAGGCGTTCGTCCCCGATCGACGCTTACCTTCTCCCCGCGCGAGAAGGTGGCGCGCAGCGCCGGATGAGGGAATGGTCCACACGATCGAAGCAGCGGCCGTTCGAGGCGTTCGTCTCCAATCGGCGTTTCCCTCTCCCCCGGGAGAAAGCAATTCCCGATCGCGTCGCCCCTACCCATGGCCGCAGCCGCCCGCCACAATCGGACCCATGTCCGTTCCGCGACCGCGCACACCTGTCGCCGGGACCACGCTGCTGGCGTGGCGCAACCTCGTGCACGACCGTCCGCGCTTCGTTGTCACCCTGATCGGTGTGGTGTTCGCGGTGCTGCTCATGGGCGTGGAGCTGGGCCTGCTGGTCGGCTTCGCGCGCACGACGTCGGGCATCGTCGATCACTCCGGCGTTGCGTTATGGATCACACCGGCCGGAACGACCAACGTCGATATCGCCGGCCGACTGGACGAGCGGCGGCGCTTCCAGGCCATGGCGGTGCCCGGCGTCGCGGCGGTAGACCCGCTCATGATGCAGTTCGGATTCTGGAAGAAGCCCGACGGCGGCAACGAGAGTGTCGCCCTGGTCGGGGTCGATCTCGCCAGCCGGCGCGCGGGCCCCTGGAACCTGGTCGAAGGTCGCATCGAAGACCTGCAGCAACAGGATGCGGTGATCGTCGATCGACTGTATGCGCGCAAGCTCGGCGTGCGCGGCATCGGCGATACGATCGAGATCAACGCGCGGCGCGCGCGCGTGGTCGGATTCACCCAGGGCCTGCGCACGTTCACCCAGAGCCCTTACGTGTTCATGACCCACCGCAATGCGTTGCGTTATTCCGGCTATCGCGATGACGAGACGACCTACCTGCTGGTCACCCTCGAGCCAGGCGCCGAGGCCGAGTCGGTGCGCCAGGCAATCGCCCGGCGCCTGGTCACGGTGGATGTGTGGCATACCGCAGACTTCGCCCGTCAGGCGCAGAAGTACTGGCTGATCACGACAGGCGCGGGATCGGCACTGCTGTTGTCGGCTTTGCTGGGGCTCGTCGTCGGCATCGTCATCGTCGGCCAGACGCTCTACGCAACGACCGTGGATCGCCTGCCCGAATACGCGACCCTGCGCGCGATCGGTGCGCCCGCCGCGTATCTGAATCGCGTCATCCTCAAGCAGGCCGCGATCAGCGCCGCGCTCGGTTTCGGCATGGGCACGCTCGCGGTCTACGCGATCGTCGCCCTGTCGACGTTCGCCAATGTCGCGGTGATCATGCCGGTCTGGCTGCTCGCCATACTCGCGCTGCTGACCTTGCTCATGTGCGCGTTCGGTGCGCTGATATCGATTCGCCGCCTCGTGCGTATCGATCCGACGAGCGTGTTCTCGTGAGCGACGAGGCACTCGTTCGCATCGAGGATGTTGGCGTCACCTATGGCAAGGGAAGCGCCGCACTGCATGCGCTCGCCCAGGTCACGCTCGACATCCGCGCCGGCGAGGTGACCTTGCTGCTGGGTCCGAGCGGATCGGGAAAAACCACGCTGCTGCAGGTCATGGGTTGCCTGTTGCGACCGACGAGCGGATCCGTGCGCCTGTTCGGACGCCCCCTTGCCGATGTGGGACCGGAGGCACTGGCGAGGTTACGCCTGGCCCATGTCGGTTTCGTGTTTCAGCACTACAACCTTTTTCCGACCCTGCGCGCCTGGGAAAACGTCGCAATCGCGCTCGATCTCAAGCGCGTGCCCGTCGCCGACCAGCGCGGCGCGGCGATGGTCCTGCTTGATCGTCTGGGCATGAGCGAGCGCGCGACGCATTTCCCGGCGGAACTTTCCGGTGGCGAGAAACAGCGGGTCGCGATCGCGCGCGCCCTGGCCGGCAAGCCTGAGCTGATCCTGGCCGACGAGCCGACGGCAGCCCTGGACAGCCGGACCGGGCAGGACGTTGTCGCGGCCTTGCATGACCTGGCCCATCGCGAACAGTGCGCAGTCGTCATTGTCAGCCACGATCCGCGCGTGGAGCGGTTTGCCGACCGCGTCCTGCATCTTGAGGACGGGCGTCTGCGCGATGACCGACGTGCGCCGGGCGATCAGGCATGATGACCGCCATGATCCGGTCGCTGTCCCACGCTGGCGTATTCGCCGTGCTGCTTCTCGTTGTCGGCGCGTGCGCACGTCAGCAATCCGGCAGTACCGCTGCAGCTGACCCCGGTGAACGTGGAATGCACCTCGCGGCAGGCGGTCTGGTCGAGCCGGCGGACGAGGAACGCATCATCATTCCCCAGCTTTCGGGACGGCTGGCACGAGTCTATGTCGACGAAGGCGACACGGTGACGGCGGGTCAGCTGATCGCCGAGATCGAGAACGACGAGTATCGCGCCACGCTTGCGGCGGCCGAAGCGCAGCTCGCATTGCGTGGCGCCGAACTGGATCGCCTGCGCAATGGTGCTCGGCCCGAGGAGATTGCCCAGGCCGTCGCCGTGCTCGATGCCGCGCGCGTGGCGGAAGCGCTGGCACGTGCGGTGCTTGCACGCACGGAGCCATTGTCCACGCGCAACCTGGTCAGTGCCGACCAGTTGGACCGGGCACGCGCCGAACTTGACGCGGCGCGCGCCGAACGCACACGTGCCGATGCCGCCCTTGCACTGCTGCGCGCGGGGGCGCGAATCGAGGACATCGCCATTGCCGAAGCCGCGCGGGCGGCGGCCGTGGCCGAGCGTGACCGTGCGAGCGCCCAGTTCGAGAAGTCGCGGATCCGCTCGCCGGTCGACGGGTCCGTACTCAAGCGCGATCTGCGCGAAGGCGAAACCGTCGTTGCGCTGTCGCCATTGCCGCTCGCGCGGATCGGCGATCTGCGCCGACGTTTCGTGCGTGCGGACATCGAGGAACTGGACATCGCGCGAGTGCGCATCGGCCAGCACGCCGAAGTCACCAGCGATGCATTCGCAGGGCAGCGCTTCGCCGGCACGATCGTGCAGGTCAGCCAGCGCATGGGCAGGCGCAATCAGACTTCGGGAAATCCGGCCGAGAAGCAGGACGCAAAGGTCTTGCAGGCCTTGATCGAGCTGGCGGGCGACCCGCCCTTGCCGATCGGACTGCGCGTCGATGTCTTCATCGACGCGCAGCCCGGAGCGGAATGAGTCCGCTGGCGACGGCCAGGCCGACGCCAGCGCAGCCCGCGATCACATCACCTGTCAGGCGGCAATCGATTTGCGCCGCGGGCGCATTCCGCGCGCGGCGGCGAATCCGGTGAGGAGGATGAGCAAACCAAGGGCGAACGTACCCAGCGTGGGCAACGGGACAGCCTCGCCGCCGAGAATGACACCGCCATTGCACTGGCTGATGACCACGGTCTGCTGGGTCACGGTCGGCCCACCGACGCCATCGATGAGCAGGAAGTTGACCGTAACCGGGATATTCGGCGGGATCGGGAACGTAGCGGTCGTCGGTCCGCCCGTCGATGAGTTGTAGAGCGACCAGGTGTAGGTTCCGTCGCCACCGCTCGGCTGTCCGGCATCCTCGTCCATGTAGCGCAGTCCACCGGCATCGACGATCGTGCGGAAACGTTCCGGGCCACCGGTGTAGCCGCTGAGCACGGTCGTGAAACCGATCTCGGTGTTTTCGCAGCCGACCGAATCCATCGAGGTTGGGCCCCAGCTCAGCGGGGTGCCGGTCGGTTGCACGCCCTCGCCAGGGCCGGACGTCGTGTTGTTTGGCGCGGCCAAGACCTGTCCGGACCCGAAGCTCGCGAGTGCCATGAGCAGGATCGTGAGCGTCGTCGTACCGATCCGACGACGTGTCGCGGCTGCCGTCGGTCCCGGTCTTGCTTCTGCGCGTGCGAGTACGTGCATGTTTCTTTCCCCGAATTTGACAAGCGGTTCGCGGAGTATACGGAAATTCGTGCCGATTTCGACGTAGATGCCTTGAATTCATGCCCTATACACCACCCGCCGCGAGGGACAACCTGTGCGGATCCCGTGCGCAACGGCGCCGCCCCCGGGGCGCGCCCGGCTACAATCGACACATGCCCGCACGCCTTTCCGACCTGCCGAAACTCCTTGCCGCGCCGCAGCTCAAGCCGGTCTGGCTGATCGCCGGCGCCGAGCATCTGCTCGTGATCGAAGCCGCCGACCGCCTGCGCGCGCGCGCGCGCGAACTTGGCTACTCCGAACGTGAAGTGTTCGACGTCGACCATCGCTTCGACTGGAACGAGTTGGTCATGGCGGGCAATGCGATGTCGCTGTTCGCGACCCGT
>Ga0307505_10001706_pt1 | contig 16884 bp, 16 predicted proteins | sample 23_S_MG_FD_202183 | JGI IMG/M metagenome (GOLD analysis project Ga0307505, IMG submission 202183) | Soil microbial communities from Populus trichocarpa stands in riparian zone in the Pacific Northwest, United States - 23_S | ecosystem: Environmental > Terrestrial > Soil > Riparian zone > Trees...
GTTCAAGTGACTCCTGTTGCGGATTTCGCCGCTTCAACACAGCAGCAGGCTCCGGAACAAGACAATTGGCGGTTTGTAGTCGGCGGTGGCGTGGGTTTTATGCCCACCTATGAAGGATCGGACGAATACGAAGCTGTCCCTATCCCTGTTCTTAACGTCGAATATGCCGATGGCCTTTTCTTTGCAAATGTTCGTGACGGTATCGGCAGTTATCTGCTGCGTGGAGAGAATTACAAGGTCGGTGCCTCCCTTGGCTATGCCACCGGGCGCGATGTGGACGATGATCGCAAAAACCTGAGTGGAATGGGTGATCTTGACCCTTCGGCCACCGCCAACCTGCTTGGCGAATTTGATTTGGGGGCAGTGCAGTTTACCGGAAAGCTTTCATCGGGCATATCCGGCGATTATGGCACCACCGCAGAATTCCGCGTGGGTTCACGCTTTTCCCTCAGCGAAAGCATAATGCTCTTGGGTTCTGTCGGTACGACATGGGCGGACGAAGAACATATGAGTAACTATTTTGGTGTTTCGGCCAGCCAATCCGCAAGTTCCGGGTATGACCAGCATGACGCGGAATCCGGTTTTAAATCGATCGGCTTCTCCATAGGAGCCAATTATGCCATTACCGAAGAATGGAATGCGAACATCACCTTTAGAGGGGATCAGTTGATTGGCGATGCCGCAGATAGTCCTATCGTGAAGGATGAATTCGTTCCCGCTGTATTTCTAACGACCAGCTATGGGTTCTGAATTCGCTCGGATGCAGTCGAACTTCCAGAATGTGGCGGCGATGTTGAGAAGGGTCAAACCGGATCAAGTCCAGTCATGATGAGAGTGATTAAGGATGAATAACGCCCTTGCGCAGGATGAGGTTGCCGTAAAGCCGCCGCTCGCCCGAAGCCACGATGGCGTAACAGGCCTTCACCCGGTTGTAGAAATCCGGGCCGACCAGAACCGAAATTTTTTGCTTGGGCGCGTATTTGTTGAGGATCTTTTCAAAATCTGAAAACACCGGCTCCCCGCGTGTGGCGTCACCGCCCGCCGCCGGCCGGAACACGGCTTCGGGGACAAATTCATCCACCGGCATCACCGAGAGGATGGCCCCAACAAGGCGCGGCGCGTCATGGCCATCCATGCGTACCAGCCGCTTGGCGTCCGTTTCCGCCGGATAATTGCCATCCACCACGGCGATCTCGTCGCCGTGCCCCATGCCGCGCAGGATCGCCAGCAGCTCAGGCCCCAATATGGGATCAATGCCCTTGAGCATCTAGAAGGCCTCCTTGAACAGCACGTCGCGGTCGATGATGTAATTGGCAAAGAGCGAAAGGCTGGCGGCCCCCATGGCGCGCGCGTCAGCCCCGATGCTGCCTTCCTCGATGCTGAACGGCGGCAGCCCGCGCAGATCCTGGCGGGTCAGGGCGGCGCGGGTTTTCCGCACCAGGTCGGCCCGCACCTTGGCCGGCATCGCGCCATCGATGAGGATGGCGTCAAAATCGATGATGGACATTGTTGCAACCGCCGCGAAGGCAAGGCTCCCGGCGGTGTGATCAAGCCAGCTATCAAGGGCGGGGCCGATCTCCCCCCAGTCCTCGGGGGCGCGCGCCAGCATCATGGGATCAAGGCCCGCCGCCTGCAATTGGTTCTCAAGAACGTAGAGGCTGGCGTTGTGGGTAAGCTGCTGCGGCCTGCCGTCGGGGGCTGAAACCGGAAAGGAACCGATTGCGGCCGCATAGCCCGCCTTCCCCGGAAAAATATGGCCGTTGATGACAATGCCGCCGCCGATAAAATAGCCGACAAAGAAATACGCATAGCTGTTGAACTGGTGTCCCTTGCCAAACAGCAGCTCGGCCGCGCAGGCCGCCGTTGCGTCATTGCTCAAATGCACCGGCCAGTCGCCCAGCTTGGCGATCTCGCCGGCAATGTCGAAGTCGCGCCAGGCCTCCAGAACCTCATGCGAGGCGCCAACCTCTTCCTCCCAGTTCCAGAGCTCGAAGGGCGTGGCAATGCCGAGGCCGCTGATCCGGCTCTTCTGTTCGGGCGACAGGCCGGACAGCAGGCCTTCAAGCTCAACCGCGACAAAATCCATGATCTTTTGCGGCGTGGGGAAAACATAGGGCTGATGCACCTTGCGCCGGACTTTTCCGGTGAGGTCCAGCAGGATGAGATCGCCGGAACGCCGGCCGATTTTCAGGCCGATAGAGAAGGCTCCGTCCGGATTGAGCGAGAAGGGCACCAGCGGCTGGCCCACCTTGCCGCGCTGCGGCGTTTCCTTGACCAGGAGGTTGTCATTTTCAAGCTGCCGGACAATGACCGAAACGGTCTGTGCCGAAAGCCCCGTCAGCCGGGCGATCTCGGCTTTGGGCAGGCTGCCATGCCGGCGGATGAGCGAAAGGGCCAGGCGTTCATTGTAAAGGCGCACGCCGTTTTGCGTGGTGCCACGGGCCAGCGTCGGGCCCTTGCCCACAACCTGCCCGCTGCTCGCCCAGTCCATCGTCACGCCTGTCTGCCTGTGTAGAATTTATGCAAATTGCCCGCGGGGATGCTCAAATTTTGACTTTCCCGTAGGGGCCATGGCTTGTCAATCAATAAATCATGCCGATTTATTTATTGACTCTTGGAATGGAATTCGCTCAATTCCATAAAGAGATCAAGATTCACAGCGATGAATTTGGTCTCTGCGAAGAGAAGAAACTAGACTTGGACGGCCGACAAAGTTAGACTAAATTTTACATAAGTAATAAAACTTATGTATGTTATTTTACTTAACTAAGCCCAAAAATGGGCGTGTTCCATGGGAGAATCATTGTGAAGACAATTCTGAAATCCGCTGCCGCAGCCGCTGTTTTGCTCAGCTTCGCCAGCATCGCCCCCGCGCAAGCCGCAGGCATTGGCGCCTGCCTCATTACAAAGACCGACACCAATCCCTTCTTCGTCAAGATGAAGGAAGGCGCCACCGCCAAGGCCGCCGAACTCGGCGTCGACCTCAAGGCCTACGCCGGCAAGGATGACGGCGACAATGAAGGCCAGGTTGCCGCTGTTGAAACCTGCATCGCCGATGGCGCCAAGGGCATTCTCATTACCCCGTCTGACACCAAGGCCATCGTTCCGACCATCAAGAAGGCCCGCGATGCCGGCATTCTGGTGATCGCCCTTGATACGCCGCTCGATCCCATCGACGCCGCTGACCAGACCATGGCCACCGACAACTTCCAGGCCGGCTTCCTGATCGGCGCCTATGCCAAGGCGAAGCTCGGTGATGCCGCCAAGGATGCCAAGATCGGCTTCCTCGACATCAACACCAAGCAGGTGACCGTTGACGTGCTGCGCGACCAGGGTTTCATGAAGGGCTTCGGCATCGACGTGAAGGACGTAAACGTGATCGGCGATGAGGATGATCCGCGCATCGTTGGCCACGACTACACCGACGGCAACCCGGCCGGCGGGCGCAAGGCCATGGAGAATCTTCTCCAGATCAATCCGGACATCAACGTGATCCACACCATCAACGAACCGGCTGCTGCCGGCGCCTATGAAGCGCTGAAAGCCGTTGGCAAGGAAGGCCAGGTTTTGATTATGTCGGTTGACGGCGGCTGCCCGGGCGTGAAGGACGTGGCTGCCGGAGTGATCGGCGGCACCTCGCAGCAGTATCCGCTGCTCATGGCTTCAATGGGCGTTGAAGCCATCAAGAAATTCGCCGACACCGGCGAGAAGCCAGGCGTCACCGAAGGCAAGAACTTCTTTGACACCGGCGTTGCCTTGATCACCGATGCGCCGGTTGAAGGCGTTCCTTCAATCGATACAAAGGAAGGCCTGGCCAAGTGCTGGGGTTGATCTCGGGCAAATTTCAGTGAATGATAACTGAAACACGGAAGGGCGGCCCTCGTGGCCGCCTTTTCCATGACAAGCAAAGGCGTGGAAAAAAACGCGGGCAGGGAGTTGGGAATGGCGAAAGCGCAGGAATTTGAAAAAGTCCTCGAGCACAGCGATACATCGGCCGTGTCTTTCGAGTCGCACATAAAATCGCCGCTTGAGAAAGCCCAGCACTTCCTTCATTCAAGCCAGGCGGCGGTGCCGCTCATCGTGCTCATCCTCTCGATTGCCGTATTCGGCGTGCTCGTCGGCGGCAAGTTCTTCAACCCGTTTTCGCTGACCCTCATCCTGCAGCAGGTCGCCATTGTCGGCATTGTCGGGGCGGCCCAGACGCTCATCATACTTACCGCCGGTATCGACCTCTCGGTCGGCGCCGTCATGGTGCTGTCCTCCGTCGTCATGGGGCAGTTCACCTTCCGCTACGGAATTCCGGTTCCCATTTCCATCCTCTGCGGCCTTGCCTGCGGCGCGCTCTGCGGGTTCATCAACGGCTGGCTGGTGGCCAAGGTGAAGCTGCCGCCCTTCATCGTCACGCTCGGCACCTGGCAGGTCTACAACGCCACCAAATATCTCTATTCAAAGAACGAGACGATCCGCGGCCAGGACATCGAGGCCCAGGCGCCGCTGCTGCAACTCTTCGGCATCCAGATCAAATTTGGCGGCGCGGTGTTTACCCTCGGCGTCATCTTCATGGTGCTGCTTGTGATATTTCTCTGGTACGTCCTAAACTACACGGCCTGGGGCCGCAGGCTCTATGCGGTGGGCGACGATCCTGAAGCAGCCCAACTCTCCGGTATCCGCGTCGACCGCATGCTGATCACCGTCTATACCCTTTCGGGCCTCATCTGCGGCCTTGGCGGCTGGGTCCTCATCGGCCGTATCGGCTCGGTATCGCCCACCACCGGTGAATTCACCAATATCGAGTCCATCACCGCCGTGGTGATCGGCGGCATCTCGCTCTTCGGCGGGCGCGGCTCAATTTTGGGCATGATCTTCGGCGGCCTCATCGTCGGCGTTTTCTCCCTGGGCCTGCGCCTTCTCGGAACCGACCCGCAATGGACCTACTTCCTGATCGGCGTCCTCATCATCGGCGCGGTTGCAATCGACCAGTGGATCAGAAAGGTGTCGGGTTAAGCATCATGGCCAAGAAAGCAAAAGCCGACGGACCCGCTCCACTTCTGACCGCCCGCGGCCTGGTCAAGCGCTATGGCCGCGTCACCGCATTGGACAATGCGGATTTTGATCTCTATCCCGGTGAAATCCTCGCCGTGATCGGTGACAACGGCGCGGGCAAGTCATCGCTCATCAAGGTGATCTGCGGCGCCGTGCTGCCTGACGAGGGCGAAATCAAGCTCGATGGCAAGACGCTGAATTTCAAGTCGCCCATCGAAGCCCGCGATGCCGGCATCGAAACCGTTTACCAGAACCTCGCCCTGTCGCCGGCCCTCTCCATTGCCGACAACATGTTCCTCGGGCGTGAAATCCGCAAACCCGGCATACTCGGAAGCATCTTCCGCATGCTTGACCGTTCCACCATGGAAAAGCGCTCGCGCGACAAGCTGACGGAACTCGGCCTCTTGACCATTCAGAATATCGGCCAGGCCGTTGAAACCCTCTCCGGCGGCCAGCGCCAGGGCGTGGCCGTGGCCCGCGCCGCGGCCTTTGGTTCAAAGGTCATCATCATGGACGAGCCCACCGCCGCCCTGGGCGTAAAGGAATCCCGCCGCGTGCTGGAACTGATTCTCGACGTGAAGCGCCGCGGTCTGCCCATTGTGCTGATTTCCCACAACATGCCGCAGGTCTTCGAGGTTGCCGACCGCATTCATATTCACCGCTTGGGCAAGCGTCTCTGCGTCATCGATCCCAAGAAATACACCATGTCCGATGCGGTTGCCTTCATGACCGGGGCCAAAGCCCCGCCGAAGGAACTTCTGGCGGCGTCATAGGGTTCGGGCTTCATAGGCCAGTTCGGCAAATTTCTTGCGCAGCCCGTCAGCCGTAAAAACCGGCGTATGGAATTCCATCCGCAGGCTTTGCTCATGCAGGCCCAGATCCGCGCCATCCGGATCAATCGCCAGAACCCGCCAGGGTCCCGGCGGCGCCTTCAGGATCTTGGTTGCATAGAGATGGATGGCTTCCGCGTGGTCATTATTCATGTGCTCGATCGCCGACATCTCCAGGGCCTCCATTTCTTCCGCCGGTGGAAACACCTCGTCGGGGGTCAGTGTTTCAATGCGCCCGAAACCCGCAACCCCGTGAATGCCTGAGGGAATGAGACGCCAAAACGAGAAATCCGGAAAATCCGCATAAAGTGCCGCCTGCGGGTGGCGCGCCAGATAGCGCCGCCGCAGGCTGGCGTCCTCAACCCGCTCAAAGCGCCCAAGCACGGTCACTCGCGGCCCCACCAGCGCGTCCCCCTTGGCCGGCAGCTCGCCCGCCAGCACGCTGGCCCGGGCATCCGCCTCGAGGTTTTGCGTGTGCCAGGCCAGGCGCGAAATCAGGATAAGCGGCCTGCCTCTCCCGTCGCTGGCGATATTGGCCAGGGAGCCATAGGGCGTACCGTCGCCTCGCGTCAGGGTTGAAAGCGAGCAGGTTCTTGCCCGGCGCAGTAGCTGGCGCATGGCCGTTGCGGAAAAGCCTGATTTTTCAGTCATTTAATAAACATTACTCATTTGTCATGCAGGCCTTCTTTGCGGTTTGCCACAATTTGTTCTAGTTTCATCCATAGAGGCGGCCGACAGGATCAACAACGGATGAACAAGAAAATGGCAATGATTGCATTGGTCGACGACGATCGCAATATTCTAACCTCGGTGGGCATGGCGCTGGAAGCCGAGGGCTATGCCGTTCAGAAATACAATGACGGGGCAGCAGCCCTCCAGGGCCTCCAGGACCAGCCGCCGGACATGGCGATTTTCGATATCAAGATGCCGCGCATGGACGGCATGGAACTGCTCCGCCGCATCCGCCAGAAAACCGATCTTCCGGTGATCTTCCTCACCTCCAAGGATGACGAAATCGACGAACTCTTCGGCCTCAAGATGGGGGCCGATGATTTTATCAAGAAGCCGTTTTCCCAGCGCCTGCTGGTGGAGCGGGTGAAAGCGGTTTTGCGCCGCGCCGGGGCAAAGGATGGCACCGCGCCCGTCACCGATGCGGCCAAGGTCATCGAGCGCGGCAAGCTTGCCATGGATCCGGACCGCCATTCCTGCACCTGGGACGCACGGCCCGTCACCCTCACGGTCACCGAATTCCTTATCCTCCAGTCGCTCGCCCAAAGGCCGGGCATTGTGAAAAGCCGCGACGCGCTGATGGATGCGGCCTATGATGACCAGGTCTATGTGGATGACCGCACCATCGACAGCCACATCAAGCGCCTGCGCAAGAAATTCAATCAGGTCGATGAGGCCTTTGATGGTATTGAAACCCTCTATGGTGTTGGCTATCGTTTCAAGGAACAATAGAACTTACCCCGTGTGAGGGTGCGAAATGCTCGATAAGACTGCCGCACCTGAGGCCCTTGAACGCAGCGAAAGCGACGAGGGCCAGGAGGTTGAGAGTTTCGACTTTCCCGCCGAAGGCCGCCGCGGCCTCCTGCACCGCTTTGCGCCGCAACGGCTGGTCAGCCGCATCGTCCTCCTCAATCTTCTCGGCCTCGTCATTCTGGTCACCGGCATTCTCTACTTCAACCAGTTCCGCCAGGGGCTGATTGACGCCCGCGTGCAGAGTCTCACCACCCAGGCCCAGATCATTGCCGCCGCCGTGGCGGGATCGGCCAGCGCCGATACGGGCTCCATCGTCATCAACCCGGATTCGCTGGAAGACTACGCCGATCCTTATGCGCCCGATGCCGACCAGCTCGACAGCCTTGATTTTCCGATCAATCCCGAAACCACCGGCCCGGTGCTGCGACGCCTGCTCGCCAACTCAACCATCCGTGGACGGATTATCGACCCCGAGGGCAATCTCGTGGTTGACAGCAGGTTCCTCTATGGCGGCGGCGACATCATCCAGTCGGACCTCCCGCCGCGCAACGCGCAGCCACCGAACATCCTCGTCCGCTGGTGGAACGCGGCTTTTGACTGGTTCTTCGCCTATGACTATCCGCTGCAGCGCGAGTACAGCCTCGACAACGGCAAGGATTTCCCGGAAGTGGCCGCCGCCCTCACCGGCGCCGTGGTGAGCGTTGTGCGCCTCGATGAAAAGCGCGACATCATCGTTCTGGTCTCGGTTCCGGTGCAGCGCTTCCGCGCCGTCCTCGGCGCCCTGGTGCTCTCCACCTCTGGCGGCGAAATCGACAATGTCCTGCGCGCCGAGCGCCGCGTCGTGCTCCTCACCTTCGGCTTTGTGGCGCTGGTCACCATTCTCCTCTCGGTGTTTCTGGCGGGCACCATCGCCGAGCCCATCCGCCGCCTCTCGGCCGCCGCCGAGCGGGTGCGCCGCGGCATCAACAAGCGCGTTGAAATTCCCGACTTCACCGCACGGCGCGACGAGATCGGCCATCTCTCGGGGGCGCTCCGCGACATGACCGGCGCCCTCTACAACCGCATCGATGCCATTGAGGCCTTTGCCGCCGACGTGAGCCACGAGCTCAAGAATCCGCTGACCTCGCTGCGCAGCGCCGTTGAAACCCTTGCCATGGTGAAAACCGACGAGCAGCGCGCCAGGCTTGTCGAGATCGTCAAGCATGACGTGCGCCGGCTTGACCGCCTCATCACCGATATCTCCGATGCCTCGCGCCTCGATGCGGAACTGGCCCGCGCCGAGACAAACCCGGTCGACGTGGCGCGGCTTTTGGGCGCGATCACCACCCTTGCCAATGAAACCCGCAAGGAACACCAGGCGGAAATTGTCCTGCAGGTGCTTCCGGCGGGAGGCAATTTCGATCCGCTGCTTGCCTTTGTCGTTCTGGGCCACGAGTCGCGGCTGAGCCAGGTCTTCCGCAATCTCCTGGACAATGCCCGCTCCTTTACCGCCGACAACACCAGGATCCATGTCCGGGTGCGCCGTTCCGGCCGCGATGTCGAAATCCGCGTCGAAGACCAGGGCCCCGGCATCAGGCCCGACAATCTTGACCGCATCTTTGAGCGTTTTTACACGGATCGCCCGGAAGGCTCCTTCGGCAAGAATTCCGGCCTCGGCCTTTCCATCTCCAAGCAGATTGTCGATGCCCACAAGGGCCGCATCTGGGCCGAGAACCGCTATGGCCGGGCCCCGGAGGGGATGGAAAAACCGGTCCTCGGCGCAAGGTTTGTGGTGCGCCTTCCCGCCATTGCCGATGACTGGACGCCGCCCGGAACAAAGTGATGAACGAGTCCCGCATCCTCCTGCACGGAACCTGCGTCAGCGTCGGGGGCGCGGGCGTGCTTATTCTGGGTGAGCCCGGAGCCGGAAAATCCAGCCTGGCGCTCCGCCTTATCGATGAGCCGGGCTACGGCATTTCCGGGGTTCTCTTGCGCGGCGAGCTCGTGGCCGATGATCAGGTCGTCGTCACCCGCGAGCCGGACAGGCTGATGGCTTCGGCCCCTGCCGCGCTGCGCGGAAAGCTGGAAATCCGCGGTCTTGGCATTGTCTCCCTGGCAACGCCCCTCTCCGCCGCCTTGGCGCTGGTGGTGAAACTGCAGGACCATCCGGCCATTGACCGGCTCCCGGATTCCCGCAGCTTTGACATTTTGGGCCTGGCGCTTCCGCTGGTTGAAATTGATGCAAAAATGGCCTCAAGCCCGGCCCGGATCCGCGCCGCGCTGAACTGGCTGAAACTGCCCCATGCGGCCCGTGAAACTGTTGCACTGCGGCATGGATAAGGGCAATGTGCGCGGCTTAAAACGCCAAATGAGGCATGACACGGCAATGTGTGATTTCGCAGTTCTCAAATGATTGGCCTCGTTCTCGTGACCCATGGGCGTCTTGCCGATGAATTTATTTATGCCTTGGAGCATATCGTCGGCAAACAGGACATGGTTGCCGCCGTGGCCATCGGGCCCGAAGACAAGATGGAAGTCCGCCGCGCCGATATCGCCGCGGCGGTGAAATCCGTCGATACCGGCGATGGCGTGATCATCCTGACCGACATGTTCGGCGGCACGCCGTCGAACCTGGCGATCTCGCTTCTCGAGGAGGGCCGCGTCGAGGTCGTGGCCGGATTGAACCTGCCCATGCTGGTGAAACTGGTACGGGTGCGAAAGGAATCCAACCTTCACAAATGCGCCGCCGCCGCCCAGGATGCCGGCCGCAAATACATCAACATCGCCAGCCAGATCTTGGGGGATTGATGGCGGCAATTGTGAGAGAGCTGGAAATCATCAATGAGCGCGGCCTGCACGCCCGCGCCTCGGCGAAATTCGTGAAATGCGCCGAAGGATTTGACGCCAACATCACCGTGAGCCGCGACGGCCATTCGGTTCCGGGAACCTCCATCATGGGGCTCATGATGCTGGCTGCCGCCATGGGAACCTCGATCAGCGTTGAAGCCTCGGGCCCCGAGGCCGATGCGGCCATGGCCGCTCTTGCCGCCCTGGTCGAATCCAGGTTCGACGAGGACTGAGAAAAGACACTTTGCTACCCGTTCTCATCATGGCCGTGCTCGACACGGCCATCTTCGTTCATGAGATGATGACCGGATCAAGTCCGGTCATGATGAGAAAGAAAGTGAAAATCCCGCCTAAATAATCTTCTTGTAGGCCGGCAGCGTCAGGAACGCCTCGAAATTCTTCGAGGTGGACATGGCCTTGAAAATGCCGATGGCCTCCTTGAAGCGCCCCTCCTGATAGGCTTCGGCTCCCACTTCGGCTTTCACCCGTTTCATTTCTTCGCGCAGGCACCTATCGAAGAATTTCCGCGTGACCCTGGCGCCCGTGTCGAGCGTTGCGCCGAATTTCAGCCATTGCCAGATTTGCGACCGGGAGATTTCCGCGGTCGCCGCATCCTCCATCAGATTGTAGATCGGCACCGCCCCACGCCCGCGCAGCCAGGCTTCAAGGTAGAGAACGCCTACCCGGATGTTTTCGCGGAAGCCCGCTTCGGTCTTGCTGCCCTTGTGAACCTCCAGAAGCTCTTTCTGGCCGATCTTCACGTCCTCGCGTTTCACATAGAGCTGGTTCGGCGTCGGCATCAGGGCATTGAACACCTCCATGGCCACGGGCACCAGGTCGGGATGCGCCACCCAGGTGCCGTCATGGCCATTGCGCGCCTCCCGTTCCTTATCGGCCCGCACCTTGTCCAGCGCGATCTGGTTTGCTTCCGGGTCCTTGCGGTTGGGGATCTGGGCCGCCATGCCGCCCATCGCGAAGGCCGCCCGGTTGTGGCAGGTCTTGATCAGCAGCGCCGAATAGCTCGCCAGGAAGGCCTTGGACATCACCACCTGCGAGCGGTCCGGGAGAAGGTATTTCCGGTTGGTGGCCAGCGTCTTGATGAACGAGAAGATGTAGTCCCAGCGCCCGCAATTGAGCCCCGCCATGTGCTCGCGCAGTTCATAGAGGATTTCATCCATCTCAAACGCGGCAGGGAGCGTCTCGATCAGCACGGTAGCCTTGATGGTGCCAAGCGGCAGCCCCAGCGCGCTTTGCGCTGATGTGAAGACATTGTTCCACAGCCGCGCTTCCAGATGGCTTTCCATTTTCGGCAGGTAAAAGTAGGGCCCGGAGTTGTGACGGAGCGCCGCCTTGGCATTGTGGAAAAAATACAGCCCGAAATCGAAAAGCGCTCCCGACATGATCTGCCCGTCGATGCGCACATGGTTTTCCGGCAGGTGCCAGCCGCGCGGCCGCACCATGAGCACCGCGGGCCGCTTGCCCAGGACATAATGCTTGGCCGAATCCGGGTCGCGGTAATCCATGGCGCCGCTCCACCGGTCGCGCAGATTGATCTGCCCGCGGACGAGATTGTCCCAGGTAGGCGAATTTGAATCCTCGAAATCCGTCATGAAGACCTTGGCGCCCGAGTTGAGCGCGTTGATCACCATCTTGCGGTCGGTGGGCCCGGTGATTTCAACCCGGCGGTCCTGCAGGTCAGCGGGAATCGGCGCCACGCGCCATGATCCCTCGCGGATGGCGCGGGTCTCGGGCAGAAAATCCGGCAGTTCGCCCTTGCTGAAGCGCCTGGCGCGGGCAGCGCGGCGCTCCAGCAGTCTCAGCCGTTCGCCGTCAAAATTCCGGTGCAGGTCGGCGAGGAAGCCAAGGGCCTCGGGCGTGAGAATGGAGCGGTATTCTGGCAGCATTTTTCCGCGAAGCGTGACACCGGCTGGCATTCTGGCCATATCTTAAGCCCCTCCATTGAGAAATTTTAGCTTGTCGGGCTTCGGGCCCCCATAAACCCAGTCGAGAAGTTCGACCGTGTGGAGAATGGGGACTTGCAGGCCCGCCGCGAGTTGGGTGATGCAGCCGATATTGCCCGTGGCGATCACCTGCGGATTGGTTGTCTCGATGTTCCTGATCTTCCTGTCCCTGAGCTTTGTGGCGATTTCGGGCTGCATGATGTTGTAGGTGCCCGCCGAGCCGCAGCAGAGGTGGCCCTCCGGAATGTCCTGAACCGTGAAGCCCGCATTGCGCAGCAGCGTTTGCGCCTTCGTCCCCATCTGCTGGCCATGCTGCATGGAGCAGGCCGAATGATAAGTGACGCGCAAGGATTGCGAAGCCGCAGGCAGTTCGATGCCGGAGAGGAACTCGACAATGTCCTTTGCCTTGGCGCTGACCACTGCGGCCCTTGCCGCATAAACCGGATCAAGGCGCAGCATGAAGCCATAGTCCTTGATCGTGGTGCCGCAGCCCGAGGCGGTGACGATAACCGCGTCAACCCGCGCATTGGCCCAGTGATGCACATTGCGCCGCGCCCGCCAGATGGCATCTGACTCCTTGCCCATGTGATGGGTGAGCGAGCCGCAGCAGGATTCTCCGCCCGTAACCACAACCTCGTAGCCCAGCCGGGTCAGCAGGCGGATGGTGGCCGCATTGATCGAGGGTTCAATGACACTTTGCACGCAGCCCATGAGCAGCGCCACGCGGCCGCGCCTCTTGCCTTCCGCCGGATAGGTGCCGGGGCTCCCCAAACTTTCCGGGGCAACCGCCGCTCCGGGAACCAGCGCCAGCATGGCCTCAACCCGCTTGAAGCCCAATGCGGAAAATACCTTCGAGAAGGGCCGGGACAGTCTGGCAAGCGACAGGAACAGGCGGAACACCTGGGGCCGCGGCATGGCAAAGCCGAGCACGGCGCGCAGCAGGGTTTCAAGCACCGGCCGCCGGTAGGTTTTTTCCACGTGCACCCGGGCCTGGTCGATGAGATGCATGTAGTTGACGCCCGAGGGGCAGGTGGTCATGCACGACAGGCACGACAGGCAACGGTCGATATGCTTGACGGTTTCCGCCGTTGCCGCCTCATTCTTCTCCAGCATGTTCTTGATGAGGTAGATGCGCCCGCGCGGGCTATCGAGCTCGTCGCCAAGCAGCACATAGGTGGGGCAGGTGGCGGTGCAGAAACCGCAATGCACGCAAGCCCGCAGGATCTTGTTGGCCTCCGCCGTGTGCGGGTCTTTTAACTGTTCTGCCGTGAAATTTGTCTGCATGGCTCAGATGTCTTTATACATGCGGCCGTGGTTGTACACACCATGGGGATCAAAGGACGTCTTGATCCGCCGGGTGAGGGCCGAAAGGGCCGGAAGCTGCGGCTGGAAAACCTCGACGCGCTCGCGCACCTCGTCCTCGGCCCGGAAAAGCGTGGCATGGCCGTCCTGAACGCAGGTGCGGATGATATAGGCATAGGCCTGGTTGCTGCGCGGCACACCGAGCCAGACAAGGCCGCCCGCCCAGTCATAGAAATACTGGACATCAAGCTGTTTTGAAATCCGCGCCACGGTTTCGGGCGCCTTCGAGGGCGTCAGCGACAGTTTCCAGACAAAGCGGGCGTCGTCGGCGCTCAGCCGCTCGACATCGCGGATGGCCTTCCACTCCAGGCGCGATTCCTTCTCGTCAAGATGATCGCTGGCCCCGAAAATCTTCAGGTGGCTGGCAAGCTTCTGGCGGCGGTAGACAACGGAAGCCTGAATGCCCTCCAGGCGAAACAGGGTTTTGGCCGGTGTTCCGGGCAAATGGGCCGCCCCCGAAACCTCGCAGGCCGACTGCATCGCAAGGCTCATGGCCTGGACCGCCCGGGCATCGCTGAGGCCGCTGAAAACCAGCGTTTCCTCCGTCGCGGCGGCGGGAAGCACCTTGACCGTGATGCTGGTAAGCGCCGCCAGCGTGCCATAGGAACCCGTCATGAGCTTGGCCACGTCAAAGCCCGTGACGTTCTTGACGACCCGTCCGCCCGCCTTGAAGATTTCCCCGCGCCCGGAAACCCCGGCGAGGCCCAGAATGTGGTCGCGCGCCGCCCCTGCCTTGATGCGGCGTGGCCCCGAAAGCCCGCAGGCCATTAAGCCGCCCAGCGTGCCCCGGTGATTGACGCCCAGCAGTTTCGAATAGTCCGGCGGCTCGAAAGCCAGTTGCTGGTGGTTTTTGGCAAGGGCTCTTTCAATTTCGCTGAGCGGCGTGCCGGCCCCCGCCTCAAGCACCAGTTCCTCCGGCTCATAGAGCGATATGCCTGTGAAGCCCGACATGTCCAGGGCCGTTTCCGCCTGTGAGGGGCGGCCGAGCCCGCGCTTCGTGCCGCGTCCCACAATCTCAAGCTTGGCGCCTATCGCAACATAGTCCGCAAGTTCCGGCACCGTCCGCGGTTTGAAAGCAGGCGTCATCAGAATCTCGGTATGTCCGGGAACGGCAGCTTGCCCGCCTTCACATGCATCCGGCCGAGCTCGGCGCAGGCATGGAGCGTCGGGAACACTTTCCCGGGATTGAGCAGGCCGCGGTCATCGAAGGCGCATTTCAGGCGCTGCTGCTGGGCCAAGTCGGCCTCCGTGAACATTTCCGGCATGAGGTCGCGCTTCTCGATGCCAACCCCGTGCTCGCCCGTGAGCACGCCGCCCACCTTGACGCAGAGCCGCAGGATATCGGCGCCGAATTCCTCGGCCCGCGCCAGTTCATCAGCCACATTGGCGTCATAGAGAATGAGCGGATGCAAATTGCCGTCGCCCGCATGGAAAACATTGGCCACCCGCAGGCCGTGCTTTTTTGACAGCCCCGCCATTCCCGTGAGGACCTCCGAAAGCCGCTTGCGGGGGATGGTCCCGTCCATGCAGAAATAATCCGGCGAGATGCGCCCCACCGCCGGAAAGGCCGCCTTGCGCCCGGCCCAGAACAGCAGGCGCTCGGCTTCCGAGGTTGAGGTGCGCGAGGTGCTGCAGTTGTTTTTCCGGGCAATCGCCGAGACCTCTTCAATCAGGTGATCCACCTCAATGGCCGGCCCGTCAAGCTCGATGATGAGCAGGGCTTCCACGTCCAGCGGGTAGTCCGCATGGACAAATTCTTCCACCGCGTGAATGGCCGGCCTGTCCATCATTTCCATGCCACCCGGAATGATGCCGGCGGAAATGATATCGGCCACGCAGTTGCCCGCATCCTCGTTTGTCGGAAAGCCCACCAGAATGACGCGCGCCGTTTCCGGCTTTTGCAGGAGCCGCACCGTGACTTCGGTGATCACCCCCAGCAGGCCCTCCGAACCGGTGAGCACCCCGAGCAAATCCAGCCCGTCACTGTCCAGATGCTTGCCGCCAAGCCGGATGACCTCCCCGGTGATGAGCACCATTTCGAGGCCCAGGATATTGTTGGCGGTAAGGCCGTATTTCAGGCAGTGCACCCCCCCGGAATTTTCCGCCACATTGCCGCCAATGGTGCAGGCGATCTGCGAGGAGGGATCCGGCGCGTAGTAGAAGCCCTTGTGCTGCACCGCCTGGGTGATGGCGAGGTTTGTCACCCCGGGCTGCACCACGCAGCAGCGGTTGTCATAGTCAATGTCAAGCACCCGGTTGAATTTCGAAAGCCCCAACACAATGCCGTCGGCCAGCGGCAGGGCCCCGCCGGAAAGCGAGGTGCCCGCCCCGCGCGGCACGACCTTGATCTTGTTTTCGAAGGCGTAGCGCAGCACTTTTGCCACTTCCGCGGTGCTGTTGGGCAGCACCACCACGAGCGGCATCTGCCGGTAGGCGGTGAGCCCGTCGGACTCGTAAACGCTCATTTGGGTAGCTGTCTCGATCACCCCTTCCCCGGGCACGATACGGCGCAGCGCCGCTGCAATCGAGGCGCGCTTCTTGAGTGTCTGGGGGTCTGCTTCGGGCATTTTCAGCATGGCGCGAAACTACCCCGCAATGGGATGATTTAACAAGAGAACCTTGCGGTGAACCGCCAAGGCGGGCAAAAGAGGGGCCTCACGCCCAACTTTGAGAACCCTCCGAGATGAACCCCACCAAAATCAACTGTATTGAAGACCTGCGCCAGATCTATGAAACCCGCGTGCCCCGCATGTTTTACGACTATTGCGACACCGGGTCCTATACCACCGGCACCTATGCCGACAACATCAAGGCCTTCGACAAATACAAGCTCCGCCAGCGTGTGGCCCGCAACATCGACAACCGCTCGCTGAAAACCAAGATGGTGGGCCAGGACGTGTCCATGCCCGTGGCGCTGGCCCCCATCGGGCTCGGCGGCATGCAGCATGCTGACGGTGAAATCAAGGCCTGCCGCGCCGCGCAGAAATTTGGCGTGCCTTACACGTTAACCACCATGAGCATCTGTTCCATTGAGGAGGTGGCCAGGCACAACGACAAGCCCTTCTGGTTCCAGCTCTATGTCATGCGTGACCGCGGCTTCTCCTCCGACCTCGTGGCCCGCGCCCGGGCCGCCAAGTGTTCGGCCCTGGTGCTCACCCTTGACCTCCAGGTGCTTGGACAGCGCCACAAGGATATCAGGAATGGCCTTTCGGCCCCGCCCAAGCTGACCATCCCCAACATCCTCAACATGATGACCAAGCCGCGCTGGTGCGCGGGGATGCTCGGCACCAAGAACCGCACCTTCGGAAACATCGTTGGCCATGTCAAAGGCGTGGAGGACATGGGCACATTGGCGGAGTGGACACACCATCAGTTTGACC
>Ga0307505_10001707_pt1 | contig 16879 bp, 16 predicted proteins | sample 23_S_MG_FD_202183 | JGI IMG/M metagenome (GOLD analysis project Ga0307505, IMG submission 202183) | Soil microbial communities from Populus trichocarpa stands in riparian zone in the Pacific Northwest, United States - 23_S | ecosystem: Environmental > Terrestrial > Soil > Riparian zone > Trees...
TGTTTCTTTCGAATATCATTCATACCATTCAGCTTTTCTTCCTCTTTTTCATGACCAAATGCCTTGAGTCTTTAGAGGCTAAGCAGTCCAATGTGTGCAAGGCACGCGGGAGCGTCGAGGTGCTGGCGAGGAAAACTATTGTGACACGCTAGAACTTCGCTGGCCCATACGTGTAGTACCGTAGGATAATACTCTCGCAGGATGCTCAAAATGGCATCCCAGCAAGGCCGCAGGGAGTTCGGCGACTGAAGCGTACCCTTGGGGTACGTTGCAGGGAGACGGACGACTGAGAACGATGCTGGGGGCCATTTTCAGCATCCGGCTAGGAGCGTCGATTCGAACCAGTGATGGCCTGCTTAAACACCGCGCGGAGGCCGAAGTAGGCGACGGAATCTTTGAGGTTGGAATAGAGCCGCTTGAAGGTTCCCATGTCGGGGTTCGTGACATATTCCATCGTGAGGGCGATCCGTTCTTCTCCCTCGCCAAGTGGAGTCACCGAATGCCACAGCTTATCTCCATTGAAAATGACTAGATCGCCCGGTTGGGTGATCAGTTCAAGATGTTTGGGCTGTTTCACAGGATCGTCCTTAAACAGCTCGCAGACCAGTTTGCATTGCGTCGACTTATCGACGAGCCCCATCAGAATGGTGTAGCGAGCCCCTTTATAGTAGGACGTGTCATAGTGAAACCCGATATGGTCCCCCGGCTCCGTATAGTAGTAGAGCGCACAGGAGTGGGGATCGTTCTCAGGGCATTGACTGAGTTTGGCCTGCACCAGTCGGCTCAAGAAATCGATGAAGGCCTCGGATCGATACAGATCGAGAAAGCGCGGGGCCTTCTCTATCACTGTGTAGTAGCTCACGCTCCCGCCCTTTTTGTGGCCGGGAATGTAGTTGCGATTTAGCTCGCTCTTCACCCCTTGCGCCTGAGGAACAAGATGCTCTTCCACAACCGATCGAGAGAGAAATTGTGGAATAACCAGGAACTCGTTCTGGTCCCAATACTCACGGGAGAGTCGGTCGAAATCCAACTGCTTGACTGCTTCATCAACCGCTTCAACTAAAGTGCTGACCATTGCTTGATTCATGCCACCTACCCCTCAATCGACCGGCAGGATGCTGAAAAATCTGCCAGCATCGAATACGTTCCTGTCACATTCACTGTGGAGCGCTGAACACCGGAGCCTTCACGACTTCCACATCGGGCGGCAATTTGAGATCGAAGACTGAGTCGCCGAGACCGGTGTTGGGTTGAAGCGACGAAAATTCAAAGTTCGAGACATTGCCGCTGGCTTCATGGAGAGAAAGCGTGCGAATGAAATAGGTCTTCGGAAACACTTCGAGGACGATCCGTTGCAACGATCTCCCCGCCTCACCTTCACGCAACTTAGGCAGGAGCGTGAGTAACCGGATTCCTCCCACGCCACGTCCCTTCCCCGGGGTTGGCTCAATGTCGAACGATTCTTCCAGCTTGGCCGCCCCCAGCAAAAGCTCCAACGGGGCTTTGGAGGCTGCCATTTGTGTGAGCTTCCCTACCAGCACCTGTTTGTGCTCCGGTACGTATACTTTAACATCATCCCGATTGACATAGATGTCCTCGACCGAAGGGTCGAGATAATTCCACCGTAATCGGCCGGGCTTTTTGATATAGACCTTTCCCGAGGACACGATGGACCGCTCGAACCCCTCGATCATGGTCTTCTGCGCAAAGTCTGCCTGGAGATCTTTCGTTTTTTCATACCGCGCCTGGAGCTGCTTGACCACCTCCCGCACTTCCTGCAACGCTTTCTCATCACTCTCTTCGGCGCCAAGAAACGGCACAGGTAAGAGGACCCACATACACACCAACGCGAGGCACGCTCTGGCCAGACCAGATGGGGTGGCTGAGGTGCGCGCTACTCTGCGCGTCCAACGAGGGCCTTCGGAGGCCGCGCGATGCGTGAGCACCGGGAGCGCTTTAGCCATCCCATGCCCCCTCACGCCTCCTCTGCTCCCACCGGCCCAGTCCGCCCGACGACCTCTCTCCGTCCATCCCGGCCGGCCGCGCCTACAATGCCTTCGGCCTCCATTTGCTCGATCATCCGGGCCGCCCGAGGATAGCCCACCCGAAGCCGGCGCTGAATCAGCGACGCAGAAGCTGAACCGGTGGACAGGACCAACTCTTTCGCCTGCTCGTATACTTCACCCAGCGATTCATCCTCTTTCGCCCCTTCCTGTTTCAGCGCGATTTGCAGCTCCTGATTGTAGGCGGGGGCGGCTTGATCCTTCACGAACTCGACCACGCGGCGGACGTCGTCATCCGACACAAACGACCCGTGCAGCCGCATGACACGTCCGGTCCCCGAAGCCATATAGAGCATGTCTCCACGACCAAGAAGCGCCTCTGCACCGTTGGCATCCAGGATGGTGCGAGAATCGGTCTTCGACGACACCTGAAAGGCAATGCGGGCCGGGAAGTTCGCCTTGATCAAGCCGGTCAACACATCGACCGACGGGCGCTGCGTCGCCAGCACGAGATGGATACCTGATGCGCGGGCCATCTGCGCCAAACGCGCAATCTTGTCTTCCACTTCTTTCGGGGCCACCATCATCAAATCCGCCAATTCATCGATCATCACGACGATATAGGGCAAAGGCTCCGGCGGAGTCGGCGGCGGTGTGAACGATCCAGGGCTGCCGTCAGGAATCGCGGTCTCTCCGGCAGAGAGCCGCTCCTCTTCAGACAGAAACTGGATGGGCAACTCCGGCTGGTCTAACTTAGCTGCCGAATCTGTCTCCAGCACACCCTGTTTCCCGGCGACTTTTCGATTGTACGTATCGATGTTTCGCACTCCTGCCTCAGCGAGCAGCTTGTAGCGCCGCTCCATCTCAGCCACGACCCACCCGAGCCCCCGCGCCGCCGACTTGGGATCGGTGATGACCGGCCGTAACAGGTGAGGAATCCCGTCGTACGTTTGAAATTCGAGCATCTTGGGATCGATCAGGAGTAGCTTGACTTCATCCGGGCGGGCCGAAAACAGCAAGCTCAGAAGCATCGTATTGAGACTGACACTTTTCCCGGCTCCTGTGGCGCCGGCGACCAGCAAGTGCGGCATCGTTTTCAGATCGGCGATCAGAGGGGTTCCAAAAATATCTTTGCCCAGAGCCAGACTGAGCTTCGATCGGGCGCGTGAGAAGGCTTCGCTCGTCATGACTTCCTTCATCGAAACCGTCTCGCGATAGAGGTTCGGCACCTCGATTCCTACCACAGATTTTCCCGGAATCGGCGCGACGATCCGGAGACTGATCGCTTTCAGCGCCAAGGCCAGATCATCGGCAAGGTTCACAATGCGCGCGACTTTCGTTCCCGGCGCCGGCTCAAACTCGTACATCGTCACGACTGGTCCGGGACGAACTTCCGTCACCTTCCCTGCGATGCCAAAACTGAGCAGCGCGCGGGTCAGCACATCGGATTGCGCCTTGATTTCTTCTTCCGTGACACGCCCCAGGGGGCCGGACGGTTCGCTCAGAAGCAAGGCCGGATCCGGCAAGATATAGTCCCCCGCCTTTGTTTGAGCAGCAACGACATGTTGGTCGGGCTCGGGCTCGATCGGCTCAGCCGGTTCGGGAGTCGGTCGTCGTGATGGCTGAATAACCGGCCAATCCAATTCCGGCTCTGCGGACGCCTCCGGAAGCGCCTCCTCAATCACCGCACGGATAGCCGTAGTGGACTTCTGTCTGGATTTCCGCGGCGACTCAGGAACTTCTTCTTCCACCGGCCGATCCGGGATCAACGTACGCGCCCTGTTGAACGCCCTATTACCCCAACCGGGAATCCGCCGACCAATCTCCGACAGAGAGATGGGCGCCGTGAAGAGGAGCGAGACTAGTAGTCCCGCGATGATCAGAATGTGGGCGCCGGTACTTGCAAAATAGGCTCGCAAACTCTCGGCCAACACTTGCCCGAAGAAGCCTCCCGCCATCCCTCGGTGAATCAAACCGCTAGAGACAGTCGGCACCGCCATGATTTCGAGATGGAACAGGCCGCTGAGGAACAACAATGCCGCCAGCGAGGCGCCGGCATTCCGCAGACGGATCGATAGGTCGCTCTGAGTGAAACAGCGGATACCCAAGAGGCCAAGAAGAATGGGAAACAGGTAGGCGGCCCCGCCGATCGCCCAGAATAAGGTGGACGCAAAGAACGCGCCGACCGATCCGATGAGGTTTCTGGGAGGCGTCGAAGCCATCCCAGCCTTAATCTCCCCTGGAACAAAGGACAACAAGCTCAGCAGCGTCAAGAGCGCCAACGCGATCAGGACGACTCCGATCACTTCTCGCTTGATGTGTGAAGGGGGGGACGCGGCGCCGCGGGCCTCGCCCCGCTTGGCCGAACTGGTGACAGCCATGATCGCGATGCTAGCACAGGGAAACGGTCATTTCAAACGAAGAGGAGAGGATGGAGCCTGATGATCTTCTGTGCTCGCGCAACGCGCGGTCGCGGACTCCCCTCGTTGGACGCGCGCAGTGGAAGATCAATCAGCCCCCATCCCTGAAGAAAAATAAGCAAGCTTGGAGGGATCATTTATATGGCTGGTGCTCGTTCGACGGCCGCAGTGGTGGACAATCCAGACCACCTCCTTGGAGCGATGAGGGGAATGCGGCGTAGCGTGGATGTGCACCACAGCATCACATGGACTTCGTTAACCAAGAGCACACGCGAGACGGAGAAAGTCCCCCACCGACAACGTCTCTGCCCTGCGGCTCGGAGCGATATCCAATCGTTGCAATGTCTCGGTCACAGGATGAAGTTCATACCCTTCGTCGCGCAGCGAATTGACCAGCATTTTTCTCCGATGCGCAAAGGCCGCCTTCACGAGCGCGCGAAATGCGGCTTCTTCAGGCTGACTGAGCTGTGTGCGGTCTTTCGTGCGCAGTAAGACCACCGCCGAAGCCACCTCCGGCCTGGGGCGGAAACACTGGGCTGAAACACGAAACGATTTGGTGATCTCAGCTGCGTACTGCGCCATGACTGAAAGCACCCCATAGTCCGAACCGCCTGGCTTTGCCACCAATCGATCGACCACTTCGTCCTGCAGCATGAGCACCATCCGGGGGAACCGGCTCCGTTGGTCGAGTAGCTTAAAGAGCAACGGAGTGGAAATGTAGTAGGGCAAATTGGCTATGACAACTGTTCCCACCGGCAGGCTCTCGACCGGATAGGCCAGCGCATCCTCACAGATCAGATCCACATTCGGAAGCTCCGCCTGCCTAGTCTCGAGATAGGCATGGAGCCGTGGGTCCACTTCGATCGCCGTTACACGACCGGCTGCGCGGCACAACGCCTCGGTCAGGATTCCGCGGCCTGGACCGATTTCCAACACGTGGTCGCTGCTGTTCAGTTCAGCCAGCGCGATGATTTTGCGCACAATGTTGGGATCGATCAGAAAGTTTTGGCCGAGCCGTTTGTTGGGCGGAGGGAGACCAGGGACCGACACTGTCAATTCCCACCGGAAGGACGAGAGGCTGGTTGCATATGTTGTTTCGCCAAATCTGCAAGCGGGGTTCGGAAATAGTCGATGAGATCGGTAAACTCTTCCACCAGATCGTTGGTAAAAGAGGGCCCTGGCTGCAAGGCGGAAAACTTCTGCCCTTCTTTCTGGCCCAGGGTCTCAGTAATGAGAGTACTCGTCCTGACTTTCCATTTCGCCACTCGCTCGGCTCCGGCAACAGTATTGAGCGTCTCCATCGTGTCTTGGAGAATTGTGTCCAATTCCTTCAACTGCTTTTGAAGCATGTGATACGCCGCGTCCGATTGGTTGGTCATCAATGGCTCCCGTTGCTCTGGTCTATTTAGTTTATCTGGTTTGTCTCGTTTATTTGGTTTGTTTCGTTGAAGTTTCCGTCAACCAAACAAACAAGACAAACCAAACAAACCTTTCACTAACGTCTCTTGGCTAACCTGGCGGCCAGCGTGATCGCCTCGACCAGACTGCCGGGATCTGCAATGCCCTTCCCTACGATATCGAACGCTGTCCCGTGATCGACAGAGGTGCGGAGAATCGGCAGCCCCACCGTCAGATTCACGCAGGTACCGAAAGCGACAAGCTTTAAGGGAATGAGCCCTTGGTCGTGGTACAGAGCCACCACACCATCGTATTCACCTCTTGCCGCCTTGCCAAACAGGGTATCAGCCGGCAAGGGATCGCTGGCGCGAATGCCCTGCGCTTGCGCCGCGCGAGCCGCCGGGAGAATGACCCGCGCCTCTTCATCGCCAAACAGTCTATGTTCTCCGGCATGAGGGTTCAACGCGGCAACACCGACTCTCGGTTTCTTAATTCCGAACAGGTCCTTCAACGCCAGATGAGCCAGTCTGATGGCTCTCTCGACCTTGGCCTGGGTGAGAAGCGCCGGCAAGTCCTTGATCGCGACGTGGGTTGTCACAAACATGATTCGGAGCGGTCCGCCGATAATCATCATGCCGGACTCCTGTGTCTTGGTCAGGTCTGCCAGGAGTTCTGTATGACCGGGGAAATGACAGCCGGCCATGTTGATCGCTTCTTTGTTGATCGGCCCGGTGACGATTCCGTCAATGCAACCGAGTTGCGCAAGCTCCACGGCTTTCTTGATGAACAGCACGGACGCCGCTCCGGTTTCAATCGCCGCGACTCCTCGCGTGAAGCGTCCAAGCGGATCTTCGAGCGGGTCCAGCACGGCGAGATGGTTCGGCCGAGGAGTCACCGTTTCGTGACCCTCCACACGAATCACGTTCAACTTGAGTTTTAAGTTCTTGACCGTCTGCTGCATAACCGGAAACGAGCCGATGACCAGCGGACGGCAGAGTCGTTGCACTTTTGCCACAGCCAGCGCCTTCGCAATCACCTCGGGGCCGATCCCAGCCGGATCCCCCATGGTGATCCCAAGGAGCGGTTTGTCTTTCATCCTCGTCATATTTTTCTCAGCACTCAGCACTTTCTTAGACCCAATACAGATACACCACATACCCTATATAAAGGATGGCGCTCCCGCTCAGCAACCACGGCCGCCAGAGAGCGCCCCAAGCAGCCTGCGCCAATAAAAAGGTGGCCGCGGCCACAGCGAGTACCATGGTAATCAATGCCGTCGGCGCCAGCGTCCAGTCCGTGCCCAGGAGCCCGATCGAGACCGGAATTGTACCCTGAAAGACGATCGCGCCGGTGACATTCCCTACCGCCAGCCGATCCTTCTTTCGGTAGAGCCAGAGAAAACTGTTCGACATCTCAGGCAACTCGGTCGCCAGGGGCGCGACCAGGAGGGCCAAGATCAACGGAGAAATCGACAAAGCTCCCGCAATCGTTTCTGCAGCGAGTACGAAGAGATGCGCCCCGAGCGCGAGCCCGGCCAGGCCAAGGATTCCTTGAACACCGATAAGTCCAAACGACGGGATTGCCGCCTTTCTGGCAAAAAGCAGCGGTTCAAGTCCACCCTCGTCCCCCTCCTCATCAGTCTCGCTGAACTTCAGCTTGACGTAATAGAGATAGAGCCCCACCAACCCGATGGCGACGATGATGTGCACCGGGCGAGATGGGATAAACGCACAGGCCAGCGCAACGCTGTAGGCCACCACAAAGAAGAAAAGATCGCCCTTCACGTCTCGATAGTTCAACCGGAAAGTGGCAGTCCGCTTCCCCAGCCCTGCATAGACCACCAGCAAGATAGCCAGGATGGGAATCACCAGGGTGGTCAGCATGAAGGGAGCGCCGAGGATCGCGCCCAACCCTACCTCCACTTCGGCGTGGCTGGTTCCAAAGAAAATGGCTATGATGGGGATCGAGGTTTCGGGAAGGGTGGTGCCGATGGCCGCCAACACACCGCCGATTGCGCCTTCGGACAGATTGAATCGCTTGCCCAACCACTCAATGGCGTTCGTGAACAGATGGCAGGCGCCCAGCGTCACCGCAACGGAAACAAGGAATAGGAGTGAATAGAGGAGGACCGTCATCCCCGGCCCGTCGGCCGATCTACCCGCTGTTTGGCATAGGCGAGGACCGCGTCTTCGAGCACTTCCTTCACGGGACGGCCCGTTCGTTCGGCGATCCGCTTGCAATCGAGATACTCCGGAGCCGCCTTGGCCGTCGTTTCGTTCACATCGGCGATCTTCATCCGAACAACTCCCCCACGGACCTTCACCGAGACAAACCGCCGAGGAAGGATCTGTCGCATCACCTCACAGATCCGGACTCCCAATGTCGTCGTTTCCTGAAACAAGACATCGAGAATCCGATCCAGCTGTGCTGGAGCCGCCAGACAGGTCAAGATGATGCCGGGCCGTCCACGTTTCATGATAACCGGCGCCAGCGTCACATCGAGCGCACCACACGCGAATAACTGCTCCATGACATATTCATACGTTTGCGGGTTCACATCGTCGAGATTGGTTTCAAGCTGCAGCACGGTATCTCGTTCGCGCACCTTTCGAGATGACGGTCGCGCGAGAAACACACGCAAGGCATTCGGCCAGCCGTCGGGATCGGCATCGCCCGCGCCATAGCCGATAGCTGTCGGCGTCATCACCGGCATGGGACCGAACTCCGATGTCAGCGTGCGCAGCAGCGCGATGCCGGTCGGCGTGGTGAGTTCACGCGGAGGGCCGGCGCTGTATATCGGAATCCCTTTCGCCAAAATGGCGACCGCCGGACCAGGCGCCGGGAGGATCCCGTGAGCCGATTGCAGCGTCCCTGTTCCCACGTTGACGGGAGAAGCCGTCACACGCGTCACGCCCAACAGATCGCAGCAAATCAGCCCACCGACGATATCGACAAACGAATCCAGGACCCCCACTTCATGGAAATGGACGTGATCCTTGGCCACGCGATGGGCATGCCCTTCCGCTTCGGCCAATCGATCGAACACCAATCGGCTTTGTTCCTTGATCTTGTCGGGGAGTCTACTCGCACCGAGGATGGCGTGGATCCGATGAAGCGAGAGAGGCTTGCGCAACCCTGAGGTGATCACGACGTCCACTTTCACGGCATGGATCGCCCCTCGATGCACCCGCCGCTTTCGTAGCGTGAACCCTGAAAGCCGGAGTCGCTTCAGCCCGCTCACCAGGTCGGGAAACGGAACTCCCACATCCACGAGCGCGCCAAGGATCATGTCGCCGCTGATACCGGAATAACAATCGAAATGGAGATGCGCGCCCACGTGCGTCCTTTCTCTGTTCCATTCAAACCGCGCCCATCTTACCCAAGCCACGCACGAACGGCAATCAACTCAGACGCGAATAGTGCGAGAAGAGCGCGACTCGCGTGATGTGTGGGCCCTGTTCCATGCAAGTCGCGCTTTTCCCGCAAGTCGCGCCCGTCTCGCCCGTTGACAGCCTACCGACGCTATGTTATCCCCACTAGTCTCGCCCGCCGACTGGGCGCGTTGTCACAACAACCTGGAAATACGCGTATCCCTTTATGACAATCTGCCGGTCCTCGATCACGCCCTGCTCGGAGTTATTCGGAACGACGAGTGGTCGGGCTGCTTGGGTGCTGCTCTGCGCCGCGCTGTTACTCTGGACCCCGCTTGACGCCTCGGCAAAATCGAAACCCAACCGGGCTCCACGCCCCGAACCGGAACTGAAGATTCTCGATTTGAACGTCTCCCCCACCCCCTATATCATCTCGTCCGGCTCATTGCAGTTTTCTGCTCTAGTCCAGCTACCGAAGGAGCTGAACGGCGCAACCCTGTTGGAATTCTCTTCCTTCATCACGTCGCCGTCGAAAAACTCGCTCCGTTTTCTCACCATACGTAAACCTCTGGAACCTCACGCTGCCTCGACCGATGGCGCCGCCCCTCCACGCATCTCTGTCCTCTTGACCTGGGATGGATTGGACCAAAAGAAAATCCCGGCGGGAGCGGGGCTCTATAATTTTGAAGTGCGAGCCAAGTTACTCGCGAACGGTGAGAAGGGCCCCAGAACGCAGATGGTTGCCTGGCCGAAACGCGGAACCATCGAGGTCAAATAAGCCGCAGCGGGACGTGCGAGACAGGCGCGACTGGCGGGAAAAGTACTATCCGTCACTCGTTCAGCATCTCACCTTTCGCGCGTTTCCCGCCCGTCTCGCCCTTCGCGCGCCTCGCCTAAGAGGTTGATCCGATGCGCCAGACAGCCGGCCCCGAATCCGTTGTCGATGTTCATCACACCGACCCCTGCTGCACAGGAGTTCAGCATGGTCAACAATGCAGCGAGTCCGCCGAAACTCGCGCCATAGCCCCTGCTCGTCGGCACGGCCACGACCGGACAGGGAACCAACCCGCCGACTACGCTCGGTAAGACACCGTCCATCCCTGCTACCACCACGACCACCCGGGCTTGCATCAGCCGGCTCTGACGCTCCAGCAACCGATGGATGCCGGCTACGCCCACGTCATAGAGCGTCTCAACCCGGCTCCCCATCACCTCTGCCGTCACTTTCGCTTCTTCCGCGACAGGAATGTCCGAGGTGCCGGCCGTAATGATCAAGACATGTCCCCGTAGTTGCCGCCTCGGATCACGGATCGACACAATGCGCGCCTCGTCATGATAGACCGCTCGACGGTCGAGCCGTTTGATGAGCGCGGCCACTTGGCGAGTCGCGCGCGTCGCCAACAATGGACGATGATGCTTCAACAACGCCTTCGCGATGGCACGAATCTGGGCCGACGTTTTCCCTTCGCAGAAAATGACCTCCGGGAACCCTTGCCGCAACGACCGGTGGTGATCGACCGAAGCAAATCCGAGATTTTCATAGGGCAACGTGCGGAGCTGCCCGATAGCCGTTGCCACGGACAGGGTACCCGTTTGCACCTTAGTCAGCAGTCGTTCAAGCGCCTCAGGATTCATGGCTGCCCTTTCTCCGGCTTTGCGTCGCGTTCCATCAAGTCGGTCACCGCCTTGCGGCACGACTTACCTTCAAACAATACCGCGTTGATCTCCTGCACGATCGGCATGTCGACGCGATGACGTCTCGCTAATCCTAACGCCGCCTTCGCCGTCCGCACACCTTCCGCTACCGCCTGCATGCTGGCGAGAATCGCCTCCAACCGCTCGCCTTTCCCCAATCGAGCACCGACCGTATGATTTCGGCTCAAGGCTCCGGTGCAGGTCAACACCAAGTCGCCAACGCCTGACAGCCCGTAGAACGTTCGTGGGTCAGCGCCCATCGCGACGCCCAGCCGCACCATCTCAGCTAACCCTCTCGTGATCAACGCGGCCCGCACATTATGACCCAGATCCAATCCATCCACCACGCCGGCCGCGATCGCCATCACATTCTTGAGCGCGCCGCCGAGCTGGACACCCAGCACATCGCTGTCGGCGTACACGCGAAAGGCCGGTGTCATCAACACGGCCTGAAATGTCTTGACCAGCCCCTCGTTGCTCCCCGCTAAACAGAGTACCGCCGGTTTCCCTGCAATGACTTCTGTCGCAAAGCTCGGGCCGGATAGCACCATGAGATCCCGGTGCATGACAGGAGGAAGTACGTCGGTCATGACCTGAGTCATCACGTTCAGCGTATCTTCTTCAACTCCCTTTGTTGCGCTGATGAACGGGATCGAAGCGGGAAGGGACCGGACCAGCTCTCGCAGCACAGAACGTGCGACATGGGACGGCACCACGAACAGCAGTGCCTCGCACTGCTCGGTGAGGTCTACCAACGATCCGGTGGCGAGAAGCGATGAGGGAAGCGCCACGCCGGGCAGAAAGACCTGATTCTCGTGTTTCTTGTTGATCCCATCCACGACTTCTCGTTCATAGGCCCAGAGCCGAACCTCGAGACCTTTCACCGCCAGATGTTTTGCCAAGGCAGTGCCCCAGGCGCCGGCTCCGATGACTCCTATGCGATGGACGGATGACATAAGTGAACAGTTGTTTTGACGGAAGGTGGAACAGCAACAAGGCTAGTGAGACCCGCGGATTATAGGAACCGGTTCTTTCACCTGTCAATCAATGAGAGGCCGTCTTTGAAATTTGTCAAGTCGAGCCAGGCTTCATCTGCCCTATCAAACAGAGTCCGGAGAATGGGGTGGCATATGCCTTGCTCCTCCTTACGTACGATTTCACAATTTTCTTCGTCCTGGCGCACCGGACGATTAGTATGAAATAGGGCATCGTTACAGGTGAACGTGAGGGGGATGGCAATGAAAACCACACGCACGGCAAGGCGCTTCGTGATGACGAGTCTGCTGGCTCTGCTGATCCCGATTGTTCTCTCCACGCCTCAGGCGTATGCAGAAACCTACGTGGCAGGGCAGTTCGGCGCCACTCTGCCTTCTGTCGGGAAAGGGTTGTCAGACGGCGATTTGACCTCTACTGGCGCACCGTTTCAAAATGGCGTGGTTTCTGGGACAGTTAACTTTCCGAGTGGATCAACCGTCAGCGATCAATCGTTGACATCTTCGATAATGTATGGAGGCAAGATCGGTCATTACTTTAGCCGGGCGCGATGGATCGGCATAGAAGCCGAAATTTTTTACAGCACTCCTCACATCAAGCAGCAAAATCTTACGTTCCAGTCTGACACTCCCTTTACTTTTACCCCTAACGGCGGTGGGCCAAGTACATCTCTAGGAAATCAACTCCCGCCAGCGGGATCTGCGCCTCTGGTCATTCCGGGTGCCAATTTCAGTGTACTGACAATCGCTCCACTCAATTTGATGTTTCGCTATCCCGGGTACAGACTGCAGCCGTATATTGGCGTCGGTCCCGGCATCTTTATCGCTCGCCTCAAGGATCCTTCGGTGACCCAAGGAGAGAACTCCCAATCGAGCACGAAGCTCGGCTTGAACTCTCTCGTCGGCGTCAAGTACTTCCTCACAAGACACGTGTCTGCGTTTGCAGAGGGGAAGTATAACTACGTTCGGTTCAATTTCGAAGAAAACCCTAATTTCTTCGGGTTCGACGCCACATATTCTCCTATAAGCGTCTCGTTCGGCATTGCCTATCATTTCTAATTCTTCTCGCCTTTCCCGTCCCCCTAGCAAACCAATGCGGTTCGGTGTAGCTTAGCCACGGAACCGCTCATGAAAATTTGTCCATCATGCCGACAGGAACTCCCGGAGATTAGCCGCTACTGTGCGCAATGCGGTCAACGGCTTCATGCAGACCCCGTTGAACTCCCCCCGCCGCCACCTCCACTACCCGCAACACCTGGGCCAGGACAACTCAACATCGAAATCCTATACGGCATGGTGGCTACGCTGTCCCTGGCCATCATCTTCCCACCATGGGAAACCCCGCCGTCACAGGCTCCCGAATTTCTAGGCCTGCATTTCATCTTAAACCCACCGACACCCGATGCCGTCGTGAGCCGATTGCTGCTGACGATCGAACTCGTCACCATCGCCATCGCGGGGCTGTATGGATCTTTCCTCTTCCGGCAAAAAAAACCCTAGCAGGATGCTGAAAAAGCTCGCCAGCAGCGTTCTCGCATCGTTCAGACCCGAGACACCGCCGCCTCACCAACTCGGCGGCGCGCACAAACGTGGTGCTCTTATTCGTCGCACCGTGCGCCTCGCTGCGGCCTTGCCCGCGGATCGGCGCGTCTTGGCGCGCCGGGGTTGGGCGGGTGAGAAGTCTGAACTTTTTGAGCATCCTGCACAGAATTCAAAAACCTGCTAACAGGTCAACAGGTCGAAACGTCAGCGGATCATACCCAAGAGTTTTAGGCTTGAAGAAGTTGAGACTTCCGTGCTGTCGACGAGCGATGGATAGCGGGTTTCAGTCAAGCGCAAGAGTGAGACACTTCGCCGAGCCGCCCGATTTCATGAATTCATCCAGCGGGACTGGATGCGGGAGATAGCCGCGCGAGGTCAATAGCGATTCTGTTTCCGGACAGCCTGCGGGCAGCACGACGTGTTTCCCGACACAGACGGCATTACAGGCAAACCTGAGCGCTTCAGCTTCCGGCGCCACGAGACGTTTGGAAGGAGCGATCCGTTCGATAAGCACCTCTTGTCCATAGCGATCGAAGGCGGGAGGAAAATACAGAAGGTCACCGCCGCTCAAGGGACACAAGCAGGTATCGAGGTGATAGAATCGCTTGTCGACCAGTTCGAGCGGAATGATCTCTCGGTGGAACCAATCGCTGAGCGTCGAGTACACACGAATATCCGATCGTTGCCGATAACCGCCGAACCAGGTGTCGGGAAATCTCAAGAGGTCTCCAGCCCCCTCGAAGAAGTTGCCTGGATCCAGCGTGACAACTTCGTACCCCTGCCCGCGAAACCAGTTCTCAAAGTACGTCTCTTCCTTCTGCCGTTCAGGATAGCGAAAACGGCTCGGCACCGCTTTGCCTCCAACAACGATACCGGCATTCGCCGTGAATACGAGATCAGGCAGTCCCGGCACCGGCTTCATTCGTTCCAGGACCGCGCCCACATCCTGTTCGAGCACCTGCATGAGGTGATGCCACTGGCGGATGGCCTGGTCTGAATTGACGGCGTTCGAACGGCGCATCCACGGGTTAATCTCGTATTCGATACTGAAATAGTCCGGCGGACAGACGAGCAAGCGACTCATGACCGGTACCCGTGAATCGTGAAACGTGAAACGTGAAACGCAGGACTATCGATCTCGCTCCTCAAAAGCCCTTCACGATTAACGATTAACGTTTTACGTCTCATATGCGGGCTCCAAGCTCGCGCGCCAGCTCGCGCAAAAATGACGCGGCGTCCATGACCAGCCCGACAGCCTGAAAACTTCCTCGATCCGCAAGTTTCGTCGGAACGGCCGGATTGACATCGACGCAGACGGAAGGAATCGTGGCAGGCAACAAATTGCCCGTCGCCACCGCGTGCAGCGTCGAGGCGACGAGCAAGGCCAGTCCGATACCGGGGATGGCTGCACGCATGGCTGCCTGGGCTGCTAGCGAATCCGTGATGACGCCGGGCAACGGACCGTCGTCGCGGATCGTACCGGCCATGACGACCTGAACACCCCGCCTGACGCAGGCCGCCATAATGCCTGTCTTAATGACTCCCAACCTGACCGCTTCTTCGATGCTCCCGATGGCCCTGATCCGGTTAATGGTTCGCAGATGGTGTTCATGCCCGTGCGGCACGACACGACCAGCCGCATGCCCATAGCCGAGTGATGTGCCGTAAAGATCGACCTCCATATCATGGGCAGGCAGAGCGTTCCCGCAGAACAAGACATGGATGAATTCTTCATCGATGAGCCAGGCCAACGCCTCGCGCCCTCCGGCGTGAACAATCGCCGGGCCTCCTGCGAGTAGTACCTTGCTGCCCGCCTTCCCCTCCCGGAATCCTATTCGCAACTGCACGAGGCGCTTGGCGATGTCGCTGATAACGCGCCCATGGGGGCGCTCGGACGAGACCTGCGATTCCATGAAGCTGAACACATCGCGGTCACGGGGCCGTTGGAGCGGGATGACTCGCACACCCTCACGACCGATCACAACCTGATCTCCCCGCTTCACCTCTCCCATCGGTACAGTCCGAGCAGTCAGGCTCACGGGGTCTACTCGAATTCCCAGGTCCATCTCGATCCCCTCCACCTCGACCCACTGGTCATGCACTCGCACCTGAGTGGGCAAATGGGTTGTCGCGTAAAACTCGTCGGGGAAGATGCCGTCCGACGGCGCGGCGCTCAACCGGCAATCCCGTTCACTCTCGACCGACGCGCCGTGGGGTTGAATGGCATGGAGAATTTCGCTGAGCAGTTTCGCAGACGAGGCCCGCACGACGATTTTTGCGCGCGACGGCTCCTCGCGGGTTTTACCGATCTGCATATCTTGAATGTCGAACGTACCGCCCATCATCAGAATCGTGTCCAGCACCTTCGCCAAGATCAACGAATCGATGATATGGCCTTGCAGCAACACGGTCTCTTGGTCATGCGTCATGAATCAGGCTCCTACTCTTATACATGAACTGGCTCTGCACAAATTCTACCACCAGTATCAACCGCTGCAGATCAGATTCTGTCTGCGCACCGATGACTCGCAGAGCACTGAATCACGTCCTCGACCTGTAACAATCCTTGCGGGCGACTCAAAATGCTCCGCTAGCAAGGCCGCAGGCGAGTGAAAACCGGAGGCGTACCCTCTGGGGTACGTTGAGGATTTTCACGAGCAGAGAACGAAGCTAGCGGGCATTTTCAGCCGCCCGCAGTCTTCATGAGTTCGCGGAGTATACTCGTCGCATAGGCCCCGGGTGGAAGTGAAAAGGAAAGGGTGAGCACCGACCCCTCAAGGGCCCATTCCAAATCGGCAAGGGGGATTCGGAACGAGCGCCGTTCACCGCGGAACCCACAGGCCTTCGCGGCTTCGGTAAGACTTTCCGGCGTGGCCCCGCTCTCAGTGACCACGGCTCGTTCGATCTCGCCCGGTTCTCCTGCGGCCCACGAGGCACGCGATCCGAACAGGATGCCGGTGGGACTGATCTCGAACCGGTCGGCCCGTGGCTGTTCCTTCACGGCATCCTCGACCAGAAAACAGGCGCCGTTCTCCATTTTCATCGCCCAGTCTCCAACCAGGATACGATCGAGTCGATCCAGACGTCGGGCCAACATGTCATTAAAGAAATGCGATTGATAGGCGTTGAGGTACCACATGCGCTTGGATCGGCTCAGCCTGTTTCGGCGTGCAGGATCAACCAAGAGTTCAGCTCCGGTCTGATAATTCTGTCCGCTTCGCCCTTGCCGTTGCGGGCCGAAATAGTTTGGGACGCCCCGTCGCGCCAATATGTCTGTGACCAGTGGCACCGTCTCGCGAGCGTGCGTGGCGACATCCCGAATCACCAACCGAAAGTGATTGCCTGCATGATGCCCTGGACGCAAGCGATTGCGATGCCGACCCAGCACTTCCACGGACAAGAGCTGCTCGTCCAATTTCAGTCGATCCAGCCGTTCTGGCGTGACGCCTAGAAGCGAG
>Ga0307505_10001708_pt1 | contig 16872 bp, 22 predicted proteins | sample 23_S_MG_FD_202183 | JGI IMG/M metagenome (GOLD analysis project Ga0307505, IMG submission 202183) | Soil microbial communities from Populus trichocarpa stands in riparian zone in the Pacific Northwest, United States - 23_S | ecosystem: Environmental > Terrestrial > Soil > Riparian zone > Trees...
GAACGCCGCGGCCAGGTCGCCGCTGCCGCTCGCCACGTCCAGTACCCGCGAGCCCGCGCGTACGCCGCTCATCTCGAGCGCGAAGCGCTTCCACACCCTGTGCAGACCCAGCGACATGAGGTCGTTCATCAGGTCGTAGCTGGGCGCCACGGAGCTGAAGACCGCCCCGACCCGCTTCGCCTTCTCGTCCTCGGGGACCTGCTGGTAGCCGAAGTCGGTCTTCTCCGTCACGGGTCGCGCATCTTCCCCGACGCCTCGAGGCGCGCGAGGTAGGTCCTCCAGTTGGCTTCGCGCTTCTCGCCCAGCTCGTAGAGGTATTCCCACGAGTAGATGCCGGTGTCGTGGCCGTCGCTGAAGACGAGCTTCACCGCGTAGACGCCCACGGGCTCGATCGCGTCGATGTTCACCTCGCGCTTGCCCACCTGCAGCACCTCCTGCCCGGGACCGTGGCCGCGCACCTCGGCCGAGGGCGAGAACACGCGCAGGTACTCGACCGGGAGGGTGAAGCTGCGCCCGTCGTCGAAGGAGATGTCGACGACGCGGGAGACCTGGTGGAGGTGGATCTCGGTAGGGCGGGGCGACTTGCGGTCCATGGCAAGCGATTATGCCCTGTCACCCCCGGCCCCGCGCTCCTTCGTAAAGTATCTGGAAGCCTTAAGATGGCCCCATGATCGGGATCCTGATCGTCTCCCACGGCGCGTTCGGCGAGTCGCTCATCCACTCGGCGAGCCACGTGCTCGGCAAGCGGCCGCTCTACGTGCGCCAGCTCGGCGTCACGGTGCACGACGACCCCGACGAGATCCTGCCCGTGGCCCAGGACTTGATCCGCTTCCTCGACCAGGGCAAGGGCGTGCTCGTCATGACCGACATCTACGGCGCGACCCCGTCCAACATCGGCGCGCGCCTGCTCCAGCCCGGGCGCGTCGAAGGCATCGCCGGGGTGAACCTGGCGATGCTGATCAAGGCCCTCAGCCACCGCGAGGAATCGACGCTCGAGGACCTGCTCGGCAAGGCGCTCTCCGGCGCGATCGAAGGGGTCGTGCGCATGGAGCACCGGGGCTGATGCAGAAGACGAGCATCAGGATCACCAACAAGCTCGGGTTGCACGCGCGCGCCTCCGCCAAGCTCACCCAGGCCGCCGGGCGCTTCGCCTCCTCGGTCTGGATCTCGCGCGAGGGCCGGCGCGTCAACGCCAAGAGCATCATGGGCGTGATGATGCTCGCCGCGGGCCTGGGCTCGACCGTCGAGCTCGAGGCCGACGGCGCCGACGAGGCCGAGGCGATCGCCGAGATCGAGAAGCTCTTCGCGGACAAGTTCGGCGAGGGCGAATGACCTCCTCGGTCTCCTTCACCATGCACGGCATCGGCGTGTCCGAGGGCATCGCCATCGGCCAGGCGCACCTCTTCGCCGGCATGTCGGCCGAGGCCAACCACTACGAGATCGGCGCCGCCGACGTCGCGCGCGAGCAGCGCCGCTACGACCGCGCGGTGAAGGACGTGCGCGACGAGCTGAAGGAGCTAGCCGAGAGCGTGCGCCACAGCTCCTCGGCGGAGCTGGCACCCTTCGTGAAAGTGCACCTGATGCTGCTCGACGACGCCGCCTTCAGCGACGTGCCGCGCGACATCATCCGCGAGCAGCGCTGCAACGCCGAATGGGCGCTGCGCATGCAGCTCGACGAGCTGATGGCGCAGTTCAGCGACATCGAGGACCCGTACCTGCGCGAGCGCGAGGCCGACGTGCGCCAGGTGGCCGAGCGCGTGCTCGGGCGCCTCGAGGGCTCGCAGCGGCGCATGACGATGAAGCCGGTGCGCGAGGACGCCTCGGTGCTGGTGGCGCGCGACCTCTCGCCCGCCGACGTGATCCTCTTCCGCGAGCACCCGTTCGCCGCGTTCATAACCGACCTCGGCGGCGCCACCTCGCACACCGCGATCGTCGCGCGCTCGATGGGAATTCCGGCGATCGTGGCGCTGCACCACTCGAGGACGCTGATCCGCGAGGACGAGGTGGTGATCGTGGACGGCACCCAGGGCGTGGTGATCGTCAACCCCGATCGCCACGTGCTGGCCGAGTACAAGCTCAAGCAGAACCAGGCGCGCATCGAGAAGGACAAGCTCAAGCGGCTGCGCACCGCGCCCGCCTCCACCCTCGACGGCACTTCGATCCAGTTGCAGGCCAATATCGAGCTGCCCTCCGACGTGGAGCCGGTGAAGGCGAGCGGGGCGACCGGCGTCGGGCTCTTCCGCAGCGAGTTCATGTTCATGAACCGGCGCGAGCTCCCGGGCGAGGACGAGCAGTACGAGGCCTACCGCGAGGTGGTCGAGGGGCTGCGGGGCCTGCCGGTCACCATCCGCACCCTCGACATCGGCGCCGACAAGGCGATCGACGGCCAGGACTACGTGACGGTGAACCCGGCGCTGGGGCTGCGCGCCATCCGCTACTGCCTCGCCGAGCCCGAGGTGTTCAACACGCAGCTGCGCGCGATCCTGCGCGCCTCGCGCCACGGCAAGGTGCAGATCCTGATCCCGATGCTTTCGACCTGGCACGAGCTGAACCAGTCGATCGCCGCGGTCGCCCGCGCGCGCGAGCAGCTGCGCGCGGAGAACCAGAAGTTCGACGAGTACGTGCCCGTGGGCGGCATGATCGAGGTGCCCGCGGCGGCGCTGGCACTCCCGATGTTCATCCGCAAGCTCGACTTCCTGTCCATCGGGACCAACGACCTCATCCAGTACACGCTCGCGATCGACCGCGCCGACGACCGCGTGGCGCACCTCTACGATCCGCTGCACCCCGCGGTGCTGAACCTGATCTACAACGTGATCCGCACCGCGCAGCAGCACGAGAAGCCGGTCGCGGTCTGCGGCGAGATGGCGGGCGACGTGGAACTGACCCGCATGCTGCTCGGCTTCGGGCTACGCAACTTCTCCATGCACCCGGCGCACCTGCTCTCGGTCAAGCAGCGCGTGCTCACCACCAGCATCCCCGACATTGCCCCGGTGGTCGCGCGACTGCTGAGGACCGACGAGCCGGACAAGATGCGCGCGCTGATCGAGAAGCTCAACGCCTGAGGTGGGCGGCGACGACGCGGTTGCGGCCCGCGGCCTTCGCCTGGTACATCGCGTCGTCGGCCTGGCGCACCGCCTCCTGCCACCGTGCCGGGTCGGATCCCCCCGGCACGAGGCCCGCGACTCCCAGGCTGATGGTGACGCGCAGCCCCTCGCCCACGGGGATGGTGGCCGCCTCGACCACGCGGCGCATGCGCTCGGCGACCACGAACGCGGCGCCCTCGTCGGTGTCGGGCAGGAACGCCAGGAACTCCTCGCCGCCCCAGCGGCCGAGCGCGTCGGACTCTCGCGCCACGCCCGCCAGGAGCTCGGCCACCTTGCGGATCACCTGGTCGCCCACGTCGTGGCCATGCCGGTCGTTCACCTGCTTGAAGTGGTCGATGTCGCAGATGATCACCGACAGCGGCGAGCCGATGCGCGCCCCGCGCTTCACCTCGGCGCCCGCGGCCTCCTCGAGCGCCCTGCGGTTGCGCAGCCCCGTGAGCGCATCGGTGCGCGCCTCGAGGGTGAGCTGCTGGCCGAGCGCGAAGGCCCTGCGATTGGTGTCCTCGAGGACGCGCGCGAGCATGAGGCTCACGGCCACCGCGAGCACGATGAAGATGGCCGAGTTGATTACCGCGAAGCGGTCGAGGTCGGCCGCCCACATGATGAGCGCCGTGGCCGCGAGCGGCGCGGCGTTCATGACCAGCAGGTCGCGGCGGTCGATCGCGATGTAGGGCCCGGCCAGCAACACCGATACCAGGCCCGCCACCCCGACCACGTACCCGCGATCCAGCACCGCCAGCGCCCCGGCGACGGCCACCACGGCCGCGGTGAAGCGGATCTTGGAGAGCAGCGGTGCCCATTCCACCCGGCGCGTGATCCGCTGCGCGAGCCCGGTCGCCAGGATCACGATCGCGCCCAGGCAGCGCATGAGGAACGCCGGCCACCAGTTGTGCGGATCCACGAACCAGTCCCACCAGCTGAAACCCAGCACCAGGAGCGCCACCAGCCAGAAGGTCTCGGCGTTGATCTCGGCCAGCGCGCGCTTGCGCGCTTCGCGGAACTGCGCCTCCTGCTCGGGACGAAAGCGCTTCGCGGTGCTCACTCGTCGGGGTAGTCGGCGATGAGCTCGCGCAGGAAGCGGCGCGTCGATTCGATCTCGGCGTGCTCCTCTGCCGAGAGCTCCCGGAAAAGCGTCCACTTGATCGGCATGCCGGCGTACGCCGCCTCCGCGCTCGCCCGCGCCGCCGCGACATCCGGATAGGTCCCCGCCGCCAACGTCGCCCAGTCCGCGTTGCAATGCAGCAGGAACGTGGCGCCCTTCACGAGGTCCTCGGCGATCACGACGCCGGAGACCGCCTCGAAGTCGACCGCGACGCCGCCCACGACCGCCGAGCCACGCGCCGCCGCCTTCGCACCCGCGTCGAACGTCGCGTACTCGACGACGCGCGCGCTGTCGAGGAGCATCGGCGGCTCGAGCGGATCAGGGGCCATCGTCACGCTTGCGGGCGGGCACGTAGGCGATCGCACCGAGCGCGGCGAGGCCGCTCAGCAACCACTGACCGAGCATGCCGAGCGCGATGGCCACGATCGCGAGCCCGACCGCGATCGAGATGAAAACGATGCGCTCCTTGCGGCTGCGCGGCTCTCTCGGCGTGGGCAGGACGCTCATCGATTCATTTTTCCACGTTTTCGCTTGCGGCGAGTTGCGGATAGAAAATAGCGATCACGGCGCCCACCGCGGCGAACACCACCACCAGCGTCCACGACAGCCACTCCGCGTCGAAGAGCATCGGTATCGGGCTGAAGGCGAATCCCGCCAGCGCGCCCACGAGCGTCGCCAGGACCACCGGCGCGCTGCGGCCGAATCTGGAGGGCTTGCTCATCTGCGGCAGAGGGCTGCGGCGCCGGCACTCACGCGCGGGAGGTGTTCAGAGCCACCGCCGCGCGAATGAGGGCCTTGAATGCCTTCTCGTCGATCTTCGCGCCCTCCTGAAAGTCGATGGCACGCCGCGTGTTTCCTTCGAGGCTGGAATTGAAGAGGCCCGATGGGTCCTCGAGCGCAGCCCCCTTCGCGAAGGTCAGCTTCACGGCCTTATTGTAGGCTTCGCCGGTGCAGATCAAACCCTCGTGAGACCACACCGGAACGCTCCACTTCCACTCCTCGACCACGTCGGGGTCGGCTCGCCTGATCAATGCGCGCAGCTTCGAGAGCATCTTGCCCCGCCAGTCGCTCAGCTCGTGGATCCTCTCGTCGATCAGCCGGGAGGCAGGTACCGATTGTTCCTTGGGGCTCGCTCTTGGCATGACAGGCTCCGACGATTGGGATCACGCGTATCGTAGCTTTCCTGGCGGTCAGGGTTCGTTGCCGAGAACTTCGTCGAGCACCTCGATCGCCAGGGCTCCAAAACTCTTTCCGATGCCGCGTTCGTGCGCGAACACCGAGATGGAGCGCTCTTCGAAGAGCTCGACCGCAGGCCCGTCGCTTCCCGCGACAGGAACCAGCACCTGGAAATCCCAGAACACTCGCGACGCGGTGAGCCACGTGCCGGCGCAGAAGCGGCCACCCTGGCCGGGCATCTCGGAGTAGGCCGCAAGGATGCCTGCGGACGGATCGATGCCTCGCGCCCGCAGAATTCCGGGCAGCCACGACAGAGCCTGGTCGCGTTGCACGACTCTGCGCGCACACTCCGCGATCTGCGAGCGTGTAGCCGAGTTCTGCTGTTGCGCATCGCGTTTAGGGGCCACGATTATCGAAGAGTCGCTGTAACCATCAAGGCCGGTGCGACCGGCCGGACACAGCTGGTCAAGGTGCTGAACGTCGTGCCAGTATCGGGGTCAAGGCACGTCATTGCGTCGTCCTGGCCAGGTTTGGCAAAACCGTTGCAGACGGCGGAACCCCTCGGCCCGCCCAAAACGTCCCGCTTCGAGATACTCGGGCTTCGCGGCATCCTCTTCGCGACAGAGTCCACGGAGGCACTCGAGAACGCCGAAGTGGAACCGCACACGCTCTTCGTGGCGTTCGAGAATGGCCTTCTCGGCCGCACTCGATTCGTGTCCGTCCAGGGCGTACGACCCCGGGAAATTGTCGTAGTGCTCGACAAATTGCTCGATCGAAATGTCCCCCGCAAGGCACGTTTTCACCAATCGGTCATGGCAGTCCAGCAGGGCAAGCAGTTCGGACTCTGTCATGGCTGCCTAGCCAGGCCCGCTTGCCACTTGCTCATAATGACTGACGGTCGGAAATGGGTCGTAGAAATGATGCAGCAACCTCTTCCACCGTTGGTACTGCGGCGATTTCCGGAACCCTTCTTCGTGAGCCGCGACGCTGTCCCAGCGGACGAGCAGGAGGTAGTGGCCCTCGCGCTCCAGGCAGCGCTGGAGCTCGTGCGATTGATACCCCGGCATCGAGGAGATGATCGCCTGGGCTTCGCGAAACGCCGACTCGAACGCCTCCGACTTTCCTGGTCGGATCTGTAGCGGAGCTGCTTCGAGGATCATCGGGGCTGGTTAACGCCTTGGTGAGCGGCCGGCCAAGCGTTGTTAGAGAGCACCTCGGCCTCCCTTGCGGAACAGATGCGACATCAGGCGATACGCAAGGAGATATCCCGCGAACATGGGAATGCCCACGAGCACTCCAACGCCCGCAATGGCGATGAGCAAGCTCAGGGGCAAGATGACGACGCGGGAGAAGAGCTCCTCCGACGCGCCTGCGACCGTGTAGAACGTGACAGCCACGACTGCCAGAACGCCCACCACGGCGGCCAGCCAGGTGTGACCGCGCGACCGTTCAAGTCCCCGAAATCCAGCCCAGGCGCCCGGTACTGCGCCGGCAATCAGACTGAAGACCGCTACCGAGAGGACCACCAACTCACCACCATGTGCGGATGCCGAGGTGGCCATTGTCGCAAACGCCGCGACAAAGGTCACTGGCTCGAAGCGGTGCCCTCTGTTGGGTGTGTAGGCCGCTGCCTCAACGCGATCCCGGCCACAGAAGCGCAATAGCAACAAGAATTATTCCGATGGCGGCGACGTTCCAAACCAGTGACCGAACAACACGTACACCGTATAGCGGAACATAAGCCAGACGCGCCCAGAAATAGAGCTGGACACCCCAAAGCGTAAGTGCGCCCTCGCGGTCGGCGACATGCGCCGCAAGTACGAGTGCGGCAAAAAAGCGGAAAGGTCTCAAGAAAGTTGGCCAGCGCACTGGCGAATCGATTCGCCGCTCCGGTGAGCGGAGCAACCGTTTCTTCTCTGGAGCCCGCAGTCCAGCGATAGCCGCGTTGAAAGCTGGCTGTATGTGATGCGAGGATGATTTGCACCAGGCCAAGCAAGGCGCTGTAGCCCAGCAACTGAAGTTCAAGACTCACAAACATCCCCCTGCCGCACTAGCGGCCTGACGACCGAGTTGAGCGGCGCCACGCGTGCGCACGGGGCTCATTTGAAGTTCGAGATGTTGCCCACGCGCCGCCAGCCGCCGCCTCGCTTCTCGTAGAGCTCGATCCACGCCGATTCGAACTGGAGCGACCGTCCGGCCCCGCCGACCTCGGTTCCGCGGGCCCTTACCTGCGCGATCACCCAACCCGCCGTTCCGTCGGCCGATACGTGCACTACCGGCGCAACGACGTCGATGTACTCGGCGAACCGCACACCCCGCAGGTAGGGCCCGAGAAACTGGCGGCGCTGCTCGAGGCTGGGCCGCGAGATCTCTCCGCGGCTCGCCAGGACGAAATCCTCGGCCTCCGCCTGCAGCAGAAGCTCCACGTCGCCCTTGCGGTGAGCATCCATGGCCTGCTCATGCAGCGCGAGAAGACGGGCGCGATCGCCCGCGGTGTCGACGGGGGCGGCGGCGCAGGAAATCAGGGCGGCCGCCACGCAGGCGAGGACGGATATGGCCATCGGTTTCAAGAGGTAACTCTCCATTCGAATTTGGCGAGGCCCTGGCGCCGTGCCATCGCAAGGCTATTCACCGATGAGCTCTCCCGACGGTGACTTGATGAAGTCGTTCGTCATCGGAACGAAGGCGCGCAAACCACCGTCGTCAATTGACACGATGACACGGACGTTTCCATTGGGCTCGTCGTCCCACAGCACCTGGACCTCAATTTGCCACGAACGCTCGCCATCGCGCGCTACGTCATCCGTTGTGACGGAGCCAACTCGAGACGCCAATTCTCGATAGGGCTCGGTGCGCAACTTCGCCACCCATTTGTCCAGCACCTTTTGAGCCGCCGCGGTATCCACTCGGCTGCTACCTAGCGACCGAGTTGAGCGGCTGGCACGATGTCCATTCCGCCCCGGCAAGCACGCCATCCCTTGGCGAGCACGGGCGGCCACGATGCTCCACGGTTCGCTGCAACAGGTAGCTAGGCATCACGGCCTTTCGTTGCGCGGACGCCCGCCGCCACGGATTCATTGCCTCGCTTGTAGTTGCCGGTGACTCTGGCACAGAGCTGCTGTACGGCTTCCGGTGAGGCGCCGCTTGCTCTGGCGAGGAACTTGGCTGCGACCTTGGAACGAAGCGTCGCCACTTCGCGGCCATCCCGCGAAATGCGCACCGCTCCCGGCGGCCACGATGCATCACGGTACGCTCCAGCGCGTTGTTGGACGGCACATTACCCACCTCTAGCCTTGCCGGCGGCACGTTTGCCACGGTTGATCTTTAGCGTTTCAACCAGATCGGCGACGGTCGCCATGCCACAGCCATTCACCGTGACAACCTGGGCAAGGCGCTCCTGGAGCCACAGGCCGGACATCGGCCGCTGCAAAGTGTAGGCGCCCGGAAGACCGACGGAGTCTCCCGATTGATTTACGCGCTCGAACCGAGCCTCGAGTGGTGATCCATCTTCATCGAAGAAGAGCCAAAACCCGTCCATTACGTCAATGCGCTTGCACTGCGCTGCGGTGTCAACGGATGAAGCGAACGCCAACAGTCCGCCGGTGTCTCTATCAAGCGCGAACACCATGTGCCGTCTAACGATCTGGCTCAGAGGCTGGCAGGTGCCCATTCTGCCCCGGCGAGCAGCGCCATCCCTTGGCGAGAGCGGGGCGGCCACACCGTTCGCAGGGGATCTTGACCCGATTTGGTAGACACATAAGGCAGTTTCAAGCGTTAGTTCGCTCGTAGTCAATGGGGGAGAGATAGTCGAGCGCGGAGTGCGGGCGCCGGCGATTGTAGTGCGTGATGTAGCGACGCACGGCTTGATCCAGATCCGAGCACTTGCTGAAGCGATGCCCATGGATGGCCTCCGTCTTGAGCGTGTGGAAGAAGGACTCCACGTGCGCATTGTCGGTCATGGTCTTGGGCCGATTCATGCTCTGGACCATGCCGTCGTGGGCCAGGCGATCGCGATAGAGGTAGCCCCCGTACTCGCTCCCGCGGTCGGAGTGGAAGACGACCCCGGGCGGCGGCCGGCGCCGCGCAGTGGCACGCTTCAGGGCCTCGACCGTGAGGTCGGCGGTGCGTTGGTTACCGAGCTTGTATCCCAGGAGCCGCCGCGAGTACTGGTCGATCACGACCGCCAGGTAGCGCCAGGCCCCACCGGCCCTCAAGTAGGTGATGTCACCGCGCCACACCTGGTCCGGGGCGCTCACGATTCTCTCTCGCGCCTCGTTGGGAATGCCCAGTCGGCAGGTGATCGCACCAGGCGAACGCTTGTAGAGATGATTGGCGCGCGCCTTGAGGCGTAGGCCGCGCATCAGCCTCGCGACGCGCTTGCGCCCGACACGCTCGCCTTGGCGACGCAACAGGGCGTGGATTCGAGGGCTGCCGTACACCCCATAGCTTTCCTCGAAGTGCTGCTCGACCTGGCGACGCAGATGCTGCTCGCGCTTCGCGTGGGCGCTCACAGGCCGTTTGAGCCAAGCGTAGAACCCCGAGCGTGACACCTCGAGCTTCTCGCACATCCACCTCACTTCGAACCGCTCCCGCTCCCGCGCGATGAACGCGAACCTTTCGCCTTCAGTTGCGCACGGAAGCGATCGAACTTTTTTAGGAACTCATGCTCCTTCCGGAGCGCTTCGAGCTCCCGCTTGAGCTTCGCGTACTTCGTCATCTCGACCATCGAGGGCGCGCGCTTCGCCTTGGACGCCTTGGATCCGGCCTTCGGCTTCTTGACCAGAAGTCCTTCGCGGGCGAGCTTGCGCCACTTCGACAGCATGAAGGGATGGATATCGAGTGAGTCCGCGACATCCTTCACTCGAGCTCCTGGTGCCTCGGTCAATCGGACCGCGGTGCGTTTGAGCTCTAGCGAATAGCGACTGACCTTCTTGGGTCCCTTTCGGGCTGGCATTCAACACCTCCGGTTGTTAGCCCAAGGTGTCTACTTTATCGGGTCAAGATTCCGTTCCGCTGCAGCGCGTTGTTAGTCATCAGCTCTCTATCAAGCTCAGCGGTCGAAGTTGCGTACTTTGTCGTGCTGGTCAGCGGCGACCCCGGCTCCATTGCGGTGCGCGTCAACGCGAGCTGTGCTCCCACCCCGGAACTTGGGCCCGATCACAACGCGACCGGCGACCACAACAAACACGACGATGGCCAAAGCGAGGAGGACGTCACTCATTTCCATATTTCCCACGGTACCTCCTTTGGGCCAAACATGGCACGGCGATTCTGCTGATGACTAACGACCGAGCTCAGCGGACGGGCACGATGCCCACTCCGCCCCGGCGAGCGCGCAATCCGTTGCGAGCACGGGGCGGCCACGATGAATCACGTTCCGCTGCAGCGATTTGTTAGACCGCAGGCTTTGGCAGATCACGTTTCGCAGCTTTCAAGATGACGCGATATTGATGACTGTTCGTGGCGCTCAGACTCGCCTCAGCCTGTCCGCCCAGCGGCACGACGGCGCTGGCTGCACCGGCTTGAACCTGGCGCAGTATGTCGAACGCCGCGAACTCAACGAGAGCCGAGCCGCCTTGAATCTGAGAAGTCAGGGAGATCCGATAACGCCGCCCAATTTCGCGTTCGAAGCGTTCCCCTGAGGCGGCCAGGACGGCGTTCTCGTAGGTCTGCGTGTTCCGCGTGCCGTCGGCCCCAATTGAGACAGAGTAGATGATGAACCGGACCTCGATTCCTTGCGCGGGTGGTCCAAGCGTGGAACATCCCGCCAAGACAGCGATCACGGCAAAGATCACGATGTGGGCGATACGGCGCACGGCTCTGCTTCTCCTGCGGTCTAACTTGTATTGGTAGCGACGTTATTCATCAAAGTGATGAATAAAGCCGCCCCAGTGATTAATAACACCTGCATTGTTTCCCGCGATCGCCCGCCGGTCAACTGCAAGTGCCTGATAGTCGTTTGTAAATCGGCACCCCTGCGATTCGACCCCGGATGGCAATGTCATCGCCCCCTCCTGCAAATCCATCAGGCCCCGAACCGGCCCGGCTGTTCGACCGTGTGCGCGACTGCATCCGGGTGCGCCACTACAGCATCCGCACCGAAAAGTCGTACGTGGACTGGATCCGGCGCTATATCCGTTATCACGGGCGTCGTCATCCGCGGGATCTGGGCGCGGAGCACGTGGCAGCGTTTCTGTCCTCCCTGGCTACGGACCGGCAGGTGGCCGCGTCGACGCAGAATCAGGCGTTGGCCGCGCTGCTATTCCTTTACAAGAACGTCCTCGGCGTCGAGTTGCCGTGGATGGAGGGAGTGGCGCGGGCCAAGCAGCCGCGGCGCCTCCCGACCGTCCTGACGCGGGCAGAGATCGTGTCGATGCTCGCCTCGATGGACGGCACGTTCGGGCTGATGGCGCGCCTCATGTACGGCAGCGGGATACGGCTCGCCGAGTGCCTGCAGCTGCGCGTGAAGGACATGGAGCTGGAGCGCCGCGAGGTCGTGGTTCGGCAGGGCAAGGGCGGCAAGGACCGGATCACGATGTTCCCGGCCTCGATCGTCGACGACATGCGTGCGCACCTCGTCGCGGTGCGCGTGATGTACGCAGGCGATCGCCGCAAGGGGCTGCCGGGGGTTTCGATGCCTCACGCATACGGCGTCAAGAATCCGGCCGCCGGGACGAGCTGGGCGTGGTATTGGGTCTTCCCGCAGGACCACCTCTGCCGAAATCCGCGGTCAGGAATCCTGGAACGCTTTCATCTCTACGATCAGGGATTCCAGCGGGCGCTCAAGCAGGCCGCATACCGCGCGCGCATCGTGAAACCCGTCTCCTCCCACACCCTGCGCCACTCCTTCGCCACCCACCTCCTGGAGGCGGGCTACGACATCCGCACGGTGCAGGAGCTGCTCGGCCACAAGGACGTGAGCACCACGATGATCTACACGCACGTGCTCAACCGCGGCGGGCGCGGGGTGGTGAGCCCACTCGACCGCTAGCGGCCGAGTCATGACTGCACCCCTAGCGCACCGAGATCGGGCTTGGTGATCCAGTCGTAGTGCTTGCTGAGAAAAGTGCCGCAGGAATCCCGGTTTCCCTTGCAGACGTGTTTGGAGAGTTGCCGGGCCTTGTCCTCGAGCTCGTCGGGTGCGATTCCGAGCTCCAGCAGATGCGCGACGCAACAGGTCGCATCGAACGCGGTCCAGTTGTTGAAGTGATCGTTCTCCCAGAGCGCCGGGTTTGCCCACAGCTCCTCCAGGTGCCGGCGAAGGATTTGTTCGGCCTTGGGGTGCCGTGTCGCCGCGATCGCCTGGGTGATGTTGGCGGTGTGCGAATCGACGCGGTTCAGCGCGTTCGCGAGTAGGTCGAACGCTTCTTCCTGGCCAAGGAAGCCAGCAGCTTGCAAGGCGATTCCCGACCACAACTCGGGATCGCCCTGCTTCATGACGAACCGCACCATGTCCGGATAGTCGGCCTGGCCGTACAGGCCGTTACACGCCCTCACGAAGTCGTGCTTGTCCTCCTCGGACCACTTCGCCCACTGTGTCCTTAGCTCCTCGTAGGTCAGGGTCGAGGACCCGTCCTGGAATTTGGAGACCTCGGTCCCGAGCCTCTTCTCGTCGGAGTAGTAGAAGCGCGTGAATCGCCGCTCGCTCTTGAGTGGAAGCCTGGATCCCAGGATGTCGACGGCGTCCGGGTATTCGTCGCCATACATCCGCTCCAACTCGTCCACCCCTTCGGACTCCGCGGCCTCCGCAGGAGCACCTTTCTGCAGGCGAACTCCATCTTCCTGGCCCTGGTACATGCCGGAGACGACTTTGATCTCGACATAACCGTGCGTCTGGTAGAACGCCCTCGCGGCCGTGTTGGAGAGGCGAGCCTCGACCCTGAAGTGGGCGATTCCTGCCTCGGTGGCGACCTTCTCCAGCCAGGCGAGCAGGGCCGAGCCGATTCCGCGCCGCCTCGCATCTTCCCGAACCGCGAAGAGCACCAGGTGCGCAACCTCGTGCCTGTACTCCATGATGCCGAAGCCCAGCATGGCGGCGCCGTCGACTGCGACGATCACGTTGGTTTCCGGGTCGCCGATCGCCTCCGAGACGCGCGATGGCTCCCAGGACCACTCGAAGCCGTGCTCGATCTCGGCCATGGACTCGAGGGCGATCGCCTCCGCGTCCGCCGGCGTTGCGAGTCGAATGACGAAATGGTTGTCCATGAAGCCATATTGTTACGTCCACCTCGAAGGCTTACAATGCCTTCCTCGGCGCCGATTTGAGCTCAGCTTGCGGGCGCCTAATAAATGCGGCTAAAGCGAGTGGCGGCCCCTCAAAACCCGACACGCGCGCTCCAGCCGTTCGGGTTTTTTGCTTCATGGGCGATACGGATCCTCGCTCGGTCGGAGCCGCCACGGCGCAGCGCGCCGGCTTCCTCGAGCCCCTCATCCTCAAGGCGGGGAAGACCCTCGCCTCGTACGAGCTCGTCTACGAGACGTACGGCACGCTGAACGCGGATCGTTCCAACGCGGTCCTGGTGTGCCACGCGCTCTCGGGCAACCACCACGTCGCGGGTTACTACGCCGACGACCCCGGCAAGATAGGCTGGTGGGACAACATGATCGGCCCCGGCAAGCCGATCGACACCGACCGTTTCTTCGTGATCGGGGTGAACAACCTCGGCGGCTGCCACGGCTCCACGGGGCCTTCCTCCATCGACCGCGCGACGGGCAAGCCCTATGGGGCGAGCTTTCCGCTGGTCACCGTCGAGGACTGGGTCGCCTCGCAGGCACGGCTCATGGACCGGCTCGGCATCGAGAGGCTCGCCGCGGCGATCGGGGGCTCGCTGGGCGGAATGCAGGCGATGCAGTGGACGCTGGATTTCCCCGACCGCATCCGCCACGCGTTCGTGATCGCCGCGGCCTCGCGCCTCTCGACGCAGAACATCGCCTTCAACGACGTGGCGCGCATGGCGATCGTCTCGGACCCCGATTTCCACGGCGGCAACTTCCATGCGCACAAGGCGATCCCGGCGCGGGGGCTGAAGCTCGCGCGCATGCTGGGGCACATCACCTACCTCTCCGAAGATCTTCTGGGCGAGAAGTTCGGGCGCGAGACCAAGCGTGACGAGTACGGCTACAACTACGACGTCGAGTTCGAGATCGAGTCGTACCTGCGCTACCAGGGCGACAAGTTCGCGCAGGTGTTCGACGCCAACACCTACCTCATCATGACCAAGGCGCTCGACTACTTCGATCCGGCGAAGGAGACGGGCGGGGACCTGGCGCGCGCGCTCTCGGCCGCTCGGGCCTCCTTCTTCGTGTGCTCCTTCCGGAGCGACTGGCGCTTTCCGCCGGCGCGCTCGCGCGAGCTGGTGAAGGCGATGGTCGCATCCGGCAGGCCGGTCACCTACGCCGAGATCGACGCGCCGCACGGCCACGACGCCTTCCTGCTCGACAACCCGAGCTACCACCAGATCGTGGCGGCGTACTTCGACAACATCGCCACCGCGATCGGCGCGGGGCCGCGGCGCACCGCGCTCGCGATCGGCGGCGCCGAGCTGGAAGAGATGCGCGGCTTCCAGGGCCAGCGGGAGGGCACGTGAACCGCCGCTACGATTTCGCGCTCATCTCCTCCTGGATTCCGGAGCGCTCACGCGTGCTGGACCTGGGGTGCGGCGACGGCGAACTGCTCGCGGGCCTGGCCGCCACCCGCAACGTAACCGGCTACGGCATCGAGATCGATCCCGCGCTCGTGCTCGCGAGCGTGAAGAACGGGGTGAGCGTGATCCAGGACGACATCGAGTCGGGCCTCGAGACCTTCGCGCGCGACTCCTTCGACTTCGTGATCCTGTCGCAGACGCTTCAAGCGGTCCGCAACGTCGAGGGCGTGATGCGCGAGATGCTGCGCGTGGGCCGCGAGGGCATCGTCACCTTTCCCAACTTCGGCTACTGGCGCCACCGGCTCGACATCTTCGGCGGCCACATGCCGGTCTCGCGGACGCTCCCGCACAGCTGGTACGACACCCCGAACATCCACCTCTGCACCGTCAAGGACTTCGAGGACCTCTGCCGCAAGTTGGGCGCCGTGATCCTCGACGAGCGCGTGATCCACGAGGGCCGCCAGGTCAACTTCATGCCCAACCTCCTCGGCTCGCTCGGCGTGTTTCGTTTCAAGGAGAAGTAGTCGCACCCGCGTAGGCGGGTGCCCAATCACCCCAGCGCCTCGATCGTCCTCCGCTTCCACCACAGCACCAGCAACCCCGGAAGCGCCACCACGAACGTCACGAAGAAGAACGTGACCCAGTCCAGGCCGAGATACTTCGGGTCTGTCATGTATCCCGCGGCCGGTCCCACGTAAACGCGCCCGACCGCGGACAGAGCCGAGAGCAAGGCGTACTGGGTGGCCGTGAAACGGCGGTCGCACAGAGCCATCAGCAGCGCGACGAACGCCGCCGTCCCCATGCCGCCCGCCAGGTTGTCCACGCCCACCGCGACGAAAAGCAGCGGATAACTCGTCCCGGCCGAGGCGAGCCACATGTATGCGAGGTTGGAGACCGCTTGGAGGATGCCGAAGGCCATGAGCGAGCGGTAGAGGCCCAGCTTCACCATGAGCGCGCCGCCGAAGAGCACGCCCACGATGGTCGCGGCGAGCCCCATGCCCTTGTTCACGTAGCCCACGTCGTCGGGCGTGAATCCGGCGCCGCGGATGAGGAACGCGGTCGAGAGCGAAAGCGCGAACGCGTCGCCCAGCTTGTAGAGCACGATCAGCACCAGCAGCACCCACGCACCGGGGCGCGAGAAGAACTCTCGCAGCGGATCGATCACCGCCTGCCGCAGCGTGCGCGGCGGGGCGGCGGCAACTACCGGCTCGCGTCCCCACAAGGCGGCCCCGATGCCAATGCCCATCAGCGCCGCCATCAGCAGATAGGTGTTCTCCCAGCCGATCGAGCCGATGAAGCCCGAGCCGGCGGCGAGCACTAGCGCGAGCGCGCCCGAGGTGAGCATCGCGAGCCGGTAGCCGAGCACGCCCAGCGCCGCCACGATGCCGCGCTGCTCGGGGGTTGCGACGTCGGCCTTATACGCGTCCACGGCGACGTCCTGCGAGGCTGACAGGAAGGCCACGAAGAGCGCGAGTGACGCGAGCAGCACGATATCGGTGCGCGGCGAGGTGAACGCCATCGCGGCCAGTCCCACGACGATCGCGGCCTGCGTGATCACGAGCCACCCGCGCCGGCGCCCGAGTGGCGGCACGAACCGGTCCATGAGCGGCGCCCACAGGAACTTCCACGTATAAGGAATGCCGACCAGCGTGATGAGGCCGATCGTCGCGAGGTCCACGCCCTCGACCGTAAGCCACGCCTGCAGGGTCGAGCTCACCAGCGCGATCGGCAGACCCGACGAGAATCCCAGCAGCAGCACCACCGCCAGGGTACGGTCGCGGAAGACGTCGGAGTACTTGGCGGTCTGCAAGGTGGGTGCAGAATAACTGACTAAGAGTTGTCG
>Ga0307505_10001709_pt1 | contig 16870 bp, 16 predicted proteins | sample 23_S_MG_FD_202183 | JGI IMG/M metagenome (GOLD analysis project Ga0307505, IMG submission 202183) | Soil microbial communities from Populus trichocarpa stands in riparian zone in the Pacific Northwest, United States - 23_S | ecosystem: Environmental > Terrestrial > Soil > Riparian zone > Trees...
GCATGCACGCGCCGACCGAGGTGACCTACGCGGTGCCGGCCAAAGCCGCCCGGTTCAACGCGACGGTGGGAGTCGCGCCACAGGTCGCTTCCTGTGCGAAGGCGAGCGTCGTCTTCGAAGTGACGGACCCGCGGGGCCGCGTCCTGGCGTCGAGCGGCACGATGCGCGCGGGCGATCGGGCGGTGGTACTCCGCGCCGAAGTCCGCGACCTTCCGCACGTGGTCCTGGTGGCCGGCGACGCCGGAGACGGCCGCGACTGCGACCACGCCAATTGGGGCAACCCGGTGTTCCTGCCCGATCCCACGGCGCGAAAGAGGGACGCGCCGTCACCCGCCGCCGCCCGGCTGAAAGCTGACGGCTGACCGCTGCTGCGGTCCCAAGGGGGACAGCACCTCGTGTTGCCATCGCGCGGGGTGGGGTGCAGGATGGCCGTCCGAGGTGACGAAAATGCCCACGTATCGCTCTCATACGACGACCCACGGCCGCAACATGGCGGGTGCGCGCGCCCTCTGGCGGGCCACCGGGATGACCGACGCCGACTTCGACAAGCCGATCATCGCCATCGCCAACTCGTTCACCCAGTTCGTCCCCGGCCACGTACACCTCAAGGACCTCGGCCAGATGGTGGCCCGCGAGATCGAAGAAGCGGGCGCGGTCGCCAAAGAGTTCAACACCATCGCAGTAGACGACGGCATCGCCATGGGACACGGCGGCATGCTGTACAGCCTGCCGTCGCGCGAGCTGATCGCCGACTCCGTCGAGTACATGGTCAACGCCCACTGCGCCGACGCGATGGTGTGCATCTCGAACTGCGACAAGATCACCCCGGGCATGCTGATGGCGGCGATGCGCCTCAACATCCCGGCGGTCTTCGTCTCCGGCGGGCCGATGGAAGCGGGCAAGGTGATCTGGAACGGCGAGAGCCGCAGCGTCGACCTGATCGACGCGATGATCGTCGCCGCCGATCCGAGCGTCAGCGACGAAGCGACCGCGACGATGGAGCGGTCGGCCTGTCCGACCTGCGGGTCGTGTTCGGGGATGTTCACCGCCAACTCGATGAACTGCCTCACCGAGGCGCTCGGTCTGTCACTGCCGGGCAACGGCAGCCTGCTCGCCACGCACGGTGATCGCCGCGCCCTGTTTCTGCAGGCCGCGCACGTGATCACCGAGATCACGCGCCGCTACTACGAGCAGAACGACACCACGGTGCTGCCGCGTTCGATCGCCAACTTCGCCGCGTTCGAAAACGCGATGAGCCTCGACATCGCGATGGGCGGCTCGACCAACACGGTCCTGCACCTGCTCGCGGCGGCGCAGGAAGGCGGCGTCGATTTCACCATGGCCGACATCGACCGGCTGTCGCGTTCGGTGCCGAACCTCTGCAAGGTGGCGCCGAGCACGCAGCTCTACCACATGGAGGACGTGCACCGCGCCGGCGGGGTGATCGGCATCCTCGCCGAACTCGACGCGGCGGGCCTGCTGCACAGCGACACCCACACGGTCCATTCTCGCACGCTGGGCGACGCGATCGCGCGCTGGGGCGTCACCAAGACCAAAGACCAGGGCGTTCTCGACTTCTACCGCGCCGCACCGGGCGGCGTGCCGACGACGGTCGCCTTCTCGCAGAACCGGAAGTACGCGGAGCTGGATGTCGACCGCGCCAACGGCTGCATTCGCGACCTCGCACACGCGTACTCGAAGGACGGCGGCCTGGCGGTGCTGTACGGCAATCTCGCCGAGCACGGCTGCATCGTGAAGACGGCGGGCGTCGACGCGGGGAACCTGACCTTCACCGGCCCCGCCCGCGTATTCGAAAGTCAGGACAGCGCCGTCCAGGCAATCCTCCTCGACCAGATCAAACCGGGCGACGTCGTCGTGATTCGATACGAGGGTCCCAAAGGCGGCCCCGGCATGCAGGAGATGCTGTACCCGACCAGCTATCTGAAATCGAAATCGCTCGGCAAACTCTGCGCGCTGGTCACCGACGGTCGCTTCTCCGGCGGCACGTCGGGTCTTTCGATCGGCCACGTCTCGCCCGAAGCCGCCGAGGGCGGAACCATCGGCCTGGTGCACGAAGGCGACCCGATCCACATCGACATCCCCAACCGCGAGATGCAGCTGCAAGTCTCGGAAGAGGAGCTGCAAACGCGCCGGCGCGCCATGGTGGCACGCGGCGATCGCGCCTGGCAGCCGGAGAACCGCGACCGCGTGGTCTCGCAGGCGCTGCAAGCCTACGCCGCCCTCACCACCAGCGCGGCGCGCGGCGCCGTGCGCGACGTGTCGCAGCTACGGCGCGGCGGAGCGACGCGCGAAACGTCGGCGGGCGTCGCCGACGTCGGGGCTGCAAGGCGAGTCTAAAGACCCTTCCAACCCGATCACTGCCCGCCGCTCGCCGCAGTGTTGCGGGTCGTCTCCCGCCCCTTGGACCACCGGCGAGGTTTCGCCCGTGGTTGACATGTGCTCCACATGAAACTATGCGTGCCGCATGTCGACGATGCTGCAGATTCGCAATGTTCCGGACGATCTCCATCGCAAGCTAAAGGCCCGGGCCGCCATCGAGGGTGTCTCGATGTCGGAGTTCGCCCTCCGCGAGATCAAAAGGGCGATTGACCGTCCCTCGCGCGCCGACGTCTTGGAACGGATTGCCGAGCTGCCGGAGGTGTATCTCCCCGAGTCCGCAGCGGCGGTGCTGCGCGGGGAACGGGAGTCGCGTTGATCGTTGTCGACGCGTCGGCGATCGTCGAGCTTCTACTCAATACTCCGCTGGGACGGGTCGTATCGCGGCGCATCCATTCGGCCGAAACAGTCTTACACGCTCCTCACCTGCTGGATCTCGAGGTGACACAGGTGCTCCGTCGATTCACCGCGACAGGCGTGATCGACGCAGCGCGCGCCGTTGCGTCGCTGCGCGCGCTGCGCGATCTCGATCTGGAGCGCCACTCGCATGAGCCGCTCCTCGATCGAATCTGGGCATTGCGATCAAACCTGACCGCGTACGACGCCGCATACGTGGCGCTGGCCGAAGCGCTTCATGCCCCGGTTCTCACGTGCGACGGCAAGCTCGCCGCCTCGCACGGTCTCGCGGCGCACATCGAGCTCGTCCGCTTGGGATGACTCATCCCAGATGGAAGCCGAGCGGACGACGTCCACGACGGGACGCAGGGACGATCCGAACGACCTCGGGGCGGCTACACCGTGACGCGACGCCGCCAAAAGGCGACGATCCCCACCACCAGCAGCGCGGCCAACCCCATGAGGATGCCGTGGTTTGACGCCGCCGGCGCGGTCGCCGCCAGCGACAGGCAATTGCCCTCGAGACCGTCGATAGCACAGTCTTGGTTCGGGCCGTCACAGGCGCTCTCACAGCACACGTTGTCGACGCAGTTGCCCGATTCGCAATCGGCCGCGTCCGCGCAATCACCGCCGTCGGGAATCATCGTCGGCGCGGTGGTCGTGGCGGTAGCCGTCGCGGTCGCCGTAGCCGTCGCGGTCGGCGTGTAGGGTATGCACACACCGACGACGCCACCCGACAGGGCCGCCGACGCCACATCCTGCGGCGTGCAAATTTGGTCCTCGAAGAAGGTGCCGTTCGTCAGGAGGCAGGGTAACTCGCCGGGGATACCGTCGGTACAGACCCCTTGGTGCTCGCAACAGCCTCGCAGCGGCTCGCGGCAGCTGCTGTTGTCCTCCGCGCACACCTCACCGGGAGAGAAGGTGCCGTTCTGGTTAACGCACAAACTTTCGACGGAGACCTCCGTGCATGCGGTGCCGTTGTCGACGATGCAGCAACCGGCACCGCCGGAACCAGCGATCGCGCCGTCCAGCAAGCTCCACAAACTAAGGCCAATGGCGGTTGCGGTGATGACGCTCCATGCGGCCCGTCCGGATTGCGACATGATACCTCCCGATCCCTGTCTGTGCGGCGGATGTGGATGATGAACCCGAGTCAGGAACGATGTCAACGACACGGGTCGTCTCTGCGTCCCCCCTCTCGTCCACCTGGGGTATGCGCGCCAAAGCAATCGCCATCCCACTTCGTCACCCCGGCGAAAGCCGGGGTCTAGCAGTCCGTTGAAAAACAGGCGCGCAAGCGAAAATGAGGATTTCGGCGTCAAGGCAAGGCGCGAAACCGGAAGCAAAGTCGTGACTTTTGTTGAGGATTTCGCAACGCAGCCGTGGCGCCGAAAGTCCATTTGCAGCGCGTGTCCTGTTTTTCAACGGGCTGCTGGGCCGCATGCCCCCGCCGCTCCATCTGGATCCCGGCGTTCGCCGGGATGACGTGCTTTTCGGCTTCGCGCTTCCCACCGACTCGAATTGCCGGGCAAAGCCGTCCACCTGCGTCCCTGTCTGTGCGCGTCGGCGATACCGTCGGCGCGCGACGAACCTTAGGTGCGTACACTTCTCACCGCAGCCACGCGGCGATTCCGATGACGAGCATTCCGACCAGTGCCAACAGGCTCACGGTGAAGAAGGTCGATCGCGCCAGGCGCTGGTCGAGGTAGTAGCAGAGCATGTGGCCAACGCGGCCCGCGACGTAGCACCACGCCAAGCCGTTGAGCCAGCTCGCCGTCGCAGCGGTGAAGATACCGAACAGCGCCAGCAGCGCGAAGGCCGTGACGCTTTCGTTGGTGTTGGCGTGGGCACGCGTGGCGCGGAAGAGAAAACTACCGTGATCGGCGGCGACCGGTGCGCCCGGCACGTGCCCGGCGCGAATCCCCGCGACGTCGGCGACCAGCATCTGGATCAACATCAGTCCGGCCGTCACGCCCATGGCGAGAACGGTCGCGGAGTACGGATACAACAGCTCGTACATCACAAACCCCCTGTCGTCGGTCCGTGGCTACCGGACCGGTGATCGCTTGCAGGGACATAGCACGCCGGTGTCGGATTCTGACGTCCTGAAGAAGAATTTTCTCGCGCCAAGACGCAAAGACGCCAAGTCGGATAAGGCAGAATCGACGATCGGTGTGATTCTCTCTTGGCGGCTTGGCGCGAGAAGAGATCCACGGCGTCGCGACACTACGGGACGCCGGCGACGGGCTGCATCCAGGTGTCACACGTTCCGCCAACCGTTGGTGTCTGGACCACCGGCTCTGCTCGGCAATCCTCTCCCATGGCGCGGACGCGGCAGGTGAGCTCGAGCGGATCACCGGACGCCAGCCAGCTCGGTACCTTCCGATACCGTCCCACCGAATCGAAACGGCAAGCGCGCGAAGTGCCGTACGGTGTGCAACCCTTCGGCGTCGCCAACGAGACCTTGCGCTTGTCGACGGTGAATCCGGGGTAGCGGTCCGCCGTTCGGACGATGTCCCGCTCGTTCTCCGCGCTCACCTCGGCGATCTGAAAGCTGTAGCCATCGCCGCGGCGCTCGCCGACCTGGATGCGGGTGTCGGCGATCAGGGCGAAACTCTCGCCCTTCCTGGCCACCGCCCCGGACATATACTCGAGGCGCGGATGGTCGGGGAAGCACTTACCCATCGCAGGCGGGTGGTAGTAATGGCGCAGCCGCGTCAGTTGCGCGCTCGGAACACCCGGAAACATCGTGGCCAGATCGGCGGCCGTGCCGAACAGGATGCGTTCGACGTCGGGCGCGCTCTGCTCGTACATCGCCTGCAAACGCGCGTACGAAGGTTGATCGGCGAGATCCGGCCGGAGAAAGCACGATGTCAGGCCGCTGGTCTGCGTCAGGTACTCGTCCCAGATGTTGTATTGCGAAACAGTCGAAGCGACGCCCTCGAAATCACCGGGCTCGCGACAGCCCTGTCCGCGCAGGCAGCGCTCGACACCGCGGTTGCGGATCGACAGCGCGATGGCGTTGCGCTCACAGGCGCCGTAGGCGTTGCAACCGCGGTCGAGATGCCCCTCGTACAAGGCGGTGCGCATGACGAAGTCGAGTTGGCGAGCGCGCGCAATGCTGGCGGCGGGCCAGCGGCTGGCGTGTTCGGTGGCGAACCCCGTCCATGCTCGCTGCAGCGTCTCGCGTCGCCCCACCAGGCGGCGGTTGGCGGCGGGGCAATAGCGCGAAATATGAAACGCGCGCACGATCTCGTCGATCTCTCCGCGCGCGGCGCGCGGCGTGTACGACTCGGGAGGCTGCGGGTCGAATCGCGGCGGCTTACCAAGCGCGAACAGCCGGCGCACGTCGATGACGTGCCGGTTGCCGTCGGCGCAATGGTGATTGGCGACGGTCAGGGCTTTGCGGGCTTCGAATGCCTCGGTGAATCGCCCGGCCGAAGCCGGCGTCGCGCCGTTGGCCTCGACCACCACGTCGAAGCCGACGTAAGGCGTTCCCTGGCCATCGGTCACCGGCGCGCCGCCGCGCACAACCACGCAAGGGATCACCGACGTCCCCTGCGTCAGACTTCCCGCCGGCGACGCCGGCCCGTCGCGCAGGAAGCGGTCGACGTCGTAGTAGGGAACCGCCGCCGGACCGTTGAATTGATACACGGTCATCAGCGGCGTCGCCGGGATCTCCGCCGCCGTCGTCGGGCCGGCCAGCGCGGCCAATCCCGCGACGGCGACGGCGACGAGACTGGGCGCGAGGGGACGTAACCGACGCGTCACTTCTGCTTCAATGCGGTGTCCATGGCCGCGAGCAACTCGCCGGACTGCTGCGGGTTGAAGAAGTGGGCGTACTTGTCGCGCGGCGCCTTGATCGAAGGCCACACTTCACCAGCCGGCGAGAGGAAGAAGGTGCGCGGAATGTACTCGCCGTCGGGCGCGTACTTGCCGCTGAGCTCTCCCTCCTTGTCCTTGTCCAAGCGGATCATGACGAAGTCCTTCGCCTTGGCGACGACCTTCTCGTCGTGGAACACGCCGCTGTACTTCGTGCAGTGCGGGCACCACTCGGTGAAGAAGATCAGCACGACCGGCTTACTGGTCTTCTTCGCTTCGGCGAGGCCGTCCGCGTAGCTACGCCATTGGATCTTACTGTCGTTCCAGTCGCCGCCGGCGTGAACCGCGCCGTTGCCCAACGTCAGAAAAAGGGCGGCCGCAGCCGCCACCATCGTCGCCCTGCGAAGCATCGTCAGACCTCCATTCATTCATCCTGCGTACAGATCGCCACCGTGCGGTGCAAGCCTGACGGCGCCGCGGTCCGTTGCGAACCTCAAGGGACAAAAACAATTCTCGCGCCAAGACGCCAAGCCGCCAAGAGGGTGGGAAAGTAGCACAGGGCGTCGTCGCCCGTTCTTATTCGACTTGGCGTCTTTGCGCCTTGGCGCGAGAAAATTCTAGTTCTCTTGGGGCTGGGAAAGTCCCGAACCATCCAGCAAAGACGACTCGATCGACCCTTGCGGATCGATCAGGGGAGAATCTCGAGGCGCTCCGGGTGCCAGAGTGCGCCGTCGAAGGCGACGATGTGCATCGAACCGAGTTCGATCGGCGCATGCTGCCACGCGGCGCGGCCGATCAAGTGGTCGAGGACGACGGCGATGACACCGCGGTGGAGGACCATGAGCCACTCGCCGTCCGGTTCGGCCGCGGCGACGGACTCGAAGCCCGCGACCACCCGCTCGCCGAAGGCTCGGCGACACTCGCCGTCAGGGTACACGAACACCTGCGGCGCGGCGCGCCACTCTGCGTAGAGATCCGGGTCGCGGGCCGCGATCTCTTCCTTCGTCAACCCCTCCCAACGACCGAAGTCGACCTCGTCGAACGCCGGCACGGCGCGAACCGAATGACCGGCCGGGGCCACGATCTCGGCCGACCGGCGCGATCGCCGCAGGGTACTCGAGAAAACGGAGTCGAATCGGGCCCCGACCACCGCGGCGGCGACCCGGCGCATCTGCTCTTCCCCAAGCGAGGCCAGCGGCACGTCGGTCGAGCCGTAGTACCGCACGCTCGACTGGCCGGTGGTCTCGCCGTGCCGAACGAGTGTGATGCGGCGCGCCGGCATTCTCACGCCGCGCCGACGACCGGTGCCAGGCTTTCGACTTCGGTGTTGCGAAACTGGCGGCCGGCGCTCATCGCGAGGAACACGCCGATCGTCGCGAGCAACGCGGCGACGACACCCGCCAAGCACAAGATCGCAAACGCCATGTCTTGCTTCTGTTGCGCCCAGTCGACCAGCCACACGGCGAACGAACCCACGCCGAAGGTGAGGACGAACTTGGCCCCATACGCTGTCGAGCGCCAGCGCAGCGGCGTGACGTGCGCCAGCAGACTGTTCTCGATCGGCTGCATGCCGAGCGAGAAGAAGACGAAGACCATGGCCGCGCCGATCAGGGGCACGCCGGAGAGAACCACCATCGCCAACAGCGCCGGCAGCGAGATCGCATGGAAAGCGAAGTACAGCCAGCGCAAGTCGCGTTTGTCGGCCAACACACCGCCCAGGTACTGGCCGCCGATGCCGATCAGGTAGACGAGGGAGGTGGTCGCGCCGAAGCTGAACATCGACACGCGCTGCTCGAAAAAGGCGGGCTGGATCACCGTATTGCCGCGGTAGGAGATGCCGGCGAGGGCCGAGGCCACCAGCAACACGGCGAAGAGATGAACGGCGCGAAACTGCGAAGGTTCGGCGTCGGCGAGCGACGGGGTCTCGACCACGGCGCTCTCGTCGATGGGAACGAACGCGGCCAGCACGGCCAACACACAAGCGGCGTAGCCGACGGTCGCGTACGCGCCGCGCCAACCGATCCAATCGCACAGCGACGCGGTGACGATCGGGGTCAGGGCGATGGCGACGTTGCCGAAGATGCCGTTGATCGCCAGCGCACGACCGCGCCGAACGACCGTGCGCGAGATCAAGCTCATCCCCACGGGATGGTAGGCGCTGGCGAACAGGCCCATTCCGGCCAGGCAAAAGGTCAGCGCGGGACCGTGCGACGACTCCCCCGCGGCGATCGCGAACACGCCCATCCCGGCGATGCCGGAGATGATCAGGATCCGCGCGCCGACGCGATCGCCGAGCAGACCGAAGGGCAGCGCGCCTAGACCGAAGAACAGATAGCTCAGGAAGCTCCAGCCGAGCACCTCGGCGATCGGGATGCCGGTCTCCTGCGCCAGGCTGACCGCCAGCGTCGGGAACATCAGCTCGAAGAAGTGGGTGCTGAAATGACCGGCGCCGGTCAGAAGAACGACGTTGCGCTCATTGGTGGGCAAGCCGATGTCCCGCATGAAGCCGTGGAAGCTATCGGAGCGGCGAAGTCTCGACAACCCGAGGACTGGTAGTGTCTCGTATTGAAACAGGGGCTTCGACAGGCTCAGCCCGAACGGTTTGGAACTGGCTCGATCCAAATGGGTTTACCGTTCGCCCTGAACTACTATCGCCGAACTTCTGCGCGTGACGCGCGGATTTCTGGGCGCAGGCTGAAGACCTGCGGCTACAGGGTGGCCCGGCTACCGGTAGGCGCAGGTCTTTAGCCTGCGGACCCGGTTGGGTTGCGGGCGACAGCCCGCGCTGAGCCCTGTCGAAGGGCGTGCAAATCAAACTGCGACACACAAAGGCACGAAGCCACAAACGGGTGGCTCGGTCGCGGTCGGGTGGTGATCGGGTCTACGGTTCAGTGCCGCGGGTGATGCTCGCTCGCGGCGCCGAGGAGGTCGGCGGCGACGAGTGCCGTGCGCTGGACAAACTCCTCGGACACGAAGACGTACATCCGCCACAGGTCCGCGTGGCGCGTGGCAAGAGCCGCGATCTCGCTGGCACCGCCCGCGTCGATCTCCGTCATCGGGACGATACCGGCTGGAGTCAGGGCAAGGGCCGCCGCCTCTTTCATCATCGTCGCCCCCGGGCAGTACACGATCACCTCGTGCGGGTCGGCGCCGATTTCGCGCGCCAATTCGCCCTCGGCGGCGGCGCGCGTCCGCGGCGAATGGTGGTACAGATCGATCAGGCGTTGTCGGTCGCCGGCGGGCAGACTGCGCGACGAAACCACGTAGCCGCGTTTCAACAGGCGGCGTCGCCGCAATCGATCGTCGAGCGCGCGGATCTCCGGCACCGCACTTTGACGCAGGCCCCACAACAGCGATGCGTCGTCGAGTTCCAGCAGCGCGGGTTCGGTCAACTCGCCGGCGGCCAGCGCCATCTCGACCGCCTTCGAGATCATCGCGCCGGCGACGACCTTGGTGTGGTGATAGTAGACGCGCTCGGTGAGGAAATAGCGCATACGCAGCAGTTGCACGATCTCCGACCAGGCGTCGGGGCGCGTCATCCCGTGCTTGCTCATGTCGAGCACGAGGCGGCCGTCGCTGACGGCGAAGTAGCGGAAGACCCGGTCGTCGTAGCTCTGCGCCAGGCCCGTGTAGAGCGAGTCGCGACGCAGGTAGTCCAGCAGGTCGGCGTCGATCGTGCTCGACACGATGTCGGTCATCCAGCGCTCACCGGCCGGAAGAGATGCGTCGAGTACATCCGCCACTGGCTGGCGCATGCCGAGCGACGCCAGCGTCGCGCCCAACTCGCCGGCCAGCAGGCGCGGCAGGCGGTCGCCTTTGTCGTGGCGCGGGAAGAGACGCCTCTCGTCCTCGAGCGTGTGGCCGAACGGCACGTGCGTCACGTCGTGCAAGAGCGCTGCGACGCCGACCGCGGCTTCGGCCTCCGCCGACACGTCGACTCCGTTGCGGCGCAACCCGCCGATCAGCCGGTGCGCCGTCGCGCACGTGCCCAGCGAGTGCTCGAAGCGGCTGTGCACCGCGCCCGGATACACGAGGTAAGCCGTGCCGAGCTGCTTGATGCCGCGCAGGCGCTGCACCGCCGCCGAGTCGAGAACGGCGGTCTCTACGCGACTGAGCTCGATGTCCCCGTGGACGGTGTCGCGGATCAACACTTGAGGGACGAGGGGCGGGGGGCGAGGGGCGAGGGAGTTCGGAGGATCATCGTGACTCGCGGTCGAGGAGGAGGATTTGGATGGAGCGGCCGACGGGGCCGTGCTCGTCCCAGAGTAGGGACTCGGCGAAGCCGATGCCGGTGCGGTCGAAGCGTGAGCGCGATTGCAGGCAGATCCACTCGCCGGCGGGTGGGCGGGTCAGGTAGACGGTGAGATCTGGATTGATGAACGAGTAGCCGTCGGCGCGGTCGAGTTCCCAGCTGACGCCGTTGCCGAAATCGGCGGCGGCGATCGCGCGTGCGACCGGCGGCGTCGGTCGATCGGGTACCACGGGAACTCGCAACCGGATCCAGTCGACGCTGGGACCCCGCGCATCAAAGGCTCCCTCGACGAAGCGGTGTTCGACAGCGTGGCCGTGGAAGGCGAGCTGATCCGACGGTTGATGCCAGCGCGGCAGGTTGGAGGCGCCCTCGCCGGGACCGGCCGGAGGGCGGTCGACGGTCAGATCGCGCGGCAGTTCGAGAGACTTGGTGCGGATGCGCAGGACGCGCGCCCGCGCCACCTCGCTGTCGCCGGCGCGCATCGAAAGCCCGAACAACTGCACCTTGCGCCCCGGGCGTTCGAGCACCGTGTCCACCGTCAGCGGAGAGAGGGGAACCGGTCGCAGCAGTTCGATGGTGATGCGGGCGATCGCCATCTCCGCGCCGCCTTCGAACTCCTCCGCGCATAGCGCCAGCAGCGCGCCGGGCGCGCCGCCGTGTTGCGCATCGGGATGCCAGGGACCGCGCGTCAGACCCGTCGGCACGAACCGCGCGCCGTCCCGTTCGTACAGGGCCCGCGCCTCTTCCATGAGATCCCTACCTCAGCCGCGCATGCCGACGGCCGGCGCGTGCTCGTGCAGGCTCGCGTCGGCGCTCGGGCGCGCACCGACCCGGGCGAACCAGGCGTTGATGTTGGCGAGCTCCGCCGGCAGCGGCTGCCCGACGCCCGCGCCGAAGTCGAGAAACGCGTACAGCAGGATGTCGGCCATGGTGAAGCGATCGCCGCACAGGAACTTCCGGCCGTCGGCCATCAAACCGTCGAGCCAGCCGAGATTCTCGCGCGCGACTCGCTTGAGTCCGGCCGATGCCTCGGGAACCGTCGGGATGCGATCCTTGAAGATCGCCAGACCTTCGCCATAGCGGAAGCCGTTCGCCAGCGGCTCGATGATGTTGAGATCGACCCGCCGCGTCCACATCCGCGTCTCCGCCTTTTCCAGCGCGGTGGTGCCCACCAGCGGCGGCGACGGCTTGGTGTCTTCGAGGTACTCGCAGATCGCCGTCACCTCCGCGATGACCGTGCCGTCATCAAGTGAGAGGCACGGGAGCTGTCCGGCCGGGTTCTTCTCTTTGTAAGCGGCCTGGCGATTCTCGCCGCCCATCAGGTCGACCTCCTGCTTCGCCAGGTCGATACCCTTCTCCGCCGCAAACATCCGCACCATGCGCGGATTCGGTCCGAGACTGTTCAGTAGTTTCATCGCGTGGCTCCTTTGTCGTTGCGGGACCTCCGTTCGTAGTGCTTCCAGCGTCGCCGCACAAACATTTCAGCTGTCAGCTTTCAGCCATCAGCTGTCAGCTTGGCGGCCAGGATATTGCACGGCTGAAACTCTCTCGATTCGCATCCTTTGTCACCCCCGCCCTATCCCGTCGTCACCCCGGCGAAAGCCGGGGTCCAGCCTGGATTCCGGCTTTCGCCGGAATGACGTTGGGGACGAGGAATGACGGTCGGGAAGGAGTCGTTTCTCGTTCGTATGATCCGGCGGCACGCCGGTGGCCCCACTGATAGCTGACAGCTGATGGCTGACGGCCGGGGCAGGCTATGCCGGCCCCGATGCGCGGAAGCGGATCGGCAACACGCCGGGCACGCGGAAGAGCGACGGGCCCCACTCGATCGTTTCGCTTTCGAGTTCGAAGTCGCGCGCTCTCGCCATCAACCCGCCGATTGCCAGCTCCGCTTCGAGGTGCGCGAGGTGCGCGCCGAGACAGAAGTGCGCGCCGCCGCCGAAGGCGAGGTGTTCGTTGTTCGGCCTGCGGATGTCGAAACGATCGGGATCGGGAAAGCGCTCCGGGTCGCGATTGGCTGCGTGCAGCAGGCACCACACCGTGCTGTTCTTCGGGATGGTGATGCCGTCGAACGTCGCATCCTCGTGCACGACGCGAGGTGTAAGGGGAATCGGACTGTCGTAGCGCAGGCACTCGTCGACCGCGCTGGCGATCAAGTCGGGATTCGCCTGCAAGATGGCTATCTGCTCCGGGTGGCGGACGAGGGCCCGGGTGCCGTTGGCGATCAAGCCGATGGTGGTTTCGAAACCGGCGATGAGGAGGCCGATCGACTGCGAGATCAACTCCTCGATCGAGAGTCGGTCGCCTTCCTCTTCGGCGCGAATCAGATTGGAGAGAATGTCGTCGCGGAGGTTGGCGCGCCGATCGTCGATCAGGTCGACGAAGTAGGCGGTGAGATTCGCGGCCGCCGCGACGGCGCGCTCGATAGCCTCCGGTGGAGCGATCCCCGCCGCCAGGCCGTGCGTCGCATCGGCTGTCCACGACGTGAAGCGGTCGCGGTCGGCGAGCGGCACGCCCATCATTTCGCAGATCAGCGTCGACGGCACCGGTAGCGCGAGATCGCGGACCACATCCATGCGGCCGGTCGGAATCACGCGGTCGAGGCATTCCTCGGCCACCGCCGCGATCTTCGGCCGCAAGCGCTCGACCGCACGCGGCGTGAAGCCGCGGCTGACCAGCTTGCGCAGGCGGGTGTGGTTCGGCGGATCCTGCTGCAACATGAAACGCCCGGGCGGCGTGTCGGCAGCGGCGGCGAACGGCAACAGGCCCGTCGTGGTGCGTACGCCGGCCGGTACTTCGCGCAGCAGGCGCACCACATCGCGGTAGCGCGACAGCCGCCAGACGCCGATCGGCGTCAGATTGATCGGATCGGCGGCACGCAACACATGCAGAAAAGGATACGGGTCGTCGCGATAATTCTCGTCAAAGGGGTTACAGCCCTTCCAAGGGTCGTCTTGTACCGCTCGTTCCATATTGACTACAGACCACCTTTGGTCCGGCTGCGTCAAGGGTTCGAGTTCGCAATCTCCTCGCCTGCGGATTATCGTCGCGCCTTTCGACAATTGCCTGGCGACACGGAAGGAGAGCGCGATGAAGATCGGTTTGGCCATGGGGGGCGGCGACAAGGAGACTCCCAAACAACTCGTCGACCGGATCGTACAGGCCGAGGCCGCCGGGTTTCCGTCGGTGTGGTTGGCCAACATCTTCAGCCTCGACGCGCTGACCGTGCTGGCGTTGGCCGGCGAGCGGACAAAGACGGTCGAACTCGGCACCGCGGTCGTCCCGACCTACCCGCGCCATCCGCACGCGCTGGCGCAACAGGCGGCGACGGTGAACGCCGCCTGCGGCGGCCGCCTCGCCCTCGGCCTCGGGCGCAGCCACCAGATGGTGATCGAGAACATGTTCGGCATCCCGTACGACAAGCCGATCACCCACATGCGCGAGTACCTGACGGTGGTCCGCGACCTGACGCAAAAGGGCAGCTGCGCCGTCGACGGGAAGATGTACAAGGTCAACGCCTCCCTCTCCGTCAGCGGATCGGGGCCGTTCCCGATTCTCATCGGCGCGCTGATGCCGAAGATGCTCGAGGTGTGCGGCGAACTATGCGACGGAACGCTCACCTGGATGTCAGGGCCGGTGCACATCGAGAAGAACATCGTCCCTGTGCTGCACGACGCGGCCAAACGCGCCGGCCGACCGGTGCCGCGCGTCATCGCCTCCTTGCCGCTCAGCATCACCTCCGACCCCGACGGCGCGAAGGCGTTCGCCGCGAAGGCGTTCCAGATCTACGGCATGCTGCCCGTGTACCGCGCCTGTCTCGACGCGGAAGGAGCCGAGGGCCCGGCCGACCTGGCGCTGGTCGGCGACGAAGCGACGGTCCGCAAAGGACTCGAACGACTCGCGGCGGCGGGCGCGACGGACTTCTACGGCGCGATCTTTCCGACGCCGAACGACGACAGCTCGACGAAGCGAACGATGGATTTCCTCGCCAGCCTCGGCGGACGCATCTGAAAAAAATTCACCACAGAGACACCGAGAACACAGAGAGGCTACCGACAAAACGCGGATCCAATTCTCGACATCGACCAGCAGTGGGGATCGGGTTCACGGCGCTACGGTTGAATCTCCCAAACGCCTTCATTCTCTGTGTTCTCCGTGCCTCTGTGGTGAGATCTATTTTTTCTTCGAAATTGACTCGCGCGAGACATCCTTTACTTCGCCAGGGCTGCTCGCAGCGCCGGTTCCAACATTACGGCGTGAGACACACCGACGGTGGCGAGGACGCGCTGGTACTCCTCGACCGCATCGACCAGGCGGGCGAGCATGTGCTCGTCGCGCATGCGGTTGGACTGTCGAGCAATGCGCTGCGTCGGCAGTTCGTCGAGCATCGGGTCGGTCTGCCACGCCGTCACGCTGCGCGGTTCCAGCGCCGCGCCGAGGACGCGCTGATGCTCCACCTCGATGAACGGCCACTCGAGTCGGTCGATCCCCAGCGGCGGTCCGATCAGGTCGAAGAAGTCGCGGAAGTAGCCGTCGTAGTCCATGCGCGCGGTCTTGCGGTTGAACGACGCCAATTGGCGCACGACCAGGAACACGAGCGCGTCGCCGCTGCCGATCTCGTCGCGCAGCCGCCGCGCCTCCTCGGGCAGCGGAATGTCCATGCTAGCCGTCTCGATCCCTGCGCGCGCCGCGAGATGGCGGAGTAGGCCCGCCTCGCCGTGCCTGCGGATCGCGACCTCGCGATCCGGCTCGGCGAACGGCGGCGTTCCTTCATGCAGCACGGCGGCCGGCCGCACCGACGAGAACAGCGCCTCGATCTGGTCGAACATCGGATCGGCCGGATCCGAGCTATGCAGCCCGCCGAAGAGCAGCAAGCGACCACCGCCGCCGCGGACGTCGACGAGATACGGAGTCGGATGGCGAATCGCCGCGTACTGCTCGAAAGTCAGGATGGATCGAGACGAAGGCATTGGCGGCGGATTCCGGCGCGGCGGTTCACAGCGTGATGCCGCCGTCAAACGTCATGATCGAGCCGGTCATGTAGCGCGCCTCGTCGGAGGCGACGAAGGCGACGGCCGCGGCGACTTCCGCCGGCGCCGCGTTGCCAAAAGGCGAGGTGATCTTCAGTAGGCGCTTGTAGGTGGCGCCTTCCGGGAGCGAGAACTTGCCGATCAGTGGTGTCTCGATACCGCCGGGGGCGACGGCGTTCACCCGGATCCCCGAGTGGATGTACTCGTCGGCCAACGCCTTCGTCAGCATCACGACACCGCCCTTCGACGCGCAGTACGCCGCGCTCCACGGCTGTCCGATCAGGCCGGCGTTCGAGGCGATGTTGACGATCGTGCCGCGCCCGGCCGGCAGCATGTGCCGGAGGACCGCCTGGCACATGAGGAAGGTGCCGGTCAGGTTGACGCCGATGATGCGCTGCCACTCCTCGAACGGCACCTCGTGGGTATGCGCGAGCTTGCCGATGCCCGCGCAGTTGACGAGGAGATCCGGGACGCCGAGGTCGCGCGCGACGCTGTCGACCGACGCCGCCACCGAATCGGGACTCGAGACATCCGTGGTGTAGGCGACCGCCTCACCGCCGCTCGCGCCGATCCCGGTCGCGGTTTCGCGGGCGGCCACTTCGACGACATCGAGACAAGCGACCCGCGCGCCTTCCGACGCCAACCGCTCGGCCGTCGCCCGACCCAATCCCGAACCGGCCCCGGTGACGACGGCGATCCGCCCCTTGAATCTCTCCATGAACAACTCCTCGCTGTGAATCCCGGTTACGAGATCAGCCGCGAACTCGGTCATGACCGTTGATCGAATCGGCAAGCTGGGAGGTTCTACAAGGTCCGTCCCGGCCTGCCAACATCCCCCCAGGACAGAGCGCGGCTTCACTCGAATCACTCCTCGCGCGGACGCTCGTGGAAAGAACTGGCGCTCCACGAGCCCGGAAAGCATAGTGCGGCGGACTTCGAGGGCCACGACATGATGCGTCTCTACGATTACGCC
>Ga0307505_10001710_pt1 | contig 16862 bp, 12 predicted proteins | sample 23_S_MG_FD_202183 | JGI IMG/M metagenome (GOLD analysis project Ga0307505, IMG submission 202183) | Soil microbial communities from Populus trichocarpa stands in riparian zone in the Pacific Northwest, United States - 23_S | ecosystem: Environmental > Terrestrial > Soil > Riparian zone > Trees...
TGTGTACGCGATGCGGAAGAACCTGAGCACTCTCATGGGGATGCGGGATTCTAACCGTCGGTCACGGGGAGTGAGGAAGCACTCACGCCCGTTACCTCTGAAATTTGACCCCGCCGGCACATAGTGCCTACTCTGGCGCCATGACATACAAGGCCGACCGTCCCTTCACCCTCTACTTCGTGCGCCATGGCGTGACGGAGCCGAACTTCCGCGGCTTTCGCTGCGGCGGGGACCTGGACATCCCGCTGATGGACATCGGCTGCGACCAGGCCTACCTGCTCGCCAAGCAGATCGAGAAGATGAACCTGCGCATCGGGGTGATCGTCACCGGCTCGCTCATCCGCACCCGCCAGACGGCTTCGATCATCAGCGCCGTGCTGGGCAACGTGCCGGTCGAGGTCGACCCGCTCTTCAACGAGCGCCGCCTGGGCCAATGGAACAACCGGCCGATCGCGGAAACCGAGGAGCTGCTCGCCGCGAAGGTGACGCCGCCCGGCGGCGAGTCGGAGGCCGACTTCGAGCAGCGCCTCACGCGCGGCCTCGACAACCTCAAGCCGCAGATGGACCGGCGCCCGCTGCTGGTGAGCAGCAAGGGCGTCGGGCGCGTGCTGAACGTGCTGCTCGGCGGTCCCGGCCGCATGCAGGTCGGCAACGGTGAGATCGTGGAATTCAACGTCGCGCGCGAGTCCAGCGGAATGGTGCTCAAGATCGCGCGCCCGCACCAGCTCTAGCACTCCCGAAGCCTGCCCCGGCGCGACAGTTGGCCGGGTGCGTCCTCCCTGGACGCTACGCCGTCGCGGCCTCCTTCACGGGGGCCGTTTTCGTTTCTCCCGCGTCGTCGCGCAGCCTCGCGTGCAGCACCGTCCACTCGCGCGAATCGGCCAGTCCCATGAGCCACCGGCGGATGAACCAGTTCTGGTTGCGGTCCGAGAGCACCGGCGTGTGGCCGGTATCGGGCACGTGCATCACGCACACGCGCTCGTTCAGCCGCATGCGCTTCAAAGTCGGCTCGAGCAGCGCGTCCGAGAGCATCCCGTGGATCACGAGCACCGGGCAGCGCATGCGGTCCCAGTGGCGCCATTGGTCGAGGCTCTGCTTCGCGTCCTCCCGGTATGACTGCAGCGCGCGCACGTCGTGGCGGTAGACGCGTCCGCTCTCCTCGTCCGACCACTTGGTCTGGTGGAACGTCACGTTGAAGCGGATGTCGTCGCTGATCGGCCCGTCGTTCTTCTGCGAGGCGCCGATCTTGCGCAGCAGGTCGGCGGGATCGCGGAAGACGTAGTGGCGCGCGAGCGTCTGCGAGCGGCGCGCGCGGCGCTTCTTCGGGATGTAGGGGCCGATGTCGTTCAGGATCACCTTGGTCACCAGGCTCGGATGGCGCGATGCGAACTCGATCGCCGCGCTGCCGCCGAGCGAGGAGCCGAGCAGGATCACCGGACCGCTCGCGACGTGGTCGACCAGCTGGCGGATCTGGTCCACGTAGGTCGCGAGGGAGTAGTCGCGCTCGTCGGCCATCCAGCCGGATCGGCCGCGTCCCACCCAATCCATGCAGATCACGCGGAACTCGCTCTCGAGGTCGGCCGCGAGATAGTTGAAGCGCATCGCCGAGTTGGCCACGCCCCCCACGCAGACGATGATCGGGTTGGAGGGCTCGCCCCAGTCGGTGTAGGCGACCTTGACCGGATAGGGCTTCCTGAAGCGCAGCGCGCACTTCTGCAGGCGAACGGGGTGGTGGTAATCGAAGTGGCGCAGGTCGAACTTGCCGTCGAAGCGGTCGATGATCCGCTTGGCGAGCGCCATGTACTCGTCCCACGACTTGAGGACCCGGCGGCGCCCCGGGATCGGCGGTTCCCAGTCAGGGTCGTGCCGGCGGCGCGCCTTCGCTGCCATGCTACTTCTTCTCGTCCTTCACGTAGCCGAGCGAGATCGCCCGCCGGCCCGCCCGCTCGCGCTCGCGCTGGCGCAGCACGTCGATCATCACGTTGAAGGTGCGCGCGAGTTGCCCGACCTCGTCGTTGGCTCGCACTGCGATGTTGGCCTTGTCGTAGTTGCCGCTCTTCAACGCGTGCGCGGCCGCGGTGAGCTGCTCGATCGGCCTCACGATCGTACGCGCGAACCAGAGCGCGAGCAGCAGGAACACCGCGCCCACCAGGGCGACGCTCACGAGCACGTTCTCGAAGAGCCTCTCCAGCGGCGCCGCGAAGTAGTCGCGCGACTCGGATACGCCCACCACCCAGTCGTGGCCCGGCACGGGCGCGAAGCCCGCGATCTCCTCGCGCTGCGAGACCGTGGAGTAGTACGAGACGTTTCCGCGCTCCTTGGCGCCCAGCATGGCCGAAGCGAGCTTGGACTCCCTCAGGCTCTCGATGTTGGTGCGGCGGAAGCGCTGGTCGGCCTTGATCTCTTCCAGCTGCGCATCGCTGAGCGGCGTGAGGCTCTTGAACATCTGCTTGTCGTCGGAGTGCCAGACCACCACGCCCATGTGGTCGATGAGGAACGGGATGCGGTCGTTGCCGACGCGCGCTTGCGTGAGCATCTGGCCGATGGGCTCCGCCTTGATCCGCATCACCACCGCACCGATGACGCCGCCCGTGGGGTCGAAGACCGGGCGCGAGTAGAAGACACCCGCGGCGCCGGCCACCGAGCCCACGATGATCCCGGTCATGTGGCGCCGGCCTTCCATCGCCTCCTTGAAGTACTCGCGGAACTTGAAGTTCTTGCCCATCACGTTGGGATCGGTGGCGACGATGGCGTCGCCGGCCGTGGTCATCACCATCGTGAACTGGATGTCGGGGTTGGCCTTCACCAGGCCCTGGAGCTTCCTCAGGATCCGCTCCGTTCCCGCATCGGTGGGCTTCTGCAGGTAGGCGACGAAGTCCTGGTCGGTGCCCACGTAGTCGGCGAGGTTGCGGCTGTCGTTCAGCAGCTGCGAGATGCGCCCTGCCGTGCTCTGCGCCAGGCGCTCGAGGTTGGTGAGCTCCACGGTCGCCACGTAGTCCTGCGTGCGGCCGAGGTTGTAGTACGCGGTGATCAGCATGGGCGCGAGCGCCGTGGCCACCATCGCGAGCGTCATCTTGACCGCCATCGGCCAGGAGGCCGGGTAGCGCAGGTCGCGGAAGAAGCGCGCGAAGCGGTTCTTGAGCAGCCGCGGTGAGCGCAGCGCCTGCCCCCACGTGACCACGCCCGCGTCGGCGTCGGCGTCGCTCTTGCGCAGCGCCTCCTCGAGCCCGAGCGCGGCGGCATTCGACGAGAACAGCGCCTTGCGGAAGGCCTCCACGTCCTGCGGCCGGTCGCTCGGATGCATCTTGAGCGCCCAGTCGATCGCGCGCAGGAACTCGGGGCTGTACTTGCCCTTGCCGAGCATCTCGGCTGCGGGCAGCGGGTCCGGATTCTCGAGGCGCGCGGGCGCGTCGTAGGGCTTCTTGCCCGTGATCAGCCAGAAAAGCGTCGCGCCCATCGCGTAGATGTCGGTCCATGGGCCCTGCCGGCCGCCGCCGGCATATTGCTCGATCGGCCCGTATCCGGGGGTGACGACCGTGCCCATCTCGGCCTTCTCGACCGCGGTCTGGCGCGCGGCGCCGAAGTCGAGCAGCACGAGGCTGCCGTCCTCATCGCGCACGTAGATGTTGTCGGGCTTGATGTCGCGGTGCAGGTAGCCCGTTGCATGGACCACCGCCAGGCCGTCCAGCAGGGGCGCGAGCAGCGAGACGATGGTGGTCTCGGGCACGTTGTCGCGCTTCTTGCGCCACGCCTTGAGCGACTGGCCGCGCTCGTACTCGAGCACCATGTACGCGGTGCGGTTCGCCTCGAAGAAGCGGGCCACGCGCACGATGTGCGGGTGGCGGAAGGTCGCGAGCGTGCGCGCTTCCACGAGGAAGCTGTCCAGCCCGTTCTGGTAGAAGTCCTGGTCCTCGTCGGCGCGCGCCGAAACCGTGTGGTCGGTCGCCCGGTAGGCGAAGTCCTCGGGCAGGTACTCCTTGATCACCACCTTGGAGTTGAGGTTCACGTCGGTGGCGGCGTACGCGATGCCGAAGCCGCCCTGGCCCAGCACCCCGTCGATGCGGTACTCGAACAGCCGGAATCCGACCGGCAGGGCGGTGTTGGCCGCCGGGGGCTTGGGGGAGATCGCCCGGCGGGGCTCGTTGGCGGCGGAATGCGGGGCAGCGGGGGGGGCGGCGGGGGTGGCCGGCCCGGCGGGGGTGGCGGCATGGGGAGGAGCGCTGGCCGGCACGGCGGCCCCTTGGCCGGACGCCGTCCGCGCCTTCAACGACGACGGATCGATGATCGTCGGCTCGAAAGTGTAGTTGTCCGCCGTAATGCGTACGGTGGGCTCGCTGGGGTCGAAAACGGTCTTTTCGCCCCCGTCCTTCGGCTTGTCGCTCACTGGCTTCCCCTGGCATCCCGGCCCCGGCCGGGTCCACGGCTCAAAACTAACACAAAAGCCCGGAAAAGCCACGAAAAAGCTCACAAGACAGATACTTACGACTGTAATTTTAGGTATTACACAAGCGCCGTGATACCATTTCGGCCAGAAGGGCCGTCTCGGCCAGAAGGCCGTCGGGGGAGGTTTCGGGGAATGGGGACGATACGCGTACGGTTCATACTCGTGGCGCTGGTGGTGAGCCTCTTCGCCGTCGGCATGTCCGCGTTCCTGAACTATTTCAAGTACAAGAGCACGATCGGCAGCATCGTGAAGTCGCGCGTGCTGCTGGTGGGCCGCGGCATCGAGAACAGCGTGCAAGCCTCCCTCCAGGTCGGCATGCAGTTCACCGAGATCGGCACCCTGTCCCAGCTCCTGCAGCGCGAGCAGTCGAGCGACCGGTTGATCCGCGGCATCGACGTCTTCGACTCGGCCGGCCAGGTCATCTACAGCAGCGACCGCGCCCGGGTCGGCCAGAAGGTCCCGGAGACGTGGCTGCGCGCCGCCGAGCGCGCCAAGAAGACCGAATGGTCCGCCGAGGCGACCGAGGACTACGTGGCCGGGATCTCGGTAAGGAATGCATTCAATCTCGCCGTCGGCTTCCTCGCATTGCGCTACGCGCGCGAGGAGGTGGACCGTGCGGCCGCCAGCGCGGGGCGCGAGATCCTCGCGGCCTCCCTCACCGCGTTCGCGGGCGTGGCGGTGCTGGCCCCGCTCGCCCTCATCATCGTGATCCGGCGCTTCGAGCGCGACCTGCGCACCCTCGAGGTCGCCGCGGGGCACCTGGAGGACAAGTCCCCGGCCCAGCAGGGCCCGCGCGGCTCGGCCTTCGACAGTGCGATCGGCAGCCTGCGTACCTCCCTCGACGAGGCCAACAAGTCCCTCGACGACTTGAGGGCCAAGCTCGATGCCGCCGGCTGAAGGAGTGATGCTGGAGAAGAACTACCTCTGGCGCGTCTATTGGCGGCTCGCCGGGGTGATCATGCTGTGCGTCGTGCTGGCGCTCGCCGTGGTGTCGTATTTCTCCCACCGCGTGTTCGAGCGCGAGCTCGTCCCCGAGACCGAGCAGAAGGCCGCGACCGTGGCCTCCTCGGTGCGCGCGCTGCTCCTCAAGGCGACCGGCTACGGGGTGCCCTTCGCCTCGCTCTACGGCGTCGAGCAGACCTTCCGCGAGGTGATCGACGAGAACCCCGAGTTCAGCTTCGCGGCGCTCACGGACACCGAGGGCCGCGTGCTCTTCAGCCGCGGCGACGAGCCGGCCGGGGCGCGCGACTACTTCCGCCGCCCCGCGGTGATCGCGGTGGGCCTCGACCCCTCGGCCAGCTGGCGCAACGAGCAGGTCGGCAAGGACTACATCGTCTCGCTGCCCATCGCCACCGACAAGCCGGTGGGCATGCTGCACATCGTGATCGACGGCCAGTTCGTGGAGAACGTGCTGCTCGAGGTGATGCTCGACGTGCTGGTAGTGCTTGTGGTATCGCTCTTCTTCACGCTCGAGCTGCTGAACTTCATGGCCGGGGCGCGCCTCGCCTCGGGGCTGGGGGAATTCCAGCACCAGGTCGACCGCATGCGCGGGGGCGACTTCACCGCCACCGCCCGCATCCGCGCCAACGACGAGATCGGGCGGATGCTGCGGCGCATCGACGCGGCGATCGACCACCTGAACGTGCGCTACGAGTTCCTCGTGGGCGAGCTCGACGAGAAGATGCGCTCGGCCGCGGGCGCCCGGCGCGAGGCGCTCAAGCCCGCCGCGGGAGCGCTCGAGGGGATCAAGCAACGGCTGCGATTCGGGTCGGCGCGCAAGGAGAGCGACGGCGACGAGATGAACCTGAACCGCATCCGCGCCCCGCTCTTCGCCTTCATCCTCGCCGAGGAGCTCACGCGCTCGTTCCTGCCGAACTACGTGAACCAGCTGCTGGTGGTGATCCCGGGCCTCTCGCCGCAGGTGGTGATCGGCCTGCCGATCATGCTTTTCATGCTGATCGTGGCCCTCGGCCAGCCGTACCTCGGCAGCTGGAGCGATCGCATCGGGCGGCGCCGGGCGATGCTGATCGGCGCCTCGATCGCGACCGTGGGCTTCGGCGCCACGTCGGTCGCGGTGAACCTCTACGACCTCCTGCTGTGGCGCTCGCTCTGCGCCATCGGTTATGCGATGGTGTTCGTCGCCGCGCAGGGCTACGTGCTCGACCGCACCGGCCAGCACAACCGCGCCCAGGGCTTCGCGCTCTTCATCGGCGCGATCATGGTGGCGACGGTCTGCGGCCCGTCCATCGGCGGCATCCTCGCCGACAACATCGGATATCGCCTCTCGTTCGCGGTCTCCGCCGCGGTCGCGGTCATCTCGCTCATCGCCATCGCGCGGCTGCCCTCGGGCGAGGTACGCACGCAGGTGAGCGCGCGCCCCTCGCGCGGCCCGCGCATGCGCGAGATCACGGCGCTGCTCTTCAACGCCCGCTTCATGACCCTCACCGGGCTCGCGGCCATGCCCGCGAAGATGATCCTGACCGGCGTCTGCTTCTACCTCGTGCCGCTCTACATCGTCTCGATCGGCAACACCTCGGCCATGGCCGGGCGCATGCTGATGGTGTACGCGGTGATGATGGTGCTGATCGTGCCGCTGTCGGCGACTCTCTCGGACACGAGCCTGAGGCGCGACCGCTACGTCTCGGCGGGGCTCATCATCTCGGGGCTGTCGGGATTGCTGCTGCTGCTCTCCGACAGCTTCCTCGTGCTCTTCGGCGTGGTGTTCCTCCTCGGCCTGGGCCAGGCCCTGTCCATCGCCGCGCAGAGCGCGCTCGTGGCCGAGCATTGCCAGGAGGAGATCCGCATCTACGGCCACGACGCGGTCTACGGCGTCTATCGCCTGCTCGAGCGCCTGGGCAACGCCCTCGGCCCGCTGCTCGCCAGCATCCTCGTGGTGTTCTGGGGCTACCAGGGCGCGTTCGTCGCGATCAGCGCGGTGGTGCTCTTCTGCGGGCTGGCATTCACCGTCGCGAGCCGCGGGTTCGACGTGCCCGAGGCGCAGGGGGCCAAGACGTGAACTGGGCGCGCACGCTCCTGTGCGTGTTGCTGCTCGCCCTCGGGCTCGCCGCCGACCGCGACGCGGCCGCGCAGCGCCCCTACCGGATCTACGCCATCACCTTCCGCGGCATGACCGACGTGGAGCGCGGCTTCCAGGAGTACTTCGCCGCGCGCCGCATCCCGGTCCAGATCACCTTCCGCGACCTGGCCCGCGACCCCTCGCGCATGCCCGGCTTCATCGAGGAGATCCGCGCCACCCGCCCGGACCTGATCTATACCTGGGGCACCTCGGTCACGCTGGGCGTCGTCGGCCCCTTCGATGCGATCGACCGCGCCAAGCACATCACCGACATCCCGGTGGTGTTCACGCTGGTGGCCGCTCCCGTGCTCGCCAAGATCGTCCCCGACCTCAAGAACCCGAAGCGCAATGTGACCGGCGTCTTCCACGTGGCGCCCACCGAGGCGCAGATCCGTGCGATGGCGTCGTACCGGCCGTTCAAGTCGATCGGCATCATCTATACGCCGACCGAGCAGAACTCGGTCGTGGTGGTCGACGAGGTCCGCGAGGTCGCGCGCAAGCAGGGTTTCACTGTGGTGACCAAGGCCTTCAAGCTCGATGCGGCGAAGAAGGTGACCGCTGAGGGCGCGCCCGAGATGATCCGCGAGCTGAAGGAGCAGCGCGTCGACTGGCTCTACTTGCCGCCCGATTCCTTCCTCGGCACGCAGGCGCAGAAGGTCATCATTCCCGCCGCGATGGAGCACCAGCTCCCGACCTTCGCCTCGACCGAGCAGCTGGTGGAGACCGGCGCGCTCATCGGGCTGGTGAGCCGCTACCACTCGATCGGGCAGTTCACCGCCTACAAGGCCGAGCAGATCCTGGTGCAGAAGGTGCCGGCCTCGCGCATCCCGGTGGAGACGCTCACGCGCTTTTCGCTGCAAGTGCGCATGGAAGTGGCCGAGGCGCTGAAGCTGCCCCCGCCGCTGCCGATGTTCAACTACGCCGAGTTCATCACCTCGAAGCCGCCGCAAGCCGCCCCACCCGCGTCGCCGGCCGCGCCCACCAAGCAGTAGGCCCGCGGCGATCAGCGGCGGGTGACGGCGGCGAGCAGCTCGCCCACGATCTCGGTGGTCTCGTCGGCACCCGACTTGAACTTGAGCAGCGTCTGGTTCATGTTGCCCTTCACGCGCAGGCCCTCGTTGTAGAGGAACGCCTGCCCCTCGCCGCCGAACTTGACCGACGCCAGGCGGCCACCGTCGGTCTTGATGATGAGACGGTGGGTGGTGATGATCACCGTGCCGTCGCCCACGGGCTTGGCGCCCTGCTCGGGCAGGAAGTGCGAGCGCGACGCGCCCTCCTCGTAGGCGAAGTTCAGGTCGACCGGCATGCCGTCGTCGCCCGCGCGCGAGGTCGAGAACATCTGCACCTTCACGGAGTAGTGCGGCACCTCGCCGTCTTCCAGCTTCACGCCGCGCAGCGCCGCATGGTCGGGCGGCACGAGCGGGAGGTTGCCCTTGCGGATCTCGGTGAGCATGCGCAGGCGGTTGATCTCGACCCTGGTCTCGGCGACCTGGTCGTCGCGCAGCGCGAGGAATTTCTGGATCTTCGCCATGTCGAGGACGCCGGTCTGCGTGATCTGGCCCTGCGCCTTCTTGGCGTCGAAGGCCTCGTCGTAGATCTCGCGCCGCAGGCTCGTCTTGTCGTCGGCGGCGTCGGTGACGTCGAGCTGCTCGCGCAGCTTGGCGAGCTCGTGCACGTCGGTCGTCGAAAGCTTGCCGTCGGAAACCGCCTGCTTGACCTTTTCCCGGTACTCCGTTTTCTTCTTGTCGCCCCCGAACCAGTCCTTGATCCCCATGTCCGTCTCCGTCAGCGCATCAACGCGGCCAGCAGCTCGCCGACGATCTCGGCGGTGCCGTCCGACTTGGACTTGAACCGGAGGATGGTGTTCCCGACGGTCCGCTCGATGCGCAACCCGTCGCCGTAGAGGAACAGATTGGCTTCCGGGGTGTACGCGACCGCGGCGTTCTTTCCGCCGCTGCGCAGGAACAGGCGCTTGCTGGTGATGATGAGGTGGCCCTCGCCCATGTCGCGGACGCCTTCCGCGGGGAGCGCGTGCGCACGCGCCGAATTGGCCACGTAGGCGGCGCCCCACTTCACCTGCACGCCGAGCATGCCGCTCGCGCTGGGCCGGTCCTGAACCTCCACGTGGATGCTGTAGTGCGCGATCTCGCCCGCGTCGAGCGGCAGGCCGCGCAGCGCCACGTTGGACTGCGGCACGGTCGGCATCCTCCCCTGGCGGATGTCGGTCACGGTGCGCAGGCGCGCGAGGTCCCACTTGGTCTTCTCGACCTGGTCGTCGCGCAGCTCGAGGAACTTCTGCATCTTGGCGAGCTCCCCGGCCTCGCCCTCGGAGAGCTTGCCGCGCGACTTCGCCATGCCGACGGCGCTGTTGTAGATGTCGCGCCGCATCTTCGTCTTGTCGTCGGCGAGGTCGGCCGCGTTCTCCTCGGCGAAAGCCTTGAGCTTCGCCGTGGTCTGGGGCGTGAGCCTGCCGTCCTGCGAGACCACCTCCTTCGCCTTCTCCACCAGCTCTTCCTTCTTCTTGCCGCCGCCGAACAGATCCTTGAGTCCCATGCTGGCTTTCCCTTGTTCCGTGTTGCCTATTCGCAGAAGAATTCGACCACCTCGGTGGCCGTCGCGCGCGACTGCCCGAGGGTGATGAAGCCATGGCCGCGCAGCATCGACTCCTCGCGCCGCAGCACGATTTCCCCGGCCCCGTCGAGCGTGAGGTAGGTGCCGTTGGCGCTGCGGTCGGCGATGAAGAACCTGTCCTGGCGCTGCTCGATCTCGCAGTGCATGCGCGAGGCCATGCGCTCGGCGATCACCAGGTCCGCGGTGGCGTCGCGCCCCATCACGAGCGTCTTGCGCTCCTGCGGAAGCACGATCGTGCGACCGCGGTACATCACGCGCAGGCTTCCCGCCGTGCGCGCCGTGCGCGTGCGCGGAGCCGCGAGCGTGGTCGCGTCGTCGGTGTCGGTCCAGAGGATCTCGCAGATCTGAACATCCTTTTCCTTGCCCTTCACGGGAATGGCGTAGAGCTTGCGGCAATCGAGCTTGCGCAGGTCGTCGAGCTCCTCGACGGTCTCGAGCGACGTGATGATCTGGCCACGCGCGGCCATCTCGGTCAACCGTGCCGAAAGGTTCACGGTGTCGCCGAACACGTCCCCGTCGCGCTCCACCACCGGCCCGTAGTGCAGGCCGATGCGCACGCCCAGGCGCACCTTCTCCACCGGCGCCATGCCGGCCATCCCCAGCTGGATGTCGACCGCGGCACGCCCGGCCTGCGCCGCCTCGGTGAAGATCGACATCACCTCGTCCCCGATCGTCTTGATGACACGCCCACCGTGTTGCTCCGTGATGTTGGCGAACAGCTTCACGCAGAGGTCGATGGCGGCATGCGCCGCCGCGTCCCCTACCGCTTCGTAGAGCTTGGTGCTGCCGCTGACGTCGGCGAACAGCACGCATCCGGTGGTTTGTTGTGACATTGATCCGGGTCCCTCGGCGGCGTGCGCCGGCCACCCGGAAGTCTACTAGCGCCTCCGATCCTTTGCACGAACTTCAATGCGGCAAAACGTCGGCGCCGAGCACTCTCCGGGGTCGCATCCCCGCAAGCGGGGCCCCTGCTCCGCCCTCCGAAATGCCCTAGCGCTTGAGCCTTTCGACAAAGGACTTGCGGAACTTGGCCACCTTGGGCTCGATCACGTAGCTGCAGTAGGGATTGCCTCGGCCCACTCGCTCGAAGTACTCCTGGTGGGAATCCTCCGCCATGTGGAACTGCGAGGCCGGGACGATCTCGGTCACGATCCGCGCGGCGAACAGCTTCTTCTCCTCGAGCGTCGCCACCAACGCCTCGGCGCTGCGCTTCTGCTCCTCGGAGTGGTGGAAGATCGCCGAGCGGTATTGCGATCCCACGTCGTTGCCCTGCCGGTCCTTCGTGGTGGGGTCGTGGATGGTGAAGAACACGGTGAGCAGGTCGCTGTACGGGAGCACGGCCGGGTCGAAGGTCACGCGCACCACCTCGGCGTGACCGCTGCGGCCCGAGCAGACCTCCTCGTAGGTGGGATTCGGGGTCTTGCCCCCCATGTATCCGGACTCGACCGACTCGACGCCTTTCAGCTGGTCGAAGACGGCCTCGAGGCACCAGAAGCACCCGCCGGCGAGTGTGGCGACTTCATGCGTCATTCCGGGCATCTCCAGATTGGATTTTCAGAGGGAAAAAGCTCAAAATTGTCCCTATGAGTCGCTGTCGGAGGATAGAGCTTTCATCATGGCACAGACCACACGCCCGCCCCGCCGCCCCACCACCCGCGAGCCCCTGCCTGCGCAGGCGATCTCGGGCGAGGTGCTGCTCGAGAAGTACGCCAAGGGCGGCGAGAAGAGCGCGGCCGAGGTGCGCGCGCGCGTGGCCCGTGCCCTCGCCGCGGCCGAGCCCGAGGGCAAGCGCGCCGCGTGGGAGGCGCGCTTCCTCGAGGCGCAGGAGCGGGGTTTCATCCCCGCAGGGCGCATCAACTCGGCCGCGGGCACCTCGCTCACCGCGACGTTGATCAATTGCTTTGTGCAAGCCGTCGGCGACTCGATCACCCAAGTGGTGGATGGAAAGCCCGGCATCTACACCGCCCTCGCCGAGGCTGCGGAGACCATGCGCCGCGGCGGCGGCGTGGGGTACGACTTTTCGTCGATCCGGCCGGAAGGCGCATGGGTGAAAGGCACCAATTCGCGCGCGAGCGGCCCGGTGTCGTACATGCGCGTCTTCGACCAGTCGTGCGAGACGGTGGAATCGGCCGGCGCGCGGCGCGGCGCGCAGATGGGCGTGCTGCGCTGCGACCACCCCGACGTCGAGCGTTTCATCCACGCCAAGGACACGGGCGATCTCACCAACTTCAACATCTCGGTGGGCGTGACCGACGCCTTCATGCAGGCGGTGGAGCGCGACGAGACCTTCGAGCTCGTGCACAAGGCCGAGCCGGGCGAGGAGGCAAAGCTCAAGGGGGCTTACCAGCGTGGCGACGGGCTGTGGGTGTACCGCAAGGTGCAGGCGCGTGACCTTTGGGAACAAGTCATGCATTCGACCTACGACCATGCGGAGCCGGGGGTGTTGTTCCTCGATCGCGTGAATCGAGACAACAACCTGTACTACTGCGAGACGCTCGAGGCATCCAACCCGTGCGCGGAGGAATTTCTTCCAGCCTATGGTTGCTGCTGCCTCGGATCGATCGATCTTACGCGCTTCGTGCGCGATCCGTTCGAAGAGGAGTGCAGCTTCGATTTCGAGTCGCTTGGCGCGGTCGTGTCGACCGCGATCCGAATGCTCGACAACGTGCTGATCGTGACACCTTGGCCGCTGGCACAGCAGGATCACGAGTCGAAGTCGAAGCGCCGCGTAGGACTCGGCTTCACCGGGCTCGGCGATGCGCTCGCGATGCTGCGGCTGCGCTACGACACCGAGGAGGCGCGCGCCGCCGCCGCGAAGATCTCCGAGTTCATGCGCGACCGCGCGTACCTCGCTTCGATCGAGCTCGCGCGGGAGCGCCGTGCGTTTCCCATGTTCAACGCCGACCTGTACCTGTCGGGCGGCAACTTCGCCTCGCGTCTCCCGCAGAGGATCAAGGACGCAATCCGCCAGCATGGCATCCGCAATTCGCACCTATTGGCCATCGCCCCCACCGGCACCATCAGCCTCGCCTTCGCCGACAACGCCTCCAACGGCATCGAGCCGCCGTTCTCGTGGACGTACACGCGCAAGAAGCGCATGGCCGACGGCACGCACAAGGAGTTCCGCGTCGAGGACCACGCGTGGCGCCTCTACCGCCACCTGCACGGCGAGGGCGCGAAGCTGCCCGATTACTTCGTGACAGCGCTCGAGATCAGCGCCGCCGCGCACCAGGAGATGGTGGCCGCGGTCGCGCCCTTCATCGACACCAGCATCTCCAAGACGGTGAACGTGCCCGAGGACTATCCGTACGCGCAGTTCGAGGACCTCTACATGAAGGCGTGGAAGTCGGGCCTGAAGGGCCTGGCGACCTACCGCCCCAACGCGGTCCTGGGCGCGGTGCTCACCCCCGACAGCGCGCCCTCGTCTCCTGCAACCCTGCCCGCCGACAGCACGAATCGCCGCCTCGCGTTGAAGTCGATGCCCGAGCCGGTTCTCGCGAGCCTGCGCTGGCCGGGCCGCCCCGAGCTTGCCGCCGGCAATCTCGCCTGGACCTACATGATCGAGGCCCCCACGGGCCGCTTCGCCCTTTTCGTAGGCCAGGTCGAGGAGGCTGGCCGCGCGTTCCCGTTCGAGGTGTGGGTGAACGGCGCTGAAACGCCGCGAGGCCTCGGAGCCGTCGCCAAGACGCTCTCCATGGACATGCGCGCCAACGACCGCGCATGGCTCGCGATGAAGCTCGAAGTGCTCGCGAGCACCGTGGGCGACGACGCGTTCGAGATGCGCTTCCCGCCGCACGGCGAGCCGCGCAAGGTCCCGGGCGTGGTGTCGGCGATGGCGCAGGTGGTGCGCTGGCGCTGCGAGCAGCTCGGCACCTTCGACGGCAAGGGCCCCTCGCCCGTGCTCGACCACATGTTCAGCGTCGAGGAGCCGCGCACCGGCACCGAGGGCACGCTCGCCTGGACCGTGGACATATCGCACCCGACCTCCGGCGACGAGTTCGTGCTGGGCCTGAAGGAGATCCAGCTCCCCGGCGGCGTCACACGCCCGTACTCGATGTGGCTCTCGGGGCACTATCCGCGCGCGCTCGACGGGCTCACGCGCATCCTCTCGCTCGACATGCGCGTGGTCGACCCGGCGTGGATCGGCATGAAGCTGAGGAAGCTCCTCGACTACTCCGAGCCGCTCGGCGACTTCATGGCGTTCGTCCCGGGCGAGCGCCGCCAGCAGAACTGGCCATCGACCGTCGCCTACCTCGCGCGGCTGGTGATCCACCGCTACGCCATGCTCGGGCTCCTCGACGAGCGCGGCTTTCCCACCCGCGAGATGGGCGTGCTCGAGACGCCGCGCGCGGGCGGCCAGCCTGCGGTGATGAAGGGCGCGCGTTGCCGCGAGTGCGGCAACTACACCGTCATCCGCAAGGACGGCTGCGACTTCTGCAGCGCGTGCGGATGGGTGGGGATCTGCGGCTAGAAGTGCTCCCTCTTCCTTGAGAGAGGGCCGGGGAGAGGGTCAGCTCGTTTCTTTTACGAGCGGCACGTACAGGTGGTAGAGCGGCCCGGTGATCAGCATGCCGAGCGTGATGCCCACCCAGCCGCCGAGGAATACCGCCGGCCATGTCATGAACAGCACCTTGCCCGCGATGAGGCCGAGGAAGCCGAGCGCGATCGCGGGGATGGCCGCGAGCTGCGCGCGGTTCCAGCACACACCGACGGCACGCTTGCAGTCCGGGCAGGAGAGCGTGCGGGTGGGCCCCAGCGATTGCTTGTCCCAAAAGGAAAAGCGGCCCTTCCCACACCACGGGCATGCGTACATGGTTCCCACTCCCTGGACAGCTGACTTGTAGCCTCCATTTTACGCGTCTTGTAGGACCCGCCCCTGCGCCGAAGGAACTAGGGCGCGATGACGGATGCAATCCTCGATCGAATCGCAGGCGCTACTCGAAGGTCCAGCGGTAGACGGCGTCGAGCCCCGGGAGGTATCCGGCGCGCGCCAGCACCTGGAACCGGCGCGTGACGCGCCAGGCGAGCTTGATCGCGCCCTCGGCGTCGGCCAGGCCCTGCTCGTAGGTGAGGTAGAACTGCCGGTTGAGCCGCCGCCCCACGGTGACGACCTCGGCGGCCGAAGGACTGCCGGTGCGCCCTGCGACCGTGCTCTGGGGAAGGACGCCGAGCACGCCCGTGTCCGCGCGTCCTATCTTGATCTCGTCGAATCCCAGCTTCTTGGTGATGTCGGAGCCGGGATTGTTGCCCCCGAGGAGCGCGCGCGCGGCCGCGACCATCAGCGCGCTGTCGCCGAGCGAGGCATCGGCCGCGCCGCGGCCGAGCACGAGCCACGAGAGCTTCTCCGGCTCGGGCACGTCGGGCACCGAGACCAGGCGCACGCGCGGGCGGGAGGTCGTGCCGAGCACCTCGACGCCCGCCTCCACCGGCAGGCCCTTGCGCAGCGCGAGGACGTTCAGGCGCGGGTTGTCGAGCGGGCCCTGGAAGGTGAGGACTCCTCGCTCGATGGTGAGCTGCTGCCCGTAGCCGTCGTAGGTTCCGCCCACGGTGCGGATCATTCCCGTGGCCTTGAGCCCACCCGCGCCAGGCGTGCCGGTGAGGTGCACGTCGCCCGCCAGGCGCGTGTCCAATCCGCGCCCCTGGAAATAGAGCCGATCGCCGGCCGAGAGCTTGAGGTCGATGCGGATCGGCTCGCGCGGCGGCTCTTCCTCCGCGGGCGCCGGCTGGGCCGCGCGCACCACGACAACGTCCTCGGCCACCGAGGGCAGGGGAGTTGCAAGCGCGCCGATCCAACCCGCGTCGGCCTTGAGCGCGCCGGTCACGAGGAGCTCCTTGGCGCCCGCCTCGAGCCGCGTCTCGCCCGAGAGCGCGAGGAAGCGCGTCGGCAGCTGGGTGACCGGCACCTTGTCGACTCTCACCGTGATGGCGCCGGTGCGCGCCGCGAGGTCGATCGACCCCTCGGCCGAGAGCTTGCCGCCCTCGGGCGGAATCTCGACGCGGCGCATGCGCTCGCGCGCGGCGTCCGACGGCCGCCACGGGGTGAACGCCTCGAAGCGCTCGATCGCCACCGACTTGCCGCTCATGCGCAGCGCGATGGTCCCGCGCTCGAGCTCGAAGCCGGTCTGCGGCTCGCGCAGCAGCAGGTCCACGGCGCTGGCGGTCCCGGCGACGCGCGGATCGGCCGCGGTGCCATCCACGACCACGGTGGCGTTCAACCGCCCCCCGATCTTCGAGTCCGGGCCGAGCCACGGCGCGAGCGCCTCGAGGTTGGTGTGCTCTGCCACGAGGCGCGCGCTGACCGGCGCCGCGGGCGCGAGGACCCAGCCCCCCTTGCCGCGCTCGACGAGCGCAGTCCCCTCGCCGCTGATGCGCCCGACGCGCTCGCCCACCATGCTGACGTTGCCGCGCGCGCGCCCGCCGGCGATCTCGATCTTCGCCTGCAGCTCCGAGAGGCCCAGCGGCAGCGGCGGCTCGCCCACGCGCAGGTCGCCGGATACGCGCTTCAGGCTCGCCGTGGCATCGAGGCGCTCGGCCGCGCGCACGTTCCAATCAACCGCGACAACCAGGGTCGACCGCGGCACGGTGGCGAAGCGGAAGCTGCGCGCGAAGTTCTGGATCTGGATTCCTGCGCTCGATCCCTTGACCTCGAGCGTGCGCGGCGTCCAGCGCGTCACCGCGAAGCGGGCTTCGCCCCATTCGCCCTTGAGAGTC
>Ga0307505_10001711_pt1 | contig 16862 bp, 16 predicted proteins | sample 23_S_MG_FD_202183 | JGI IMG/M metagenome (GOLD analysis project Ga0307505, IMG submission 202183) | Soil microbial communities from Populus trichocarpa stands in riparian zone in the Pacific Northwest, United States - 23_S | ecosystem: Environmental > Terrestrial > Soil > Riparian zone > Trees...
TGGAGCGTGTACTTCTACGACGTGCTGCTGGCCCGCTATAACCAGCGCGCCGGCGTGCTCGTGCCATGAAAAAGTGTAAACCATCAGCCCGGTCTACTCTGTAAAGGATCAGCCCGGCTCTTCAGGGTAGACAGTGGACCGTGGACGGTGGGCGGTGGAGTCCGAGTCTCCAATCCCCAACCCTATTCCCAATCCCTGCTCAAGCCTACAGACCGGGCCGATGCTTTACAAACCAGCGGGGCGACGCCTACGTGGCGCCGCCCCGCTGAACTGTTCTGCCTGTCCACCCAGCGCAGGGTCAAGCTGCGAGTCATCCACAGCCACCGGGCCCCTTCAATTGCGCAAGCTGCCAGCGGCTAACTCACATGCCGCTTTCGAGCAGCATACGGAAGCGCTCGCAGTCCATCGGGATGGTCTCGACGCGCCGTCCGCGCTGGCAGCCGGGCCCCTCGTCCTCCTTGTCGCAGTCGGGCATGGAGACACCGCGGTTGCGGACGTGCATGCGCGAGGCGCTGATGCCGTTCTGGAGGTAGTAGTCGTAGACGGCCTGGGCGCGGCGACCGGCGAGGGGCAGTCCGAACCGGTCGGCTTCGCTCGCGTCGGTGTAGCCGTCGATGAAGATGCAGCACTCCGGGTTCTCCCGGAGAAGGTGCAGGTTCTCGGCCAGTAGCGCGCGGGCGCCGGCGGAGAGGGTCGCGCTGCCGTGCTCGAAGTACACCGAGTTGAGCTCGACCAGGTCGCACACGGGCGCCACGGGGATCTCGACGATCTCTGGAATCGGCGGCGGCGGCGGCGGTTCGACCGGCGGCGGCGGGATGTAGGCCACGGGCGCCGGCGCGAAGCCTATGGCGACGCCGCCCATCAGCGAGCCCACGTCGAAGCGGTCGTCGTGCCTCGTGTCGCCGTCGTCGAGCACACAGCCGGGCTGGTTCGGGTTCTCCGGGCAGTCCGGCGGCTTAGGCTGGCACTCGGGCTTCCAGGGCTTGCGCTCGCACGGATCTCCGGCCGAGGCTCCGTTCTGGCCATCCGGAATGGCGCCGGGGCCGCCGGAGAAGGAGTAGGCGCGTCCGGGCCGGTCGACGCCGAAGCGGACGGCGGCCTCGAGGAAGAGCGACAGGTTGCGCGTGACGCGGAAGTCGACGCCAACGCCGGCGGGGATGTAGAGAGCCGTGCGGTCGTGGCCCAGGGCGTCGAGGTCACTGTCCTGTCCGAACGGGTCCGCCACGAGCATGCCCACGCCGGTGAACAGGTAGGGGACCACCGGCGCGCTCCGCGGGGAGATGATGTTGAAGAGGAGGTCCGCCTCGGCAATGAGCCACTCGTTCGTCAGGAACGGGTTGGCGCCGACGACGGGAACGTCCTCCCGGTAGTCGGCGCCCAGGTTGCCGATCCCGAGCTGCGCGCGCCCGTAGAGACGGTCGGTACCCAGGGGAAACGAGAGGAAGCCCGTTACCGCGGGGCGGGTCTGCGTTACGGCATCCTGGTTGTCGACGCTGTTCGGTGCGCCGGCGCCCGTGTTGACGTTCAGCAGGTCGGGGCCGAAGTACGTCATCGCGCCGGCGGCGAGGCCGATGCGGAACCCGGGTGCGGGGTACCCGGCGTCCTCGTCGATGGGGCGGTAGGCGGGCTGCGCGACGGCGCCGGCGCCGAGGCCGGCGGCGAGGGAGAGCAGGATGAGGGAGCGAATCAAGGCAGAGTCGGCGCGAGGGGCCGGGCTGGGTTGCGAGGCCGGCCTTTCAAAAAGGCGGCGCGCGGTCGTCGACGGCGGTTCAGTCCCCCGCTCGGGAGCGGAGTGTTTACACGTTGAGAGGTGTGGACCTGTTAAGAGGTGTGGAGATGGACCGGGGTGAATTGCGGCCCACTGGTGTATCGGGGGAACGCCGCGATTCAGCGATTGAGCGACTGAGCGATTCAGGCATGACTGCCGCACCTGTGCATCGCATCTGCCTCCCCGGATCCACGATCCGCCGACCCCAATCCCGTCGGGATGCCGCGATTCAGCGGTTGAGCGACCCAGGTCGCATCGGCCTCGCCAGATCCCCGATCCCTCACCCCCAATCCCCTCGGGGGCCGCGATTCAGCGATTGAGCGATTGAACGACTCAGGCAGTACTGCCGCACCTGTGCATCGCGTCTGCCTCGCCAGATCCCCGATCCCCCATCCCCGATACCCTCTCTTCCCTCCGCGAGCCCAACCCGCTCCGCCGCAAACGCCGGAAGGCGGTCCCTTGCGGGACCGCCTTCCGTTTCGAGGCAAGGTGGGGCGGTGGCGCCCCGGCGGCTCAGTTGCCGCCCATCGTATCCAGTCGGCTGCAGTCGACCGGGATGGACTCCGCGCGGCGGGCGTTGCGATCGCCCGGGCCCGGATCCTCCTTGTTGTTCGCGTCCGGCGCCTCGCCGAGACCGCGCGCCCGGAGGCGGCTGTCGTCGATGCCGTTCGCTACGTAGTACGCACGGACCTCATCAGCGCGGCGCTGCGAGAGGCGGAGCTTGTCCTCCTCGACGTCATCCGTGTAGCCGTTGACGACCACGCAGATGTTCGGGCAGCGGCGGAGCACTTCGAGGTTCTCGTCGAGACGGGCACGGGCATCGGCCGTGAGCGCGCTCGCGTCGAAGTCGAAGTACACGGTGTTGAGCTCCGTCACCTCGTCGCAGAAGGTGTCGCCGACACCGACCGAGGCATCACAGGTGGCCGTACCGTCGGCGTTGGTCGCCGTGATACGGACCTGGTAGTTGCCAGGCTCGGCGTAGGTGTGCGTCGCAGGCAGGCCGCTCGCCGTGGTGCCATCGCCGAAGTCGACGGTCACGGTGGACGGATCGCCTGTGAGGGTCGCGTTGACGGTGACCTCCTGGCCAGCGCCGGCGCGAGACGGCGTGACACGGCAGTTCGCGAGGACCGGCGGGGCCGGGACGCGAGTGACCGTGACGAGGCAGGTCTCGGTGTCGGTGTTGACCGGGCCATCGGCCGTGAGGGTCACGGTGTACGTCCCCTCCGCGTTATACGCGTGGGAGGCCGTCATGCCGGAGCCCGTCGAGCCGTCGCCGAAGTCCCACATGTAGTCGACCGGCTCCGTCGCGTCGTCGTTGACGAAGGCGGTGAAGGTCCCGCTCTCGCCGACGCTCAGGTCGGTAGCACAGTCGACGGTGGCCGAGACGGGGATGCCGCCCGGGCGGAAGTAGAACCGCAGACCACCTCCGTAGAAGTTGAGGTTGTCGAAGTCCGCGTTGTCTCCGAAGTTCTGGGGGTCGACGGAGTCGGCGGCGTCATCCGGGAAGACGAAGGTCGTCTGCCCCTCGAGGAACAGCGAGATCTGTCGTCCGAGGAGCCAGTCGAGGCCGAGGCCTACGGTCGGGCCCCAGCCGATGGTTTCCTGCCCAGCCGTGCTCCAGCCCTGCCCGAAGACAGCCGAGCCTCCCAGGAGGAGGTACGGTGTCAGGCGAGCCGACGGGAACGGCATGTAGCGGAAGAGGCCCTGGACCTGGATGGCGTCCTCGCCTTCGAGATCGAAGTCGCTGAACGACGGGTAGGTGCCGTACAGGACGCCCAGGGAGAAGGCCAGCGGGCGGTTGAACTGGTAGCCCAACTCGCCGCCGACCGCCCAGCCGAGGGGGTCGAACAGCCAGCCGGTCTCGTCATCGCCGCCGGTGCCGTCGATGTCGCCGCCGTAAGCGGTCGCGCCGCCACGGAGGCCGATGAAAAAGGTGGGGCCCGGCCGAATGGTCTGCGCCTGTGCCGTCGAAACGAGCAACAGGAGCGCCGCACAGCCAAGCAGAGAGGGTAGACGCAGGGACATGGTCTTCTCCTGTCGGTTCAGGGGCATGGGGGAGGGGTGAGGAATCGCCCGGTTTCCGGTGTTGCCGGCGTTCGGGCAGAAGGGCGTGGGGGACGCCGGTGCGGACGGAGATGCGAACCCGGAGGCTAGTATGCGAAACAAATCGCAGACTTGCAAACGAGCGCGCGCTCTTCAGGCGTAGTTCGGGGTGGGGATGATGACGGCCCTAGACGTGCTTTAGGTGGGCGTCTGGCCCCCAAACCCCGCCGGCTGGAAGCCGGTTCCGCAATAGTATTCAGTCGAGCGCGTTCACGAACCGCTCGAGCTGGCTTTTGGCACGCGCTACCGCGTTGGGCTCCGCCTGCCGGCGCGTCGCCATCCGGTCCAGAAGGGCCTTTACGGCGTTCAGTTTGGGCTCGGCCTCGCTCCGGGTGGTCACCGCGCGGAGTTCCTTGATCATCGTGCGCACCCGGGACTTGTGGCCGCGATTTTGATCGCGCCGCTTCTCGGACTGGCGCACGCGCTTGGCGGCGGACTTGTGCTGGGGCATGGTGTTGATGACGTATTGCGCCGCGCACTGCGCGCCGGCGCCGCCGCGGGCCGTACCCGGGCGAGCCGCTAAGTTAGCCGGCACCGCCCAGCCGCCCGGCCAGCGCGCGTGCAGATGCGTCGAAACCGGCCCCAGTGCCACAGGTCGCCATGCTGACTTTCTTGCGCGACCTCTTCAGTCGAACCGGGGCGGCTGCGCGCACCGTCATCCTCCTCGAGCCCGACGCGATGACCGCGCCGAGGCAGTACGAGGTGCAGCCCCGCCAGCTGCTTCGCGCCGCGATTGTTGCCGGCCTCGGCGTAGGCGTTCTCATGGTCTTGCTCGTTCTGGCCACGCCCCTGCGCCGGCTGGCCCTGGGCCCGGGCACCGCCGAGCTTCGCTCGCTCGCCCGGGCCAACGCCCAGAGGGCCGACGCCCTCGAAGACTCCCTGGCTGTGCAGCATCATCAGCTCGCGCAGCTGCGCGCCTTGTTCACGGGTGAGCTCGACGAGAGCATCGCCGAGCCGCTGCCCGACGATCCCGCCCTGCCTGAGGTGGCCGAGGCCGCCGTCGAGCTGGGCGTGCCCGATGCGCCGACCCTCCGGGGCGGACAGCCCGTGCCGGCGCCGCCTGTCGCGGGTGCCCGCGCGGACACGCTTCGCTGGCTGCCTGCCGCTCCGCCGGCGCCGGGGACGCCGGCCGCCGTGTATCTGGCCGGCCTACGTCTGCCGGCGCTCCCCCCGGTCGATGGCGTCGTGTCTCGCCATTTCGACGCCGCGGCGGGCCATTTCGGGCTCGACATCGCGGCCCGCGCCGGTACCCCTGTTCGCGCCGTGGGAGACGGCTACGTCGTCGCCGCCGACTGGACGCACACCGGGGGCTACACGATTGCCGTGCAGCATCCGAGCGGCTACCTTTCGATTTACGTTCACAATCAGCGGCTCCTCAAACGAATCGGGGACCGCGTGCGGAGCCGCGAGACGCTAGCCCTATCGGGTAACACCGGCACGGTAACGTCCGGCCCGCACCTCCACTTCGAGCTCTGGCGCGATGGCCTCGCCCAGGACCCGCGCGCCTTCCTGCTCCTGCCGCCCCCCTGACCGCGCCCCCAATGGCCCTGCTCCGCACCCCCAACGCTCCCGAGGAAGAGGCTCCGCGCCCCAACAACACGTCTAACCCGGCCGAGCAACACAACATCATCGGCAAGGGAACGGTGCTCGAGGGCACCATCCGCTCGTCGGGCAACGTGCACGTGAGCGGCACCGTTACCGGTCGCCTCGAGGTCGACGGCCGCACGGTCGTCATGCCGGGCGGCGTCGTCGAGGGCGAGATCATCAGCGCCAGCGCGGAGATCGGCGGGCGCGTCAAGGGTGAGATCCGCGTCCGCGACAGGCTCGTGCTTAAGAACACCGCCGTCGTCGAGGGAGACCTCAACACGCAGAAGTTGGTCATCGAGGAGGGCGCCTCCCTTACGGGCCGGTGCGACATGGGCTCCATGCGTGGCGACGGCAACTCACGCGCCGGCGAGCGCCCCACACGCCGGCTCGGCGCCGAGGAGCCGTCCGGCTCGTCCGGCTCGTCCGGCTCGTCGGGCTCGTCCGGCTCGTCCGGCTCATCCGGCTCGCCGGGAGCAACGGGCATGTCGGGTACCTCCGGCACGTCGGGTTCGCCCAGCTCATCGGCCACCACGACGCCGTCGGCCGGAGAGCGGTGAGCACGTTCCGGACAGACGCCCGGGGCATGCCCCGGGCCCTGCCCGCTGACGCCGCCGCAACTCCATGAGCACCATGCCCGAGTCGGGCGACGAGTCGTGGCCCGAAAGGCCCGACCCCTGGCAAGAGGCGGACGATCGCTGGGCTGAGGCGGAGGCAACCGACGCCCCCGTCCCGCCGGCCGCGGAGCCGGCGGGGTCGGCAATCGAGGCGTACGGCCGGGGCATGAAGGAGGCGGGGCCCTATCTGGGTCTGGGCCTCCAGATCGCCGGCTCTATGGCACTCTTCACTGGTGCCGGCTACTTCCTCGACCTCTGGCTCGGTACGTCGCCATGGGGCATCATCGCCGGCGCCGTGCTGGCGTTCGTGGGGACAATGGCGTTGGTGGTGAGGCTGGCGAAGACGCCCGGGCGGTGAGTCGAGGGAGGGTCCGTGGTCAGCAGTCAGTAGTCAGTAGTCAGCCGCTGGTGGCGGAGCCTAACTGTCCTCCGTCCTCTGTCCTCTGTCCTCTGTCCACCGTCCACTGTCCCCTGTCCCTGTCCTCTGTCCCTGTCCCTGTCCCTGCCCTCTGTCCTCTGTCCTCTGTCCACTGTCCACTGTCTTCTGTCCTCTGTCCCACGCCCTCCGGCGCGCGCACTCGGCCCCGCCCACTGTCTACCGAGGTAATTCACCCTCCCTTGCCGGGGTCGTCAAGAGGGCCGGGCTAGCTTCGCGGCCCATCGATTAGGCCTCCTGCAGCCTGCCTTGACCGCCCTTTTCTGGACGAGCGCCCTGCTCGGCGCCGCCCTCGGCGCCGCCAACGCGGCAGCGAGCGGACTGATCATCCGCGCCGCGCGCGGGCGGTCGCAGCGCTCCTTTATGACGCTCCTGTTCGGCGGGATGGCCGCTCGCATGGCCGGGCTCCTGGCCGCCATCGCGATCGTGGTCGCCTTCGTGCCCGTCGAGCTGCCGGCGTTCGTCGGCGCCCTGGGTGCGACCTTCGCGCTCGGCCTCGTGGCCGAGGTCTATCTCCTGACGCGCCCCGCGCGCGTTGCCGGCGCTTGACCGCGATGCGAACGCCGCGATACGCCCTGGTTGCCGTCGCGGCGCTCCTGTCCGTTGCCGCGCCGGCCGGCGCGCAGGACGCTGCCCACGACGAGGAGCACTTCGACGCCGTGCACCACACCGTCGACGGCCCGTACCTCGACTTCACGCCCTTCGGCAAAGTCGAGCTCCCGCGGCTCTTCGTGGTGCGCGGCGATGACGGGCTGCGCTTCGACGCCTTCGCGAGCACGAGCGCGGCCGTCGCCTCCGGGCGCTACCACGCCGTCGCGCACGAAGCCGGCGAGGAGGCGTCTCACGCACCCGACGCGGCCGGCGCGCGGGATGCCCACGCTCCCGAGGCGGCCGGCGCGGAGCACTCGGCGGACGGCCACGCGCCTGCCGAACAGTCGGTCGGCGACGCCGATCACGCGCCGGCGGAGGAACACGCCGGCGCAGATGCGCACGCAACGGACCCGCTCTCGTCGACCCTCGAGCCCGCGGACGGCGATGTCCTGATCGACCTTTCGATCACCCGCCACGTGGTGTTCCTCTTCGGCTCGATGGCGCTCCTTCTGCTGCTGCTCGTACCGATGGGAAGCCGCTATCGCCGCGGCGTGGGCCGCACGAGCGCGCCGCGCGGCTTGCTGCAGAACATGCTGGAGACCATCGTCCTGTACATCAGGGACGAGGTCGCGAAGCCCAACCTGGGACCGGACTACCGGAGGTACCTGCCGTACCTGCTCACGGCGTTCTTCTTCATCCTGACGGCCAACCTGCTGGGGCTGGTCCCCTTCGGCGCCACGGCGACGTCGAACATCGCGGTCACCGCGGTGCTGGCTGTGTTCACGTTCGTGATCACGCAGCTGGCAGGCACCCGCGACTACTGGATGCACATCTTCTCGCCGCCCGGCGTGCCGGCGTTCGTGAAGCCGATCCTGATACCGATCGAGATCCTGGGCCTGTTCACGAAGCCGTTCGCGCTGGCCATCCGTCTGTTCGCGAACATGACGGCCGGGCACCTGGTGATCCTCAACTTCATCGGGCTCATCTTCATCATCCGGGGCCTGTTCGGCGACGCGGCGGGCTGGGGCACGGCGGTGCCCGCCGTCGCGATGTCCGTATTCATCTACGCGCTCGAGCTGCTGGTGGCCTTCATCCAGGCCTACGTCTTTACCGTGCTGTCGGCGCTGTTCATCGGGATGGCGTCGGCGTCGCACGAGCACGACCACAACCACTCACATGAGCACGACCCGACGCCGCACGACCGCGCCGTCTCGGAGAGCGCCCCCTTGCTTTCGCGGGGGGAGGCGCGCCCGGACCGCGAGCGGACCGTCGGCACCGAGGCCGCGATCTCCCCCTTCTGACGGTGCGCCTGCGCGCCGGACCGAGTAAACCCGGGCGCGAGCCCACCTCACCAACCCTGCCTCAATCCAACGGAATCATGGGACCTGAATCTCTCGGCTACCTCGGCGCCGGCCTCGGCGCCGGCCTCGTCGCCCTCGGCGCCGGCCTCGGCATCGGCCGTCTCGCCGCCTCTGCTCTCGAGGGCGCCGCGCGCCAGCCGGAGGCCAGCGGCGACCTCCGCACCACGATGATCATCGCGGCCGCGCTCATCGAGGGCGTCGCGCTGTTCGGCCTGGTCATCTGCATCCTGCTGGCCCTCGCGTAGGTCAGCCAACGCCCGGGCCCACCGGGGCGCCCCGCACTCCCTACGCCGGCCGCCCCGTCGGCGCCACCGTCACCCCGGACCCGCGCTCCTGACCGGAGTCGACCTCCATGGACCTCATCCTCGCGCAGAGCCTCCTGTCGCCGGGCCCCGGCGTCATCTTCTGGACGGCGCTGTCGTTCCTGATCCTCCTGCTGATCCTCTCCAAGTATGCCTGGAAGCCGATCACCGGAGCGCTCGAGGAGCGGGAGAAGACCATCGAGGAGTCGATCACCCGCGCCGAGCGCGCCCTCGAAGAAGCAAAGCGCCTTCAGGCGGACAACGACGCCGCGCGCCGCGAGGCGGAGAAGCACGCGCAGGCCATCATCCGCGAAGCCCGCGACGAGGCCGAACGCGTCCGCTCCGCGGAGGTCGACAAGACGAAGGGCCAGCTTCAGGCCATGCAGGCGCAGGCCCAGTCCGACCTCGAGCGCCAGCGCCAGCTCGCCATCGCTGACCTCCGCCGCGAAGTAGCCAATCTCGCCGTCGGCGCCGCCGCCAAGCTGTTGGGCGAGAACGTGGACGACGAGAAGCAGCACAAGCTGGTGGAGAGGTTTATAGGGGAAATGAGTTGAATGGTTTATGGTGTATGTAGGGTGCTCGTTGCTCGTTGATGGTTTTTGATGACCGATGTTGGCATTGACGGCCCATCGCATCCCCGATCCCTCATCCCCGATCCCGCTCCCTGACAGCTGATAGCTCCCCGCCAATGAACCCCGTCGCTCGCCGCTACGCTCTCGCGCTCTACGAGGAGGCCCGTGCCCGATCGGTGGCGGAGGCCGTCGATGCCGACGTGCGCGTCGTGGGTGAGGCGCTCGCGGCGTCGCGGGAGCTGCGGTTGGCGCTGACGAGCCCGGTCATTTCGCGCACGCGCAAGGAGGGTATCGTCAACCGGCTCTTCACCGGCCGGCTCCATCCGCTGGTCGCGAACTTCCTGCTGCTCCTTATCCGTAAGGAGCGTGAGGACATGGCGCCGGCCATCGTGGCAGCTTACACGGCGCTCGTCGATGAGCGCGAGGGCGTGCTCGAGGCGCGGGTTCGCTCCGCGCGGCCGCTCGCGCCGGAGCAGGCGGAGGCGCTCCGCGTGCGCCTGCAGGCGCAGACGGGACGTTCGATCCGCCTCCTCATCGAGGTCGACCCGGCGCTGCTCGGCGGCCTCGTCGTGCGCGTCGGCGACGCCGTCCACGACGGCAGCCTCCGCCACCAGCTCGACCTGCTGCACGATCAGTTCGAGTCTAGAGCGCAGGTTGTGATGAACTGATGCGTTTGCATTGTGCGTGGTATATGGTTTATGGCATTGGTGCGATCCAGAAAACCATATACAACAGAACCATTTACAGCAAGCCCCAATGTCCACCGCCATCCGTCCCGACGAAGTGACCGCCGTGCTCCGCGAGGAGCTCGGGGGGTTCGAATCCCAGACCGACGTCTACGAGGTCGGGTCTGTCCTCCAGGTGGGCGACGGCATCGCGCGGCTGTACGGCCTGGCGAACGTCCAGGCCGGCGAGCTGATCGAGTTCCCGGCGAGCGGCGTCACCGGCATGGTCCTCAACCTCGAGGAGGACAACGTCGGTGCGGTGCTCTTCGGCGCTAGCGAGCTCATCCAGGAGGGCCATGAGGCACGCCGGACCGGCCGCATCGCGTCGATCAAGGTCTCCGAGGGCATGCTGGGCCGCGTGGTCGACCCGCTCGGTAACCCGGTCGACGGCAAGGGCCCTATCGCGGGGCCTCACTACGAGATGCCCCTCGAGCGCAAGGCGCCGGGCGTCATCTTCCGCCAGCCAGTCACCGAGCCGCTGCAGACGGGCGTCAAGGCCATCGACGCGATGGTGCCCATCGGCCGCGGCCAGCGCGAGCTCGTCATCGGCGACCGCCAGACGGGCAAGACGGCGGTGCTTATCGACACGATCATCAACCAGCGGCGGACGCACGAGGAGGGCGGCAGCCCTGTCTACTGCATCTATGTCGCCATCGGCCAGAAGGCGTCTACCGTCGCGCAGGTCCAGCGCGCGCTGGACGAGGCCGGCGCGATGCCGTACACGGTGATCGTGAGCGCGCCGGCCTCGACGCCGGCGCCGCTGCAGTTCATCTCGCCGTTCTCCGGCGCGTGCATCGGCGAGTTCTTCCGCGACACGGGGCGCCACGCCCTGTGCATCTACGACGACCTCTCCAAGCAGGCCGTTGCGTACCGCGAGGTGTCGCTGCTGCTGCGCCGGCCGCCGGGCCGCGAAGCGTACCCCGGCGATGTGTTCTACCTGCACAGCCGGCTCCTGGAGCGCGCGGCAAAGATCAACCGCACCGACGAAGTCGCCCGCGCGATGAACGACCTCCCGGAGTCGATCAAGGACCGCGTGACCGGCGGCGGCTCGCTGACGGCGCTGCCGGTCATCGAGACGCAGGCCGGCGACGTGTCGGCGTACATCCCGACGAACGTCATCTCGATCACCGACGGCCAGATCTTCCTCGAGAGCGGCCTCTTCAACGCCGGCGTTCGGCCGGCGATCAACGTCGGCATCTCGGTAAGCCGCGTCGGCGGCAACGCGCAGGTGAAGGCGATGAAGAAGGTCGCCGGCACGCTGCGCCTCGACCTGGCGCAGTACCGATCGTTGGAGGCCTTCGCCAAGTTCGGGTCGGACCTCGACCCGACGACCCAGCGCCAGCTCGCTCGCGGCGCGCGGCTCGTCGAGATCCTCAAGCAGCCGCAGTACAAGCCGGTGCCGATCGAGGAGCAGGTCGCCGTGATCTATGCCGCCACGACCGGCCTGATCGACGACCTTCCGATCGACAAGGTGCGCGAGTTCGAGCTGCGGTACCGGGAGGCGCTCCGCCTGCGCCACGCCGAAGCAATGTCCGCTGTCGCCTCCACCGGCGCAATGACCGACGAGGCGGCCGAGGTGTTCAAGAGGGCGGCGGAGGACGTTGTCGCCGGATTCAGCGACCGCGCACCCGCCGCGTGACGGGGGATTCGGGATTGGGGATTGGCAACCTTCTAGCGAATCCCCAATCCCTACTCCCCAATCCCGCAGCGCAACCCAGTGAACCTCCACCATGGCGAGCCTCAGAGACATCCGCACCCGCATCGCGTCGATTCGCAGCACCCAGCAGATCACGCGCGCGATGAAGATGGTCGCCGCGGCGAAGCTGCGGCGGGCGCAGGAGCGGATCTTCGCGGCGCGGCCGTACGCCTACAAGCTGCGGGAGACGATCGCGCACATCCGCCGCCGCGTCGACCCCGCCAGCCACCCGCTGTTCCAGCCCCGCGAGGAGGTCGGCGGCGCGCTGCTGATCGTCATCACTAGCGACCGCGGCCTCGCCGGCGCGTTCAACTCGAACCTGCTGCGCCACGTCGAGGAGCACATCCGCACGAGCGAGCTCGGCCCCTTTCGCGACGCCGGCCGTCTGCACGTGGTAGCCATCGGGCGCAAGGCGCACGAGTACTTCGACAAGCGCGGCTATCCGCTCGAGGGCGACTTCCGCGGCGTGTTCAACGACTTACGCCCGGCGACGGCGAACCGGGTAGTGGACGTCGCCGTCGAGGGTTTTACCGATGGTCGCTGGGACGTCGTGCAGATCGCCTACAACGAGTTCAAGAACACGATCTCGCAGAACAGGATCGTGGAACAGGTCCTCCCCGTACCGGCTGAGCGCTTCCTGACGCCGGTGATGGAGGCCAGCGAGCTGGTTTCCGCGGAAGACACCGATCGCCGCGTGGAGGTGGACTACATCTTCGAGCCCGGCCCTGAGGCGATCCTCGACGCGCTCGTTCCGCTCTACCTGCAGTACCAGGTCTGGCGCGGCCTGCTCGAGTCCAACGCGGCCGAGCAGGGGGCCCGGATGGTTGCGATGGACAACGCCACGACCAACGCCGGCGACCTGTTGGGCCAGCTCCAACTCACTTACAACCGCGCCCGCCAGGCCGCTATCACGACGGAGATCATCGAGATCTCGTCCGGTGCGGATGCTTTGAAGGCCGGTTAAGGGATAGGGGATCAGGGATTGGGGAGGGGACTGCGGGTGAGACGGACCCGGAAGGCGGTCAGTCCGCTAATCACCATCCCTAATCACCATTCGCCATCCCCACGAACGTCCCACGAAGGTGCGGCCCCGCGATCGTGATCTCGAACCAGGATCCGGAGTAGGCCTGCGCGGTGATCACGCCCGCGAATCGGACGCCGGAGTCGGAGGTGGCAGGGAGGATGTGCACGACGAGGCTGTCGGCCTCGTAGCTCCCGGTGAAGCTGCCGCTGGTGGTCGTGAGCGGAGGCATGGGGCCGCCGCCGGTTGCCGATAGCGTGTACTGCCCGGACGTGGTCGCGCCCGGGTTCGGGGTCGAGTCGAAGTCGAGCTCACCGTTCGCGACCGCGGAGCCGGCGGCGTCGTGCAGCTCGACGGCGTAGCTGGTGCTGCCGCCCGCCGAATCCGACGAGTCGCATCCCGCGGTGAGTGTGACGAAGAGGGCCAGCACGAGTGAAATGCGCATCGGGGGACGTGGCGGAGATTGGCCGCATCGCACGGTGGCGCCTCGTGCCCCGTTCCGCCAGATGGGTATCTCAGGGTTGGCCGGGGTCGGGGCGGCTGGCAGCTGGCAGCTGCAGGTTTGGCTGTCAGCCATCTGCTATCGGCTCTCAGCTATTAGGTATCAGCTCTCGGCTTTCAGCCATCCCCCATCCCCCATCCCCCATCCCCCATCCCCCATCACCCCCTCACAACCGCTCCCTCCTCAGCGCCATCGCGTTCGCCGCTACGATCACGGTGGAGGCGCTCATCAGCACCGCGCCGGCGGCCGGCGATAGGACGATGCCGGCGCTGTACAGCACGCCGGCTGCGAGCGGAAGGGCGACCGCGTTGTAGCCGGTGGCCCAGAAGAGGTTCTGGATCATCTTCCGGTAGGTCGCCCGCGAGAGGCGCAGGGCGCGGACGACGTCCATGGGGTCGTCCTCGATGAGCACCAGGTCGGCCGATTCGATCGCGACGTTGGTCCCGGTCCCGATGGCTATCCCCACGTCCGCCTCCAGGAGCGCCGGCGCGTCGTTGATGCCGTCGCCCACGAAGGCGGTGGGGCCGGCCGCGCGGAGGGAGGCGACCAGGGCGGACTTGTCCTGCGGCAGCACCCGGGCGTGATACCGCGCGATACCGAGCTCGGCGGCGACGGTGCCTGCGACGGCATCGGCGTCGCCGGTGATCATCACCGGCTCCACGCCGGCTGCTTTCAGCGCGTCGACCGCCTCGCGCGCGCCGGCGCGGATGCGGTCGGCGAAGGTGAACAGCGCGAGGACGCGGCTGTCGTCGGTCAGCGCGACGACGCTCTCGCCGCGCGCACCGGCGCGGTCGAGCTGCTCGCGCAACGCGCCGGCGAACTCGAGCCCCTCCTCCGCGGCGGTCTCCGGTCGGCCGATCCCGTAGTGCCGGCCATCCACCGCGCCGGCCACTCCCTTCCCGGCTACTGCTTCGAATCCGTCCACTCCGGGCACCTCGACGCTGCGGTCCCGCGCGCGCTGGACGACCGCGGCGGCCAGCGGGTGCTCGCTCCGCGATTCGAGCGCGGCCGCTATGCGCAGTGCTTCGGTCTCGGACAGGTCCGCGACGTGGATCTCGCGTACCTCGTGCCGGCCCTCCGTGAGCGTCCCCGTCTTGTCGAAGGCCACGAAGCGGACGTTGCGCGCGCGTTCGAATGCCTCGCGGTTACGGACAAGGATTCCGTGCCGCGCGGCCAGCGCGGTGCCGTTGACGACGACGAGCGGAATGGCCAATCCAAGCGCGTGCGGGCAGGCCATCACGAGCACGGTCACGCTGCGTACGACCGCGAAGTCGAGCGTGAAGCCCAGCATGAGCCAGACGACGAACGTGACGCTGCCGGCTGCGACCGCGATGTAGGTGAGCCACGCCGCGGCGCGGTCCGCGACGTCCTGGAAGCGTCCGCGGGACGCCTGCGCGTCGGCCACCAGGCGGCGGATCTGCGACAGCGTGGTCTCCTCGCCGGTCCGGCGGACCTCGAGCACGAGCGCTCCCTCGCCGTTGACCGCGCCGGCGATGGCCCCGTCGCCCACCGCCTTTGACACCGGTCGGGACTCGCCGGTGAGGAAGGCCTCGTTCATCGACGAGCCCCCGTCCACGACCTCGCCGTCGGCGGGTACCTGCTCGCCGGGGCGGACGAGGATCCTGTCGCCGGCGCGGAGGCTGGCGACGGGCACGTCCTCCGTGTCCTCCGCGCCGGCGCGCACGCGATGGGCGACGGACGGCACCAGGGAGGCGAGGTGCTCCAGCGCGCGGCCGGCGCTCTGCACGCTCGCCATCTCGATCCAGTGGCCGAGCACCATCACCGTGATGAGCGTGGCCAGCTCCCACCAGAGGGCCATCCCGGAGACCACGCCGGCGGTGACGGCCAGGCTGTATACGAACGCCACCGTGATCGCGAGCGCGACCAGCGTCATCATGCCCGGCGTCCTGGCGCGCAGCTCGCGGAGGGCGCCCTGGAGGAAGGGCCAGCCGCCGTAGACGTAGAGCGCGGTGCCGAGCACCGGCGGCACCCACGGCGTGAAGGGCAGGTCCGGCGCCCGTAGCCGGATCAAGCCGAGGAAGTGATCGTCGAACGCCAGCGTGCCGATGGTGAGCGCGAGGCTCAGCCAGAACCGCCGGCGGAAGATCTCGGGCGAGTGGCCGGCGTGTTTGTCGTGCTCGTGGCCGTGCTCGTGGCTCGTTACTCGTTGGTCGTGGATGGTCCGGCTGACAGCTGAAAGCTGATTGCCGATGGCTACTCGCTCGTGGCTCGTGGCTCGTGGCTCGTGAGAATGGTGCTCGTGGCTCGGGGCTCGTTGCTCGTGGGTGGTCTGGTTGACGGCCGATCGCTGATCGCTGATCGCTCCTGGCGCGCGGCTCTCCGGGCCCCGTTCGTGGTGGCCGGCGTGGGCATCGTGCCCCTGGCCGGCGTCTCCTTCGTGGTCAGTGTCTGGTGCGCTCATCGGAGGAACCTCGTCTCGAAGTGAAGCGCTAGGCGCTCGCGGTCAGGTGCGAAGCGCGCGTCGGTCGGCGTGGCGATGGGCCGTCGGTCGAGGGGGTAGTAGGACCGGCCGTTGGAGAAGTCGGCTCGCAGTCGGTCGCTCACCCGGAACTGCAGGTCCGGTGTGACCGAGACGTAGCCGGCGTCGAACAACCGATGAAGGTCGGCGCGGAGGAGTAGTCCGTTCGGGATCTCGTGCGGACCGCCCTCCGTGTACGGCTGGATGTGGGCCGCCTCCAGCGCCGGCCGCGAGTGCTCGTTGGTTACGGCGCAAGCGATCCCGTAGGCATCTTCGACGGCGACACGGAATGTGGCCTGGCCGAGTCTGTGCCTGACGAGCCGGTCCACTCCATAGCGTGCCGCGGGATCGGCGGTAGTCGCCGGCGCCGGCGCGCCGGGGTCTATGAGAAGCGCGGGCGCGACGTGCGCCGCACGTTGCAGGCAATCGCGCCATATGCGCCGACCCTCACCGACAGTGGTGTCGTACCCCTTGCCGGCGACGATCTGGTTGGCCCAATCGCCCGGCGCGTCGACCCACATCCCCTGCGGGAAGAACACGGGCGAGGCGAGGAGTATGGCCCCGATACGATGCAGGGGATCGAACGGCGCCGATGAGGTGCGGAGCGCCAGCTTCGATATCCGGGACCACATCTCGCCGAGCGTGGCGGCGCCGTTACCGCGGCCGAAGGACTCCCAGGCCTCGCGGACCTGCAGTGGGCGAAAAGCCACGAATAGGCCGAAGCCGACGATATGGTGGCCCTGCGCCTTCCTGAGCTTGAAGATGAGAGGCTCGCCGTACGAGAGCGCGTTGAGCCGCTGACCGCTCGGCCGCCAGAAGTTGACCTCGTCGATGGACGGGTCCGCCGAGAGGAAGCGGTACCAGTCGAAATCGGTGTTGGCGACCAGTGCTCGCATTGAGTCGTCGGAGCTTCACCGGCAGGATACAAGCCGGGTGGGCGCCGAGTGATTTCCCCCGCCGCGCGACGGCCGTGACCAACACGCTCCGGTGCCACTCACCCCGAGGTGCTCCGGCGGCCGGTCCGCCACGCGAGGGCGGGTTGGCGGCTCCCGGCGCCGGCCAATCCGGCGCCGCCCGGATTGCAACCGCCGCGGAGGATGGCGAT
>Ga0307505_10001712_pt1 | contig 16855 bp, 19 predicted proteins | sample 23_S_MG_FD_202183 | JGI IMG/M metagenome (GOLD analysis project Ga0307505, IMG submission 202183) | Soil microbial communities from Populus trichocarpa stands in riparian zone in the Pacific Northwest, United States - 23_S | ecosystem: Environmental > Terrestrial > Soil > Riparian zone > Trees...
CGGAGGGGAGAAGGCTCTCGGTGTGTGCTCATCGCGAGTTTGAGTGATTCATCGCGAGAACGAAAATCGAGAGCCTTCTCCCCCCGGCTTCTTGGGGGGGAAGGTGGCCATCGGCCGGATGAGGGGGGCGTTGCAGCCTCCGATGAGTTTGCATTCTGACCCTGCAAACATTGGGAGTTTCGTAGCAGCGCAGCGAGCGAGGCAACTCGAGGCTGACCGTCGTTCCTGTCCTGTGGTGCCCCGGGCCGGACTCGAACCGGCACGCCGCTCACGCGGCGGGGGATTTTAAGTCCCATGCGTCTACCAATTCCGCCACCGGGGCCGGCGCGATCATAACCGCCGCCGATCAGATATGATTCGCCCACTTCGCCAACACCCCTCCGGAGGCTTCAAGTGACCACTGCAATCGAGACCACCCCCGGCGCGCCGCTCACGGTTCTGTCGGAAGAAGAACAGATGTTTCAGGAGAGCGTGCGCGAGTTCGCGATCGAGAAGATCCGCCCGCTGGTCCACGAGATGGACCACACCGCGACGATGTCTCCGGACCTGATCAAGGCCTTCTTCGAGCTCGGGATCATGGGCATCGAGGTCCCGGAGCAGTTCGGCGGGGCCGGCTCCTCCTTCTTCAACGCGGTCCTGGTCGTCGAAGAGCTGTCGCACGTGGATGCCTCTTGCGGCGTCCTGGTGGACGTCCAGAACACGCTGGTCAACAACGCCATCATCCGCTGGGGCAGTGAGGACCAGAAGTCCAAGTACCTGGCCATGCTCTCCTCCGACACGGTCGGGGCCTATGCCCTCTCTGAGGCTGGCTCGGGCTCGGACGCCTTCGCCCTGGCGACGAAGGCCGAGGACAAGGGCGACCACTGGGTGCTGAACGGACAGAAGCTTTGGATCACCAACGCGGCCGAGGCGGGCATCTTCATCGTTTTCGCCAACGCGAACCCAGATGCTGGCTACAAGGGCATCACCGCTTTCCTCATCGAGCGCGATTTTCCCGGCTTCACGGTCGGCAAGAAAGAAGACAAGACCGGAATCCGCGCCTCCTCGACTTGCGAGTTGATCCTCGAGGACTGCCGCGTACCGAAGGAGAATGTGGTCGGCGAGGTCGGCAAGGGATACAAGATCGCCATCGAGACCCTCAACGAGGGTCGCATCGGCATCGGAGCTCAGATGCTCGGTGTGGCCAGGGGCGCCCTCGAGCATGCGATTGCCTACACCAAGGAACGACGGCAGTTCGGAACGCGCATCGCGGACTTCCAGGGCGTGCAGTTCCAGATCGCCCAGGCGGCCACCGAGCTCGAGGCCGCCCGCCTCATGGTCTATAACGCGGCCCGGCTCAAGGATGCGGGCCGGCCCTTCCTCCGCGAAGCAGCCATGGCCAAGCTCTTCTCCTCCCAGGTCGCCGAGAAGGTGACCTCTCTCGCCGTCCAGCTCTACGGCGGCAATGGGTACACCAAAGAGTACCCGGTCGAAAAGTTCTGGCGGGACTCGAAGGTGGGACAGATCTACGAGGGCACCAGCAACATGCAGCTCTCGACGATTGCCAAGACGATCCTCACCGACCGTCTCTGAGCGGCCTACTCCGTAGTACATCCCGGAAGACGGTGTGCAGTGGATTGGTGATCCATCCGTGGCGCGACTGGGTGCCGACAACCGTTCACCGACAACTGACACCCCGACTACTGGACACTGGTTTCCGGAGGCCGTACCTGTGCACCTTCAACATGCATGGTGCGCGGCCGTCAATCGTTCCAGAAAGCGGACACTCTGGACATGTGTCCGATTTTTTGACACGCCACCACCAGGAGGATTTCGCACACTGACCTTTAGTTTCTTGGAGTTACGCCAAATTTAAGAGGTGGCTTCGACCTTGGACTATCCCTTCGCCAGCAGCAACCGAAGGAGAAGATAGTCATGATCGTCCTCGCCGCCGTCCTCACCCTGGGCATCAACATCGAGATCGACCTCGGAGCGCTCATCAGCCGCCAGAACCGGCGGGCCGCCCCCTCCGTGACTTGCGGCATCAAGACCGTTGGCTATCGAATCTCGGGCGACCCCGGCCGGGAGTTTCAGTACGCAGGTGAACAGTTCACCATGCCTGCCGAGGGCTACATTGAGGTGATCTCGCTCCCGAAGGTCAAGACCTATACGGTCGATGGACGCGCCGTACAGCTCGAAGACGGAGTGAGCCCGCTCGACGCTTTCAGCTTCCGCTGGCTCACCCTTCCTGCTGCAACTCCAAGCATCAACTGAAGATGTACTGTCGGAGCCTTGATGCCCAAGGCGCCCGCCAGGAGCCTGCGCGGCAGAAGCACATCGGCCTCGGAGCTGCCGTACGTGCCCAAGGCTATGCCAACCAGCGCCGCCGGTCGTACCGGCTAAGACTCCCCTCCCTTCGTCTTCAGCCGTGCGTAGAGGGTCGAGGGGCTGATCTGCAGACGGCGGGCAGCCTTCCGCACATTGCCATCCGTAGCTTTCACTGAGGCGGCGATGTAAGCCGCAATCAGGTCGTCCAGAGGCTGGATCTCCCACTCCTCGGTGGGCAATCCGCCGGACGCCGGCGTGATCGCCCCCGCGCTTTCGATGATCAGGTCCTCGCTCCGAATCTCCTCCCTCGTGAGCGTGATCATGGCGCGCTCGAGCACATTCCGTAGCTCCCGGACATTGCCTGGCCATGGGTAGCTCTCGAGTTTCTTCAGTGCATTCGCGCTGATCTTTGGAACGGGACGGCCCATGTCCTTGGCCAGAGGCCGCACGATTTCCTGAATGAGGACAGGCAGGTCCTCCATGCGTTCCCGAAGCGGCGGCATGCGGAGGCGCACGACATTCAGCCGGTAATAGAGGTCCCCGCGGAACCGGCCCGCGGCCACCTCCGCAGGGAGGTCGCGGTTGGTTGCGGCGATGAGGCGAAAATCAGCCCGAAGATCGCGTATCCCACCCACTCGACGGAAACGCTTCTCCTCGAGAGCCTTCAGGAGCCGCGACTGAACCGTCAACTCCATTTCCCCGATCTCATCCAGAAACAATGTCCCGTCCCCGGCGATCTCGAACAGCCCCGGCTTGGTGTTGGTGGCGTTGGTGAACGCACCGCGCTCATGGCCGAAGAGCTCTGATTCGAGGAGCTCCTTCGACAGTCCGGCGCAGTTCAAGTCGACGAACGGCGACCGGGCTCGAGGCGAGCGGTTGTGGATCAGCCGGGCCATGATGCCCTTCCCCGTCCCGGAGTCGCCTTCCAGCAGAACGGAGGACGGCGCCCGCGCGACATTCCCCAGGATGTCGTTGAGATGGGTGATCACAGGCGACACTCCCGGAAGCCGCTCCTCCTTGGCGCCGCCTCGCCGAAGAGCGAGCAGTTCCCTCTGGGTGGCCAGCATCCGCGACACCTGTTCGAGCGTCGCGCTGAGGGTGCCGAAGTCGAACGGCTTCTGCAGAAACGTCTCGGCGCCGAGCTTCATCGTCTCCAGAACGCCCTGATGGGTGCCTGCGCCCGACATCATGATCACGGCCGTCGTCTCCGAGTACATCTTCATTTGATGAAGCAACTCGATTCCGGACGCGTCGGGCAGATGAACGTCCAGCAGGACGACATCCGGCGAGAACTCCGCGAAAGAAACGATCGCCTCGCGGCCGGTCGAAGCGGTTCGCACCTCCCAGTCGTCCTCGAGCAGCGCGGCAAGTCCAGCAACAATCGAGGTGTCGTCGTCGACGATGAGAACGCGGTTTTTCAGCTCCGGCACACGGCAGATCATACACCTGTCCAGTATTCGAACATGGCGCGGTGCGACCTTACAACGTACAACTCGTTACGTGTCCATGAGTTGAATCGAACTGGGGTGGTGGTACTGACCTTGGACTATAGGCGGCCAGCAGTCACGGGAGAAAACGAACATGATCATCCTCGCCGCCGCCCTCACCCTTGGCATCAACCTCGAGATCGACCTCGGTGCTCTCATCAGCCGGCACAACCGCCGCGCGCCGGTGGCCACCTGCGGAATCAAGACCGTTGGCTATCGCATCTCGGGTGACCCCGGCCGGGAGTTCCGCTACGCCGGTGAGAACTTCACCATCCCCGCCGAGGGGTATGTCGAGGTCATCTCCCTTCCCAAGCTCACCACCTACACCGTCGAGGGAAAGACGCTGCCGCTGGAAGACGGCGTGAGTCCCCTCGATGCGTTCAGTTTTCGCTGGATCACCTTGCCTGCGTCCGCCTCGAAAGGAGAATGACCGTGAGCCGACTCGTCCTGGAAACGATTTACGACCTTCGGTGGGGGCGTCAGACCTGGCGCGTACTCCTTCTGCTCAGCCTCCCCGCACTCGCCGCCGGTATCGCTACCGGACTGATCCACTGAGGTGAACACCATGAGTAATCGAAACCGCCGCGTCACACTGATCGCCCGGGAGAGCACCAAGCCTGACTTCGACTGGAACTATTTTGGCTGCGCGAACATGTCGGTGGCATTTCTCGAGTCGGTGGCAGTGCTTCGCTACGCCTTGGTGGCCGCGGTCACAGAAGTGGGCCTGGACGTGGGCCGTGTGATCGTGGACCGGGCCGGGGCAGCCGACGACTTCCTGGAGTTGCTCACGGCGCTCCCGGGAGAGTTCACCGGTGACGTGCTCCTGATCCGCGACGATGGCACCGGCGTCATGAGCGCGACCGCGCGCGGTGGGGACCGGGTACTTTATGCCTTGATGGCTCACGATGTCCGCTTCTATCTCGAGACCCACAATCTCGTGACCGGCCGGATGGCTCTGGGGATGACCGCATGAGCGACCGCGAGTATGTTCTGGTGATCGATGACGACCGGACAGTCACCGAGGGGCTTGCCCTCCTGCTCGAGCGCCCCGGCCGGACGACCATCATCTGTACGGACGTGGAGTCGGCGGAGATCATGCTCGCTCGCTACCCTGTGACGAGCATCGTCACGGATGTTCAGTTTTCCGGGCCGTTTGGGTTTGAAGGACTTCACTTCCTCGAGCGGATGCGCACCCTGCGCCCGGACTGCCGGATCGTGCTCATGACCGGGTACGCAAGCGACGAGCTGCGATCGGCCGCGACCCGTCTGGGCGCCGGTGCGGTCCTCTCCAAACCATTCACCTTCGAGGAGATGACTCGCGCACTGGCCTCACCGACCCTGTTCGAAGGACCCTGCGAGACGATTCGCGTCGCCACGCTGGACGAGTTGCTGAGGGAGAATCACCTCCGGGTCTTCTTTCAACCGATCGTCCGCACCGAGGGTGACCACGTGCATGCGTTCGCATACGAAGCCCTGACCCGTGTCGGAGGCGACTGGCACGCAGGCGGGCCCGCTGAGCTCTTCGAGTATGCCGAGCGTCTCGGTCGCCTCGCGGAACTGAACCTGGCCACCATCGAATGTGCCCTCGCGGAGGCCGCTTCGCTGCCGGCTGACGCTCTGCTGTTCGTCAACGCCGATCCCATCGTCTTCCACCACGCCGACTTTCCCCGCCGGCTCCGTGCCGCAGCGGCCGCCAGTGGGTTTGCCCTGGACCGGCTCGTCCTGGAGCTCACCGAGCGCTCGGGTCTGGGCGACAACGTAGCCTCCATGAGCGTCTTCGCGGACCTTCGGGCCGACGGAGTGCGCTTTGCGCTCGACGACCAGGGATCGGCGTACTCACACCTGTCCTCCATCAAGATCATCCGCCCGTCGTTCATCAAGATCTCGAACGCCTTCGGAACGGGCTTCGAACAGGACGCCACCCAAACGAGCATCGTCCGGCACGTCGTTGCCCTCTCGAAGGACTTCGGTTGTCGCACGGTGCTCGAAGGAATCGAGTCGCCGTCCACCGCGCTGGCGGCCGCGGATTGCGGTGTGGATCTGATGCAGGGCTACCTGTTTGGCCGGCCCGCCGCGCCGGTCCATTCGGTCTTCGCGGCTCGGGAGTGACGCGAATCACAAACGGGTCTCCGGCATAGAATGCTCTTCCATGTCCGTGGAGCGTTCCCACCCGATGCTTGGCCGCCTGGTCGCAATCGCCATAGCCGTGACCGTCTTGATCGGCGTAGCCATGGCCTTCTACGTCCTCTTTGTCTCCAAACCCGTCTGAGCATTGAGCTCAGCCGGCATGGTCAAGAGCGCCATCAGGGCTGGGCGTTGCCGCTTTCCACCGCGCGCTGCCGGCCTGCGAGCCTCCGCAGAAAATCGGCGCCAATGCCACCACTCGATCTCCGCAGAGTCAGGAGATAGACCGTGATGGCCACCAGTCCGCCCAGCCAGGCCAGCGCGCCGAAGCCCTTCTCGTGCATGAAGAACGGCCAGAGCATGAACAGGACGGAGCCGATCACGCCGGCCAGGAGGAACAGGACGCGCTGCGTTTTGGGCGCATCGACGTGCCGGTTCGTCGTGAGCGTGACGGTCAAATCGCCGTCCTCGTCCGCCGCCCACGAGATCGTACATTCAACGCCACCCCCTCCGGCGAAACCGCGCCGGAGCGGGAGCGTGAAGTCGCGAGTCCTCTCCCTCTCCGCAGTGATGGAGCCACCGTAGAGGGCCACGAGCTCGGACACGCCCTCTTCGATCCCTTCCGCGGGCACACGATCCTCGATCAACTCCAGTGGTTTCGGTTCCGTCATTCGTTCTTCCCCAGCCAGCCGTCCCGGATCTCACTGCTTCCCAGGTAGTGAGGCATGCCGCCGGGATCATAGAGCACGACAAAAGATTTGCCGTCCCGGTGTATTTCCAAACCCTTCTTTTCGACCTCACTAGCGAACGGTTCGATACGAACCAAGGAGAAAGAAATTGAAGACAGGCATCCTTGCAGCAATCGCCATCTCCCTCGTCGCAGTGACTGCATCCGGAGCCACGAGCAGCGGCACGCTCACGGTCACCGGAACGGTCGAAAGCTCCATCAACCTGACCATCGAGTCCGCGGGTGGCACGACCAGCGGCACGGGCACTGCCGCCGCGACATCCGACCTCGGCAATGCCAGTAAGTACGGCAGCGCGCCCACCGGCTTCACGCTCGCGCGGGGCGCGTCGGACTGGACTCTGTCCTCGACCGTCGGTGTGAAGGTGGACAAGGCCAATCTCACCAGCACGGACTACACACTCACCGCGCAACTCGGCTCGGCCCCTGCCAGCGGCATCGTCTGGAAGCTCAACGGTTCAACACTGAGCGATTCCGCCGCAACCACGCTGACTTCGACCGGCACCTACGCTTCGACCGGTTCGTACTCCTGGGACATCGTCGTGGCCGACTCCGCCGCGGCGGCAGCGATCGACAACGCCATCAATTTCACGGCGACCTCCAACTAGAAGCGCTCGATCCGAGGTGTTGCCGGCCGTCACCAATGCACAGCCGGCAACACCCCCTCGCGGCACCCGCTGGTTCCCAGTTTCGAGTAGTCCGCGCTCCCCAGCACGGACTACTGGCAACCGGTAATCCGCAAGAGAGAAAACAGTCGTGAACCTAACCCAACCCACCCCCCAGGTCCATCCGATGAGCACGCGCCCGATCTCAGCCATCGCCGTGGCCTTTTGTCTTTTCCTCAATTGTATCCTTCCATCCCATCATGCCTTCGCGGGTGGCCGTCGTCGCGTGTTGACGGTCCGCCCCCCCTCCTCCCCGCTCACGATCACATTCCTTGGATCCGCGGAAGCCGCTGCTGGCCTTCTGGACGCGGGAACCATGGCCTGGCACGGCGGGGCAAAACGTTCGGTAGTCAGTAAGCGCGCGGTCCTGATGAGAATCGGCGAAGCGTCGCGCGATGCCCTCGGCACCGCCACCCTGCGCGCATTCCTGGAGACGCCCGTCGCGGGCGCCGTGATCCGGGTGAATGGAACCGTCATCAGCACGGCTCCGCAGATCATTCAGCGACACGTCCCGATCGGAGTCCCGATCACCTATCGAATCGAGCTCGAGGTCCCACTGAGCGCACCCGAGGGACCGATCCACGCCGCCATCGCCTGGGAAGCATCCACGGAGTGAACATGCGCAACCTCACCGCTTTGCTGTTCTTCGGTCTCCTCTCGCTCCGCGCGGCAGCCAGCGACGGCTCGCTTTCGCTCAGCCCGTCCGTGGTCATGCTTCGGGGCGACTACGGGCAGAGCGCGACTCACGTGCTCACCCTCACGAATGCCACCTCGCGACCCTTCGAGTTCGAGCTGGTCGCCCAGGACGTCGTGACACGCGACGGAAAGCGCGCTTTCGTCGAGGCGGGCTCGGTCGCGGGAAGCATTGCCGCCACGGCACTCTTCTCCGAGCAGCAGGTCCGCGTTGCTCCCGGCGAAAGCGTCCGCGTCCAGGTCACGGTCACGATTCCACCCGCGACCTCACAGCGCGCCATCGTGGCGTTGTTCCGCGGAACGAATCGCATCATGAGCGGGAACGTGCCCATCCTCGCGTCGCTCGGCACTCTGCTGACCTTCTCGGTCACGAACGACCTGCAGCTCACCACCGCTCCTCTCGACATTCACGCCCAGACACCAACGTCCAACCTGTCGGTCTCGCAGCTCTGTACCAACTCGGGCCACGAGCCGTTCGTGGCCCAAGGCGTCATGGCCGTTCTGGACGAGCAAGGCGCACTCGTGGGCAAGACCCTGCTGCGGCCGCACCGGCTCATTCCGGGCGAATCCGCCATCCTCGAGGCCGAGCATACCGGAGAGCTCGATCCGGGGCGCTATCGCGTATTCGTCACCTACGCCTTCGAGGGACAGACGCTCTCGAAATCCGCCGAGGTCGTCGTCCGGTGAACGAGTCTGCCGTGCGTCGGGCCCTGCAGATGCTGCACTCGGTCGCGACGTTCGCGCTGCTGGCGCTAGGCGCGACCACCTTCGCGGCGGCGCCTGCCTCCTTCACCATCTCCGTCAACGAAGCGCAGACCATCCCCTGGTTCGGGGTCACCGCGGCCTGGCCCATGGACGACGCCGTGGTCGACGTGGCGGTCCAGCAAGGCAACGTACTGCTATTCGGACGCTACACCGGGCAGACCAAGATCATCGTGGTCAGCGTCACCGGCAGTCACACGTACGACGTCTTCGTGAAACCGCGCGCGGGCAGCGCCGTGAGCGAGCCACGCCCGAGCGCGAATACCGGACTCGCCGAAGTCCGCTACTCCTCGGCGCCCCGAGAAGTGCAAACCAGTGTGGCCATCACACAGGAGAGCAAGAACCGTCGCACCGAAGCACAGCTCAGAACGGTCCACCAGACCGAGGTCACACCCGGCCGCGACCGTCCCGGAACGAGCATTGCCTCCGCCAGCTACCGGATCCTCGAGCGGGGCCGTGAGCTCACGTTCTTCGATCGCGATGTCGACCACTCGCTCCTCACCCTCGCGAACACTCCGCTACGCGGCATTCACTATGTCGATGACCACTGGCGGCTCCATGCAGGCTATACGGCCTACACCTCTTATCGAAGCTTCCTCATCCCCATCGAGCGGCAACTCGTGGCCGGGGGCGGCTACGCGATCCGCGCCGGACGCTCGACGTTCACGCCGACCTGGTTCACTTACAGGAACGAAGGCAACGTCCCCTCGCTGCTGTACGACTACTCGGATGGGGAGCGGCTCACCGCACGCGCCGAAGTGGGATATAGCCATGGGCTCGGAGCGGCAGCGGAACTGGCGTTCGACGGACCGCGGGACATGGTTCGCGCCAGCGCACGTTACCGTCCCCAGCGTTTCGCCAGCGTGGGAAGGACCTCGCCCGGCTTCCTCGGGGACGCCTCGTGGTCCCGCGAGTACGGGCGCGGTTCGACCTTCTCCACCTCCTGGACGGCGACCGACATCGGCTCGGCGAGGGTGATCAGCGGCGCGACCGACCTCGATCATCGGCTCACCCAGTCACTCTCACTCACCACCGGGGCTTCCTGGGCGAGGTTTGGTGAGGACGACACCCTGACCATTCCTGCCGGCGTGCGACTCGACTTCGCCCGCGCCGGAGGAGGCGCTCTCTATCGCTACACCCGGTCCGGCACGAATCGCGGAGGTCACGGCTTGCGCCTCGCCGGTCGCGCCACGGCCGGCCGGCTCTATGTCTCGGCTTACGCGGACTATCAGCAGAACGCGCCCACACTCGATCTGATCTTTGCGGAGCGTCCCGAACTGGCCCTGGCGCTGGCCGAGTTGGGCATTGTGGCCACCTCGCCCGCCGACATCGCCCGCGCCTTGCGCGAACACGCCGAGCTGGCCGAGCTCGGGCTGGTCGACGGCCTCACTGTCCACCTCGCCCCGACCCGCACCCAACTCGGCTTCGAAGCGTCCTGGCTCGGCGCGTCCACAAGCAGGCAACAACTCCGCGTTCGTCTCCTGCGAAGCGTGGTGGAAAGCGTGGCTCGCGAAACCACGACCACCATCGCCACCCTGACCTATTCGCGCCGCCTCACCCGGACGGCCGATCTCTTCCTTTCCTACTCGTACTGGCGGATCGCGGCTGGCGGTGAAGACGCCCGCGTCCAACCCTTCGCCGAGGTGGGTTTGCGGCAGCGCTTCGACGGCCTTGCCGCTCTCCGCGGCGGCACCGGAAAGATCACGGGAGTCGTGTTCGCCGACGACGATCTCAACGGCCGTAGCGACGGCACGGGAGTGGAGGCTGAAGTCGTCCTCGACGGCCAGCACACGGTGCACACGCTCGCGGACGGCTCGTTCGCTTTCACCGCGGTGAGTCGCGGCTCGCATCGTCTCGTGGTCCGGGTCCCGGGACGTCCGGAGGCCTACTTCACCACTCCATCCCGCATCGAGGCAAGCTCCGGTGACAGAGTCTCGTTCGGTGTCGCGTCCACGCCAGCTCACTTGTTCGGCAGTGTCATCAACGACGCCGGTGACGGCCTCGGAGGCGTAAGGGTTCATCTGATTCGTGGCGCTCAGCAGATCCCTTCGCTGACGGCGAGCGATGGTTCGTTCCATCTGGTGGCGCCCCCCGGAGAATGGCAGCTCACCCTACTCTTCGATTCCGTGCCTCCCGGCTACGCTCTGGCCGGCACGGAACCGCGAGCGATCCGGCTCGACCGCGCGACCCCGGCGAAACCGGCGTACGTCCTGCGCGCGCATCGCAGCATCAGCGGATTCGCCGCACCCCACGCGGACGTACTCATTCCCATCCTCGCCAGAAACGTGCGTGCGGACGAGAAGGGCCGTTTCGCCTTTCGCTCACTTCCGTCCGGAGAGGTGACGTTGATCAGCGGCGGAGTGGAACGTCGCGTGACGCTGTCTACGACGCCCGACTCCGCGACCGTCGATTTCACGCCGCCCTCTGCATCACCTGCCGCGGCCGTCGTCACCGTGACGCGCGACGAACGAAGTGAAGACCTTCGGAACTTCATGGTTCAGATCGGGGCCTATCGGGTTCGATCCAACGCCGACGCCGCGGCGCATCGAGCGCGCAAGGCGGGATTCGTCCCGTCAGTGGCGACGTCCGGCGCCCTGACCATCGTCAGCAGCGGACCGTACTCCCGCAGCGACGCCACGGATGCCGCTGCGCGCCTGGCACTGGCAGGAATGGACGCCGTCGTCCTGCCGAGGTAGTAGGAACGCGGGCACGGGCATCAGGTCGCATCCGGGACGATGCCGGCCAACGCTTCGCGCGCGCGCTCCTCGTCCTCGACTCTCACAAACAGTGCAACCCCCGCACTGAAAGCGAGATGCGGAAACATGCTGCTCGTGTACGGAACATCGAGGTATCCGTCGATCTCGCTGCCTTCCAGGACCGACAAAGCGAACTCTGCCTGACGCACGTCGGTAAAGCGGTCGAGCAGCACCATGTCCTCGTCATCTTGCATTCCTTCAGTATCCGCCTGCTGGGCCGATTTGCCCGGCCTAATTATCGACCCGCGCGGTCAGGAATGAACCCTCATTCATAGACCGATTGGTTCAATCAAGGACCCAATGAGCGCCTAACTCGTTGAAAACACGTACGGCACCATCGTTGTAGTACTTCCGGCCATAAATAGGAGGCAATGGCACATGAAACGATCGTTCTTGATCTCTCTGACCCTCGCTCTGCTGGTCGGACCTGCCGTTCTCGCGAAGACGGGTGTCGTCTTCATCCATGGAAAGGGTGGGGCGAACCTGGCCCAGGCCAGCGTCGCGCGCGCCTACTGGGGCGAAGACATGATCCGCGCGACCACGAAGGGATTCACGGTACCGCATCTGATCTGTGCCTACGACGGAACTCAGTACATGTGGGTCGCGGCCGGTCAGGTGGCTGGCCAGATCACCACCTGGATGAACGCGAACGCGATTGACGACATCGTCGTCGAGACGCATTCGTTCGGCGGTGTGGTGATCCGCTGGATCCTCTCCAATCCGACTTACGACTCGCGCTATCAGCCGATCATCAATCGCATCCGCTGGGTGAACTCGATCGCGCCGCCGAACAAGGGCTCGGAGGCGGCGAACTTCGCCGGAACGCTGTCCGGATCGTGGTTGACCGGCTGGATCGTGGATCTGGTCGGACAGAACAATGATTCCACGAAGAACTGCACGACCTCCTCGATGTCGTACTACAACCAGTACTACCTCAAAGGAACGTCCGGACGGCCCGCGTTGCCGAAGACCGTCTACAACATCGCCGGCACGGGCTTGTGGAACGACTTCGTGCACTCCGAGGACTACGGGCTGGCCACGCTGTCCGGAGTGGTCGGCATGCCCGGCGAAGACGACGGCATGGTGTCGCAGTACAGCGCGCAGGCCGTTGGCGTGGTGTGGTTCACGACCCTGGCCAACCACCATCACAACCGCCGCAATGACTACCGCAAGATCGGCGATTCGTTGGCCACCGACTTCTGAGGAGAGACGACCATGAACAAGACCTTTGCGCTGTTCCTCTCCCTCCTCCTTCTGGTGCCCGGTCTGCTGGCCGCGGACAACACCGGGCGTTTCGCGCCAGGCACTCGGCTCGAAGAGCCTGCCCTGCACGCACCGCCAACCACTTCGCGCATGTTCGTTCGCTCGCTGCCCCGCTCGGGATCGATCGCGCTTCCCGCCACCGGTTCCGGCAGCATGATCATCTGGACGATGCCGGCGCGGCCGGACTCTCCGGTCCGCACGCGCCTGCGCACTCCCACCGGCTCGGTGTTGCAGCCCGCCGACCGCGGCAGTGTCGAGCGCGGACTGCGCCGGTTCCCTCTGAATTCCGCGGAGACGGCCGAACTGGGCCTCCTCGGCGGTGCACATGAAGTGGTGCACGTCCTTTCCACGGAGGCCGCGGAGTACCGCCTCGAGGTCGACGTGGCCGAATCTGCCGGAGGTGCAACGGTCATCGCGGCGGAGCCCGACAGCACGCTCACTCTTTCGACCTGGGCCTCGCCCCTCTCACGCCAGGCAGGACAGCCGATTCATCTCCTCGCCGAACTCCGCGACGGCGGTGCCGCCATCGCGGGAGCCGTGGTCACGGCACGTTTGGCCTCGCCCTCCGGTCGTGCATTCAAGGCGGTCGCCCTCTCCGACCAGGGTGACGGCATCTACTCCGCGGTTCTCTCTGATCTTCCAGAGATGGCCGCTGGCGCGTGGCAGGTGCACATCGAGGCGGATGGATCTTCCGCGTCCGGTGCCCGCTTCGCCCGCACCGGTTCGGCCGAGCTCATCGCCGAACGCAACGCCGCACGCCTCGGCAGGATTCGCACGGAAGTCGCTGGCGATGTTCTTCGGGTGAGCGTCCCGGCCGAGATGTTGCTCGCGGGGACCTACCGCCTCGACGTCCTCATCGCCGACGAGAGTCGCAACGGTGTGGCCTGGGCCGAAGGTGTGCGCACACTGACCGCCGGCGCCACGACCCTCGAGATCGATCTCCCCCTGTCCGACCTTGGCGCCACTTCCCTCGATCAGCTCTTCGTCGATGTCCGTCTGCTCGGCCTCGACGCGGTGGGAGTCGCGGGCCGCGCCACCCTCGATGCGCGGAAGACTATCGACACCCAGTAAGTGCCAACGCACACCTGCGGGCCGGAGCACTCCGGCTCGCGGGTGAAGTCTCGCTGGAAGGGCGTGTGCAACAATCACTGCGGACAACGCCTGTGACCAACGCCGCCGACGCTCCCCGCTTCCTCCTTGCCACCGACTTCGACGGCACCATCTCGCCGATCGTCTCCACGCCCGACCAGGCCCGCATCCATCCCACGGCCGAGCGGCTCCTGCAAGCCTGCGCCGCCTCGTCCGTCGCGGTGGCGATCATCAGTGGCCGCGACGTGAGTGATCTCCGGGGCAGGATCGGTGGCGTACGAGCCATCCTGGCCGGCTCGCATGGACTCGAGTGCGTCGACGCGGAAGGACACGCGCTTTGGACCAGCGAGCGCAGGTGTCCGGAGATGCCGGCCTCCCTCTTGCGGGACCTGCTCCGCACCGAGATGCACATCGAGGGCAAGAAGTACTCGGTGGCCTTGCACTTCCGCGGAGTGGAAAAGGACACCCACGCTCACTTGCAGCGCCTGACCTCATGGGCAGACGAACAGAATCTCGACGTGATCGCCGGACGGAAAGTGGTCGAGATCAGCGTTCGGGGAGGTGGGAAGCGCGCCGCGCTCCGCGCGATCGCGGGACACGTGAAAGCCAGTCGCATGCTGTACGCGGGCGACGACCTGACCGACTTCCCTGCCCTCGCCTTCGCCGCCGCGCACGGACGGGCGATCTTCGTCGTCAACGAAGAACGCGACGCGCCCGCCATCGATGACCTTCGCCGCGTTGCCACGATCGAAGCGCTCTGCGAAGAGTTCACCAACGAGCTCGCGTCCGCAAACGCCGGCCTTCAAGCACCTGCCCGTGGCCCCGCAACTTGACCCGCAACAGCAGGTTGTGTGCGCCCGAGCACCCCAACTCGGCTCACCAGACACGATTTGAGACTGCTGACCCTGTGGAGTGCCGCACAAAGAACGCGTTCGAGGTCCATCAAGAACGCGTGTCCGTTCAAGTGCTTGGTCATCCGCCTTTGGACGAATCCGCCGCCTCGTTCCTTCCAGACAAACGTGATGAACTCGTCGTTGCTGTGAAGGAGTTGGCGCAGAGGGCGATCGACATCGGCGCCTTGACCGATGTCGATGATCGATGGAGGTACACCCAGGTTTCCCAGTTCACATGCGCGGACGGTTCCGTCATCAGCAATCCAGGCAGACACAAACCGGTCGCCGGCCCAAACCACGGCGGGTGTGCCGAAGGGCGGCCTGGCGGCCGTCTCGCCTGAGGCGGAGATGACACGGCAGCGGGCCGACTGGGGTTGATCGGCATCGACGATCATCGCGACCACTTCGCCCGCCTTCGAGAGCCCGACCACGGCAATCCTGTCCGATCCGTCAACGGCAGTGGCGAGAGGGTAGTCGATGGCCACGGCGCACGGGAGAACGGATTCGACCGCCTCTGCTCCGCCGAGGACGCGCAGCTTCAGAGTCAACTCCTCAGGCGGGCCGTCGACTGCCACAATGGCAACGCGATCCCCTCGGAGTGCTACCGCCGTCCAGCGACTGGACAAAAGCGTCTGAACCATTCCCGTTTGCCACCAGTGGAACGCACCCATCGGCTTCACGCCAGACGGTGTTACCTCATCAATGAGGAGAGCCGGCTGTTTCTTCGCGACTGAAACTTGCACGCCTCGCGGTTTCTGTCCGGGGATCGGCAGCCATACCAACGGATACTGCCGAGGCAGTTGCACCCGCGTCTGCTGGAGCGATTCGTCGCTTACAACAAAAAAGACCCTCGAGACCAACCCTTCGTTTCCCTGGCGACTGAACCACCAGCCCCCCTCCTTGGGGAACACGGACCGACTCGGGTGAGAGGGGAACAGGGCTGGAGTCGACGCGATCAGCTCCTCCTGATTGAAACGGACACGTATGATCGCCATCGCCGTAGGCATCCGCGAGGGGCTCGCGACCACGACGAAGTCCTCCCAGGAAAGGGGCATGATTTCTTCGACGGCAGGGATCGCAATCGGCACAGATCTCGAGCCGGGCTCGCCTCCGATAGAAAGTGAGCACAGAACACTGGCGCAGCCCGAGAACTGCGCCAGAAGCAGGAGCAACATGGATGAGATCTTCAACGCAGAAATGAGGCCTGAGTCCTGCGTGCGGTCAGGCATCGTCCTGCCACATCGGCACCATCGCACTCCCTGTCGGCAGCACGGCTACTGCGCGACCACTGCGTCAGAACGCAGTCTTCCACATTCTCTGCGCAATTCCCCTCGTCGCTGGCAGGGCACGAGGCGTCAATGCTTCCGCCATTGCATATGAGCGACCCGCCCCAGCAATAAGTCCAGGGGCCGCCATCCGACGTCCAGCACAGCGCGCTGTTATACGGCCCGCCGCCGAGCGGATCCCGAGATCCTTTTGCAACACATGATTCGCATGCGAAGAGAGTTGGAGCAGCGAAAACAGTGAGTACGAATACCACAAACATCGATCTACGGATCATGAAAGCTCCTCCAAAGTTCGAGTCGTCAATTCTTACCAGATTGATCACCCGGCCATCCGGCGCGACAAGCCAGATCATGTCCGAGCTACGATGCTCAGGCCAATCGGAGATATGAAGGGTCGCGGTCGCCCCCGGCAAGGTAAGTCGGGAGATGCGAAGTAGCTCAACTGCCGTTGCTCGCCGGGAGTCAGGTCGATCCACGTGGATGCGAGGCTGGACAGCGGGAATGGCGCCACGTCGGCGTCACCCCGTGCGCGCGGGTAGGCGTCGAAGGTGACCGCTCCAGCCGTCACTTCGAGAGTCACATACGCGGGGAGCCGGGCCGGTACGCTGCCGGTGTTGATGGCAGTGACGCGGAAGGTGACTGGCACGCCCGGAAGCGACTCCGCCGGCTCTACGGCCAGTGTCAGACGAATCGGGTTGGCCACCGCTACCCCCGAACCCAACACCGCGAGCGTGCATGACAAGAGTAGTCGCCTCATGGACCGGCGGTCCTGAGTGACGAGAGCG
>Ga0307505_10001713_pt1 | contig 16854 bp, 23 predicted proteins | sample 23_S_MG_FD_202183 | JGI IMG/M metagenome (GOLD analysis project Ga0307505, IMG submission 202183) | Soil microbial communities from Populus trichocarpa stands in riparian zone in the Pacific Northwest, United States - 23_S | ecosystem: Environmental > Terrestrial > Soil > Riparian zone > Trees...
GCCATCGTTCCACAGGATGCTGTTGCGCAGGATCACCTGGCTGCTGTTGCCGTTGGCGCGGATGCTGGACACGGCCCGGTCCACGAACGGGAACTGATTGCTGGCCCGGAAGTTCTGCGCCATGGTGACGTGGCGCAGGGTCAGGTCGGCGCTGCTGGTGGCCTCGATCGTCGAGGTGCCGTTGCCCGGGCCATAAAGGACGTTGTACGCGACCAGGGTGTTGTCCAGTTCGACCAGCGTCGTGCTGCCGCTGGCATGGACCGCCGACCCGTTTGCTGCCCAGTTGTCGTAGAGCTGCGTCTGATAGAGCGCCACGAAGGCGCCCCCCTGGGCGTAGACGGCGCCGCCGATCAGGGAAGTGTTCGTACCGGAGACACCGCGGGTGCCGAAGATGCCCTGGCAGTTGCCGCCGGCGCAGGCATGTCCCGACGCATTGCCGAATACGAAAGCACTGGCGGCGTCCTGGACCGCGATCGCGCCGCCGCGATCATCGGCCAGACTGCCCTCGAGGCGGATCCGCTGGGCGAACATCACGCTGCCGCCCTGGAGGAACACGGAGCCGCCGCGCAGCTCGGCGCGATTACCGGTCGCGCGACCGGCGAAATCGTTGCTGCCGGTCGGCGGCGTCCACGTCACCACGGAACTCTGGTCGGCAAACAGGCCGCCGCCGTTGAGCGCAGCCCGGTTCTCGAACAGGGTGACGAACGCGCTCTGTCCGGCATCCACGCCCACGTACGCGGCGCGTGGCTCGATCCGGACCTGGCAATTGCTGGCCGAGATGCCGCCGCCGTTGCCTTGGGAGACATTGCTGCGGATGCGTGCGTCGCGGATCACCACCCGGCTGTTGACGCAGCGGATGCCGGCACCCCTGCCGTTGACGCCGGTGACCCGATTGCCAACCAGGCCCTGGGAGGGGACGGCGCCGATGATGGTGCCCTCGTCGAGCACGACCTCGGCACTCGTGCCGAACACGTCGATGCCACCCCCTCCGACCGGCGACTCGTTGTCGCCGATCAGCGTGTCGTAAATCAACGCATTCACCCCATTGTTGATGCTGAAGCCACCGCCCGCGAAGATGGACTCGCCGCCGCGGAGGACCAGACCCCTCAGCAACACGGTGCGGGTGGCATCGGGAATGTCCACGGTAGCGAACATGACGCCGTTGCCACCGCTACTCTGGATGATTCGCCGCAATCCGGCCTGGGGCTCGGTGCTGACACAGGATGGCCATCGGCCATCGATGGAGACATTGCGATCCACAATCTGGATGCTCGAAGTGACCACGTCCTGGCTGAGCCGGATGAAGGTGAAGTGGCTGGGGTTGGTCGAAGCGAGGTTGACGGCTTGTTGAAGGGTGGGGAACTCGCAACCGGCGCCAAGGCCTACGGTAATGATCCGCCCCTTGCTGCCCTCTGGCGTACGCTCCTGTGCGTGGATTGATGTATGGGTCATGGTGCCAAGCAGGGCCAGGGTGAGGCCAGCGACCGAGAATTTCATTGTGTAGGACTCAGGATGCCCGGAAGCGATCCGGCTTCAGGTACACACAATCGGAATGCGAAGGCGGAAACGACACGGAGGACGATCGCTACCTGCAGCGGACCGCTTGGAACAGCGGGGTGATGCTGATCGCTCCCGCGACCCTGTGAACAGGAAACCCCGAGATCACTCCGAAGAGCCTGATTCCACGAATACCATCGCAATCGCACTCCATGCGATTCGGCGGGCCGAACTCGGCAGAGTGGATGGAGAAGTCGAGTCGCGAATCGGGGACGCTCGACTGTCCGGCGCGCCGCTTTCGCAGCGGTGATCTGCATGCGTGATTGCGCATCGGTCGGTCTGGCAAACGTGAGGTGAATGCCCGGATCAGGTGATCGCTGGAGTCATGCAGCATTCGGTCAAATTGCATTTCACTTGCGGACCCGACGCGATCGCGTCATCGCCTTGAGCAACCGAAATGCAACGCAATTTTGACAACGACCAAGTCAACGAACTTCTCTACCAGGCGCTGGAGACCGAGCGCGGCGGCATCAAGATCTACACGGCGGCGCTCAAGGCCGCACTCAATTCCGACCTCAAGAAGGAATGGGGGGAGTATCTGGAGGAAACGCGAACCCACGAGCGCGTCCTCACCACCGTGTTCGATGAACTCGGCCTGGATACCGAAACCATGACGCCGGGACGCCAGGTTGTCGCCCATCTCGGTGGAGCGCTCGTGAGCGCGATCGAAATGGCCCTCGCCAAAGGCGACCCCCCCAGCGCACAGCTCGTCGCCGGCGAGTGCGTCGTGCTTGCCGAGACCAAGGATCACCAGAACTGGGAACTGATCGGCCACGTCGCCAAGCATGCCAGCGGCGATATCCCGAAGGTGCTGAAGAAGGCTTTCGACGCGGTCGAGAAGGATGAGGACCATCATCTCTACCACACGAAAGGATGGACCCGCGAACTCTGGATCGAGGCGCTGGGTTTCCCGGCGGTCCTTCCGCCACCCGAGGAGGTCAAGAACGTCGAGACGGCGATCGGTGCCTCACGTGCGGAGCAAGCCCGAAGCGAAATGCTCTGACCGCGGCTGGCTTGGGGCAAAACAAGGCGAAGGCAGGAACTTCTGTCAGCGAGGAAAGGGCGAGGCGACGTCGAACCCACGGATCTGCGATTGCGTGCGCGCATGCGAAGGCGGAAGGCGCCCGGTGCGCCTCAACTCGGTACAGCGCTGGACATCAGCGCACCGGGTCGGGGCGGAGCCGACCGGCGAAGCGCCGTCTTGAATGAATTAATTGCTAGATGGCACCGATGGCCGCCCACGATAACGTTCCAACGGCTCCAAGAGCGACCCAGCCGGGGTGGCGGCCACGAGTTCCTACAAGAACCAGCAGTGAGCCCGCCAGGAACGCGGCAGCTGTGATACCGAGCACTGCGCTTGCCGGTAGAACAGCCTCCGGACTATGCGCAAGTCGCCACAATAGCCCGGCCAAAGCCCAACCAAGTACGGACGCAAGATGCCAGGTGGCCCACAAGATCCGCACGTTGCGGCCTTGCAGTGGCGGAGCCGGAAGGCACGGAACGAGCGCGGACTTGCGCAGGTGCCGAAAGATAAGCCACTCGCCAAGTAGCGAGTGCACAACGCCAGTGAATGTTGCGAGAATCGCGGCAGTAGCGAGTAGTGACTGCATCGTCATCCTGATGCCTGTTGTGCCGCCTGACACATTGGGTCAAGCCGCGCCGAAGTCGGCTTGAACACATGGCGAGCCGCTCACGCGAACGGACCAGCTCAAGGTTTGGACTGCAGTGCAGCTTCGATGCTGCTTACGTACTCCGAAAGGCGGGCCATTTCCTCGGAGAGTTTGTGCTGACCTCCATTCTGCGCAACGGCAACCGCAATGAGATCGAGGGCCGCACCCGTGGCTGCAATCTTGCGCCGCTGCTCGGGCGATACATTCTTTTCCCCCAGAAGTCCAAGAATGCCGGCGCTGTTAGAGGTCATCACGATTTGTCTCCATGAGAGCGGCTAGCGCAGGTCAAAGCCAGTGGAAACCGCGAATCGAGAATAGAAGTTACCGATCAGGGCGCGTTCAATTCCTTCCAATTGCGACGGTGATGGCTGCATGCCTAACGAGGCTGTAGAAAAAGCCCAAGAACATATTATTCTGACCGTTTACAATCAATTACTTAGCTTGTGGATAAGTACTGAAACAGGACTTATTCTACAACCTCAACGCCTGAACTAAGCCGCGCCGCGAAGCGGCGTCGGCTTGAATGAATTGTTAGACCGATGCATCGCGGAAAGCACGAAGCACCGCATTGATACGTGTCTGATACCCAGGACCCTGAGCCTTGAACCACTCAAGAACGTCTTGCTCCACGCGCAGAGAAATGGCCGCCTTTGGCGGCTGCGGCTTGAGGCCACGGCGAACGACTCCGCGCATGACGTGACGGATGTCAGCCTCCGGATGCTCGGGGGCAACCGACGCTGCCGTTTTGGACTTGAGCCGGGTCCAGTCAGTCTTTGACTGCGTCGAAGAAGATTTGCGCTTCGCGGCGGGTCGCTTGGCGGAACGAGATGATGCGGATTTCATGGGCGGTCTCCGTATGGACGATTGAGACGGGAACACCGGCGAGTAACCCTAAGGTGACAAATCGCTGCTCTTTGTAGGAGAACCGGTCATCCTCAAAGGTGAAGGTCAAGCCACCGAAGACAGCGGGGGCATCAACAAAGTCGAGCCCGTGCTGTTTGAGGTTGAGTGAGCGCTTACGCTCAGACCAAGTGAACTCCATTGACAGAGTGTATATACAAATTGTCAGACGCGCAAGATGGCTGTTGCAGCGGTCTAACACCGGAGTTAAGCGGCGTGTGTGCCGCACCCAGCATGCTACAAGATCAGGAGCATGTTGGGTGCGGCACGCACGTGTTGGGCGCCGCGCCCCGTGCACTTAGTGGCCGGTTGCTGCACGAGCCATTGAGATCATGCGAGCTAGGTCGAGGCGCTGCAGCTCGCTCGCATCTCGAAGCTTGATATGTCGTGCATTCTTGCCAGATCCCTCAAGGCGAAAACCCTGACCAACGAGGCTCTCCCAGGCGTGAAAGAAGACCTTGCACGAAGTGGCGGTGGGTTGAATGCCGCAGACGACATTGTTCTCGCCATTGATGCTGTACAGCGCCATGCCGATCTTGGCGCCGCCATAAATGCGCTCGTCTGCATCGGGGAGCGAAGCTTGAATGGCTTCTCGAATGGCGCAGGCGGCGTCACGAATCGAGGCTGGCAGCGGGCGAACTACGTCTTCGAACGTGGCTGGGCCGTTCTTTCCGTCGATACTCACGGAACCTCCATTGTGGCGCCTAACGATTGAGTTGAGCGGCGCGCGCGCCGATGTATGAGCTTGGCACTTTATCCCTCACGCGTCTGCTCCAACGATTTGTCAGACGGCATCGCGCAGCATCTCCTTGAACACGTTCCACGAAGGCGCCACCAGCAGTTCCTCGCGGGGCGACATGCCTATGGGTGCGAGGCAGACGATAGCTCCGCCAGGAGAAAACGCATACATCTCTCCACCTCCGCTAGTGGCGAATCCCAGATAGCCCGGTGCATTCTTCGATACCTCGTACTGCTCGTTCCAGTGCTCGACTTGCGAGGCACAGTGATACCGTACGTTTCAAGCGGGAAAAGGGGACGGAGGAATTATGCGTTTGAAACCGATGATTCGTCGGTCCCGCACTTCTCCACAAGAACGAGGTCTTCCGACTCTCGGGCGATGCCGCTCTACGGATGGTTTGGGCTGCGCCGCGAACGACCTGATCCACCTGACGCGACTGCCAGACAGCCGCGCTGCGCCAGCATGAAACTCATGTGCTCAATACGATAACAAGGTGCTCGGGCTGCTGCGCTGCGGCCTGTTGCCACGGCATGTCAGCGCCCAGGCGGGCGGCCCGCGTCTTCGATCGTCAGCAACCAGGGTTCGCTCTGTGCGCCGGTAGTGGACATCGCCGTTACCCTGACCACCGCTCGAATGGGTTCTTGCTCATCCGTGTTCCCATCGATCCAGGTAAAGCCAATGAGGCCAGGCGCCACGGGTTGAACGAACTCCTGCGGAAACATTACCGCAAGGTCGCCCTCGACCACCTCGAAGCGATATCCGAGCCTCTCGGCAGGTACCTTCAGGACGAGAAATCCGATATCCGCGCACGTGCCGCCGTCGCCCTTGCGACCCCGTTGAATGCTGTCCACAACGATCCGGACTTGCGGATCTGCAGCCGCCTGACCGTTGGTTGCGCGCTCAGGCAGAAAACTCTCGTAACCGCGACTCAGGCTGCAAGCGACGGCGGGTTGCGCCAGCAGCAAGGAAATGACGACCAACACGCGGCGACCGGACATGGAAGTTCCCAAGCGCAGGTAGAAGTGGTTGTGGACAATGAGCCAGTCATCTTGCTTTGACCGCAGCGCGTCCGCAAGCCCAGGATCCGGATTGACACGCGATACGGTATTGAGGAACGCGGTTCACGAGTGCTCTTCGTTGGGAGGCACCCGTTGCGGCGAGACTCGCCACGTCGCGCTGCAAATCACCCCCGGTACGCGACCCCGATTCAGCCCGCCCCTTTGATTCGGCAGTTGCCGAAAAAGCGCAGCATCTGCGCCGAGGCGTCGGGGCCGCCCGGGTCGGTATACGACCCTGCCGCATCGCCCCCGGACCAGGCATGGGCGGCGCCGTGGATCACCCAGTGTTCGGCAGCGACGCGGCCGTCCGCTGCGCTGTGCACGGTGCGCGTGAAGCTGCGCCCGCCTGTCGCGGTGTCACGCTCGACCGTGCTGCGTCGGTCCGCGGAATCTGCCCGGTCGCCGGCGCCAAGACTCTGCTGGATCACACCATCGCCATTGCAGGGATGCACCGTGGTATCGCGATCACCGTGGAACACGATCGCAGGCACCGGATCGGCGGCGCCTGCGGAATGCTTGCGTTGACGTCCCACTCCCTCGCGCATTGCCGCGAAGGCCGAGGGCATGTCGCTGGCCAGCCCGATCGGCAGACCGGAATGCACACCGATCGCGGCGTAGACATCCGGATGCGTGCTCGCGAGCACGGCGGCCATCGCGCCACCCGCGGAAAGACCCGCGACATACACGCGAGTCGCGTCGAGCTCGTGTGTGGTCACGAGCTGCCGGGTCAGTGCGGCGAGGATTGCGGGCTCGCCATGACCGCGCTGCTGGTCGCCGCCGCGGAACCAGTTCCAGCAACGGTTCTGGTTGCGCTTGACCGACTGCGCGGGCCAGGCGACGACGTAACCGTGTTCGACTGCGAGCGCGTTCATGCGCGTTCCACGGGCGAAATCGTCGGGCGTCTGGGTGCAGCCGTGCAACATCAGCAGCAACGGCGCGCCGGCCGTGTCCAGACCCGCCGGGATGTAGAGCTGGTACTTTAGCTCGCCGGCTTCGCAGGCGAAGCGGCGCAACGTGAAGTCGCCGTCCCCGGCCTCATCGAGCGTGTCAGGCAAGACCGTGGAGACCGCGCCATCGAGCGCCCCCGCATCGTTCGCTGCAGTGCGTGGCCAGGCATGTGACCACGGCGCCGTGCGACGGCGAGCGGCGCGCGCATCTGCGGGGGCTTCGGCGGAGGGCGGAACTTCGCCATCGATCACGCGGTATTCACCGTCGATGAAATCGCCGCCCGCGGCCGCATCGTCCCGGCGCGCTGGCGCGGTCGGCGCAGGGTTTGCGCCAGCATCGCCGGCGAGGGCCTGCTGGATGATGCGCGTCGCAGCCTGCAGATCGCCGGCCTGGGTCAGGCGCAGCGCCCGCCGCATCGTGTCGTTGCTGGGTTTCATGAAGATCCTTGTCAGAGAATGCGGCCGGCCAGAGCGGCCTTCAGCGTCGAGCTTGCCTGCAGCACGCCGAGAACGGCAATCGACTCGATGGTCTCGAGGGCCAGCTCGGGCGTTACATCGTCAGCAATGCGCACCAGGCCAAGCGCCTGGATTTGCAGGCGCTGACCCGCATCGCGCGCGGCTTCGAGCTCGCGGCGGCCATAGTCCTGCAACCCGACCACCAGAGTGCGGCGGGCCACCGTGTGGCGCAGCGCGTCGCCGTGCACGGCGAGTTGATTGCGGATGGCGGTGCGGATGAGGTCGGTGCGGTTGGAATAGAAGCCTTCCTGCACCAGCAGGTCGATCTGGCCCAGGTCGACGACCCCGAGGTTGATCGTGATCTTTTCGCTGTCGGCGACGGCACGCAGGCGTTGGTCCGGCACGGGATGTCTCATTTGGATGCTGTGGGCCATCCTAGCGCCATCCAGATGGATGGTTGTTAAACTGATGGCAACTAGCTCGAAGTGCGGGATCGGTCTGGATGCGGCGCGCGGCACGACGTTGGATCAGACCGACGGTCACCCGCGCCAGCCCTCGAACGCAGCGCTTGAAGGGTTAGCCAGCGATCTCATCCAAGCGAGGCTCATGGACCAGTTCGAGCTTCATGCCATCGGGATCGGCAAAGAACACGGCGTAGTACCCGGGCGTGTAGTCGTATTCCGCCGGTGCATCGAGAACCGTGATCTGCTCGTGCACGAGGAACTCGTGAAAGCCGTCGATCTCGGCGCGGCTCGTGAGGTGGAACGCCAGATGGTGCAGCCCGACCGAGAACCGATCGTGCGGCGTTGCGACCTTCGCCTTGTGCAGGCCAATGCTCACGGCGAAGTTCGGGCCAGCAAGTACCCAGCATGGCGCACTGCCTTCGTACTCAAGCGTCCGCGTGTAGCCCAGTCGCCCGAGGACCTTGCCATAGAACGCGCACGAGACCTCCAGATCTGCAACCGTAAGATCGAGATGGTTGATCATTCCTCGCTGCATGTTCTTGTCGCCGATGTGGTGCCGGGAAGATCCCTCAGCATGCTGTGCCCGCCGCAGCGGATCGGCAAGATCTCCAGATGGCGGAGTGTCAGGCATCGTCCGATGTGTCGGCTTGATCCGTGATCCCTCGGCCAACCCGGAAAACATGTCCATCCGGATGACGGACGTGCATCTCGCGGACGTTCCACGGCATGTCGGTAGGCGGCCACGTCACCTCGATGCCTTGCTCCAGACAATGACGATGGACCGCATCGACGTCGTCCACCCACAGCGACATCCAGACCGCTTTTTCCGCAGCCTCGTTGGATCCCGGCCCGAATGTCGCTGGATAGCCGCTCGTTCCGCGGCCGCCCTGGCCACCCTGACAGAGGAAGATCTCGCAGTGTCCTGAGCAGACCCCCCCGAAGGTCGGCGGCGTTCCCCAGTCCCATCCCTTCTTCCATCCCAGTTTTTCAAACCACAGGAAGGACTGCTGGATGTCCGTAACATTCAAGATCGGCGTCATGTGTTTGACGATCATGTGAGCCTCATGTGGCGGCTTGCGCTGAACCTGGTCGAGCGAAGCCATACGTCGTCAGCAAGAGAGCGGCGCGACGATGGTACGACAGTGGTGCGACAGCGCCGATGCAACCGCCGGGCGCTCTTCGCCTGGCACGCTCGCTCTCGCCCGCCACTTGTCACCCTCTACGGGCTGTCCCGTCCCATCCCTTCGCTGAAGGGGGAAGTTCTCCCTGGACCCTCCTCCGGGCGTGTCCATTCCGAATCAGATCTCGGCGACGCGCGATCCATCCTTCGTCGTGCCGTCATAGCGGGAACACAAGAGAGGAATGCCGATCTCACGCCAGAATGCAAAGCTGACCTGACCTGTCGACATGCCTCCATGGCTGTAGCGTTCAACCCATACAGAGTCTTCCCGCGAGTCGAGCGGCGCACCGACCAGCCGCGCAAATGTTTCCTCGACAAGTTCGTTGAACTGCCCTTCGGTGGGAGGCAACGGAACATCCGCCAGCGTCGACGCCATCTCTTCCCATAGATACGGATCGCCACGCAATCCCCACCGGCCAGGTTCCGGCTTGAAGAGCTCAGAGATCACGAGAATCTTCCGCCGCCCTAGTCTGCGACTGGCTCGGACCGCTCGCCGGAAATGTGCGAAATGGCCGGTCGCCACCGCCCTTTGTGCAGAAGGAGCACATTGGACGAAACATAGCGGTGCTCGAGCCACACGCCATCGACCTCGCGCTTGAACCGTCCTTCACCAACAATGATCGCGGTAGAAGTACCAGGACACGAAATGCTGGTGATCCTGTACACAAAGTCCTTGGGGTTCCATTCACCTTGAGCGACCCACGCGACCTCTTCTTCCTTCAGCGACACCGAGCCATCGCCTTGAACCACGCGGAACTCATCCAGCAGGAATCGGCGAAGGCCCTCTGCGTTTCCGCTCCGATAGTAGCTCGGCCACTCCTTGAGCTTGATGTCTCTCAGCGCACTTTCATGCGCGCGGCAGGATGCGGATTGAGCCTCAGGCGCCCCGGCGACAAGAAGCAACGCTGCAAGAATGGGTTTCATGCCTGATCTCCTGGTGCGGACCGCCGGTCCGCAACTGCTGGACACAGCCCTCAGTCTCGACGACAAGAATGCCCGCAGGACCTTGGGGATGGGCTACGTGCTCGGTGCCAATGGATGCGCAGAAGATGTCGCCTACGCCCAGATGCACCACCTGAATCTCTCCGCCCTCTTTGAAGTGCATCTCGACTGAGCCGTCAAGCACGACGAACACCTCGTCCTCGTCGTTCGTGTGCCACTTGTACGGTTGGTCGGTCCAGTGCAGGCGAGTGGCAATGCCCCGCATGTTGACGATGTCCAATGCACCCCATGCTTTGGATGCGGTGAACTCTTTGGCGCGGAAGATCTTCATGCGGTGATTGATGCCGTGTTGCCCGACCCGTGGCCGGGAATGACTGGGCTGAACGTAACATGTCCCTGCAGGTTCGGTTGAGCACATAGTGGCAACTCGACCAGGTGCGGTCCGGGCGCAGACGCCAAACCATCCCAACGCAACAATTCTCGATTCTGTTGCATGGAAAGCCTCGCATGAGCCATGGTGGAACCTCGCGGCAGGAACGCGAGGGTGACCCACGTCAATCGAGCATCCGCACTGGCTTCGCATGGACCGGAATCCGGCCGCCGGAACAGGCTTCGCATGCTCCGGAATGCTGGCCTTCCATGCGCCGGAAGGGTGGCCTCTCATGGGCCGGAATCTCCACGCCTCCTGAATTTTTCGTGTGACCCCCACTGCCCGACCACGTTGACCCTGGTCCAGGGTTAGTGGCAGCGCGACCACGGAAATGGCTAGGTCACAAAGGCAAGTGCGGTCATCGCTGCTGTGCTCAATGCGAATACTTTGCTTACTGAGCGGATGTTCCTGTGCTGCCGAAGTACTGGAGTTATGAGGGAAAGAAGGATCGGCAAGCCGAAGATCTGACCCAGTGCTGCCGCGAAGCGCGCGGATCCTCCCCCGTCAGCGGCGGCCACGAAGTGTGCGCACAGGGCGCCTCCAAGCAACGCGATCGCTGCAACAACCAACCATGGATTCCGCATGATTCTCCCCAGAAGAGTGTTATCGAGTTCGCATTTTTCCCCGCCATCTTGCTGCCACCCGAGCGCGTGGACAAGGCCTCGACATTGCAACGATGTGCGGTTAAGGCCTTGTCCCACTACACGCTCATTGCTAGCTCGCGCGATTCAGCCAACCACCGAATAGTCTGAACTTCGCGCACCGTCAAACTCCCGACCGGAGTGCTTCCTCTTCGCTCGTGAGAAGCAATTTCTGCGTATGTCACCCAGGCGCGTGCATGGTGCGTACTGCAGCGCGGATGCGCATCCGCAGAGATCGGCGCTTCCGCGCTCAATCAGGCTACACACCTACTTCTGTCTCGTGATGCGCCAGAGGATCCATGGCAACCTCAGTACGGCAGCAACAATCAGGAGTGGGGCAAGGACAATACCGAGAATGGCAGCAAGAACGCCGGCCGTCTTGCCGGCACTTCGGGTCGGCGCCGCGGCAGCGGCAAGGTGTGCATCGGTGATGTCTTCCCCTTCCTCTCCGAGCACTCGGGCATCGAGCGCGACAGCAAGCGCCCTCAGCTGACCAAGGGCTGCGCCCTCAAGCCACGCCGTACTTCCGTCCGTCCACGCTTGATCGTTTTCGACGTTGAGGAAAAGCTCGGTACCGGATGGAGCACTGACCAGACGCCAGCTACCGCTCTCATCGCGAGCGAAGCTCGGACTGCTGCCAAGCACACGCTCGATCTCGGGACGTGAAAGGGGACGTGCTCCCGGACGTCTGATGGTTGCGACGACGCTCACATTCGACCTGGCGCCGTGCCAACCGGCTGCGAGCCGAAAGCGGCCTTGGTTGGAGGGCAACACATCGGCGCAGATCCGGTTGGGCGCAAAGTCAGGTCATGCCGCAAACATGGTGAGCGATTGAACCATTGACTGCCTCGCCTGAGTGAAGAACTCCGAGAAGAAAACCATCAACGTAAGCGTACAGAGTGCTCGACATCAGAGTCCAACGCCATGGCAATCGGCAGCGGGCCGATTGAACGTCAGGAACACGATAAACTTTCCTCGCGGTCCGTCTGAAGCATAGCTAGATGTCACCCGCCGTACCAACTGCCTCCGGGCAGTGCGCGACTGCCGTATAGCACTCAGAATGGCCGTCATCGTAGCAAACTGTGATGCGACCCAAGCCGCGCTCGGCCCGAAGATTGACTTCTGTAACCGTGCCGAGCCTCGCGCGGAGGCCTCGGACCCGCGTGCCGACTGAGAAGCCTGGATCCGGCGCCGAAGAAGGTGAGAGAGCAGCTCGAATCCCCCACCAGAATGCAAGCAGCCGACTCGTTTGCGTATGGGGCGGAGGATGGTCGACCTTTCCTCCGAAACCATAGACCTCACCTTCTTCTCCGACCAGGCGGGCATGCAACAGATCGGAGATGGAAACGAGCTTCTCAATGAAAAGAGAGCTGGGTCGATTCACTTCGAGATTGCCGTCGCACCAATCGATCCACTCCGGCTCCTTTTCTCCGACTTTCCACACAGCTGTGTTGTTGCCGAGTTCCGGTGCCCAGGCTAGCTGTCGATCCGAATCGATGATTGCCTTCCACTCGGTCAGAGCGATCTCGGCACCGATACTGCCGTGTGGCTGCTTCTTGCGCGTGACGAATACTGAGTAGCTCATGTGGCATCCAACGATTGAGCTGAGGAACGCGCGCGCTGATGTTCAGCTTGCACTTTCTTCCGCGCGCGCGGTCGAGCGACTTGCTACGCGCCACGACATGCTTCATCCCCGACCAGCATTCGAAATGTATCGGCTGGCAGCGCTGTGCGAGCGACGAGGTTCGGCCAGAGCTCCAGTGGTGGTTCCGCTATAAGGCCATCCGGCAAACAGATAATTGCCAAATCGTTACATATCCACCGGCCTGAACCGCATTGCGTGCCGCGACACGCCCTCCGAAAGTGACACTCACGGTAGGAGCAGGTTCGCCCGACGTAGGCGCCGGAATCCGACGCAAGGAAGATATCGGCACCCAGGTTTCGCGTCTGCGCCGCGCCCTTGAGTTTTCGTCCAAGCTGAGACAGCAACTCGAACTTTGCATCATCCTTCACGGTGACCAAGACATCTGCATCCTTCGGTGATGCCTTGTCAGTCATGAGTGATCCAACTACAGCAACTCGCGTCACGCCGGGAACATTCACCACCGCGCGCGCGAACTTTGCAAGCGCCTCAAGGAGAAAGATTCGATCGGAGTTGCCGTCGGACGTTATCGTTTCGCCGAACGGACAAGCTGAGTGGCGCGCGCGCCAGCGTATGAGCTTGGAACTTTATCCTGCACGCGCCGCTCCAGCGATAATTTGAACGGGCGCACCAGGCCGAGGCTCACGAGCTTCGATCGTACCGTCCTCGCGGACGAACCGCATGCCGCGAAGGTGCTGCATAGAGGTCATTGATTCGTGCGCGGAGCATATCGCGGAGTGGCACGCTCAGAAAGCACGCTTGATGCATCGCCGCGTCCTGGAACCTCCACACGGGGTCGGTTCGCTCGATAGGCCCTCTTGAGCTGGCAACGATTGCCTTGCACGCTGCGAGCAGATTGCGCAGGTTGTTCGACGGGTCAGTACGAGCACCCTGCGCAATCTGGCCGTCCAACGCCTGAAGTCAAGCCGGTCCGCGAAGCGGGTTCGGCTTGAATGAGCAAGAAGAGACTTCCCACGCCCAGCGACCTCGAGGGTCATGATGCTTCCGAACCCTCCCTGGAGCGACACCGAAGCGGTGCATACCCACTGCAGACTGGAGCTTCGCGAGCTGTGGAAACGGCCTGATCCACGCGCAATCCTCAACAGCGGGTTCCAACGCCCGGGCCGCGACGTCAACTCTCCGGGTCGTACTGGAACTCGCGAAGTTCCTGCGAGCAACGGCACGCTTGGGCTATCCTCGCGGCCCACTCGATTGCGGCTCCGCGCGACGGCAACTCCAAGACGCAGAAACCACCATTGAACTCCTTGGTTTGCGGATAGGTTTCGTTGCGCACGCCGCCGTCGGCACCCACCATCACCGGCGCGACGGCCTCGTTGATGCCGCCGCCGAATACGTAGACGTCGGCACGCTTGGCCTCGCGTATCACCGCACGCGCCGCTTCACCGACTGCGGGCAAGTCGTCCTGCGCGATGTTCATGGCCGGACTCGGGAAAGAGATCAAGTACTTTGCCATTGTTCACTCCGATGAGCGCGCGCAGCGGCGCCGTTGCATGAGGCCCTACGCCGGGCCAGCCGGCCTGCGACCGATAGTGATTTCTACGAACGAAGCATGTCCCCGGAGATTCGATTGAGAACATAGTCAGGTGCACGTGCGCGTGCCATCAATCACCCCCTCCATCACTGGCGCCACCGTCTGAGCCGGCGCATCCGCAAAGACTTGACCCAGGAGCCCGGATTTGCGGTGGATCGCCAGCGCTCGTGTTGTCCGCGAATTCTGTTCCATATCTCACGGACATGTGCGCATTCGTGTCGCCTGCAAGGAATACAAGACACAACACCGGCCCTACGACCGGGACCAACCAGACCAGTGCGAGCTGCGCCAGACGTCTCACGGCTGGTGCGTCACTGTTGCTCAGAACACGGAGCGAGGCCCAACTGTTCAAGGCGAGAAGGGCGACGAGAACTACGAGCCACGGCAAGTCCATACGTTCTCACAGGCACCAACGCTAGAATTATGCCGGCACCGCTTCGCGGGTGGGCATGAATGAATCGCTAGGCGTCCACCGAAGCCGCTTACCTGCCATCCTGATGGCAGGCTACCATTGCGGATGATGACCGACCTCACCACGACGCTTCGAGAGCGCCTGGGGCTTGCGGACCCTGTTCCGGTGGGGTTCGAACGAGGCGACGTCGTGAAGGCCGACGGATTCGACCGAGAACGGATCGAATACCTGGGACTCGAAGGCGACCTCATCCCGGCTTTCCTGTTCACGCCGAGGGATCGCGACACGCTCGGCGGAGTGGTTGTCTTTCACCGACACAATGGGGAGTTCCACTTCGGCAAGAGCGAGGTGGCTGGCGAGGTGGGCGACGCCTATCAAGCCTTCGGGCCGGCGCTCGCTCGCAGAGGCCTCGCAGTCCTGGCCCCGGACGCCATCACTTTCGAGGATCGTCGAGGAGCGGTTCGGGGGGTGGAAGCGGACTACTACGATCGGCTCAGGAGCCGAAGTCTGCCGGAGAACGTCAATTTCGACGCGCTTCTCCGGCAGGGCGTGGACGGCACGTGCTAGGTGATGAATTGCATAGTCGTCACCCCACCAGTTCAACGTGCTAGCGAAGTGGTGCGGCAAGTTGTGTGCGACTGATTTTGGCGACTTGAGCGATGCCACGGCCTGGGCCCTCTAACGGTTGAGTTGAGCGGCGCGCACGCCGGTGTGTGGGCTTGGCACTTTATCCATCACGCGTCCGCTCGAACGATTTACTAGACCGCATCACTTTCGGTGACCTTCGCGGATTCGATCTCAATCGTCCCAAGCCCATCGAGTTGCAGAACCGCAGTTGCGGGCTTCGAGGACTTGTACTCCAACCTCTCGATTGTGGCCAAGTGCGCCTCGGGAACCACCTTCGGAGGGATGCGACCGAAGAACGAGGTGACTTCCGCGAGGTTTGCAATAGCACCGAATCGAAGCACCACAGAGCGGCATGTGTTCCAGACGGGGTCAAGGGCGATTTCTAGGCGAATCTCATTTCGCGGCCCCGCAGCAAATGCAACGATGCTGGCGTCGTGGTACGTATGTCTTAGTTCAGGCGCTGACATCTCGTGCAGTCTAACGCTCAGCATCAGCGGCGGCGCGCCGCGCCGTCCGCTGCTTGCTGTTGTTAGGCGTCATGCGTCCGGTGAATTCTTCGGGGGCCAGGATCGGAATGCCTCATCGATCGGGCTCATCAGGCCTACGTCGTTCCCCTCCGGGTCGCAGACAATCGCAAAGCGCGCGCCCCAGAAAGCGTCATACGGCGGCTGGCGAGAACGATACCCAGCTGCGACAAGGCTCTTGTAGCGAGTGTCAACCTCATCTCGCGACGACACGTAGGCAGTCAGGACGACCGAACTGCAATCACCTTGCTCCGTCCGCCAACCAGAGTTGTAGATGCGCGCCAACGCCACGTTGTCGAGCGCGAAATCGCTCCCGCGTGGGTTCGTCGCTTCGGCATGCAGCGTCCCAGCTGGCTGCTCCATCGGCTCAGGAATCTCCAATCCGAGAAGACGGTAGAACTTCAAGGTTGCTTCGTAATTCTTCGCGACGACGTTGATCTTCGCCAGCACGGGGCGCTTCGATGCCATCAGATATTCACCTCGCTAGTCAGAATGCCACCGGCCGAGAGTCCCATGACGCCTAACGCCATGTTAAGCCGCCGCCGAAGGGCGATAGCAATTGGTTTTCGCCTGCTGATGGGAAGGCGGTCGGCTTGAACATTTAGTTAGGCCCCTCTTTCACCAAGGTCTCCTGCCTTTGCGCGTCAAAGCTCACGGCACATATACACGCTTGGATATTCAATACCAAAACCTGCCTTCCGATACGCCGTGCGAGCTGGAGCATGGCTTTCATCACCGCCAGTGGATACTACAGCGGCCCTCATTCCGGAATGTTTCATAATCCCCAAGGCGAACTCGTACATTGAAGTTCCGATTCCCCGACTGGCATGAGCCGGACTAACTGCATTTAGCCCAATTTCTCCTACAAGTGTAGCTCTGTTCAAAAGCACTGCCACAAACCCGACGGTCACGCCATCTAGAACCGCAACGTGGACTTCTCGATCAGTTGCGCATTGGAGCAAGGAACTGAGTAGTGCTTCGTGCGCTTCATCGTCTCTCCGCTGTACCAGTTCATAAATAGCCTCGCCCATGGCATCTTGAAACGAAGTGAAGATCGGCGAGAACGCAGCAGCGCGGATCGCCTGGAGCTCCGGCTCATCTTCCCTAGTTGCA
>Ga0307505_10001714_pt1 | contig 16852 bp, 16 predicted proteins | sample 23_S_MG_FD_202183 | JGI IMG/M metagenome (GOLD analysis project Ga0307505, IMG submission 202183) | Soil microbial communities from Populus trichocarpa stands in riparian zone in the Pacific Northwest, United States - 23_S | ecosystem: Environmental > Terrestrial > Soil > Riparian zone > Trees...
CCCGGTCGATAACCTGCCTTCTATCAATCAGGTCCAGGCCGGTCGTGCGATTCCGTTGAAGTGGACGATCAAAGATGCTAACGGCATTCCGGTGCTGAACCTTGGAACGGTCACCGGCATCACGTATTACCAGATACCGTGTGCCTCTGAAACGATCGTGAATCCAATCGAAGGTTTGGCTGACGATGCCGGCTTCTCTGAACTGAGGCTGACATCTGATGGCTATCACTTCAATTGGAAGACTGAAAAGAGTTTCGCTAACAAGTGTTTCGAAATTCGAGTGACCCTGAACGACGCTTCAGTCCACAAGGCGAAGTTCAAGTTCAAGAAATAGCTCTTAGCTTTGTCGGTGAGAAAATGGGTGAACGTTGATTTACCGGCAATGTAAAAGTCCCCGGGGCGGTTTTCGGACCGTTTCGGGGCTTTTCTATTGAAAGACGAAGATTTGTGTTGCAAAAGAGCGCGGTTAGCAGGAGAATGCTCGGCAATCGTTGTTTTTATGAAATAGCGTCTGCCTCACGGTAGCGGCCGCTTCTCGCCCCCAAGGAGAAACCCATATGAAGACCTCTCGAACTGTCGGCATCGCCCTCGCGTTATTCTCGTTTATCCTGCTTTCGGGCATTGCATCATCAGCCGAAGCCCAGGGCAGAGGCCGCGGAAACGGTGCCGGTAAAGGCCAGCAGGGCGGCCCGCCCAATGTCCGCGGACCTAAGCCCCGCACCCAGCAACGCGAGGTCGAGGTCGAGCGCGAAGAGGTTGAGGTCGAGGACGAACGCGAAGGCCGCGGCGGCCCTCCGGTTAACGTGGGACCAGGAAATGATAACGGGGTCCGCGACGGCGGCCGCGGCGTCGGGAACGGCAACGGCCAGGGCTGGTGGCGACGCGAACTGAAAGGCCAAAATTCTCAGGTTAAGAACGGACAGAATCCCGGGATACCTTTCCCGACGGCTCCCAGGAACAATGCGCCCCGGACCAACCCCGGCACGGGACCTGTCCAGCCGGCCGATCGCGTTCTGCCCAAACCAAAGAAACCGGTCCGCCGTACCGCGAGGCCCTCAAGAAATTAACCGAGCCCTTTTGCGCTCCCGCCGGCTTGCCGCAGTGATGTGCGGAAGGGTTCTGCCCTTCCGAAGCTTGAATGAATTTCTGCGGCTATGCCGCCCCTCGAAATTCTTACGCAATAAACCAACGGCATTCCCGTCTTACATTCGTAATACTCTGCCGCGAAACGGGTGAACGTCTCGCCGGCACTGTTACGGCCCCGACGCGATCCGGCATCGCTCGGGGCCTTTTTTCGTTTTTCGGCGCTGTCGGCGGCGTCGGAGCAAGTCGGAGTGACCGGAGTTTTTCGTCGGCGGTGCCGGAGTCGTCTGTTGGTGTCGGTGGTTTCGGAGATTTCTATCGGCGTCGCCGGACACCAAAAACCTCGCAACCAGCCGCCAAAAGCGCGTTTCAAAAAGCGGCGCAGGGTGCGCAGTTTGGTTGGCGACGTTTTTGGACAGTACCGTGCTCTCAGTCCCCTCAGCCATCTCAGTGACCCCTACGAGCCGAAATTTAAGAATGTGGCACGTGCCACAATCGAAGGCGGAAGGATGAAGGAGGAAGGCGGAAGTGCCCTAATTTCAGGGCTTTCATCCTTCCTCCTTCATCCCTCATCCTTCCAATGTGGCACGTGCCACAATTTTCCTCGCCCTCTTCTCGAGGCGCCCTCGCACCGCGAACCCCGCCCATCCCGGCAACATCGGCAGCGCACTTTTAAAAAGTTCAATTTTAAATTTGGTCACGCCCTGAAACGGCCAACCGAGGTCGTCAACGCCGAAACAATCGGCTACACTCTTGCGTAATCCTCTCGAATCTATCTCCATAATCTTTGAGGTATCAACCGCTATGAAACGATCGATCTATGCTGCCGTGCTGGCGTGCGTCGCGCTGGCGGGCAATAATCTAATTGCGCAAGACGATATGAAACCACCCATCGCTAAAAAGGAGCCTAAAGTGCTGAAGATCCACGGTTACGAGATCGTGGACAATTACGCCTGGCTCCGTGACCGTGAAGAAAAGAAGAACCCCGAGGTCATCAAATATCTCGAGGACGAGAACGCCTATACCGAAGCCCACATGGGCAAGCATCAGCCGTTTGTCGATGCCCTGTACAAGGAAATGCTCGGCCGAATCAAGCAAACGGACATGAGCGTGCCCGTCCGCCGCGGAGATCATTGGTACTTCAACAAGACCGAGGAAGGGAAGCAGTACCCGACCTATCTCCGCAGCAAGTCGATCGATGGCAAGGGAGCCACGGTCCTGCTTGATCAAAACGCGATGGCGAAGGATTTCGAGTATTTCTCGATATCGAATTTCGAGCCAAGCGACGACGGCAACTTGTTGGCATATGCCACGGACACGACGGGCTATCGGCAGTACACGCTGCAGATCAAGGACCTTAAAACCGGCAATATGCTGCCGGATAAGATCGAGCGCGTGACCAGCATTGAATGGTCGCCGGACGGCAAGTATCTGTTCTACGGTCAGGAAGATCCCGTCTCGAAGCGTACCGATAAGGTCTTTCGTCATACGGTCGGAACAACCGGCCCTGACACGCTGATCCGTGAAGAGAAGGACGTCCTGTTCAACGTCGGCATAGGCCGGTCTCGCGATAAGCAGATGTTCTTTATTGCGGCGTATGCGAAAACCTCCACAGAGTTTCGATACCTGCATGCAAACGCTATCGAAAATGGCGTCTTCAGCGTCCTGTCACCTAGACGCGAGGGCCACGAATATTACGCCGATTTCGACAGTGGCGACTTCTACATCCGCACGAACAAAGACGCGGAGAACTTCAAGGTGATCAAAGCCCCGGCCAGCGATCCGTCTGAAAAGAGCTGGACCGATTTCATCCCATACAATCCCGCGGTCAAGATCGACGACATCAATTTTTTCAAGGATTACGCGATCGTTTCCGAGCTTGAAAATGGCCTCGAGTATCTTCGCGTAATGGACCGCAAGACGCGTCGTGCATCGGCTCGAGTAGAGACGCCGGAAAGTGTCTATACGATGAGCCTCGGCCTCAATCCCGAATACGATACTGCGGCCGTCCGTTACGGGTACTCGTCGATGATCACGCCGCAATCGACATATGAGTTCGATCTGAAGTCCCGCAAAAGCAAGCTTATCAAGCAGCAGGAGATCCCGAGCGGATACGACAAAACCAAGTACGAGACAGCTCGCCTATGGGCTGAGGCTCGCGACGGCGTTAAGGTTCCGATCTCGATAGTGTGGAAAAAGGGCACCAAGATGGATGGCAAAGCTCCGATGCTGCTTTACGCATACGGCTCATACGGTTACTCGATGACGCCCGACTTTTCTACGTCAAGGCTTTCGCTAGTCGATCGAGGGATGATCTACGCCATCGCGCATATCCGCGGCGGATCCGAACTCGGCGAGAAGTGGCGTCAAGACGGCCGAATGTTCAAGAAGGTCAACACGTTCAACGACTTTGTCGATTCGGCAAAGTGGCTGATCGAGAAGAAGTATACGTCGCCCGATCGGCTTGTTATCCAGGGCGGCTCGGCCGGCGGCCTGTTGATGGGCGCAGTTACGAACCAGGCTCCGGAGCTGTTCAAGGCCTCGATCGTTCAGGTACCGTTCGTTGACGTGATGAACACCATGATCGACGAAACGCTGCCCCTGACTACCGAAGAATGGGTCGAGTGGGGAAATCCTCGTGACGATAAGAAGGCGTGGGATTATATGTACTCCTACTCGCCGTACGATCAGATCCAGGCCAAGAAATACCCGAATATGCTTGTGGAGGTCTCGTTGAACGACAGCCAGGTGCCGTATTGGGAAGGCGCGAAGTACGTCGCCAAGCTTCGAGATATGAAGAAGGACGACAACGTGATCCTGCTCAAGACCAATATGGGAGCCGGTCACGGCGGATCGTCGGGCCGATACGACCGGCTAAAGGAGATCGCGCTTGAATACGTCTACGCTCTGACGCAGGTCGGAATTCTAAAGTAGATATCGATTCATGTCTTAAAGAGGCGAGGTGTCGTTACAGGCACCTCGCTTTTTCATCCGCCTGCAAAGAATTTTCTGGTAAACCCTTATTATTTAAGGTATTATTCTTGAGTGTCCGCTGACGGAACTGCTTCTCGTCACGCCAAATTCCTACCAGAACGTCCCACATTCCGGTTTCAAGCCCCATTGATGAATAAGCGCGAAAAACTAACCGGGTTGTACCTGTTGTTTTTGCTCCCGCTAGGTATCGGGACGGCGATCTGCGCTTTGCTGCTGTTCCAGTTCAGTGAAAGCTGGACGGCCGGATTGGCCGCGGCGGTCAGCGTGGTCTGCTTTGGCCTCATCGTGAAGAGGCATTTTCGATACGTCGGCGAGATCCGGCGAGAGGCCGCATCGGCTGAGACGGCCGAACGATTCCGTGCGGAGCAGGCCGAAACTCACGTTGAAGAACTCCAGCACTACGTCGAAGAACTCGAACGCAGCGCACGAGCACTGAGGGAAAGCCGGGAAAAGTTTAGGCACGCCGCCTATCACGATGCCCTGACGGGGTTGGCAAATCGCAACCAGTTCATCGAACTTCTCGAACCCGCGATAGCCGCACAGTCTGAGGGAGCCGCACCATTCGCACTTCTTTTCCTCGACCTGAACCGCTTCAAAACAGTAAATGACAGCCTCGGGCATTCAGTTGGCGACAGGCTGATTCTCGATGTGGGAAAACGGCTCTCCCGGTTGACCGGTGAGCGCGGGCATGTTGGAAGGTTTAGCGGCGATGAGTTTGCGATACTTCTCAACCAGGTAAAAAACCAGCGTGATGCCGAGGACTTTGCCGATCAAGTCGCTCGCGAGATGGAACTGGTGTTTGAGCTCGAAGGCCGCCAGATCTTCACGAGTGTCAGCATCGGGATCGCCCTTGGGACTCCCCGATACAAATACGCTGACGAACTCCTTCGCGATGCCGACATCGCGATGTATTACGCAAAGGAGACCAACAAGAGCCACGTTGTCTTCGACCAAATAATGCATGCGCGGGCGGTCACGCTGCTGGAACTGGAGACCGACCTCCGGCTGGCGGTCGAGCGGAGCGAGTTCGAACTCTATTACCAGCCGCTCGTGAATCTTGATGACGTAAGCCTGATGGGATTCGAAGCCCTCGTCCGCTGGAACCATCCAAGCCGCGGATTGATCACACCCGGCGAATTCATAGAGGTTGCCGAAACCACCGGCTTAATGATCCCGATGACTGTCGGGTTGCTGCGCTCCGCTTGTGAACAGTCGGCCAATTGGAAGAAGGCAGGCATTGCGCCAGAAAACCTCGTCATCAGCGTAAACCTCTCGGCAAGCCATCTTGCTCAGAAGGGTATCGTCGATCAGCTTCGTACGATCATCTTCGAAGCGAACGTCGACCCCGAGTTCCTTAAGCTTGAGATAACGGAAAGCGCCGTGATGCAGAACGCAGAGCACACGATAAGCGTGTTGAACAAGATTCGTGATCTTGGCGTAAAGCTCAGCATCGACGACTTTGGAACGGGCTATTCAAGTCTGAGCTATTTGCACAGATTTCCGATCGATACGCTAAAGATCGACAGGTCTTTTGTCGGAACGATGGAGGATGGTTCAGAAAACGGCGAGATCGTACGAACTGTGATCGCTCTGGCTAAAGCCCTGAACCTCAGCGTGATCGCTGAGGGGATCGAGAGCATTCATCAATTCCACCAGCTTAGGATCCTCGGCTGCGAGTTCGGTCAGGGATACCTCTTCTCGCGGCCGTTGCCGGCGAGCGAAGCAGCTAAACTACTTCAGGATCCTGCGCGTTGGCAGAATATTCTGCCTCCAAACGATTTTGGCGTTATCGCCAGAAACCTCGAATACACTCACCTGCGAATACAATAACTTAAGAAAATGTCCCACACAGAGAACGACCAGGCGGGCAGCCTTGCCTCGATCCGGCGTCGATTCAAACGCACAAAACGTCACTCAGCAAAAACCAGCGGTTTCGCCCCTAACGGAAAGTGATTCTCGTAAACGTTGGCGAGATTAAGCAGACTGGCCTCTGACCAGAAGCTGCCGATCAACTGCGTCCCGATCGGAAGTCGGTCGGATGATAGGCCGCAGGGCACGCTGACCGCGGGAACGCCCGCGAGGTTTGCGCTAACTGTGTAAATGTCGCTCAAATACATCGCGAGCGGATCGTCCGATCGCTCGCCGATCTTGAATGCCGTTGACGGCGAGGTCGGTGTAAGGATCGCGTCGCATTTCGTGAAGGCTTTAGCATAGTCGGCCTTTACCAGCGCGCGTACCTTCTGAGCCTTTGAATAATACGCGTCGTAATAGCCGCTCGACAGCACGTAGGTCCCGAGCATGATTCGTCGTTTGACCTCCGCACCAAAGCCTTCCTCGCGAGTCTTCATATACATTTCCCGAAGGCTATGCGAACCCTCCGCACGAAAGCCGTATCGGACACCGTCGTAGCGAGCGAGATTAGACGAAGCCTCGGCCGTGGCGATGATGTAATAGACCGCGATCCCATACTTTGCGTACGGCAGCTCTACGTCAACGATCTCTGCGCCGAGCGATCGGAAATTATCGATCGATCTTTCGACCGCATTCCGGACCTCAGCGTCGAGACCCTCGCCAAAAAGTTCGCGGGGGATACCGATCGTTTTGCCTTTTATATCGTCGTTGATAGTTGCTTCGTAGTCCGGCACCTGGACGTTCGCCGAGGTTGAATCCAGTTCATCGCGGCCGGCGATAACGGTCAGGACCCGAGCAGCGTCAAGAGCGGTCAAGCCAAAAATGCCAATGTTATCGAGCGAGGAGGCGAACGCGACGAGTCCGTATCGCGAGATCCGTCCGTAAGTTGGTTTGAGTCCAAAGATGCCGCAGAGTGATGCCGGCTGGCGAACGGAGCCACCCGTCTCGGATCCGAGCGCTACGCGAACGACGCCCGATGCGACCGCCACCGCCGATCCGCCCGAGCTTCCGCCCGGCACCCGATCGAGGTCCCACGGATTCTTCGCTGGTCCGAAGGCCGAACTTTCATTCGACGAGCCCATCGCGAACTCGTCCATGTTTGTCTTGCCCACGACGACGGCACCCGCATCACCGAGACGCTTTATCGCCGTCGCGTCGTATTGGGCCTTGTAGTTGTTCAAGATCCGTGATCCGCACGAGGTTCGCATCCCTTTCGTGCAAATGTTGTCCTTCACCGCGATCGCGGTTCCCAGAAGCGGCTTGGGCTGTGTCTGCTTCGATACTTCCTCGATCCGCGCGAGTGCGTGATCGCGCTCGATCGAGAGAAAGCTATTAAGCTGTGGATTCAGCCGTTCGGCATTATCCAAGGTGCGTTCAATTTCTTCGATTATCATTACAAACTATCGCGATATTGCGTTCACTAGCCACCGATCGTTCTTATCAACGGTTTCGATAACAATGGTGCGTTGTTCTGTTCGGGCGTCGTCTCGCCATAGCAAGAGGACTTCAGATTCGGTTCGTTCAGGCGTCAGGTCGTGACATTCTCCGACGCGAAACGCACGCGGGATGTCCGTCGTTCCAGTTGTGAACGGATCGGTTCCGGTGGGTGCACCGGACATCGCCCCTGCAAACTCCGGAGTCAGAAACTTTTCCCGCGCTTTCAATCCCTCCGGCGAGAACTTCATATCGTGGCCGAAGTGATACGAGTAGAACTCGCGAACCGCATCCTTGGCTTCCGTACACGCCGCCGATTCGAGTTTGGGCACTCCACATGAAGCGGACGCTAGGAATAAGAAAAGGACTATCGCTCGGTTCATTCTAGAGCACCTTCGGCACCTGGAAATGCCCTGCGACACCAGACGGAGCCTCTGCCAAAGCGTCCGCTTGCGTGAACGATCCGCGCGGATCATCTGCTCGGATCGTTTCGGTTGATTGACCTTCCACCGTCAGCCCGCCGAGCATCGGTTCAACGTCCGCGGTATCGAGTTCGTTCAACTGCTCGACGTACTTGACGATATTCGCCATCTGAGGAGTGTAGATCGCAACCTCTTCGTCTGTGATCTCAAGGTGAGCGAGCTTTGCTACTTTTCGTACGTCCATAAGGCTATCTCTTCCGCGAAAGGCAGTTCGCCGCGGCGTTCAGCACAGTTTCTCGCAATTCTTCATTACGGATCCTCGTTGCCGAGATCGCGACCTCCACCGGTGGCGAAATATCGCCGACCGATACGCCGCTTTCAGGCTCGACTCGTTCTATCGACCCGGGATCAACTCGAAACTCGATGTAGTCGACGACCGGCTTTCCCAGGGCAGCGTTCAACTTAAATAGCAGCTGCGGAGCGAAACTTTCGAGATTGAGCTTCCACGCTTTGTCCGCGACAGCGACGATCAATCGCCCGTCCTCGATCGCCACCGGTGTCGTCCTCTCGGAAACCTGAGCACCCGCGACGTGCCGCCAAGCGGCGAACACAAACGCCTCCTTCACCGCATCGGACGAATCGATCGCGTCGAAAACACCCGGCAATGTGCTGATGAATGCGTTCATTTCCTTACCTTAACGGCGATGCACTATCATCTTAAACGACAAAGAATCATTTGAATATTGCCGTTGATCTTCCGAAATTAGTGCTGGCTTCGGGCAGTCCGCGACGGGCAGAGATATTGAATTCTGTCGGTTGGGAGTTTGAAAAAGCGGTCCCGGATGTTGATGAGTCAGTGATCGATGGTGAATCTCCAGAGGACTACGTCCAGCGGCTTGCTGCGGAAAAAGCCCGGGCTGTTAGCTCGTCCTACCCGGGCCGCGTTATCCTTGCGGCCGATACGACGGTCGTGATCGACGGTCAGATCATCGGAAAGCCGATTGACCTCGACGACGCGAGACTTATGATCTCGATGCTCGCGGGAAACTGGCACGAGGTTCTGACCGGAGTCGCAGTCTGTCAAAATGGCACGGAGAATATCGGGCTCCAGTCGACCCGCGTCAAATTTGCTCATATGTCTGATGCGGAAATTGACTTTCTGGTCGAGAAAGGCGATCCGCTCGACAAGGCTGGAGCGTATGCGGTTCAGGCTCAGGCGGCACTGTTCATTGAAGGTATTGAAGGCGACTACTGGAACGTCGTCGGGCTTCCGATCGGCCTAGTCTATCGGCTGGTTACCGGCACAAAGTAATAGAGCCGGGCCTAGGCCCGACTCAGTTCAATTATGCTGTTTTCCTAGATCAGAGAAGTGAATCGACCTTTTTCGAGATCGGCACGGTAATGTCGTACTTCGGGTCGATGCCGCCGAACGCGTCACCCGATTGGCTGCCGTTCTTATCCAACACGATAAACGCCGGAAGCTGATCGACGGCAAACTTCCGCATCACATTCGCGCCGTCCGAGTCACGAAGTATCGGAACGGTGAGCCGATTCGTCGAGGCCCATTGGCGGATCTGGTCGTCAGTCGCGTAGTTCTTCGACCGCGGATTCGTCGAGTCGGTCGCGACAAAATAGATCGCGACATTCTTGCCGGCGTACTTCTTCGCCAAGGCGTTCGTGAACTCGGCTTGCTTACCCGACAGGGGCAGCCAACTCGCTCCGACAGCGAGGATCACAACCTTGCCCTTCTGAGCCTGTACATCCACCGTCCCGCCGCTGAGCGAAGGAAGCGAGGTCTGCGCGGACACGGCGCCGAACGCCGCAATGGTGATAACGAAGACCGCTAATACTTTAGTTAGGGTTTTCATAGCTTTATGGGCGGATCGAACCTGCCCACGGCCATTAGATGCAATAGCGATGCCATCTACTGCCCTTTGTTAAGAACGACGTTATCGATCAGCCGAATCTTCCCGAAATAGACGGCGGTAGAGATTATCACCTCCGTATCTTCAATCTTTTCAATGGGTTCCAGCGTCGCTGCATCGACGACGGCAACGTAGTCAATGCGTGCTAACGGCTCGGCTTCGATCGTCGTCTGCACTATTCCGATCAATTCCGACGCGTTTCGTGTACCTGACCGAAACGCGAGTTTCGCCTCTCGAAGGCCTTTGAATATCACCGCGGCCTTTTCGCGTTCTTCTGCGGTAAGGTTCTCGTTGCGCGACGACATCGCGAGCCCCGATTCTTCCCGGACCGTCGGCACGATCACGATCTCGGTTTCGAAGCCCAGGTCAATGGTCATTCGCTTGATAACCGCGACCTGTTGAGCGTCTTTGGCTCCGAAAAACGCCATATCGGGCCGTACCGTGTTAAAGAGTATCGTCACGACTGTAGCAACACCGCGGAAGTGCCCGGGACGCGACGCGCCTTCCAAGCCTTCGCTCACACCCTCGACATAAACATAGGTCGAAAAACCTTCCGGATAGATCTCAGATTCTTCCGGAGCAAAAATATAGTCGACATCGTACTCGGTAAGCATCGCCGCATCACGAGTCAGGTCGCGATGGTACCTCAGCAGATCTCCCTTGTCGTTGAATTGAACCGGGTTGACGAAGATCGAAACGATAACAATATCCGCCGACTGTCGGGCTTCCTTCACAAGAGAGATGTGCCCGGCGTGAAGAGCTCCCATCGTCGGGACGAACGCGACCGTCTTATCCTCTCGCCGAAGCTTGCGCGAGATCGAGAACATTCGCTGTCGGCGGTTGATGATCTCCATCAGTTCTTGGTGGATGCAGACTTGGGTTCCGACAGTCTCACGTCATCGGGCAAGCCGTAAGATTCTTTCTCGCTCGGATAGTTGCCGGATCTGACGTCGTCTGCCCATTGGGTGATCGCGTTGGTAACTACCTCGCTGACGTTCGCATATTGGCGAACGAAACGCGGCTGGCGGCCGAAGGTGAAGCCGATCAGGTCGTGAAGAACCAGTACCTGAATATCGCACGCTGCGCCGGCACCGATCCCGATAGTCGATATCAACAACTCATTGGTCACGATCTCTGCCACCTCGCGAGGGACAAGTTCGAGGACGATCGCGAACGCACCGGCTTCTTCGAGCATCTTCGCATCTTCGATAAGTATCTTCGCGGCATCCGCCGTCTTTGCCTGCACACGATAGCCGCCCATTTTGTGGACGGATTGGGGAGTCAGACCGACGTGAGCAACAACCGGGATCTCTTCATCGACCAGCCGCTTCACCAGTCCGACACGGTTCCGTCCACCTTCGAGCTTCACTGCTTCGGCACCGCCATCCTTCATCAATCGAAGAGCGTTGCGAACGGCCTCGTCGTCGCCAGTGTGAAAACTGCCATAAGGCATGTCTGCGATAATAAGAGCGCGATTCGATCCACGCTTGACCGCCTTTGTCGCAGAGCAGATCTCATCGAGCGTCACAGGGATCGTATTGCCGTAGCCGTGGATGACGTTCCCCATGCTGTCGCCCACGAGAATGATGTCCACACCGGCTTCATCAACGATCCGGGCGGTCGGGTAATCATAGGCGGTCAGGCAAACGAGCTTCTCGCCTTTCTCCTTTGCTTCGCGAAGGGCGGGAACGAACACCTTCTCGGGTTTGTCAGGCTTCAGATAGGCCATAAGTTGTTAATAAGAATAGACCTGCTCGCACTAAAGTCCAAAGCCTAGAGTTAAGCGTGAGCGTCCGCTCGAAAGCCCATCGGGCTCCACCGAACGACCGACGAAGTGTCGTCGCAATCGTGCAGGAGCGATCGGATGTCCTTTCTTAGTGTCGGGTGGATGAAGTGGGGAGCGATCTCGTTCATCGGCACCAGAACGAACTTTCTCTGATGCAGCCGTGGATGGGGAACCGTGAGGAACGGCGAGTCAGTGTGGACGTTCCCGAAGAACAGCAGGTCCAGATCGATCGTTCGCGGTTTCTTCATCGACTTGTCAGTACGTCCGAGAAGGTATTCGATCCGCAGAAGCCTTGCCATCATCTGTGACGGCGTGACGGCTTCGCTGCGGATCTCGGCGACCATATTGAGGAAGGGCTGTTCCGTTTCAATACCAAGCGGCTCGGTTTCGTAGATCGGCGAAAGCTTGGTCACGAGAAAGCTGGCCTCGATCAAGCCGCGGACCGCATAAAGCAGGTTTCCAGCCCGGTCGCCAAGGTTCGACCCGATTCCGATATAGGCTATGACGCGTTCAGATTCCACGTTGAAACGAATATAAAATGCGTAATAAGTTGATAGAGCAAACCTTGGACATTGTCAATCGGAATAACAGGACTGAGATATTGTGTTCCAAGATGCTCATACCCCAATAGGTGGGATACCGTATTTACTTTAAGAGAGGTTCATGTTTCAATTGGGGTGAGCTATGGGCTCGAAAATCCAGCAATGCCCGGAATGGCATTCGGGCGGACCTCGACGGCGGTCCGTCTTGACAAAAATACACGCCGGAAAATATGGCCCGACGACGATTTCGACACAGTCAGCGTTTTGACACTCAGGCCGATCGTTCCCACGAGGAATACCTTCTTTCCCAGCCGGCCCAACTTACATCAAAAACCGAATTGCTGCGGCTGATCCGAGGCGGCGAAGATACGTACCTGGAACTCAAGGTACGCCTTTCGAATTCTGAGCGGATCACGCAGGGAATCGTCGCTCTCGCAAACACCAATGGCGGGACGATCATCTTTGGCGTTAACGATCAGCTTCGGATCGAAGGCGTCGCGAACCCCGAATGGGTCCAGGAAGAACTTGCCCGGATCTGCCGCGAAGAGATCGTGCCGCCGATCATCCCGCTTATCGATACGATCGCGTTCGACAGCGGAAAGCGAGTCGTCGCCCTCGATGTCGAGCCGCGGCGTAAGCCATATCGCACACGCGAAGGCCGCTTTTATATGCGGTTCGGCGCCGAGAAGCGTGAGGTCTCGCGTGAGCAGCTATCGATGTGGCTCGACGAGATCCGTCCGCTCGCCTACGAGAATATTCCGCTGTTCACCGCTGAAGAGAAGGATTTCGACGACGGCCTGCTGTGGTCTTTTGCCGGAGCATTTGAAGATGTCAGCCCGACGATCAATCTCTACCAGACCGCGGACTTTCTGAAGAAAGATCTCATCCTTGCAGTCGGCGGCGCCGAAGATTTCTTCCCGACCGTCGCAGCTCTTGTTTTGTTCGGAAAGAACGAGCGGGTTCAGGAACTCTTTCCCCGCTCGGTCGTCACAGTCGCAAGATACTCGGGCGAAAACGGCGGAGCCCAGCTAGTCGAGAAGCTGGAGATCAAGGGCAACCTTCACACACAATACGAGGCGATCCTGAAGTTTATCGAGCGTTACTGCGACCTTGCCAAGGATAAGCCCGCGAAACGCGGCCTGCATCTTGTCGGGGCACCCGTCGCGGCACGGTCGAACTATCATATCTATGCTGTTCGGGAAGCGATCGCAAACGCTCTGATCCATCGCGATTTCGCGCTTCGCGATATCCCTACTCGGATCACCATCTATGACAACTTTATCGAGATAGTGAATGCCCGGCGAACTCAGGGATTTGTTCCGCCCGCCTCGAAGGCGATCCGCTACGGCATCACCCAGCGGCTGAACCCACAGATCGCTTCAATATTCAGCCGGCGAGAATACGGAACCAACATTCCCCGCGGCGGCCTCCCGATGATCCTGAAACAGTCTGAGCGATTTGCCAATCGGCGTGTCGATATCCAGACGATCAACGACGAGTTCAAACTAAAGATCTACGGTGCTTAAGTTTGAACGGAAACATTTCTGGCTACTTTCCATCGCGACCGCCGTCGTCTATTACTTCTCGAATCCGAAACCGAATCATTTTTACGACTACACTTTTCGCGTCGCGGAAAATCTCCTTCGCGGCTCAGTCGGATTTACCGAAAAACCACCATCGTGGTTGAACGAGTTCGTGCCCTTTGAGGGACTGTGGTATTCGGTGTTTCCATTCGGAAGTGTCGTGTCCATAGTGCCGTTCGCTCTCTTGAAAGTAGCGGGTGTTATCAAGGACATGCCGTCCACGCTGATCTATGCGCTGTTGGCCGGAGCAGCTTGCCTTCTCTTGTTGAAGACCGGTTCGAAGTACGACCTGCCGTTTGGGCGTGTTGTTTTGATGGCTTTCGGCATCCTTTTCGGCACGTTCACCTGGACCAACTTGACGATGGGTGGAGCTTGGCAACTCGCACTCGGGTTCGCAATGGTCGGCGAACTCGGGGCGATCTACTTCACAGTTTACGACCGCCGACCGGTGCTTGCCGGAGCGTTCTTCGCGATGGCGTTCGGCAACCGAACCGAGATCCTCTTGACCGCACCGATATTTCTGATTCTTTTGAACCGCCGGGATGCGGAGATGCCGAGTGAAGAACAAAAAGCCGATTCGTTGCTTTCTGCGATCGACCTTCGAAAGGCGGCGATGTTCTGCGTCGTCCCGTTCATTCTTGGGGTTTCGACACTTATCTACAACTACGTTCGTTTTCATTCGTTCACGGATTTCGGTTACGCGCGGATCCCGGGGGTTCTCGACGAGCCCTGGTACAACCACGGTATCTTTTCGATTTGGTACATTCCCCGGCAGGCTTGGGAAATGCTGCTCAAGCTATGGGAAGTGAAGGACGCGTTTCCGTATATTGTCCCAAACGGATTCAGCTCGTCGATCCTGCTGAGCAGCCCGCTCATTCTATTTGCTCTCCGAATGGGGTCGCGTGACAAGGTCCTCAAGTACTGCTCCTGGGCGGCGATCGCGATCATGACAGTCCTGCTGTGGATGCACGGCAATTCCGGCGGATGGCAGTTCGGGTATCGGTATTGGATGGTCTGCCTTCCGTGGCTGTTCGTGATCCTTCTCGAAACTTCGCCCAAGAAGATCTCGCCGCTCGAATGGGTTGCGTACGTCGTTTCTTTTCTCGCCAACCTATACGCGACCTGGCTGTTTCATTGGACAAGCTACCTTCGTCCGTAATCAAATATCATCTGCGTATTGAATAGCTGTTAGCTGTTGGCTATCAGCTATTAGTTTTTGCGATGTTTCTCGACCTTTCTCCATTGCGGGTTTCGCGTGATTACCGGCTGTTGTTCTTCGGCCAGTTGATCTCGTTCTTCGGCTCGATGATGACGTTCATCGTCGTGCCGTGGCAGATGTATCAGTTGACGAACTCCTCGGCGATGGTCGGGTATATCTATCTCGCCGAGTTCGTTCCGATGGTCGTTCTGGCGTTTGTCGGCGGTGCCCTGGCCGATTACTTCGACAAGCGGCGACTGCTTCGCTTTACCGAACTCGGACAGGGCATTGCGTCCGCACTGCTTCTCATCAACTCGCTTCTCCCGAACCCTCAGGTTTGGGTGCTGTTCGTTTGCGTGGCGATCCACGCGGGCTTGGCGGCCATCCAGCGGCCGGCGTTCGAATCGTTCATCCAGAAGGTGATCCCGCCGGACCTGATGTCGGCGGTGATGGCGTTGAACTCCATCCGCTGGAGCGTCGGTGCCATCGTCAGCCCCGCGATCGCGGGCATGATCGTGGTTTGGCTGGGGCCGTCGGTCGCGTACGCTCTAGACCTTGTCACGTTCGCCGGTACGATCTACGCGGTTTACGCGATCTCCGCCGTCGCGTCGCCGGAGAACGCCGAGCGGCCGAGTTGGGTGGGTATCAAGAAGGCGTGGAAGTACGCGTTCTCACGGCAGGAACTCGTCGGCACCTATTTCATCGACATAGCCGCGATGTTCTTTGCAATGCCGCAGGCCCTGTACCCGGCGCTGGCGGTTTACTACGGCGAGAAGTATGTCGGCTTCTTTCCCGCTGCGATCGCCGCGGGGGCGTTGATCGCAAGCCTGACGTCCGGCTGGACGAAGAACATCCACCGGCACGGCCTGATGGTGACGATCGCGGCGGCCTTGTGGGGAGTGGCGATCATCTTCTTCGGCCTCGTCGACAGCATCGTGCTCGCTCTTCTATGCCTTTTCGCGGCCGGATTCTTCGATATGATCTCCGGCATTTTCCGCGGATCGATCTGGAACCAAACCATTCCAAACTACCTTCGCGGCCGGCTGGCGAGCATCGAGATGATGAGCTACCTGACCGGCCCGATGCTCGGGTCGGCCAAGATGGGGATCGTCGCCGAATCGTTCAGCATCTGGATCGCCCTCGTTTCGGGCGGCATCCTTTGCGTCGTTTCGGTGCTGGGGGCCGCGTTGTTTCTGCCGCGTTTTCTTTCGTATGACGGCCGAGAAGGCGTGAAGCAAAAAGAGATCGAGGAAGCCGAACGAGCTGAGCTTGCACGCGTTTCAGAGGCGAGTTTCTGATGCAACCTTGTCCCGCTGCTCGGTTGTCCCAATGTCCCACACACAAGTTTTTTGTGGCTTAGGGCGTAATTTCAAAGATCTAGGCTCAATTGAGCCGGGTGACAAGTATGCCATCGGTGCAACAATGTGTCAATACACGATTTCGTGTGGTTGAAAATGTTGTTGACAAATTCGGCTATTGCCTTTATATATAACGTAGTAGTTATAGAACAAATGGGTTATACGCAACAATCTCAACTTGATGCGACATTCGCGGCACTGGCTGATCCAACGCGGCGTGCGATCCTGGCGAGGCTGGCGTCGGGCGAGGCGTCGGTGAACGATCTGGCGAAGCCGTTCAAGATGAGCCAGCCGGCGATCTCGAAGCATCTGAAGGTGCTAGAGAAAGCGGGACTGATCTCAAAGGGTCTGGACAAACAGCGGCGTCCGAGGCGGATCGAGGCGGCGCCGCTAAAGGTCGCGAACGAGTGGATCGAGCGATACCGGCAGTTATGGGAGGTCAGGTACGACCATCTCGATTCGCTGCTGGAAGAAATGAAGATCGAGGCAAAAGGAAAGTCGAAATGAAAGGAGAAGAAGAAATGAGCAAAGTAACGGTAGCGGCGAAAGGCGAGAACGAACTGGTGATCACACGGTCGTTCAACGCGGCGAAAGAACTTGTCTTCCAGGCACACAC